>Ga0207797_1000483_pt1 | contig 30709 bp, 17 predicted proteins | sample PRCRCaboRojoPR_6_FD_187275 | JGI IMG/M metagenome (GOLD analysis project Ga0207797, IMG submission 187275) | Marine sediment microbial community from Cabo Rojo, Puerto Rico - PR CR 10% Liquid 1 (SPAdes) | ecosystem: Environmental > Aquatic > Marine > Coastal > Sediment | place: Cabo Rojo, Puerto... | reverse complement strand
CACTGCCGGAGATTGGCTTCCACGATCCAGTCGATGATTTGGGCGGTCCGGTTTTCAATCTGCTCGGGAACGTCCCCGATCACCTGCTGCTCAAAAGCCTGTTGGATTCGATCTGCGTTGAGTAAATCCAGGATCCGGCCGAGCCGCAGGTGTTCGTCAAAAAAGGACTGGCCCCGGTTTTCCATGGCTATCAGCAGGCTGTCGATTTCGGCCAGTCGGAGCCTGAAGCTCTCCAGCATGTCCTGGCGGTACTGTTCCAGCTGCTCCTCAACCTCCCGGATCAGGATCAGGTCCTGTTCGGCGGTATTCCGGCGGTGCTGGAAGTATTCCCGGTACTGTTCCACCAGGTGCAGTCCGACACCGACCGGGTTGAGCAGTTTCAGGTTCAGGCGCCCGGCCTGATCCAGAGTCTGGAAGATGAATTCCTCGAAAGCTTCAAACTGACTTGCTTCCCAATCTTCGCCTTGTCCCTGTTTCGCCCGCAGGGCCTGCTGGGCGCTGACCGGGAAGACCCGCGGGGTGATTTCAAGCAGCCTGCTGACGTTCTCCTTGACGAAATCCTGAATTTCATCCAGGTCCTGGGGGGATTCCAGGATATCGATTTTGTTGACCGCCAGGACCACTTTTTTCTTCCACCTGCGGATCGCTTTCAGGAACTGACGTTCGCTCTCGGTAAAGGGCCGGTCGGCGGAAGTCACGAACAGGATCAGGTCCGACCGAGGGATAAACCGGGAGGTGATTTCTTCGTGCTCCCGGATAACGGCATTGGTCCCCGGGGTGTCCACAATGCTGATCTCCTGGAGGAATTCGACCGGGGCAGTCAGGTGCAGGATATCCTCGGCGACCAGCTCCTGGGATGCTTCCTCCCCGTAGCGGAGGATATTGATCCGGGTAGTGGTCGGGGTAACCCCTTCTTTGAGGGTTTTTGCGCCGATCAAGGCGTTAATCAGCGCGCTTTTACCGGCGTTGAATTCACCTACCACAACCAGCAGGAACAGATCGTCCAGCTGCTGGATGGATTCCAGCAGGGCGCGGTGATCCGCCGGATCGATTTGATGACCCTTCAAGAAGCTCTGCAGCTCCAGAAGGAGCTTTCGTTCCCGGGTGAGGATTTGTTTTTGGTTGGCGGATAGAATCTTCATCATAACCCCGTATGGGTAAAGTCTGCCTGACACCCGAAAGTTTCCGGGGGGCGGATTGTGCTGATCAGGTATGCAGGTGGGTGCCGGGCAGGCCTCCGCTCAGGGCATGTTCCACGGTGCCCGGTTTTGTTCCTGAAAAGACCAGGGCGTCCAGGTCAGGGATTTCTTTGATCAGTGCCAGGGTCCCGCGGATTTTGGATTCCATCCCCCCGGTGACATCCGTTTCCTGGGCCGAGTGCAGGATGCCCCCTGCGGTGGAAAGATCGCCGGGCTGCATTTCGTCCAAGACTTCAGTGCAGTCCGGATAATCCGCCCATACGCCGGGCGCTTCCCCCGCGAGCAGGATCCGATCCGGTTTCAGTTTGCGAGCCAGGTGAGCAAACAGCTCCTCTGTCGAAAGGATAGTCCCTCCCAGGGCGTCATCGAAGCACACATCGCCGTAGACCACGGGGACCAAGCGGTGTTCCAGAGCAGCCAGCAGCGGTGCAAGCGGCCAATCCAGGATGGTTCTATTCCGGCAGAAAACGCTGCTGGAGGGCGGAAAGGCCGCTGCCGGGATGCTGTGCTGGTGCAGGGCGTCCATGACCAGATGGTTGAGTGAGGCGGCATCCCACCAGACCCGGGCAAATCCCTCCCACTGCTCCCGGGAGGAAACCCCGTCTCTGGTCCGGTATTGGTCCGCTGAGCTGTGGCCGAAAGATCCGGAGCCGTGGCCGAGGATCAACTGCAGCTCGGACCGGCTTTTCAGGGCAGAGGCGATTTCGGCGCTGAGTCGTTGGATCACGGTCAGCCTGGCGGTCCGGGGCTGGGCTTTGTCTGTGATTAATGAGCCGCCCAACTTGAGGAAGATCAGCATGTCGGATGTCCTTATCGGTAAATCTGCGGCCCCGGGCTCTCTCAGGGCAAAACCAGCTTGATGAGCAGCACGTCGGCGATCAGCCCCAGCATAAACCAGATCCCGAAACGGCGGTTGTGCTGGAAGGCAGCCGCCACATAGTAATTCGGCCAGACATCGGGAAAGTCTTCAGGTTTTTGTTCCGGCTTGGGACTGCTTAAGATCGGCCAGATTTGTCGGAACACCGGAAGCGCCAGGACGATCACCAACAGGGCCGGTGTGAAAAAGCCGCTGATGACCAGGTACACGGTCAGCAGATACTGCAGGATCAATAACCCGGTCAGCACCCGGCGTGAGAGGGTTTCCCCCAGCACCACCGGGAGGGTGTGGATCTTCCGGTGCCGGTCCATATCCAGTTTGTCGATATGCTTCCCGAAGATCACCCCGGTAACCCCCAGGGCATAGGGCAGGCTGCCGAGCACCACCTGCCAGCTCCAGGAGCCGGTGATCACATAGTATCCGCCGCCGATCATCAGCGGTCCCCAGACCAGCAGGACGGCCAGTTCACCCAGGGCGATATATTTCAAAGGCCAGGTATAAAAGAGCACAAAAAATGCCCCGAGGCCCATCAGCAGCAGAGTATGTCCTCCCCGGAGGATGACCAGGCTGATACCGCAGGCCGCTGCCAGGAGTCCGGTCACCACGGCATAGATCAGGACTTCTTTTTTGCTCAGGAGTCCGTGGACCAGCGGTTGGGGACCGTATTGAGCCCGGTAATAGTTGTCGGCATCGACCCCGCGGATGTAATCAGTGTAATCGTTGAGCAGGTTGTTGGTGGCGTGGGCCAGAATCAGTCCGAGGGTGACCAGCAGCCAGAGGTCCCATTGAAATGCACCGGCTCGGAGGGCAAATAATCCGCTCAGCACGGCGGATAGGAAGGTCATGATCAGGACCACAGCCCGGGTGGCGATCAGCCAGCGGGCAATCAGGTCGAGCCGCTGCCAGTGATCTTTTTCAATCCGGGGAACTACTTGAAGAGCTTTCAGCCACATGCGGGGGTTCATAAGCGGACCTCCCTAAGGGATTCGATCATTCATGAAGGAGAAAATCTATCCTACCACACGGGGGCGAATCTGATCAGCTGTTCAACTCATTTAACCTTTCGATGAGACTTCGGTGATCAGGGTGCCTGCAGCGCCGGCTTCGTGCAGGGCTGCTGCCAGGGTTTCAGCGTGCCCTTTCTCCACCAGGGCGATCATGTGTCCCCCGCCGCCGCCTCCGGAGAGTTTCGCTCCGAGGGCTCCCGCTTCCACGGCCGTTTCGACCAGTTGATCCAGCCTGGGCGTGGAAACCCCCAGCGATCGGAGCAGCAGATGGTTTTTGGTCAGTCTGGGTCCGACTGCTTGCAGTTTCCCGGCTTCCAGGTCCTGCCTGACCTGGGCGGCCAGATCACCGATGGCTGCAAAGAGAGCCTGATACCGCTCGGGTTGTTTTTCCCAGCCCCGGCGGACCGCTCCCACTGTTTCAGAGGTCAGACTGGGACTGCCGGTGTCGCCGATCACCAGGGTGAAAGGCTGCGGGATCTGGAAGAGCTCCGGGGGGCGGCCTTTCCGGTAGTACACCGGCCGGGAAAATGCGATCACGGTGTTGTCGATCCCGGAAGGGTTCCCGTGGTGGATTTTTTCCACCTGATAAGTCAGATCGGATACCCGCTCGTCGGAGAGCGGGTGGCCCAAAAAAGCCGCCAGGGCCCGGATTACGGCCGCGGATACGGCCGCGCTCGATCCCAGGCCGGCCGCAATCGGTATGTCGGAATGGATGTGGAGGGAGAGGGATGGGAGTTGGGGAATGTCCAGCTCCTCTTTGACCAGACCGATGATCCGGGCCAAGGGCTGCTCGGGATCCAGTTCGCCCAGGGCGCGGTCCAGCCCGATCTCCGGGGCGCGGATCCGCACCTGGTCTGATGCCGCAGCAGGGTCAGCCTGCACCACGGCCCGGGCCTGGACTGTCAGGATTGGCACCGCCAGGGCCGGTTGGCCGTACACCACGGCATGTTCACCGACCAGGATGATCTTTCCGGGGGCTGCGGCGGTAAAGGCAGGCATGGGGTTAAAAAAAGTAGAAAATGATCAGGATGCTCAGCGACCAGAGCATAATGGACAGCTGCAGCGGTCGGTCGGTAAGGGCGATTTCTTCCGGGGCTCCTCCCTGACCGATTTGGAGCAAGTATAAATACCGGAAGATCCCGTACACCACAAAGGGGATGGTCAGCATCATGGCATGATTCTCAGGGAGATTGGGGGCGAAGAAAGTGTACAGTGAATAGGTTACGATGGTGGTTCCGGAGACAATGCTGATCAATTGATCGAGCAAATCCAGAGTATAACCGTCCAGCACCCGACGGGAATGCAGAGCGCCCTCGCTGGAGAGCATCAGTTCCGCCCGGCGCTTACCCAGGCCGATGAACAGGGCGAACAGCGAGGTGACCACATAAAGCCAGGGTGAAAAGCGCTTCACGTCAATTAAGGTGACCCCGGCGGTCACCCGCAGCACGTAAAAAGAGGCCAGCACCAGCACGTCAATCAAGGCGATGTGTTTCAGCCAGGCAGAATAAGAAATGTTGAGGGCGATATAAACCAGAGCCAGGATCAGGAAATCGCGTTCGAGCAGGAAGGCCAGGATCAGCGAGACCAATGCCAGCCCGATCCCGGCAGCCCAGGCTGCCGGCAGCGGAAGTGCGCCGGAAGCGATCGGGCGGTGCTTTTTTTCGGGGTGGCTGCGGTCGGATTCCCGGTCGGAGATATCGTTGAAGATATAGATTGAGCTGGCCAGCATGCTGAACAGCACGGCACCAGCCAGGGTGCGCAGCAGCGCATCGGGGTGCAGCAGCTTACGGTCGAAAACCAGGGCTGTGAAGACAAAGACGCTTTTAGCCCACTGCTTGGGCCGCATGGATTTAACGACAGCACGGATCATGTGTGAATAATAGCATGATTTCCGGGGGTGAGGTAGGGAAAGATGTGCTGCAGAACAGGTCAGCTGACGGTTCTCCAAGCTGTCGGCCGTGTTAAAATGAAGCTATGGCAGCTGGCATCCGCATTGATCAAGCCCTGGTGAACAGGGGTCTGGCCGAGGACCTGGAAACCGCCCGGCGGCTGGTGATGGCCGGGGAGGTCTACTCGCGCGGCCAGTTGATTCACCACCCGTCCACCCGGATTCCTGAGGAGGCAGAACTGTCCATTGACCGGGGTCCACGGTTCGTTTCCCGGGGAGGAGAAAAACTGGCTGCCGCTTTGCAAAAATTTTCCCTTTCCGTCACGGGCTTGATTTGCGGCGATGTAGGTTCTTCCACAGGGGGCTTTACAGACTGTCTGCTCCAGTATGGAGCAGCCCGGGTTTATGCGGTGGATGTCGGGTACGGTGTTCTGGAATGGTCCCTGAGAAAAGATCCCCGGGTGGAGGTCATGGAGCGCACCAACGCCCGCTACCTCAACGAACTACCCGAGCCGGTGGAGTTTGTCTCTGTCGATGTCTCGTTTATTTCGCTGCATGTCCTCCTTCCCGTGATCCGCCGCTGGTTTTCCGCTCCGGGCGGAGATCTGGTGGCCTTGATTAAACCCCAGTTTGAAGCCACCCGTGCGGAAGCGGCCCGAGGCAGCGGGGTGATCCATGACCCTGAGGTGCACCGGCGGGTGTTGCAAGAAGTCATCACAGGGGCAGGACCGGCCGGCTACCGGGTGCAGGGCGTGATGGCGTCCCCTCTCCGCGGGCAGCAGGGCAACCGGGAGTTTCTGGCCTGGCTGGAAACCTCAGAACCCCATCAGGCCACCCGGGATCCGGACCGCTGGATTGACGACCTGGTGGAAGATTAATCCAGCGATCCCGGGGATGATCTGCGGGATCCTGGGTTAAGCGGGAGATTAATCCCCGGGTCTGCAGCCGGCTCCAGTTCACTATTCAGGACAGATCGGGTATACTATCCCCTGCTTATGGACCGAGAAAAGATCAGAAATTTTTCCATCATTGCCCATATCGACCATGGGAAATCTACCCTGGCTGACCGGCTGCTGCAGCTGACCGGCACCATTCCTGACCGGGAGATGTCCGCTCAAGTGCTGGATGATATGGATCTGGAGCGTGAAAAGGGCGTCACCATCAAAGCCTCCGCGGTCCGGATGATTTATCAGGCGGAAAACGGCGAGGAGTACGAGCTTAATTTAATCGATACCCCGGGGCATGTTGACTTTGGATATGAGGTCTCCCGGGCCCTGGAAGCCTGCGAAGGGGCCCTGCTGGTGGTGGACGCGGCCCAGGGTATGGAAGCCCAGACGGTGGCCAACATGTATCTGGCCCTGGAAGCGGATCTGGAAATTATCCCCATCATCAACAAGATTGATCTCTCGGCGGCCCGGCCGGACCAGATTGCGGAGGAGGTCTCGCAGCTGCTGGGCACACCGGCCGCAGAGATCCTGCAGATCTCGGCCAAAGAGGGCGAGAATGTGCAGGCGGTGCTCGAAAAGGTCATCCAGGATGTGCCCCCCCCGACCGGCCGGGCAGATAACCCGCTCAAAGCCCTGATTTTCGATACCCATTACAATCCTTATAAAGGGGTGATCGCCTATGTCCGGGTTTTTGACGGCCAGATCACGGGAGAGCAGGTCCTGCACTTGATGGCTTCCGGGGTCGATGCGGAGCCGGTGGAGATCGGGGTGTTTTCCCCGCGGATGACTCCGGTCGACATCCTTCACCCGGGAGAGGTCGGTTATGTGGCGACCGGATTGAAATCGGTCAATGAGTGCCGGGTGGGTGATACCCTGACCTACGCGGACCGAGGTGCGGATCAGCCCCTTCCCGGTTATAAAGATGTCAAACCCATGGTCTTTGCCGGCTTTTATCCGATCGACAATGAGGATTATCATGATCTCCGGGAAGCCCTGGAAAAACTCCAGCTCAACGATGCCGCCCTGGTGTTTGAGCCGGAGACGTCCCAGGCGCTCAATTTTGGGTTCCGGTGCGGATTTCTGGGCATGTTTCACATGGAAATCATCCAGGAGCGTCTGGAGCGGGAGTACGACCTGGAAATCCTGGCTACTGCGCCTTCCGTGCAGTATCATGTCCTGACCACGGACGGGGAGCTGAAAGTGGTGGATTCCCCGGCCGGCCTTCCGGACCGGGGCGAGCTGGAAGAAATCCGTGAGCCCTGGATGCATGTTCAGATCCATACCCCTACCGATTATTACGGGCCGGTGATGGATCTGGTCACCAGGCGGCGGGGACAGTTCATCAGCCAGGACTATCCTTCCCCGGACCGGGTGCAGTTAAACGTCGAGCTGCCGCTTTCGGAATTGATCGTGGATTTCTTTGATTATCTGAAATCCGGAACCCGCGGCTATGCTTCGATGGATTACGCGTTCGCCGAGTACCGGGCAGGGGATTTGGTCAAGCTGGAGGTGCTGGTCAATAAAGAACCGGTGGATGCTCTGGCAGCCATCGTCCACCGGGATCAGGCTTATCGGAAGGGCAAAGCGCTGGTAGAAAAGCTCAAGGAGATCATTCCCCGCCAGCTGTTTGCCGTACCGATCCAGGCCTCAGCCGGAGGGCGGATCATCGCCAGGACCGACGTCAAGGCCCTCCGTAAGGATGTGCTCTCCAAGTGCTACGGCGGCGATGTATCCCGCAAGAAAAAACTCCTCGCCCGTCAGAAAGAAGGCCGGAAACGCTTGAAACGGGTGGGAGAAATTGATATCCCTCAGGAAGCTTTCATGGCAGTGTTGAGCCTGGATGATGAGTGAACCCAGACCCTGGACAGATTGGTTAAAACTTCTGCTCGGCCTGCTGATCAGCGCCGCTGCGGTTGGGCTGGTGTTCCATCTGGTGGATCCGGCGGCTGTGGCTGCAGCTTTCCGAACCGTGGACTTTGTCCGCCTGGCCCCGATCCTGATCCTGGTGGTGGTTTCTTACGCTGCCAGGGCAGCTTCCTGGTGGACCCTGCTTCCGGAAGGGATCGGTTATCCGAGGACGTTCTTGATCATGAACGCGGGTTATTTGATCAACACGGTCTTTCCCTTCCGGATGGGAGAATTGGGCCGCGCCGCGCTGCTCGGCTCATCGGAAAATGATTTCTGGGAGATCCTTCCCACGATCATGCTGGAAAGATTTTTCGATCTGGTGTTTGCCCTGGGATTGTTCTTCAGCGCTCTGCCGTTTGTGCTCGGTTTTGAGTACAATCTGGGGTTCGTGCTCCTTCTGGCCGCTTTGATCCTGACGTCCTTTTTCTCTTTGGTTTTCCTCAACCGCCGCCAGGACCGGATCACGGCCTGGTTCATTTCCGGGGAGGGGCCGAAGAGGATCAAGGGTTTTCTGGCTGATAAGGTTTCCGCCTTTCTCGCCGGTCTGGATGTGCTTTCCGAACCGCACCGATTTCTCCGGGCGGGGGGCTGGATGGCCCTGAGCTGGGGACTGGCCCTGTTCTATCAATACTGGTTGATGGATGCAGTGCTCGGTCAGGCTCGACCGCTCTGGGTTGGATTCAGCCTGGGGGCCGTGGCTCTGGGAGCTGCTGTACCCTCCTCGCCGGGCAACCTTGGGGTGTACGAAGCCAGTTTGCTGGGTGCGCTGCTGGTCTTCGGAATCGACCGTTCCCGGGCCTTGACTTATGCCGTGCTCAGCCACGGCCTCAACCTGGGGGTCACCCTGATCTTCGGTTCATTGGCTTTTCTGCGGGAAGGTTTCCGGCTGCGGACCCTGTGGGAAGTTCGAAAAAAGACAGCACCATCAAGCAAGGAAGGTTGATCATGAAGCGAACGATTCTCGTCACCGGCGGAGCCGGGTTCATCGGTACCAATTATGTCTCCCGGCTGCTTTCCCGGGATGATCATGTGATTATCTATGACAATCTGCGCAGAAAAGGCACCCCGCGGAATATCGCCTGGCTGACCGAACAGTTCGGTGAGGATGCCTTTGAGCTGGTGGAAGGCGATGTCCGGAACGCCGAGTTGATCCGCGATACAGTCCGCCGGGCGGATGCTGTGCTTCACCTGGCAGCCCAGGTAGCCGTGACGACTTCCGTGGTTGAACCGCGGGAGGATTTTGAGATCAACGCGTTGGGCACTTTTAATGTCCTGGAGGCGGCCCGGCTTGCGGATCATAAACCTCCCGTGCTGTATGCTTCAACTAACAAGGTGTACGGGGAATTAGAGAACCTGGCCGTGGAAGAAGGGGAAACCCGCTACCATTTTAAAGGCCTGGAAGCCGGGGTGAACGAATCCCAGCTGCTTGATTTCCATTCCCCCTACGGCTGCTCTAAAGGCGCGGCTGATCAATATGTGCACGACTTTCACCGCATGTACGATCTGCCCACCGTGGTCTTCCGCCAAAGCTGTATTTACGGCCCGCATCAGTTCGGGATTGAGGATCAGGGGTGGGTAGCCTGGTTTGTGATCGCGGCGGTAACCGGCCGGCCGATCACCATTTATGGGGACGGCAAGCAGGTTCGGGACCTGCTCTATGTGGATGACCTGCTGGATGTTTACGATGCAGCCCTGGACCAGATCGACCAGGCCGCAGGTCAGATTTATAATATCGGCGGAGGTAACCAATACTCGCTTTCGATCTGGAAGGAATTTGGGCCGCTGCTGGAACAGGAGCTCGGAAAACCGATTCCGGTATCCTGGGAGGATTGGCGGCCCGGGGATCAGAAGGTGTTTGTCGCCGATATCGAGAAAGCCCGCCAGGAGCTGGGATGGGAACCGGAAACCAGTCCGGAGGAAGGTATCCGCAGGCTGTTCGACTGGGTCCGGGACAACCGGGAGCTGTTTGAATGACCAGCGGGAACCGAGAACAGCCCGATCAGGGAGCCAAGGGAGCCGGGATGAAAATTCTCATGGTGCTTACTTATTACCGCCCGCATACCAGCGGTTTGACCATTTACGCAGAACGGCTGGCCCGCTCGCTGGTCAAACTCGGCCATCAAGTGACAGTGCTTACCTCGCAGTTTGATCAGGATCTACAGCGGGAAGAGATCTGCGATGGGGTGCGGATCATCCGGGCCCCGGTGCTATTCCGAATCAGCAAAGGGGTGATCATGCCTTCTTTTGGGTTTTTGGCCTGGAAGCTGGCGTTGTCTCATGAAGTGATCCACCTGCACCTGCCCCAGTTTGATGCCGCCGGGGTCGCCCTGCGCGGCAGGCTGCTCGGGAAGCCGACCGTGATCACCTACCACTGCGACCTGGAGCTGCCGGAGGGACCTTTTAACCGCCTGGTTAACCTGGCTGTCCAGGGGATGAATAACCTGGCAGCGGTCTTTGCCCACCGGATCGGGGCTTACACGGAAGACTTTGCCTCTCATTCCCCCTTCCTGCAGCGTTATGCCGACCAAGTTGAGATCATCCTCCCCCCGGTGGAGCTTCCCGAGGCCCAATCCGAAGCGGTCCAGTCTTTCCATGAGGCTCATAACCCGCGGGAAAGAAAACCGGTGATCGGGATGGCCACCAGGTTTGCCTCTGAGAAGGGGGTGGAAATTCTGCTCCGGGCCCTGCCTGAAGTCCTGGAACAGTATCCCGATGCGCTGGTGCTTTATGCCGGTCAGTATCGGGACGTGATGGGAGAAGAAGAGTATTACGCCCGCCTGAAACCGACCATCCAGAAATTCCGGGAAAGCGGACATTGGAAGTTCCTGGGGGTGCTTGATCCGGAAGAGATGGGACCGTTTTACAGGACTCTCGATGTTCTGGTGGTGCCCAGTTTGAATTCCACGGAAACCTTTGGCCTGGTGCAGATCGAAGCGATGATCAACGGTACGCCGTCGATCGCTTCTAACCTTCCCGGTGTGAGGCAGCCTCCCCGGATGACCGGGATGGGCGAGGTGGTGCCGATCGGTGATGCCCCTGCGCTGGCTGAGGCTTTGCTGAAGATCTTCGATCATCCGGACCGCTACAGCGGAGACCCGCACGAGGTCGCCGAACGCTTTGACCCGCTGCACAATGCCCGGGCCTACCAGGCCATGTACCGGGATATCCAGGAGGAACTCGGGTGAAGGATTATCTCGGGCTTCATCTCCGGGATGTGCCGTATTTCCGGGCCCTGCTTCGAGCGGTTGAAGCCCGCTTCTACCAGGAATTCAAGCTTCCCTCACCGACCCTGGACCTCGGCTCAGGGGATGGACATTTTGCGTCTCTGGCCTTCGATCAACCGCCGGAGGTCGGGGTGGATCCCTGGTGGGGACCGACCAGAGCCGCTGCCCGGCTGGATGTCTACCCGCTGCTGGCCTGTGCGGAAGGGGCTCATCTTCCCTTTCCGGATCAGTATTTTGCCAGCGCAGTCAGCAACTCAGTGCTCGAGCATATTCCGGACCTCGATCCGGTCCTCCGCGAGATGCACCGCGTGCTGCAGCCGGGAGCGAGGTTCGCGTTTTGCGTGCCCAACCGGCGTTTTACCGAAGGGTTGGCCACGGCCCGTTTTTTTGACCGGGTGGGGCTGACCCAGGCGGGGGACTCATACCGCAGGTTTTTTAACCGCATCTCCCGGCATCAGCATACGGATAACCTTCCGGTTTGGAAATCCCGCCTGGCCCGGTCCGGCTTTGAAATTGAACGGTACTGGCATTATTTTTCCCCCCGGGCACTGCGGGTGCTGGAATGGGGTCATTATTTCGGGCTCCCTGCCCTGGTCAGCAAGCTGCTTTTTGGACGCTGGATCCTGGCTCGGGGTGATTGGAACCTCTGGCTGACCAGGAGGCTGCTCTCCTCGGTGTATCAGGAAGATCCCGTCCGGGAGGATGGGGCTTACACTTTTTATCTTTCCCGCCGCCTGTAGACGAGTATAATGGGGTGAAAACCGGGGAGAATCTGGGTATTTAACGATGAATGAACCAAGTATTCTGGATTATTTAATCGATAAACTCACCTTCTGGCGGGAAAGCACCCTGGATGTGCCTCCTGCGGAGCAGGCTGCCGAGCGGGGAGCGCGGGGAGAACGTGCGGCTGCAGATCGAGCGATGGGAAGGACGCTTTTATCCCAGCGCTGGCTGGTCCTGATCCCGCTGCTGCTGGTCTGGTCGGCTCAGCTGCTCTTAGAACCTCCCGGACGCTCATCAGCCCCGGCGGTGATTTTATACGGCCTGGGCGTGCTGCTGCTGGTGGTGTTAATTCGCCTTAATATATGGAAGATCCCGGCCTTACAGGAGAAACCTGCGGAGGACTTGAATAACGATCTCCGCTGGCGGTGGTTTACGGTCGGATTGATCCTTTCCCTGGCGGCCTTCTGGTTTTTTGGTGTGAATCCAATCGGCCCCGGTGCTTTTTCCGGCAACCGGTTTAACGTCTTGAACACCTTCCTGTGGTTAGCGGGGATGACAGCCGTGCTCTGGTCGCTCTGGGAACCCGAAGGCTGGTGGCAGAAAATCACCGGGCAGGGGCGCACGCTGCTGGACCGGGGCCTGACGCTTAACCCTTGGCAGCTGGTCGTGTTAGCCGGTTTTGGCCTGGCCGCCTTTTTCCGCTTTTATCGGTTGGCCGATGTCCCCCCGGAAATGTTCAGTGATCACGCTGAAAAATTGATCGACGTCACCACGGTGCTCCGCGGGGAGTATCCGATTTATTTCATCCGGAATACCGGCCGGGAAGCTTTCCAGATGTACCTGACCGCAGCTGCGGCGGAGTTATTTCATACCGGAATATCTTTCTTGAGCTTGAAGCTGGGCACCGTCCTGGCCGGCGTCCTGACCCTGCCCTTCATCTATTTGCTGGGGAAGGAAGCGGCCAACCGCCGGGTAGGTTTGTTCGCCATGGTCTTGGCCGGGGTGGCCTACTGGCCTAATGTGATCTCCCGGGTTGCTCTCAGATTTGCCCTGTATCCTTTCTTCGCCGCCCCAGCCCTGTATTTCTTGATCCGGGGTCTGCGTTCCCGACGCAGAAATGATTTTATCTACGCCGGCTTGTTTCTCGGATTGGGCCTGCACGGCTACAGTCCGTTCCGCGTGGTCCCGGTGCTTTTTGTGGTCGTTCTGCTGGTGTACCTGCTCCACCGGCCAAGTCTCCGGAGGCTGAAAACTGCCCTGTGGGGTCTGCTGACTTCAGGTTTGGTCTCTTTGCTGGTCTTTTTGCCCCTGCTGCGCTATGCCCTGGGCCACTGGGGGCGGTTCAGCTACCGGATGAGCACCCGGATGACAGGTCTGGAACGGGCTATCCCGGGGAATCCCTTCCAGATCTTCTTGAGCAACCTGTCCAAATCCCTGGTGATGTTTCAATGGGACAATGGGGAAATTTGGGTGCACTCAATCCCCGGGCGCCCGGCCCTGGGTGTGATTTCGGCCGGCTTGTTTACCCTGGGGGTCGTGCTCGTGATTGTCCGCTATGTCCGAAAACGCAGCTGGATTGACCTCAGCCTGCTGCTCAGCATCCCGATCCTGATGCTGCCTTCGGTTCTGGCGATCGCGTTTCCCAACGAGAATCCCTCCTTGAATCGATCCGGGGGGGCTTTGATTCCGGTCTTTCTCCTGGTCGGGATGGCGCTGGACAGCCTGTGGATCACCCTGCGGAACCGCTACCCGAACCGGTCCGGAAAAATCCTGGCCGGCGCGGCCGCTCTGCTGGTGGTTTTGATGTCGGCCAGGATTAACGCGGATTTGGTCTTTAATCAGTATTACCATCAGTTCCGCCACAAATCCTGGAACACCTCGGAGCTGGGAGAAGTGATCACCCAGTTTGCAGACACAATTGGTTCCTATCAGCAGGCCTGGGTAGTACCGTATCCGCACTGGGTGGATACCCGATTGGTGGGAATCCATGTCGAAGACAAGGTGGTGGATTACGCGCTCTGGCGGGAGGATCTCGGCAGGACCACAGAGGTAGACCCTCCCAAGCTCTTCCTGGTGAAGCCTGAAGATCAAGAAACTCTGGATGAGCTCCGGGACATTTACCCGGACGGGGTGGTTTCTGTATACAGGACCTTTGACCCTTCCCGGAATTTCATCCTTTACACGGTGCTGCGCTGACAGCCAAAATCCTCCCTCCGATGCCGAAAGAGGCTGATTGATGATCAAAGAAACTCAACAAACGGCTTTTCCCCGCTGGCTGACTCTGGTGCTGCTGATTTTTGTGCTGCTGATTGGTGGTTATCTGCGCACGGTCGGCCTGGACTGGGATGAAGAGCAGCATCTCCACCCGGATGAGCGCTTTCTGACCATGGTGGAATCCAGCATCGAGCCGGTGGACAGCCCGGGGGCATTCTTCCAGACTGAGGAGTCCTCCCTTAACCCCAACAACCGCGGCCACGGCTTTTACGTGTACGGTACGCTGCCGATCTTTTTGGTCCGGTATGCGGCCGAATGGGTCGGGATGACCGGCTATGGAAGCGTTTACCTGGTCGGCCGGGCCTTGAGTGCGGCGGCTGATCTGCTCACCGTGCTGGTGGTCTTTTTCCTGGGCACCCGGCTGTTCGACCGCCGGGTCGGGCTGCTGGCCGCGGCTTTCTCAGCCCTGGCCGTGCTCCAGATCCAGCAGGCCCATTTCTTCACGGTGGATACCTTTACCGCTTTTTTCATGGTTTTGGCCTTGTATTTTGCGGTAGAAGTTTCTGTTGAAGGGGGCAAGCCTCCCCGGCTTTCATCTTATCTGCTGTTTGGCCTGACCCTGGGTATGGCCGCCGCGTCAAAGATCAACGCCGCGCCGATCGCCCTGACCCTGCCGCTGGCCGCCCTGGTTTCTTATCTGAAAACCGCCCCGGAGGACCGTCCTAACCGCCTTCCCCGGATCGTGATCTACCTGGCAGCCGGGGCATTTACCAGCCTGGCCGCCTTCCGGATTTTTCAGCCCTATGCGTTCCAGGGTCCGGGCCTGCTGGGGATCCTGCCGAATGAAACCTGGGTGAACAATATCCAAGCTCTCCGAGCCCAGACCTCCGGTGATGTGGATTTTCCACCTGCCCTGCAGTGGGCCCGCCGGCCGGTGTATTTTTCATGGCTGAACATGGTGGTGTGGGGGATGGGGCTGCCTTACGGAATTCTGGCCTGGGCCGGTTTTGCCGTGATGGGCTGGAGGCTGTTCAGGGGCAGAAACTGGGACCGCCATCTGGTGCTCTGGAGCTGGACCGCCCTGTATTTTGTCTGGCAGTCCCTGCAGTGGAACAGCACCATGAGGTATCAGCTGCCGATTTATCCGCTGCTGGCGGTGATGGCCGGCTGGCTGCTGGTTGCTCTGTGGGACAGCACCTGGAACGGCTGGCGGATCCATTCCGCTGCGGTGCCTCGGACCGCTGCCCGGGCAGTGACTGCTGCCCTGCTGGCCGTGGTGCTGCTGTCCACGGCTGCCTGGGCCTATGCTTTTTCCCGGATTTATCCCGAACCGCATCCCCGGGTTGCAGCCACCCGCTGGATCTTTGAAAAGATCCCGGGGGCGGTCACCTTGATCCTGGACGGGGGGGATGAGCGTCAGCTGGTGTCCTTCCCGGAGAATACCTGGATTGATCCCGGTGAGAGCTGGACCTCGACCTTTACCGCTCTGGAAGCGGGCAGCCTATCGGAGGTGCTCCTGCCTTCCATCCAGGCTGGAGCGGAAACCCAATCCGCCGGGAGGCTGGAAGTGGTGGTCACCGATCTGGACTCCGGCCGCTCCGCGGCGGCCTCGGGGCCGCTGGCTGTTTCGGGGGGAGAGAATACTGCCCGCCTACCCTTCGACAGCAGCCTGACGCTTGAGGAGCGATCGACTTATACTTTGGAGATCAAAGTGGGTGAAGATCTTCCGGCTGTGAGCTTCCGGGGGGCAGCGATCGCCAACGAAAGCTCCTGGGACGACGGCCTCCCGCTGCGGATGGACGGTTATGATCCCTTTGGAGGGATTTATCAGGGCGGCTTGAATTTTGAGATGTACTGGGATGACAACCAGGAAAAGCTGGAACGTTTTACATCAACCCTGCAGCAGGCCGATTTCGTGCTGATCACTTCCAGCCGCCAGTGGGCCACCACCACCCGGGTTCCAGAACGCTATCCGCTGACCACGGCATATTACAGGCTGTTGATGGGCTGCCCGATCGAACTGACCGTGGAAACTTGCTACAATCGAGCTCAGCCCGGGACCTTTCAAGGTCAGCTCGGTTTTGAGCTGGTCAGGGTTTTCCAATCTCGGCCGCACATCGATGGGTTGACGATCAACGATCAACCTGCTGAAGAAGCCTTCACGGTCTATGACCATCCCAAGGTGTTTATTTTCCAGAAATCTTCCGATTACGACCAGCAGCGGGTCGAACGGCTGCTGGGGGCGGTGGATCTATCCCGGGTTATTCGCCTTACCCCGCGGGAGGCTGACAGTCATCCGGGAGATTTGATGCTCCCACCTGGCAGGCTGCAGGAGCAGCGGGAAGGCGGAACATGGAACGAGCTGTTTGACACCGAATCTGCCCTCAACCGCAGCCAGGTCCTGGGATCGGCGGTCTGGTACCTGAGCGTGTTTGCCCTGGGGCTGCTGGTTTACCCGCTGACAAGGAATGTGTTCTCCGGCCTGGCAGATCACGGCTACCCACTTTCCCGACTGTTCGGCCTGCTGCTGCTTTCTTATCTGGTTTGGCTGGCAGGCTCTGCCCGGGTTCCGTTCAGCCGCCTGACCATCGCAGGAGCGCTGGTGGGGCTGGCTGCTGTGTCGGCCTGGACAGCGCACCGGCAGTGGGACCAAATCAAGAGGGATTGGAAAAACACAAGCCGTTATCTGGTTTGGGTGGAAGCTCTGGCCCTGGCGATTTTTCTGATCGGCGTGCTGGTCCGGCTGGGTAATCCCGACCTCTGGCATCCCTGGAAAGGTGGGGAAAAGCCGATGGATTTCTCCTATTTCAACGCAGTGCTTAAAAGTACTTCCTTTCCGCCCTACGATCCCTGGTTTGCCGGCGGCTACATCAATTATTATTACTACGGTTTCGTGCTGGTGGGCGTGCCTGTCAAGCTGCTGGGGATTGTCCCGGCAGCAGCTTACAACCTGATCCTGCCCACCCTGCTGATGCTGATCGCCCTGGGGGCGTTTTCGATCGCCTGGAATTTAGTCCGGCTGGATCAGCGCCGGGGAGGAGCTTCGGACCGGGGAACCCGCCTCCTGGCCGGCCTGGGAGGGGTGTTGGGCATGGTGGTGCTGGGTAACCTGGGCACGGTTCGGATGATCACCCGCGGCCTGCAGCAGCTGGCCGGCGGGGGAGTGGATCCTGCCCAGGTCGGTTTGTTCAGGAAGATCTATCTCACCCTGAAAGGGCTGGGCAATCTCGGGCAGGCAGGCAGCTTTCCTTTCCGTCTTGATGAATGGTACTGGAATCCCAGCCGGGCCATCGCTGCGGAACACGGAGGACCGATCACTGAATTCCCGGTTTTTACATTCCTGTACGGAGATCTGCACGCCCATTTTATCGCTCTCCCGCTGACCCTCTTGGTGGTGGCCTGGGGACTGTCAGTCATCTCCCGGGGCTATGGAAGGCGGTACCCCGCGGTTCGCCGGGGAGGGCTGGTCCTTTCGGCAGCAGCCGGCGCGCTGTTTGTCGGATCCCTGCGGCCGACCAACACCTGGGATTTTTACCCCTATTTACTGCTGGGTGGCTGCGCGCTGCTGTATGCCTGGTGGGGTGAGGACCGAAAGTGGTCTTACCGAAAAGCCGGGACAAGCCTGCTGCAGATCGGGTTGTATGTTGGACTGGCGTTTGTGCTCTTTCAGCCTTATACCCGCTGGTACGGCCAGGGCTACAGCAGCATCGCGCCCTACACAGGCACCGGAACACCTCTGGCCGATTACCTCACGCACTGGGGGCTGTTCCTGTTTGTGGTGATTTCCTGGATGGGCTATGAAACGCTGCACTGGATGGCCCATACGCCGGTATCCGCCCTGCGGAAGCTGGCGGATCTTCGGGAGCTGTTGATCGCCGGATTTCTGCTGATCCTGGTGGTGCTGGTCAGCCTGGGGATCGACCTGCCTGTGGGTTTGGAGATCAAAGGCTACCAGCTGATTGGGGCCGGGGTGCCGATCGTCTGGCTGGTGCTGCCGCTGATGGTCTGGGCTGCCCTGCTGCTTTTTAAAGCGGAAGCCACCGCTTCGAAACGGGCTGTGCTGTTTATGATTGGCACCGCGCTGACCCTGACCCTGACGGTGGAAATTGTCCGTCTGGAGGGCGATATCGGTCGGATGAACACAGTGTTCAAGTTTTATCTTTCCGCCTGGACCCTGCTGGCATTGAGCAGCGCGGCCGGCCTGGGCTGGTTGATCGCCGGATGGAGAAGCTGGCCGGAGCGGTTCCGGGGGGTCTGGCAGGTTGTGCTGGTCGGTCTGGCTGCCGGGGCGGCGTTATATCCGCTGATGGCCGGTTCGGCCAAGATCAAAGACCGGATGGCTCCTGAAGCTCCCCACACCCTGAACGGGATGGCTTTTATGAAGTATGCCGAGTACCATGACCTGGGAACCGCCCTGGACCTGTCCGAGGATTATCAGGCTATCCGCTGGATGCAGGAGAACATTCCGGGCTCCCCGGTGATCGTGGAGGCCAATCAGGTGGAATACCACTGGGGAACCCGCTACACAGTGTACACCGGGCTGCCCAACGTGGTGGGATGGAACTGGCACCAGCGGCAGCAGCGCAACCTGACCCCTCATGCCTGGGTGTTTGAACGGGTGGAAGATGTCAACGAGTTTTATGACACCACCGATCTGGGAGCGGCCCGTGACTTCCTGCAGGCATACGATGTCGAGTACATTGTCGTGGGACAGCTGGAACAGGCCAAGTACCTTCCCGAGGGCATTGAAAAGTTCCCGGCCGCGGAGGGGGTGCTCTGGGAAGAGGTTTATCAAACCGCTGAGACGGTCGTGTACCGCAGCCTGGTCGACCGCTGAAGTTTTGGAAGGGAGATCATGTCATTTTTCCTCTGGTTGCTAACCACCTACCTGCTGGGCTGGATGGTGTTTCCCATCTTCTACCGGCTCTTCCCTGCTTTGGCGGATCGAGGCTACAGCTTTTCCAAAGCCCTCGGCCTGTTAACCTGGGGCTATCTGCACTGGCTGCTTGGGGTGCTCGGCTTTTCTTCCAACGACCTGGGGGGGTTGATCGCGGCTCTGGCCCTGACCCTGGCTGCCGGCGGCTTGGTGCTCTGGCGGAGCAGCCGCAAGCAGCTCGGCGCCTGGATTCAGGAACACCTGCGCTTGATCCTCACGGTGGACGTCCTGTTTATTATCGCCTTCGGGGGGTGGGCCTGGATCCGGGCTCTGAACCCGGCTATTGTGGGCACTGAAAAACCCATGGAGCTGGCCTTTATCAACGCGATCCTGCGTTCTCCTGCGCTGCCCCCTCACGACCCCTGGCTGTCCGGTTATTCGATCTCCTATTATTACTTTGGCTACTTGATGGTCGCGATGCTGGCGAAGCTGACCGGAACCGCGGGTCCGGTGGCTTTCAACCTGGGGGTATCCTTGATTTTCGGATTGACCGCCCTCGGGTCCTACGGGGTGGTCTATAATCTGACCGCGGAATTCTTTGAAAAACGCCGTCAGGCCCTGCTGCCGGCCGTGCTCGGCCCGATCTTCACGTTGATCGTCAGCAACTGGGAAGGTTTCCTGCACCTGCTGCATGCCAGAGGAATCTTCTGGGAAACCGGACCGCAGGGGCAGCCAACCTCGGCGTTCTGGAGCTGGTTGGGGATCAAGGATCTGGTCAACCCACCCTCCGGAAATTCCTTCGGTCATTGGTGGTGGTGGAGGGCTTCCCGGGTGATCATGGACACCGACTTCCAGGGAGGCAGCCGGGAAGTCATCAGCGAATTTCCATTTTTCTCTTACCTGCTCGGCGACCTGCACCCGCACGTGCTGGCCATGCCTTTCGCCCTGTTGGTGATCGGGGCAGCTTACGGCCTGTACCGCGGGACCGATCAGGGCGGTTTTCGGTGGCTCGGGCTGGTTCCCCTGGGGCTTTCTCCGCTTTATTTTTGGGTGCTGGCCTGGCTGACCGGGGCCCTGGGATTCCTGAATACCTGGGATTTTCCGATCTATGTCGCCCTGATCTCCGGGGTGTACACGGTCAAAAGGCTGCAAGCGGAGGGAGATTTTCGCCTGGGCAGATCCCTGAAGGATTTCCTGTCCCTGGCGGTCCCGCTCGGGCTGACCGGCATCATGCTTTACTTGCCCTTCTACCTCAGTTTTTCATCCCAGGCTGGGGGAGTGATTCCAAATGCCCTGTACATCACCAAAGGAAGGCAGCTGTGGGTGATGTTTGGACCGCTCTTGATTCCGCTGTTGGTTTACGCTCTGGCCCAGGTTTGGGAGCACCGTGAGCGGGTCCGTCCGGTCCGATCAGCGCTGCTGCTCGCTGGTCTGCTCATGCTGCTGCTGGCCCTCTCGACCGGGCTGGCGCTTTCCCTTGCGGTGCTGCCGCCTCATGGCCAGTATGGTTCGCTGGAACAGCTTTTCCTGAGTTCGGTGAGCGGTGACAGCCTGATCGCCGTGGTGCAGGAAGGTCTCTTGCGCCGGATCGAGTTCCCGGGCACCTGGCTGACCCTGTCTGCCCTCGGCATCCTGACTCTGGCGCTCCTGATCGATCTGGCGCCCCGGGACCGGAGCGCGGTCGCTCCGCCCCGTCTGGGGCCGGGCGGCCGGTTTGTCCTGGTGCTGATCACGGGCGGGATGCTGCTGGTCTTGGCGCCGGAATTTATCTTCCTGCGCGATTTGTTCGGCTACCGGATCAACACCATTTTCAAGTTTTACTTTCAGGCCTGGATCTTCTGGAGCCTGGCGGCAGCTTATGGCACCTTGTTTATCCTGCGGAAAGCCCCATTTGGGTGGACTGCCGTCGGTTCTCTTCTGATCGCCGCGGCGGTCGGGCTGGGGTTGTTCTACCCGGTGCTGGCTTTACCGTCCAAGACCAACCAGTTTCAGCGGGAAGGGGGTCCCACCCTTGATGGTTCGGTTTACTTTGAAACTTTTCGTCCGGAGGATGCCCGGGCGGCGGACTGGCTGAAGGAGCAGCCGCTGGGCGTGATCGCTGAGGCTGTGGGAGGGAGTTACTCCAGCTCCCATGCCCGGATGGCCACGTATACCGGCCTGCCGGCTGTGCTGGGATGGGATTTTCATGAAATTCAGTGGAGGGGAGGGGGGGAGCTGGTTTATCCCCGCAAGGATGATATCGCCGTTCTGTACTGCACTGAGGACTGGTCGAAGGCCGAGGAAATTATCGACCGCTATCAAATCCGGTATCTGGTGGTCGGCCCGGTGGAACGGTCTACCTACACGGCCGGGGAAAACCTCTGTCCCGGCGGTTTGCACGAAGGAAAATTCCGCCGGCATCTGGAGCTGGCTTTTGCCAACCAAAAGGTGTCGATCTACACCACGGAATAAATCTCTCCCTGGAAAATTTCTGGAACCCGGTTGGTCCTGCTGGGTTATAATGGGCACAGCTTATGGATAAAAACCACCGATATCAAGATGACCGCTGGATCTTTGGCGCGATATTTCTGGCCGCGCTGGGCCTGAGGCTGGTTCTGTTGGATCGTTTTCCGCTGCGGGAGTATGAAAGCCGCCACGCGTACCAGGCCTGGGAGCTCTGGAAAGGGCTGCCTGCCTCTGCGGGATCCCGGACACTGTACCTGGCCGCGACAGAATTCTTTTTTTCTTTGTTCGGCAGCTCAGAGTTTACTGCCAGGCTGTGGCCGGTCTTGGGCGGCGCGCTGCTGATCTGGGTGCCTTACGGCTTTCGCCGTGAGCTCGGAAAAGGACCAGCCCTGATCTGGGCCGCTGGATTGACCCTCGACCCGGGACTGCTGACCGGGTCGCGGTTTGCAGCCAGCCCGCTCCCGGCGGTGACCTGGATCCTGGGGGGGCTGCTGCTGCTCCGGGCCGGGAATCTTGGTTGGGGGCTCTTCACGCTTGGTCTGGCAGTTCTGTCCGGACCGCCGGTGTGGCTCGGTCTGCTGGTGCTCTGGGTAGGCCTGGCCTTTTCGCATTGGTTCGGCCCAGGGGATTTTTTAGAGGATCTCAGGCGGGAACTGCGTGATCTCCGAGAAGGATTTCTGGCCCGGGAGGATCGATTCTTGCTGCTCGGCCTGCCGCTGCTCGGCCTGCTCCTGGTCAGCAGTTTTGGGGTCAGGAATCTGGGCGGAGTGACAGCCTGGTTCTCGGGTCTGGCGGATTTTCTGGGGTCTCTCCGGAGCGGGAGCAGCGTTCCAGTCGGGCGCATGCTTTTCGCGCTGGCAGCCTATCAACCGCTGGCTCTCCTGCTGGGTGGAGCCGAGATCATCCGGGCCTGGGTCAAAAGGGATCAGCGGGGGCAGCTGTTGTCCCTGTGGTGTGCGGCTGCCCTGCTGGTCGTTGTCATTAAACCCGGTCGGCAGGTGGTCGATCTGGCCTGGGTCCTGGTACCACTTTACGGACTGGTGGGGCTGCTGCTGTACCGCTCCTTCCGCACACCCGGTAAACAGCCGGTGGTGTCCTATTTGCTGGGTTTTTTCAGTCTGGTGATGTTGAGTTTAAGCTGGCTGAGCTTTACCGGCATGATCGCTCAGGCTGCCAATACCCGGGCCGTCCTGCTCCAGGCAGTGATTATCGCGGCGGCCTTGCTGATGATCGGGATTGTGGTGTTCATCGCAGCGGCAGAATGGGACTGGTCCACGGCGCGGAACGGGCTGCTGCTGGGGATCGGGGGCGGGCTGCTGCTGTATACATTAGCTGCAGGGGCCGGCAGCGCCTACCTGCGGATGAACGATCCCCGGGAGTTCTGGGTTCCGGGTCCGGGCACCGAGGACCTGGCCTTGTTAGAAAAAACCCTCCAGGAGGTCAGCTTGAGCGTGACCGGCCGCCGGAAAAGCATCGAGGGAACCGTGTACACGGAAGGGGATCTGCTGCAGTGGCATTTTCGTGATTATCCTGAGCTGTCGTTTTTCCGAGAATATCGGGAAGATCTCCGGCCACAGGTTTTCATGATCGACCAGCGCAGGGTCAAACAGATAACCACGCAGGCTTATCTGGGTCAGGATTTCCTGGTCAGCACCTCACCGGGCTGGGTGGGCGCGCTGCCGTCTCCCTGGAGACATTGGCTGGCTTTCCGGGAAGGGCTGCTGGAGGAGCACCGGGTGGTGCTCTGGGTGAGAAGAGATGTCCTGCCCGGCGGGGACCTACTGTTTTCTCCTGACGCAGGTTCCGGGGATTCGGCGGAGGAGCTGCCATGAGTTTACCGAATGTGATTGCTATTGACGGTCCAGCTGCTTCCGGGAAGTCTACTATCGGCAGCCGTCTGGCCAAGCGCTGGGATTACCTGTATTTTGACACCGGGTTAATGTACCGGGCGGTCACCTGGCTGGTGCTTGCGCGCGGCCTTTCCCCGCTGGACGAAGAGCAGGTCACAGCGCTGGCGGAGGAGATTGATATTGATGTACAGACACCTTCCCGGGATGACGGGCGGGATTACGATGTGCTGGTGGATGGTCAGGATATCACCTGGAAAATCCGCACGCCGGAAGTGGATGCGCATGTCTCTGTGATCTCGGCTTTTCCCGGGGTGCGCCGGGCGCTTACCTCTCAGCAGCGCCGGATTGGGGGCCGAGGAGAGGTGGTCATGGTGGGTCGGGATATCGGTACTGTGGTGCTGCCGGAAGCAGAATTAAAAATCTTTCTGGATGCCTCGGTGGAAGAACGTGCGACCCGGCGTTTTAACCAGCGCCGGGAGAGAGGTGAGCAGGTTGAGTATCAGGAAATTGTCCGGGTGATGAAAAAACGCGATCAAATCGACTCCAGCAGGGAGGTAGCCCCGCTGCGGGCAGCCAGTGACGCTGTGGTGATTAACACAGATAACCTGACGATTGACGAAGTAGTGGATAAGATCGCCGCGATTGCCGCCCGGGGTGGAGAGGACTGAGCGCATGAGCAAAACCGAAGGGACTTACCAGGTTCCCTGGATCAATCGAGTTAACCGCAGGATCATGAGACCGATCTTTCGGGGTCTGTTCCACCTGCTCGGCAGGGTCCGGCTGTACGGCCGCGAGCATATTCCCAAGCAGGGAGCCTATGTGATCGCGGTTAACCACATTTCGTTGATTGAGGTTCCCTTCATGGCCGCTTTCTGGCCGGAAACCCTTGAAATCATCGGGGCAGCGGATGTGTGGACCCGTCCCGGTCAAAATGTGATCGTCCGCCTCTATCACGGCATTCAGGTCCGGCGGGGTGAATTCGACCGGGGGGTGATGGACAACGCCCTTAACGTCCTGGCTTCAGGCCGCCCCTTGATGATCGCGCCGGAAGGGGGGCGCTCCCACACGCCGGGGATGAGGCGGGGGCAGCCCGGTGTCTCGTATATTGTCGATAAAGCCCGGGTCCCGGTGGTTCCCGTCGGGGTGGTGGGAAGCACAGAAGAGTACATCCCGGATGCCCTGCGGTTCAAACGACCGCCGCTGGAAATGCATGTCGGGAAACCCGTGAATTTACCTCCCATCACCGGCCGCGGTGCGGAACGGCGGGAGGCCAGGCAGCGTAATGCAGACCTGGTGATGGCTCACATCGCCGCCCTGCTTCCGAAAGAATACCGGGGGTTTTACGAGAATTACCAGGTATTTTTATCTGAAAGCTGAATTTTCCCCTTCTTAACAGTCCTGTTGGGAGGAGCCTGTTCCTGCTGCCGAGAAAGCGTCCGGAGCAGGGGATCGTGCTATAATCGAAAAAGGATTTTCAGGGTTCACCAGCACACCAGCGATCCAACAATGCCTTTCATACTCACCCTGTTCGAGAAACATGCCTATTTGATCTGGCCGGCGGATTGGAGCGGGACGGCCGCTCTTGCGGTGGGATTTTTTGGCATCGCGGCAGCCTGCTGGCACTGGCGGAGCTACCAGAGAACGCTGGACGGGCCGGAATGGTCCCTGATGGCTGTGCTGGCCGCAGCCGCCCCGGTCACCGCTTTGATCCTCGGGGTAAGGATCCCACAGTGGGGGGCATTACCGCTGCCAAACGTGTCGCTCGACCCAACCGGCGGCGCCCTGATGCTGCTGGCGGCCCTGCCGGCCGTGATCGCCGGGTGGACCCTGGGGCCGATCAGCGCTGCTGCGGTCGGTTTGATTTCCGGGTTTTTTCTGGCCTACTGGGACACCCATTCTCCTTTCACGATCGTGGAATTCAGCCTGCTGGCCGTGCTCTTTTCGGTGGCTGTCCGCCAGCGGTACCGGACGTTCATTTTCAGCATTCTGAGAAGACCGTTTCTGGCCGCGATTCTGCTGATCGGCTTGCATTATTTACTGTATGTGGTGGATGCGTTTTTCTGGGCTTCGGGATCGGTGGTCGAAAATCTGGACTTTGCGATATCTAACTCGCGTACGGCGGTGGCAGCTATTGGGGGCAGCTTCTTGGCAGCGGGCCTGATCGCTGAGTTTGCTGTGGTCGCTTTCCCTGAGGCTGATGGCATCAGCCAGGAACTGCACCCTTCCCCCGCCGAGAGCAGTTTGAAAGTGCGTTTTCTGGGTTATGTGGTCTGGTTGGCCCTCGGCCTGGTGGTGGTCTTGATGTTGGTCAACTGGTTTATCGCCGGCAGATCTGCAGAAAGGATGCTCCGGACCCAGATGGCCAATATCGCCCGGACCACGACCAGCGAAATTCCTTTCTTCTTTAACACCGGTCAAAGCCTGATCGCGCAGTACGCCGGCGACCTGAGCGAGACTATGGAGTCTCCGGAACAGGCCGCGGAATCTCTCCGCCGCAGTTTCCGCTCCATTCCTTTTTTCTCCCAGTTTTATCTGTACGACCAGGAAAGAACCCGGATTGCCGCGTATCCTGATCCCGGGGAACAGGCCGTGCTGCTTTCAGCCGAACTGCAGAGCGGTGTGGCTTCAGCTCTCAACGGGGTCCCGGTCCAGGTGTATGTCTCTCCTCCAGCCGGATTGGATTCTTCTACGGTAATCACCTTTATCGGGGCCGTGCGGGATGCTGAGGGGTTCCACCGGGGGGCTTTGCTCGGTGTAGCAGAGCTGGATTCCAACCCCTTCACCCAGCCGATCCTCAGCGACCTCCGGGGTGTGAATGACATCAATGGGGTGGGGTATCTGCTCGATGAGGACGGCCGGGTGCTGTATTCCTCCCGAGAGGACAGCGGGTTAGGTCTGCTGCCGGATTTTGAGGTTCGTTTCCAGGAATCTTTTTACCGGACCACAAGCTCGGACGGCACCCGCCAGCTGGTGTACGTCAAGTCCGCGGTCGGCCGACCGTGGACGGTGATGATCACCATCCCGTCGGTGCAGGCTCAGCAGCTGGCGCTGGACCTGGCGGCCCCGCTGTCCGGGATGGTGCTGCTGATTGCCTTGATCACCACCGGGGCGATGTATGCCGGGTTGAGCGCTGTCGCGAATTCGCTGCATGCCCTGACGGAAGAAGCGGACCGAATTGCCCGGGGAGAGCTCGATCACTCGCTGCAGATGGGCAGCAGGGTGGATGAGGTTGGCCGGATGCGCAGCGCCTTTGAGAAAATGCGCCGCAGCCTCAAGGACAGGATGCGGGAGCTGAATCGGTTGCTTAACGTCAGCCGCGGGGTGGCATCTTCCCTGGAGTTTGAAAGCGCTGTGCAGACCATCCTGACCTCGGCCCTGGATACCGGGGCCGGCTCGGCCCGGGTGGTCCTGGCACCGGATGTGCTCCCCGGAGACCTCGCTGAACATGGAAAAGCCGCCGGGATTGGCCGGGGGGAGCATCACGAAAAGTACGGCTTCCTGGATGCCCAGATTCTGGAAATCGTCCGGGACCGTTCTCCGGTGCAGCTCACCAATCCTTCCCGGATGCCGCTGCTTGAGTTCGGGGTGGATGATCACATCCCCGGGGCGGTCCTGGCCGTCGCTCTCCGTCATGAACAGCGGTATTACGGCTCGCTCTGGTTGGCTTATGAAGAGCCCCATTCGTTCCCGGACAGTGAAATCCGATTCATGGTTACACTGGCCGGCCAAGCCGCGCTGGCAGCTTCCAATTCGCAGTTGTTCAGGAAAGCTGAAATCGGCCGGCAGCGGCTGGCCGCGATCCTGGCTTCTACCCCGGATCCTATTCTGGTCACCGATTCCCAGGACCGCTTGCTGTTGATCAACCCGGCCGCGGAGGAGATGATTGAGCTGGATGCCGAAACCGGGGTGGGCGAACCGCTGGAAGCGATCTCCCGCTATCAGGGGCTGGTGGATCTGCTCAGCAGCTCACCGAATGAGCGGGTTTCCCGGGAGATCACCGCGGAGGATGGACGGGTATTCCTGGCCACCGCTTCCCCGGTGGTGGCCGAAGGCACACAGCTCGGCAGGGTTTGTGTGCTCCGCGACATCACCCAGCTCAAGGAGGTCGATGAGCTGAAGTCCGACTTTGTGGCCACTGTCAGCCATGATCTGCGTTCACCTCTGACTTTGATGCGGGGTTATGCCACCATGCTGGAAATGGTGGGTGAGCTCAATGAGCAGCAGCAGAGCTATGTTCAGAATATCGTTTCCGGGGTTGAAAGCATGAGCCACCTGGTGCAGAACTTACTCGACCTCGGCCGGATTGAAGCTGAAGTGGGCTTGAAGCTGGAAATGGTCTCTCCGGCGGATATCGTGGAAGAGGTCACCGACAACCTGCAGCTCCAGGCCCGGCAGCGGGGGATTGAACTGCAGGTGGTTCCACCCAGCCAGAATGTCCCCTTCATATCCGCGGATAAAGCGCTGCTCCAGCAGGCCCTGCACAACCTGGTGGACAACGCCGTGGATTTCAACGTGCAGGACGGCAAAATCTGGGTCCGATACAGCATTGCAGGGGACCAGATTACCTTTGAGGTCGAGGACACCGGGATCGGGATCTCACCGGTGGATCAGCAGCGGCTGTTTGAAAAGTTCTATCGGATCGAGCGGAGCGGCGGGGATCAGGGAAGCGGGACCGGCCTCGGCCTGGCGATCGTCCGGTCGATCGCCGAACAGCACGGGGGAAGCGTGTGGGTTGAAAGTGAGCTTGGACACGGGAGCATTTTTTATCTCAGCTTGCCCATCCGGCCTTCCGGGAAGAAAATCAGGTCAGAAAAGGATCAAAATCCGACCGGTTGATCGTTTTTTTGTGGTAAACTAGCTGCGCTTCGGGCGGGTTCAGCCGTCCGGGAGCTCCGGGGGAAACCAAACCGAGAGCAGTTTCAGGGATTTCCTTGACTGTCTCGCCAAAGGCCTGTATAATTACAAGTTGCATGTTTAAATATTAATCTTCTAATTGGTCGCCAGCGTTTGAGAAAAAACTCTCATGCGCTTGCTTTCGTGCGTTTAATGATTAACGGATCTGCGCCGGGCCCGGAGGTGAGCCCTCACCAGATACTTTCCCTGCTTCTGACAGTTTGATCCCGGGATGCTGCACCGGTCTGTTGCCATTCGACCCGCGGTGCGGACGAGACAGTCCCGGATCACAATGCCCAGACAGGGACTGCGGGTTAATGATTAAAGCTGCCGAACTACTATTCCAGGAGGCGCTCGCGTGAAAACCAAGGGGTTACAAAAGCTTCGGATTGGACTTGCTTCTCCCGAAACTATTTTAAGCTGGTCTTATGGAGAGGTGCTGGAACCGGAAACGATCAACTACCGGCGGCTGCGCCCGGAAAAAGACGGCTTGTTCTGCGAAGCGATTTTTGGTCCGACGCGTGATTATCAGTGTCACTGCGGTAAATACAAGAATATTCGTTATAAAGGGATTGTCTGTGATAAGTGCGGCGTGGAGGTCACCCGATCTTCCGTCCGGCGGGAGCGAATGGGCCATATCAACCTGGCCGCGCCTGTTGCGCACTTGTGGTTTTCACGGCGCATTCCTTCCATCCTCGGCCGCCTGCTGGATATGTCCCGGCGGGACCTGGACCGGGTCCTTTATTTTGCCCAGTACATCGTCACGTATGTCGATGAAGAAGGGCGTAAAAAAGCGCTTGAGAATTTAGAAACCAAATACACCTCGGAAGAAGGTGAGTTTGGTGAGGATATTTCCGAGAGGATCCAGGCTCTGGAAGCAGAACGAGAAGAGCAGCTGGCCGAAATGGAAGAAACCCGCGAAGAGATTATCGACCGTTATGATGAGCGGATCGCGGCTGACCTGGAACCGGTCATCAAACAGGGTCAGCAGTTGGAACAGACCCTGAAGGACCGGGTGGGAGATGAAGCCAAGGACGAGATCATCTTCCCGGGTACAGAGCGGGTGATCGTGGAGAAGGGCGAGGAGATTCAGACTTCCCACATTTCCAACATTCAGGATGAAGTCAAGGAGCGCCTGAGCGAGATTGAAGCAAACCTGCAGGAAGAAAAGGACGAAGAGCTGGAACATATCAAGCTCGATATCGCCCGGGTGCGCGCGGAAACCACCCAGGAAATTGCCCAGCTCCGGGAAGCTCTTGATCAAACCCTGACCGATGCCCAGGATGAGTACAAGCAGCTCCGCCAGGAGCTGCTTGACCTCCAGCCGCTGACCTTTTTAGGTGAGGTCGAGTACCGCGAACTGCGGTCTCGATGGGGGCAGATTTTCCAGGCCGAGATGGGGGCGGAAGCGTTCTATGACATTCTCAAACGGCTGGATCTGGAGGCTCTTTCCAAGGACCTCTGGAAGGAAATCCGCACGACCGGTTCCAAACAGAAACGCAAAAAAGCCACCAAGCGTTTGAAGGTGGTGGATGCCTTCAGGAACACCGACAACCAGCCGGAGTGGATGATCCTGACCGTGCTGCCCGTGATCCCTCCTGATCTGAGACCGATGGTCCAGCTGGACGGCGGGCGTTTTGCTACCTCAGATCTTAACGATCTGTACCGGCGGGTGATCAACCGCAACAATCGCCTGAAGAGGCTGCTCGAACTGGGCGCTCCGGATGTGATTGTCCGCAATGAGAAGCGCATGCTGCAGGAAGCGGTGGACTCACTGATCGATAACTCCCAGCGCGGAAAAGCCCTCTCCAGGAGAGGCCGCCGGGAGCTCAAGTCGCTCAGCGATATGCTCAAGGGGAAAAAGGGCCGCTTCCGCCGCAACCTGCTCGGGAAACGGGTTGATTATTCCGGTCGGTCCGTGATTGTGTCAGGCCCCAAGCTGGCCATGCACGAATGCGGTTTACCCAAGAAGATGGCCCTCGAGCTGTACCGGCCGTTTGTGATTTCGATCCTGGAAAACCGCGGTTATGCCACCAACGTTAAAGGCGCCAAGCGCTTGATTGAGCGCAACCGTCCGGAGGTGTGGGAGGCGTTAGATGAAGCCATCACCAGCCGCCCGGTGCTGCTCAACCGGGCCCCGACCCTGCACCGTTTGGGTATCCAGGCTTTTGAGCCCAAGCTGATCGAAGGCAGTGCTATCCAGCTTCACCCGCTGGTGTGCCCGGCGTTTAACGCCGACTTCGACGGGGACCAGATGGCCGTTCACGTCCCGCTTTCTGATAAAGCGGTGAAAGAAGCCCGCGAGCTGATGCTGTCTACCAAGAATCTGCTCAAGCCGGCCAACGGAGAGCCGATCATCGCACCTTCCAAGGATATGGTGATGGGCGTGTACTACCTGACTCGGAAAGACGACCGGACCTATCCCGGTGATGGGCGGGTGTTCTCCTCTCTGGATGAGGTGGATGCCGCCTATACCCTCGGGCAGGTCAAAATTCCTTCCAAGATCAAACTGCTGGTGGAAACCTGGTATGACGAGGACCGGGAAAGGATGGACGAACCCGAGGAACGGCTGGTGGAAACCACAGTCGGCCGGGCGATATTCAACCAGGCCTTACCCCCGGAGGTCCGCTATGTCAACTGGGGCCTGGTCAAAGGGGA
>Ga0207797_1000482_pt1 | contig 30773 bp, 24 predicted proteins | sample PRCRCaboRojoPR_6_FD_187275 | JGI IMG/M metagenome (GOLD analysis project Ga0207797, IMG submission 187275) | Marine sediment microbial community from Cabo Rojo, Puerto Rico - PR CR 10% Liquid 1 (SPAdes) | ecosystem: Environmental > Aquatic > Marine > Coastal > Sediment | place: Cabo Rojo, Puerto... | reverse complement strand
GCGTCGGGGTACGCGGCGACGACGTCGTCGAGTTCGGGCCTGATCGGGGTGACGTCGCCGCCGGCGCGTCTGGCGCTCTCGGTGTCTTTCAGACCGTTCCCGGTGACGACGACGACGACGGACTCGTCGGGTCCGACGACGTCTCGTGCCAGGGCCTCGCGGAGCCCCGCGACCGGTGCGGCCCCAGCGGGTTCGGCGTAGATCCCTTCGGCGTGTCCGAGCGTCCGCTCGGCCGCGAGGATGGCCTCGTCGGAGACGAGCAGCGACGTGCCACCGCTCTCTTCGAGCGCCCGGCAGGCCTTCACGGTGTTCCGCGGCCGGCCGACCGCGATGCTGTCGGCGACGGTGTCCGCGACGTCCGCGGCGTCGTCGTGCTCGTGGAACGCGTCGTGGATGGCGCTCGCGCCCTCGGCCTGCACGCCGAGCATCTTCGGCGTCTCCTCTACGTACCCGAGGTCGTGGAACTCCCGGAACCCCTTCCACGCGCCGGCGACGGTACAGCCGTCGCCCATCGAGAACACCACCCAGTCAGGGACCTCTCCGCGGCTCTGCTCTGCGAGTTCCATCCCCACGGTTCGTTTCCCTTCGACCTGGAAGGGGTTGATCGCCGCGTTGCGGTTGTACCAGCCAAAGGAGTCGGTCACCGCCACGCTGAGGTCGTAGGCCTCGTCGTAGCTCCCCTCGACTGCGAGGACGTCCGCCCCGTAGACGAGCGGTTGCGCGAGCTTCCCCTCGGGTGCGTCGCCGGGCACGAAGATGCGCGCGTCCATCCCACCGCGGGCGGCGTAGCCGGCGAGCGAGGCCGCGGCGTTGCCGGTCGACGCGCACGTGACGACGTCGCGGCCGGCGTGTCGGGCTTTCGTCACCGCGACGCTCGTCGCCCGGTCTTTCAGCACGCCCGTCGGGTTCCGCCCGTCGTCTTTGACGCGCACCGAGACGCCGAGTTCCGCGCTCAGGTTCGGGGCGTCGTAGAGTCCCGTCCCGCCCTCGCCGAGCGTGACGGGGGTCGCGTCGTCGTCGACCGGGAGGAACGCCTCGTACTTCCACTGGGAGTCGATGCGGCCGTCGAGTTCCGCGTCGAATCGGTCCGCGATCAGGTCGTAATCGTATTTCACCTCGAGGATCCCGTTCACTCCCTCGTGGTTCGGGCAGGTGTAGATGATCTGGTCCGGGTCGTAGCGCTCCCCGCAGAGGGTACACTCGAGCGCAGTCACGTGGTCCATCGCCATGCGTGAACACCCGGCCGAGACGTAGTATAATTCACTCCCTCACATGGCCGGGTGTGGTCGGGACCACCGCACGCGAGGCGAGACCGATCCGCGGGGGAACCACGGGAGACGAAGCCGTGGCTCGCGCTCTCCGCGGGATCGGTCGCTCGGCGACTCCCCGACGGAGCGACGCTAGAACTCGTTCAGGAGCTTCGACTCGGCCTTCCGCAGGTGTTCGAGGAGCGTGGTCTTCGAGACGTCGAAGTCGTCGGCGAGGTCGCTCGCGGAGGTCTGTCGCGGCCAGGAGTAGTAGCCTCGCTGTTGAGCGAGTTCGAACACCTCGCGCTGACGCTCGGAGAGCGCCGCCCTCGGCGACGACCCGCAGGTCTGGGTCTGCGGGGACTTCATCCCCTCGACGTCGATGTCGGCGTGCATCTCCGCTCTGATCTCGTCGAGTCTCTCTTGGATCTGCGAGCGGTCCTCCGAGATGATGACGGTCCAGTACTCGTTGCCGTCCTGAACGCGGATCTCGCTGTCCGGGACGAACCCCCGGGAGATGAACGCGTCGTAGATGCTGTGGGTCGCGTCGTAGGTCACCAGCAGCTCCTGGGTGGCGTTGCCGGCCGCGCTGGTGCGGACGCTCGGATTGAGGTACTCGTGTATCTCCTTGACGTCCCGGGTCAGCGACGACTGGTCGATGACCTCGACGAGCTCGTCGATGCTCTCGCGAGCGTCGGCGTAGGCCGTCAGCCGGGCGTTCACGACGTCGCCGGTCTCGTAGACGCCGTGGGCGATGAGTCCCGCGCTCACCGCCCTCGTCGACTGCAGGGTCCAGCAGTCGGGGTGCCATATCTGTAACGTCAGTTGTGAGGCGTTTCGTGTTGTCTCGTCGATACTCATGCCCTACTGTGTCTTGTCAACAAGCATCGTGATAAATCAACCGTTGAAACATCGAAATGTGTTTCATGGCCTCGAAGGCAGCGCGTCGCGCCCGGTGTGAGCGGGTCGGACGCGGACGCCGGCGGACCCCGCGACCGCGAGTGTCGTCACCGCTCGATGTAGTCCCTCGGGTCGATCCCGTGACCGGGCCCGCCGATCTCGATCGTGGGACCGTAGTTCACGTCGACGACGTCTTCCGCCAGCAGGAGGTTGCCGTCGAGGTCGACGTACGAGAACGCGCTGGTCCCGGAGACGACGTGGGCGCTCGTGTGGATGCCGATCGCGCTCTCGAGCATGCAGCCGACCATGAGATCGAGGTTCGCCGCCTCGGCGACGGCGACGATGTCGGCCGCGGCGAGCGGGCCCGACTTGCCGAGTTTCAGGTTTATCACGTCCGCGGCCTCCCGCCGGACCACCTCCATCGCGTCTCCGGGCGTGAAGACGCTCTCGTCGGCCGCGACGGGCACGTCGACCCGGTCACGCACCTGCGCGAGGCCTGCGAGGTCGTCCGCCGGCACGGGCTGTTCGACCAGGTCCAGGCGGACGTCCCGCGCGGTCAACTTCTCGACGAACCGGGCCGTCTCCTTCGGCGTCCAGCCCTGATTCGCGTCGACCTTGAGGTGGGCGTCCGGCGCACCCTCGGCGACGGCGGCGACGCGCTCGACGTCGCTCGCCACGTCCGTCCCGGTCTTGACTTTCAGGTGCTCGAAGCCGTCTTCCGCCGCCCGAGACGCCTGCTCGTAGGCCTCGTCGGCCGAGACGATGGGGACGGTCAGATCGGTCGTGACCGGCGTCGGCGCGCCGCCGAACAGCTCCGAGAGCGGTATCTCCCGCTCCCGGCAGTAGGCGTCTAAGACCGCGGTCTCGACGGCGAACGCCGCCGACGCCATCCCCGGGAAAGTCGATCTGATCTCCGAGACGAGCGACCGGTACTCGGTGACCTCGCCGCCGGCCACGAGGTCGCCCATCGCCTCCGCGGTGGCGAGCGCCGCCCGCTGGGTTTCGCCGGTCACGGGGGGGATAGGAGCACCTTCGCCGTAGCCGACGGCACCGGCCGCCGTCTCCACGGTCACGAGGACGTTCGCCGCCTCGCGCTGCGTCCCGAGTGATATCTCGAACGGTTCCTCCATCGGTAGGTCGAGCGCTTCGACCGTGACTGCCGTGATCTCGCTCATAGTTGGGTCATGGGTCGTTCGATCGCGTCCGATACGGCGTCGAGCAGGCGGGCCGGACCGTCTTCGTGGTAGACGTTCCCCGCGGGGAGGCCGAACTCGTCTGTGGCCTCCGCGGGATCGCCCCACGTCGACACGGCGGCGACAGTCGCATCCGAGAGCTGCTCGATCAATCGCCGCTCCGGTTCGACGCCCGCGAGGTCGAACCGCTCGAAGTGAGTTCGTCCCTCCCGGTCGGGGTCGTGCGCGAGGACGACCGCGTCGGGCCACGCACCGTGGAGGATCGAGAGCGTCACGCCGGAGTAGGCCCGGTGGGTCAGACTCGCCTGCCCCTCCACGAAGACGACGTCGGCGTCCGCCCCCACGTCCGCGACGAGGTCCTCGACCACGCCCGCGGTGAAGTCCGCCGGGACGCGGTCGATGACGGTGCCGGCCTGCGCGCCGACCATGATGCCGGTCTGTCCCGTCGCCACCCATCCCGCGTCGACGCCCGCCGCCCGCGCCGCCCGGTACAACTCGAAGGTCGTCGTTCGCTTGCCGACCGCGCAGTCGGTGCCGAGCGTGAGGACGACCTCCGCGTCGACGTCGTCGACGGAGCCGTCTCCGACTCGCAACTCGTCTTCTTCGGGCGGCTTCCGAACGTCGAAGAGCCGCACGTCGTGTCGCTCCGCGAGGTCCGCCCACTTCGGATCGTCACCGAGGAAGACGTGCAGGCCCGAGACCACGTCGCATCCGTTCCGAATCGCCTCCTCGATGTCGCCGACCCAGGACTCCGGGAGCGCCCCGCCGGCGGGTGCGACGCCGACGACCAACGCCTCCGCCTCGGTGGCGACGTCGAGGGCGTCGGACGTCGACTCCACTATCGGGACGTCCGGCGCGTCTCTGCCGAGAACTGCTCGGGGGCTCTGGCCCGCGCGCGTCGAGTCGATGATCGCCTCGACCTCGAACACTTCGCTGTGCATGACGACGCCGTTGGCGGTTTTCCCGCCCGTCTCGCCGAACTCTCCCTCGGCGAGAACGATCGTCGGGACCGGGATGTCGAAAGAATCTCGTAGATTCATGTCACCTCCGGAGCTTCGGCAGACGAGGCCAAAATCCCACCACCTTCCATAGAGGGCCGCGGGGTCAATCGACGCGGTACCGTGCCAGCGCCGACTCGTCGACCGTGACGCCGAGGCCGGGGGCGTCCGGGAGCTCGAAGGTCGACCCGTCGGGCTCCCATCGGTCCCGTTCGACGACGAGGCCGTGCTCCGCGTGGACGTTCAGCGTCCCGGTCGGATACGACACCGGCGGCGACGCGGCGGCGAACTGCGCGTTCGCGGCCGCGCCCACGCCGAGTTCCAGCATGCTCCCGACGAAACAGGGGAACCCGTGGGCCGCCGCGACCGTCGCGACGTCGCACGCCCGGGCGAGACCGCCCGTCTTTCCGAGTTTGATGTTCACGACGTCGCAGGCGTCCCGCCGCGCGAGCGCGGCCACGTCCCGCGGCGAGAAGCAGGCCTCGTCGGCGAGGATCGGGACGTCGACGGCGGCCGCGACCCGCGCGAGGCCGTCGAGGTCGTCGTGGGCGACCGGCTGTTCGACGAGAACCAGTCCGTCGGCCGCCTCGTCGAGTATCGGGATCCGCCGCATCGCTTCTGGGGGCGTCCAGCCCTGGTTCGCGTCGACTCGGACCGCCGCCTCCGGGACGCGCTCCCCGAGGGCCGCGATCGCGGCCCGTTCGGCCTCGAACTCCGGCCCGCCGACCTTGATCTTGAACGCGGTGAAGCCGGCCTCGGCCGCCTCGCGGGCCTCGGCCACCAGCTCGTCGGGCGGCTTGATCCCGATCGAGTAGTGGAGGTCGATCGTCGGCTCCCCGCCCGCCGGGCCGCCGAGCAGCTCGTACACCGGGAGGTCGCGGACGCGACCCAGCGCGTCGTGGAGTGCGACGTCGACCCCGTACAGCGGGAACGGCTCGCCCGCGAGTTCGCGCTCCATTCGGTCCACGTGGCGCCGAATCCGGTGGAGCGGCCGCCCCTCGAGGACGGGTGCGATCGTCTCGTCGACGAGCGTCGCGCAGCTAGACTGGGTGAGGCCGTGGGGCCAGTACGGTTCGGGCGCGATCTCGCCGACGCCCGTGACCCCGCTGTCAGTCTCCACGCGAACGATCACGTGATCGAACGTCGCTCGCTCGTCGGATTCGACCGAGAGACTCGTCTCGTAGGCGGTCTCGACGGGAACAGAGACCGGGATCGCCTCGACGGCCGTTATCGAGACCGTCATCCCCGCACCACCGACCCGGGTCGCGCGCCCGTGTGGTCGCCGTCCCGGACGACGAACGTCCCGTCGACGAGGACGTGGTCGACGCCCGCCGGATACTGCGCGGGTGCGAGGAAGTCGCCGGTCTGTGCGACCGTCTCCGGGTCGAAGACGGTGACGTCCGCGGCCAGCCCCCGCTTGAGGACGCCCCGGTCTTCCAGTCCCATCCGCGCGGCCGGCAGGCCGGTCATCTTGTAGACGGCCTCCTCCAGCGAGAGGACCTCCTCGTCGCGCGCGTAGTGCCCGAGCACTCGCGGGAAGGTGCCGTAGTTCCGCGGGTGCGGGACGCCATCGCCGAGCGGTCCCTCCGGCGTCAGCGACGACCCGTCGCTCCCGACCATCGTCAGCGGGTGTTCCATCACGGTCCGCACGTCGGTCTCGTCCATGCCGAAGTTGACGTGCGAGGTCCGGTTCTCGTCGTCGCGGACCAGATCGAGCAGTAGCGTCGCCGGCTCTCGCTCCTCGTCGTCTCTCGCGGCGAGCGCCGCGATCGTCTCGCCCTCGGCGTCTTTCAGCGCCGGGTTCTGGACGTTCGTGACGAGCACGTCGTCCCATCTGCCCTCGTAGCTCTCCGCGAGCGACTCCGCGAGTCGCCGCCGCGTCTCGTCGTCGCGGAGGCGGTCGAGGAGCGCCTCGTCGCCGCCGTCGTGGGCCCAGTTCGGCAGGAGCGCCCCGAGGCTCGTCGACGACGCGACGTAGGGATACTGGTCGCACTGGACGTCGACGCCGCGCTCTCGAGCGAGCTCCATCCGGCGTAGCGTGTAGCGGATCTTCCCCCAGTTGTCTGGGCCGACCGCCTTGTGGTGGGAGATCTGCACCGGGACGTCGGCCCGACGGCCGATCTCGAGCGTCTCCTCGACGCTCTCGATCAACTCGTCGCTCTCGCTGCGCATGTGCGTCGCGTAGAATCCGCCGTGGTCGGCGGCGACCGTCGCGAGCGCGGCCACCTCGTCGGTGTCGGCGTACGAACCGGGCGGGTAGAACAGACCGGTCGAGAGCCCGACGGCACCCTCCTCCATCGCCTCGTCGACGAGCGCTCGCATCTCGTCGAGTTCGTCTTCGTCGGGTTGCCGGTCGCCGTTGCCGAGGACGGCCGCCCGAACGTTTCCGTGGCCGACGAGCGAGGCGACGTGCAACGAGAGCCCTCCCGCCTCGAGCGTCTCGAAGTACTCCGCCATCGACTCCCAGTCGAGGGAGACGGTCCCCGAGAGGCCGCGCGCCTCGAACCAGCCGTCGACGTTCTCGGCGGCGTCGCCGTACCGCGGAGCGGCGCTGATTCCGCAGTTACCGACGACCTCGAGTGTGACTCCCTGTCGGACCTTGCTGTGTGCGTCCCGATTCGCCGGCAGCGTGAAGTCGGAGTGGGTGTGGATGTCGACGAATCCCGGTGCGACCGCTCGCCCGCTCACGTCGACGACTTCGTCGCCGTCGAGCGACCCGGGCGGCCCGAGCGCCGCGATCTCCGACCCGTCGATCGCGACGTCGCCCCGACGCCACGGGGAACCGGTCCCGTCGACGATCCGCCCGCCGTGAAGTACGATGTCGTGTGTCATTCGACCTGAGATGGTCGGCGCGAGGCTAAAGTGGACGACCTAGCTTTGACGGGGGGACGGCCGTCGGAAGCCAAACCAGATCGCGAACGCGGAGTAGACGACGGTCGCCGCGAGAAACGCCGTCTCGGGGACGGGGAGATAGAGGTAGGCGAGCACGAACAGCGGATACGGGAGCACGAGGAGCACGGACTCGACGACGAACCACTGCTGTGGCGAGAGGCCCAGTCTGGCCTGTGCGCGCGCGGCCACCGTCTCCGGAATCGACTCCGGATCCGATCTGGCTCCCGAGTCGTCTCCGGCCTCTGCGGGACCGCCCTGTTCCCCGGAGTCGTCGTCCGCCGTCGGCGCCGTCCACGCGGTCTCGACGTGGTCTTCGTCGTTCGACATCTACACCGTCACCTCTGCGGGTTCGATCGGTATCTCGAACCGGTATCGGTTGAACACTTCGACTGCGACGGTCCCCCGCACCGTGAATGTCTCGCCCGGAGTCACCGTCCCGGTCGTCTGGCGCGCCGGCACGCTCGCGTTCACGATCGCTTCGCCCGCGGGAATCGTCAGGTAGCCGTTGTACGGCACGCTCGCGGAGTCCGTGGCGTTGTCCCGGTCGAGGACGACGTTGACGTAGCGGACGCGGAGCGGTTCGCGCATCGTGTTGTGGACCTCGACGGCGACTATCACGTCGCCGTCGACCAGCTCGACGGAATCCACCGTCGCGACCGTCTCGTCACGGGTCGCCACGCGCTCGTAGTTGGTCTCCGCCTCCACGAGGACGCTCCCGGACAGGAGCGCCAGCAGGACCAGCGACGCCGCGACGAACGCGGAGCGCTCAGCCATCTGTCGCCTCCGTGGCCGCCAGTTCGCCGTCGCTCGGGAGGTCCGCGCGGTCGACCAGCGCGTACCCGCACTCCGGACAGCGCCGGTCGCCGGCGAGCGACCGGCCACCGCAGCAGGCGACCCGCGGGCCGTCCGGCGTCGTGAACGCGCTCTCACAGACCGGGCACGACTCGGCGTCGTGGCGCAAGAGCGCGAGGACGGCCCGACGCTCCTCGAGCGACCGGTCGTGCCACGACGGGAGTCGCTCGGAGAGGTGCGTCGCGGCGGCGGCGTCCAGCGCCGCGACCGCGCGGTCGTCCCACTGTACCACCGCCATCTCGCGCTCGTCGACGGCGTGCCAGTGTTCGCCGCCGCCGAGGCTCCGACCGACCGACACCGCGACCGCCTCCGGATACGATTCGACGATCGCCGCTCGCAGGTCGGCCTCGTCGTCGACGTACTCGCCGGCGGCCGCCGCGACCGCCTCGGCGGCGTCCGGCGCGAGACGCAGGTCGTCGGTCACGACGCCGGCCGCTCGCAGGGACGCGGCGAGGTCCTCCTCGGATTCGTCGACTGGGGCGGCGGGCGCTCCTGCGGGGCCGTCGGACTTCCCGAGGACCCCGAGGACCGGATCCGGCAAGCGACGGGTCAACTGCGGCGTCCCGGGGACGAGATACCCCCTGAATCCGATCGCCGCGAGTGCGACGACGACCGCCCCGGTCGCGAGCACCGGCCGACCGGCGAGGACGAGCGCGCCCGCGACGACCGCGGCGATCCCGCCGTTCAGTATCGAACAGGGCCAACAGCGGTTCGCTCCCGTGTACCGTGGGTCGTGGAAACGCACACCGTAGTCCTCGGAGAGCGGCGGATAAAAGGTTCCCCCTCCCGTCGCACGACAGTCGGGTGCCCGAGACGCCGTCCGGAGGCCTCCGGGTCCCGGCGGGGACCGACGCGACGCGAACAGGGGCCGGCGAGAGCGGTCCGACGGCGACAGCCCGCGCGTCCGGCCCACTCAGACCGCCCGGGCCCAGAACTCGAGGAAGTTCTCGCCGAGGAGCTTCCGCCGTTCGGCCTCGTCGTAGCCGCGGGCTTCGAGCCCCTCCGGGATCGCTTTCCAGTCCTCGTACCGCTGCATCGGACCGAAGCCGCGCCCGATGGTGACGCCGTGTTCCTCGCGGAATCCGAGGTCCCGGAACGTCTCCAGGAACCCGTCGTGGAGTTCCTCGGGGATCTCGGGCGTCCACGACCCCCAGTCGGTTCCGATCCCGACCCGGTCGATCCCGACCCGGTCGACCACGTAGTCGACGTGGTCGAAGAACTGCTCGAAGTCCGCGTCCGCGTCTCCGGGTTCGAGGAAGAAGGGGACGGCCAGCACGCCCACGTACCCGTCCGTCTCCCGCAGCGCGGCCAGTTCCTCGTCCGACTTCCCCCGGTCGTGCTCTGCGAGTGCTTGACTGAACGTGTGGGTGTACGCGACGGGTGCCTCGGAGGCGTCGACGGCGTCTATGGTCGTCTCCCGGCCGCAGTGAGAGAGGTCGACCACCATCCCCACCTCGTTCATGCGCTCTACGGTCTCGACGCCGTGATGTGAGAGTCCGGCGTCGACGCGCTCGGTGCAGCCGTGGCCCACGAGGTTCTGGCTGTTGTAGGTGAGCTGACCGATCCGGACCCCGGCGTTGTAGAGCGCCTCGACCCGGTCGGGGTCGCCCTCGATGGCGGCGCCCAGATTCTGCGTGTTGGGCACCACGCCCACGTCGCCGTCGGCGACGATCTGCCGGGCGACCTCCGGGGACGTCGCCTTCCGGAGCCAGGGGACCGCGTCGAACCGGGCGGTCCACCGGTCGAGATCCGCCGCGACGCCGTCGGCGTAGCCGTCGCTCCGGTCGAACCCCATCATCGTGGCGCTCACGAGATTGACGCCGGCCTCGTCGTAGGCCTCCCGCAGCGCGTCGCGGAACGCGGGGTCCTCGCGGAGCTGTCGGACCTGTTCGGACTCCATGGCGTCGTAGGCCGCACCGGCGCTCGCGCCGTCGTCGAGTTCCGCGTGCATTCGCCGTTCGATGCGATCGGTGACGACGTTGGGCGTTCCACGCGGGTAGAAGTCGAAGGTCGGATCGGGCATGGACGGTGTGGCCTCGGTCCGCATCGGGGTTGTAAGCACCACCTCGCATGGACGGCTGCGACGTGAGAGGGCTCGGTGGCCCCGACGCGGCGGGAGACGGCGTGCACTCTCGTCGTTACGCGATCGAGCCCCGGGTCCCCGTTCCCGTCGCTCTCGGACTGGATTCGGTCCAGGCGATACGGGTTCGTGACGACTTCGACGTCGAACGTGCTATGCCACCGGTAGCGGTGGTCGCTCCAGACGGTTCTGTCGTGGCGGGCCGCCGCCATGCCGGCGGCGATGGCGTTCGCTTTGCCGGAACAGCCGCGCGGCTCACCGGCGACGACCAGGCGGACGTGCTTGGGAAGTTCCTCCTCGCGGGCGCTGACCGGATCGAAGTCGTCGTCGTGGACGATCGGGAGTTCGTCCGCGGGACCGAGCTGGTCGGCAACCTCGCCGACTCGGCGTCGACGTACCGCCTCGTACCGTTCGCTCACCGCCTACGGGGGCTTTCGCAACCAGCTGGCGAGTCGTCCGGGCGGACCGCGCCCGAGTTCGGACTCGCCTCCCGGACCGGTGGCGACCCACTCGGCGCCGGCGACGCTTGCGACCGCCAGCACGACGCCGGCGACGACGTCGGTCAACCAGTGGATCCCCAGGGACATCGTCGAGACGGTGATCGACGCCGCGAGGAACCCGGCGATCGGGAGCCACCGCCGGTACGTCTCTCGGAAGCGAAGCGCGACGAGAGCGACAGTCACCGACAACGAGGTGTGCAGCGAGGGGAAGACGTTCGTGTTGACGTTCACCTGGCTGGTCAGGACCTGCGACCGGGGCCAGTTCGCGTACAGAAGCGAGTCCACGAGTTCGGGCATGAAGTTCCGGGGGCCGTAGGCGACGACGAGGACGTAACAGACGAGGCCGAGCCCGTAGTTCAGCGTGTACGAGAGGAGGAGCGTGTACAGCGGTCGCACGTCGTCGTGGAGCGCGTACGCGACGAGCGGAAACGTCAGCAGAAAGACGTAGCCGAACACGTAGACGAAACTGAAGTACGCCGTCAGCTCCGGCGTGGTGAGCGACTGGAGATCGGCGACGAATCGCCCCTCGAGCGCGTGGATGAGTTCGGTCGCGTTCACCCCGATGAGCCACGAGAGCTCGACGCTCAGGTTCCGGACCACCCCGTTCACCGCGAGGACGCCGCCGAGAGTGAGCGCGATCGGAGTGACAGCGCGGACGTTCCGCCGCGCGGTTCCCACGGCACCGCGCACGTCCTCGAGGCGGACCACGAGTGACAGTCCGAGCACGTGGAGCGCGAAAACGACGGCGACGACCTGTAGTAGGACGGCCAGTAACATCACGTGCTCCCCCCGATGAGGTTGCCGTCGTCGTATCGGTAGCCCGTCTCGCGGAACGCCGCCCGCGCCCGTCGGCGATCGACCTTGCCGTCGCTCCCGAGAAACGGCGTCACCGGGTTCCCGTTCGACCACTCGAGCGCTTCTGGATACCACTGGGTGGCCCAGAGCGGTCCCACCGCGGGGCGTCCGTACCCGCTGAGCACCGTGTTCGCGAGGTGCTGCCCGTCGATCAGTCCCGCGAGGGTGTTCCGGACGCGCGGATTGTTGAGATGGGGTCTGCGGGCGTTGTAGCCGAGGACGTACGGCGTCTCGGACCGGGTCACGAGCAGGTCGACCTCGTCGGTCCGACCGATGCGGGGAACCGTCGCCGCCCCGACCGACGTTCCGGTCAGGTCCGCTTCGCCGCTCGCGACGGCCTCGACGCCCGTGACGTTCGAGCCGACGACGAGGATCGACAGCCGATCGAAGGAGACCTCTCCGGCGCGTGCACGGAGACTCCCCGCCGAACCCTCCGGACGGTGCAGGAAGTGCTCGTCGGACCGTTCGAGGACGAGTCCCTCCCGGGGAGTGTTGCGGACGAACCGGAGGGGGCCGCTCCCGACCGGCGGTATGTTGTTCGTGACGAGCGCGTCCGTCACGGGTCCGAGGTCGATACCGCCGATGGAAGCCGGGTCGGTGCGGTCTCGCCAGACGTGCTTCGGGAGGATCGGCACGGTGAAGGCGCGGGCACCCACGCCCGCGATGACGTCCACGAATCGGAACTCGACGGTCCTGTCACCGACGACCCGAACGTCGTCGACGAGACTGCTCCGGCCCCGGAACCGGGGTGACGGAACCGGAGCGTCCGTCCCGTCGGCGTCCGCACCGAGCGTCGTGTCCGCGAGCAGCGCGTACGTGAACGCGACGTCCTCGGGCGTGAGCGACTCGCCGTCGTGCCAGGTCACGCCCTCGCGGAGGGTGACGCGCGCGACGGGTTGTCTCTCCGCCGAGAACGTCCACGCGTCTGCCAGCCACGGCACCAGCTCGCCGTCGATCTCGCGGGCGAGCGGATCGTACAGCAGTCCCGTGAGGACCCCGTCCCGGCGGTACTCGACCGAGAGCGGGTTCAGATTCTCCGTCGCACGCCGGTCCGTCACGGCGACGCGGAGCGTCGAGTCGCCCCCCGACTCGTCGGTCTCGGATCGCCGCTCCAGCGTCAGGTACCCCAGCGGGGCGTCGAGGTCGACGGCGCGCCAGTTCGTGAACCTGGTCGACCGGACCGCCCGAACGTCGTCGGGGACGGTCAGGATCGTGAACGGCTGGGTCCGGGCGACGGTCGTCTGTAACTGCGTGAGAGCGGCTCGGCGACGGTCGCCGTCGGTCCGCCGCTGGGTCTCGAGCAGGTCGTCGACGTCGAGGTTCGCGTAGCCGAACGGGTTCTGCCACCCCGGCGCGTCCGCGAACCGCGAGTGCAACAGCGCGTACAGCGCGTCCGGTTCGCGGAACCGCGAGGGGAGTCGCATGACGAACAGCTCGAAGTCGTTTCGCAACAGCGTCTGCCGCGAGAGCTCCTGGTCGGCCATCGGGACGACGCTGACGTCGATGCCGGCTGCGCGGAACCAGCCGGCGACCGTGCGAGCGAGCTTCAGCGCGTACGGATCGGCGTCGACGGGGAGCGTCTTGATCCGCAGTTGCACCTGCCGCGGGGACTGCCACCCGGCGAGGTTACGCGCCCGGCGGAGACACCCGGCTCCGAGAGCGCTCGCGGCGCTACCGAACCCGGCGAGAATCGCCCGCCGCGTCGCGAGGCTGGACCGCTCTCGCATCCGTCTGTACTCGGGCGTCGCCGGACATATGTGTTGTGACCTATTGTCATACATCGATGAAGCGTCACGTCGACGATCGGCCGACCTGGCCCGGCCGACCGGCAGGTCCGGGACGTCTCGCGGGGAACTCGGCCCTCCCCCGCCGCCGGCGCGCTCGACGCCGGAGGTCACCCGCGGGTGATTTGCTCGCCGAGAGAGGGCTACCAGCCCGGCGATGAATCTCCCGAAGCGCACCGTGCGACTCCTGCTCGCGGCGACCGTCCTCGCGTCGACAGCGACGCTCGTCGTCGGGTACGTGGAGGCCGAGCGCACGAGCGACCGGGTCACCGGGAGCCCGGCCGTCGAGCAGGCGTTCCGGACGGGAGCGCGGTCGCCGGTCGTCCCGCCGCGGGCCGCGATGACGGTCGTCGCGACCGACTCGAACGCGTTCGTCAGCGACGAGCGCGCCGCGCCGCGCGCGCAGGCCGAACTCGTCGCGTTCGCACCCGACGGGCGCGTCTACTACTACGAGAACGACCACACGCGCTACTGGGACGTCGATCCCGTTCCGGGCACCGAGGCCACCGTCGAGTTCGTCTTCGCCGACCACCTCGACCCCGAAGACTGCGACGGGAGCGTCTGTACACGCAACGGCGTCGAGCGGGTCAACCTCACGACCGGCGAGCGAACGGAGGTGTTCAGTCGGGTCACGCCAGGGAAACACTCGACCCGGTGGCACGACGTGGACCGGATCGACGGCGATCGCCTCCTCGTCGCCGACATCGCGCGCGATCGCGTCTTCGTCGTCAACACGACGACCGAACTCGTCACGTGGGAGTGGGACGCCCGCGCCGCGTTCGACGTCGCGAGCGGGGGCCCCTATCCCGACGACTGGACGCACCTCAACGACGTCGAGTTCGTCACGGTCGACGGGCGGGAGGCGGTGATGGTGAGTCTCCGCAACCAGGACCAGGTGGTGTTCGTCGCCCTCGACGGCGGTCTGCTCGAGGGGTGGACGCTCGGAAGCGACGGCGACCACGGCACGCTCTACGAGCAGCACAACCCCGACTACGTCCCGGCAGAGCGCGGCGGACCGGCCCTGCTCGTCGCCGACTCCGAGAACGGTCGGGTCGTCGAGTACCGGCGCGAGGACGGTCGCTGGGTCGAGTCGTGGACGTGGTCGGACGAGCGACTCCGGTGGCCCCGCGACGCGGACCGGCTGCCGAACGGCCACACGCTCGTCACGGACTCGAACGGCGACCGCGTGATCGAGGTCGACCGTGAGGGGGAGGTCGTCTGGACCGCGTCGATCGGCTTTCCCTACGAGGCCGAACGGCTCGGGACCGGCGACGAGAGCGCCGGCGGCGAGAGCGCGGCGGCGCTCGGACTGCCCGACCGGCGCTTCGATCCGGCGACTGCGTCGCTGCCGGCGCGGGTCGCGGCAGTGCTCCCGCCGACCGTCGTCAACGCGGTCGCCTACCTGTTCCCGCGGTGGGTCGGACTCCACGAGGGCGTCGCCCTCGTCGCGCTGACCGCGGGCGCGCTCCGGTGGGCGACGCTGGAGTACCGCTGGTCGGATCGGCGTCTCTCGATCGACTCGCCCGTGCGAATCGAGCGACGATGACCGGAGACGCGGACGCCCTCCGGGAATCGCCGATCGAGGACGACTCGATCGCAGGCGGCTGCGAGCACCGACGAGGACGCCGCCTCGGCGGCGACCGCCTCTGGCTCGGGACGGGGATCGGTGCGGGGCTGCTCGCGGTCGCCGTCTACCTCGCGACCAACCCGTATCCGGCGTACGGGGCCGGGCTCTACGTCCAGATCGCACGGGAGATCGTCGCGCACGGCTACGGCCTCCCGGCCCGGATCCCCGGTTACACCGCGGCGGGCGTCCCGTTTTCCTACCCACCGCTCCAGTTCTACGTGCTCGCGGTCCTGCTGGACCTCGGCGGGGACCCGATCACCGTCGCACGCCTCCTGCCGTCGGTCGGGTTCCTCGCCGCACTCGTCCCCACGTACCTCCTCGCCCGCGACTACGCGAACTCCCGCCCGGCGGGCGCGGCCGCGAGTGTCGCCGTCGCCCTGAACCCCCAACTGGTGCAGTGGCACCTCTCCGCGGGCGGCGTCGTCCGCGCGTTCGCCCTCTGTTACGCCCTGGCCGCCATCTACGCCGGCTTCCGAATCTTCGAGACGCGGTCGCGGCGGGCAGTCGTCGCGGGGCTCGTCGCGTTCGCCGCGACGCTCCTCTCGCACCCGACGTACGCACTGTTCGTCGTCGTGAGCTATCTCCTCCTGTGGGCCGTCAGAGACCGCTCTCGCCGCGGCTTCGCGCTGGGGACCGTCGTCGGTCTGGGCGGCCTGGCGCTCGCGACCCCCTGGCTCGCGTGGACCGCCGCGACCCACGGCCTCGACGTGTTCTGGGCGGCGGCGGGGACACACGGCGGCGTCGGCGGCGGCCTCGCCACGCTCCTCGACGGCGCTTCGTTCACGCTGCTCCCGCTCGTCGGGGCGGCGTACCTCCTCGTCGTCCGACGCGACTGGTTTCTCGCGTGCTGGGCCGCCGCCACCGAGTCAGTGTTCGCCCAGCCGCGGTTCGCCTTCACCGTCGGGAGCGTCGTCTGGGGGGTCGTCGGCGTCGACGTCGCGCGCCGAGCAAGCGCCCTCGACGGGACTGTCCCCGGCGGGTTCGACCGCAGAGCGGCGCTCGCCGCGGTCGTGCTCGTCGCCGGGAGCGCCGCCGGCGGTACGTACCTCGTCCACGAAACCACGCTGGCGAGCGACCCGTCGACGCCGGCGTTTCTCGACGACGACGCGGTCGACGCGATGGCGTGGGCCGCGGAGCAGACGCCCCCCGACGCGACGTTCGTCGTGCTCGGGGACGCCGCCGAGTGGTTCCCCGCCCTGACCGACCGCACGATCCTGATCGGCCCGTGGGGCGTCGAGTGGCGCGGGACGGCGGCGTACGACCGACAGCTCGACGCCTACGAGTCCGTCTCCAGGTGCCGCAGCGTCGACTGCGTCGAATCGGTCGCGAGCACCGTCGATGGATCGTCGGACTACGTCTACCTGCCGAAGCGGACCTACACCGTTCGCGGCGAGGCGGTCGCGGAGTTCGGGACGCTGGAGCGGTCCTTCGAGCGGTCGGCGGCGTGGGAGCGCGCCTACGAGAACGACGGCGTCGTCGTGTTCCGTGCCACCGAGTGAACGCGGCTACGGGACGCCCAGAAGCGGCGCCGCCAGGACGGCGAGCCACGACCCGACCGCGACGCCGACGAGTCGACGATCCTCGCGGGCCGTCCCGAAGGCGAGCGCGCCGAGCGCGGCGAGCAGCGCGACGCGGTGGAGGACGAGACGCACGGGCACGTGTCGGATTCCGAGGACGGCCAGGTCGAGGGTGACCCCCGCGCCGAGTCCGACCGCGGCGAGAAGCGCCGCTCTCGCCGGGGGCCGCTCGCGGGCGAGAGCACCGACGAGGAGCGGCGGGCCCGCCGCCAACACGGGGTAGCCGAGGGCGACGAAGAGTTTCGGGGTGACCCCGGGAAACAGGGCCTCGGCGCCGAGCCCCCAGGCACGAACGCCGAGGACGACGCAGATCAGTGCGCCCGGGAGCAGGACCTCGCGGACCGAGCGTCGCCGGGTCGTCAGCGGGACCGCGAGGCCCGCTACCGACGTCAGGGAGGTGAGGCGGACGACGGTCCACCAGCCGTCGCTACCGCCGCCTCGGCGGCCGTGGTACGTTCGCGAGATCTCGGCGACGAACGGCTCGTCGCGCAGGTCGCGTTCGACGAAGCGAGCGCCGGTCGCCACGCCGGTGACCGTGTGGCGAACGCGGAACCAGTCCCAGTACTCGGTGTGTGCCTGGAACGCCGTCCAGTCGCCCGCCGGCCCGGCGTAGGCCCGAGCGTGGGTCCGGCGGCCGAAGTACGTCCCGGCGTCGAGCTGGTAGTCCGCCGCGACCCAGCGGCCGGTCGCGGTCCGGCTCTGCGTGACGTAGGTGTACCGCGTCGACCCGTGGGCCGGACGCCACGGCGAGACGCTCACCGCGGCGCTCTCGTCGACCGCGCTCCAGTTCGCCCCGGATCGGTCAACGAGCGCCCGTCGAATCCGTTCGGAGTCGCCATGCACGACGACGTTGAGAGCGAGCGTCCGGCCCGCGACCGACCGGCGCCGGCTCGTGTACGGCCAGACGTAGTCGCCCTCGGTTCCAGGTTCGATCAACTGGCTCGGTGCCGGGGTCCCAGAGGCCGATCCCGACGCCCCGGGGCCGGGCGGAGCGGCGGCTGTCGCACCGTAGATGCCGGCGGCGACGAGGACGACCGCGACCAGCGCGGTGCGCGAGCGCACGGGCGTCCGGTTCGGAGTCCACGGACTATAGTCTTAGCACGCTCCGCGGACCGTAGTCCTGGCACGCCGGGTCGCGCACGAAGCGAGTGTCGCGGGGAACGCCGTCTGCTGGTATCACGGGGGTAGTGGCGTGGCGAAACCGTCACGCCTTACTACCGTAGGCACTGCTTCACGACCGGTTTGCGAGATCGGACCGGGGACCGTGGCCCCACTCCATCGAGACGTCGCACGCGGCCGCCGACCCGGAGGCTCTCGGCCGAGCTCACTCCAGGTCGAAGCGGTCGAGCTTCATGACCTTGCTCCACGTGTCGACGAAGTCCTCAACGAACTTCTCCTCACCGTCGTCGGCCGCGTAGACTTCCGAGATGGTCCGAAGCCGGGAGTTCGAGCCGAAGACCAGATCGAAGCGGGACCCCTTCCACTCGACGTCGCCCGTTTCGCGGTCGCGCAGCTCGAAGACCTCTCCGTCGTCCGAGACCGGCTCCCACTCGTAGTCCATGTCGAGCACGTTCAGGAAGAAGTCGTTGGTCAGCGTCTCCGGCCGGTCGGTGAAGACGCCGAGCTCCGAGTTCTGGTAGTTCGCGTCCAGCGCGCGCATGCCGCCGACCAGGACCGTCATTTCGGACGCCGTCAGGTTCAGGAGGTCCGACTTGTCCACGAGCAGCTCCTCCGCCGAGCGCTCGGCCTCGTCCGAGAGGTAGTTCCGGAACCCGTCGGCGTTCGGCTTGAGCGCGTCGAACGAGTCGACGTCGGTCTGTTCCTGCGAGGCGTCGGTCCGGCCCGGTTCGAAGGGGATCTCGACGTCGTAGCCGGCGTCCGCCGCCGCCTGCTCGACGGCCGCGTTACCGCCCAGCACGACGAGGTCGGCGAGCGAGACCCGAACGTCGTCGGAGCGCGAGCCGTTGAACTCCTCTTTGATCTCTTCGAGGGTCGAGAGCACCGTCTCGAGCTCCGCCGGCTCGTTCACTTCCCAGCTCTTCTGCGGTTCGAGGCGGATGCGGGCCCCGTTCGCCCCGCCGCGCTTGTCGCTGTCGCGGTACGTCGACGCCGACGCCCAGGCGGTCTTGACAAGCTGGGAGACGGACAGCTCCGAATCGAGGATCTCCGCTTCGAGTTCGGCGACCTCCTCGTCCCCGATCAGGTCGTAGTCGGCCTCGGGGACGGGGTCCTGCCAGATCATCACCTCGTCGGGGACCTCCGGGCCGAGGAACCGCTCCGGCGGGCCCATGTCGCGGTGGATGAGCTTGTACCACGCTTTCGCGAACGCGTCCTGGAACTCCTCGGGGTTCTCCTGGAAGCGCTCGAGGACCTCCCGGTAGTCCGGGTCGCGCTTCAGGGCGACGTCCGTCGTGAGCATCATCACGTCTTCCTTGTCCGACGGATCACGGACGCCCGGTGCGGCGTTGTCGAGTTCGCCCTCTTTGGTGGTCCACTGCCACGCTCCGCCGGGACCCTTCTCCGGCACCCACTCGTGTTCGAGCAGGTTGTCGACGTAGCTCATGTCCCACTGGGTCGGCGTAGTGTTCCACGGCCCCTCGATACCGCTCGTGATGGTGTCGGGACCCTTGCCCTCGCCGAAGTCGCTCTCCCAGCCGAGGCCCTGTTCCTCCATGGGCGCGGCCGCGGGCTCGGGACCGACGTGTTCGTCGGGGTCGTCGGCGCCGTGGACCTTCCCGAAGGTGTGGCCGCCGGCGATGAGCGCGACGGTCTCCTCGTCGTTCATCGCCATCTTGCCGAACGACTCCCGGATGTTCTTCGCGGAGCCTTCGAGGTCGGGCTCGCCGTTCGGGCCCTCGGGGTTCACGTAGATGAGCCCCATCACGGTGTTGCCGAGCGGCCACTTGAGGCTCCCGTCCTCGTCGAAGCGCTCCTCGGAGGTCATCTCGAACTCGTCTTCGGGCCCCCAGTCGACGGCCTCGTCGGGCGTGTAGTCGTCCTCTCGCCCGCCGGCGAAGCCGAACGTCTCGAACCCCATCGACTCGAGGGCGACGTTTCCGGCCAGCACGATCAGGTCGCCCCACGAGAGCTGGCGACCGTACTTCTGCTTGACAGGCCAGAGCAGCCGACGGGCCTTGTCGAGGTTCGCGTTGTCCGGCCAACTGTCGAGCGGCGGGAGTCGCTGTCGACCGCCGGACGCGCCGCCGCGACCGTCGAAGGTGCGGTACGTGCCGGCGCTGTGCCACGCCATCCGGATGAAAAACGGCCCGTAGTGGCCGTAGTCAGCCGGCCACCAGTCCTGCGAGTCCGTCATCACCGCTTCGATGTCCGCTTTCACGGCCTCGAAGTCGAGCTTCTCGAACTCCTCGGCGTAGTCGAACTCCTCGCCGTAGGGATCGGTCTGCTGAGCGTTCTGGTCCAGAATCTCCAGGTTCAACTGGTCGGGCCACCAGTTGCTCGTCCCGTATTTGTGTTCCTCTGTCATTGGAATCGCCTCTAGGCTAACAATGTCTTATCGATACTAAAACGTAGTTATTGCAGAGAGAACGAAGGCTTGATTGCGATAGCTGAAATCTTGTCCTCGACCAAACCCCGCTCGCACACTGCCGGCTGATTTCGGGGCCGAGAGCGGCTTCCGGGCACCGCCGGGAGCTCTCGCATTCGAGGTCGCGCTTACGTGGACGTGGTCGTCGACGCCGGCCACCGAGAGAACGTCGAGTCCACGTCGCGGTTCGCTGAACGCGCCGGCGACGAGCGTCGGGGAGACCAGCGCCGCCTCAATCTGATCGCGCGGTGTCTCGGCACGCCGCCGACAGCGACGAGCCGCGGGGCCGACCGGTCTCAGGACAGCAGCCGCGACAGCGCCGCGACCGCGGCAGCGGCCTCCGCGCCGACGGCTCCGAGCACGCCGCCGACGCGCACCTCGACGGGATCGACCTCAAGCATCCGCGAGACGAGTCCCGGGCGAGCGTCCGCGCCGGCGACCGCGACGATGCGGTCGCGCACGCGGGCTTCCACGGTGAGGTCGGTGGTGTGCAACAGCGCGGTGAGGCTCGTGGCTCCTCCCGCTGGCTGGCCTCGGACCGCTCGAAGCGCGTCGGGGAGCGACCGAAACTGGAGGAGCAGTCGCTCGCCCGTCGATTCGACGGTCGCTTCGGCTCCGTTCACCCGGACCGTGAGGTCGGTGGCGACCGAGAGGGGCGCGGGGGCCGGCTCCGAGGCGTCATTCACGCTCGCGGGTCGTGATGTGAACCGTGCCATCGAGACGCCACTCGGCGTGTTCGGCGTCCTCGCCGGTCCCGCTCGGCACGTGGACCTCCATCTCCTCGAACTGGTAGCTGATCTCGGCCCCGCGTCCGGTCAGTCGGTCGTAGAGACCGATCGCCAGTTCGGGCCAGGTCGTCGTCTCGTCGATCCGTTCTTCGGGTGTGCTAGCGTCAGCCATTCTCTGTCACGTCTGGTACGTCGTCACCTACCGAGAAGTGTGTACTACCTAACTAGTCGGGGGAGCCACGGCGCGGTGGGGGACCCGTGTACGCGACGAGCCGCCCGTCAGTAATCGCCGAGGACGCCGAGACGGCGCGCCCGCCGGGTCGCGAGTCGGAAGACCACGTAGCCGAACCCGAGATAGCCGGCCGCGACGGCGACGAGCAGTCCGAGGTCCGTAGGCGGGAACTCCCAGAGTCGCACGCCGCCGACCATCGCCCGCTGGAGCAGTCCGCTCCCGTGTGCGAGCGGGAGCAGTCTCGCCCACCCGACGTCGAACGCCGGCGCGGAGATGAGCACGACGAAGCCAAACTGGAGCAGGTTCAGCCAGTTGCCGATCTGTTTGTATAGGACCGCGATGCCGCCGGCGGCAAAGCCCAGTCCGAGCACCGACGCGACGGTGAGTGCGGCCACGACGACGACGGTGAGGAGGTCGATCTGGAGGGCCGTGTCGGTGATCACGAGCATCACCGAAAGCACCAGCCCCGAGGTGACGAACGTCCGGACGATCTTCGCGACGCCTTTCAGCAGGGCGACCGGGGCGAACCCGAACGGCGTCATCACGTGTCGTTCGAGCGTCCCCCACTGGACTTCGCTCCCGATGTCGCTGGAGATAGAGGAGTACGCGCCGACCGACAGCGTCCACAGGAAGTAGCCCACGATTATCCCCTCGATGGAGTCGGTGAGCGCCCGCCCCGCGAGCATGCGCCCGCCGAAAAAGAGCAGGCCGAAGAAGAAAAGCGAGACGACGATGCCGCCGACCGCGTTGGCGGGGTAGCGCACGAACAGCACGTACTCCCGGTAGAGGACGGCCCGCACGAGGTGGTAGTAGCCCGCCGGCCGCGGCTCGGCGTCGAACTCTCCGGCGCTCATCGGTCCTCCCCACCGGTCAGGTCGACGAAGACGTCCTCCAGATCCGGTTCGACGGTCGTGACGCGTTCGAGCGCCACCCCGCGGGTGCGGAGATACGCCAGCAGCGCGTAGAGGCCGTCGCTGTCGGTCCGCACCTCGACGCGCGCCCCTCGGTCGAGCGGTTCGACGGCGACGACCTCGAAGCGGTCGCGGAGCGCGGCCCGCAGGTCGGCGTCGAAGTCGGCGCTGGTGATCCGGACGTTGTGCGCGTCGTCGCCGCGCAGGAGCGCGTCGACGGTGTCGTCGGCGACGATTCGTCCCTCCGACATGACGACCACGCGGTCGCAGACGGTCTCGACGACGTGCATGTCGTGGCTGCTCAGGACGACGGTGAGCCCGCGGTCCTCGGCCAGTCGGCGCAGTTCCCGCTGGAGCGTTCGCGAACTCTCGACGTCTAAGCCGAGCGTCGGCTCGTCGAGGAAGACGACGTCGGCGTTGCCGGCGAGCACGCTCGCGAGCGAGACCTTCTGTTTCATCCCGCGCGAGAGGTCCCGGACCGGCACGTCGGCTCTGTCGGCGAGGTCCAGTCGGTCGAGCAGGCGGTCGTGGCGGTCGGCCACCGAGTCGGGGTCGACGCCGCCGACGGTCGCGAAGTACCGCAGATTCTCCCGGACGGTCAGCCGCCAGTAGTCGTTTCGCGCCCCTTCGAGCATCGCGTCGACGTGGGCGTACGCCTCCCGCGGGCGCTCGAACACGTCGATCCCTCGAATGCGGACGGTGCCGGCGTCGGGGAGCACCATCCCGAGGATCGACTTGATCAGCGTCGTCTTGCCGGCCCCGTTCGGGCCGAGCAGGCCGACGACCGAGCCGGTCTCGATTTCAAGCGAGACGTCGTCGACGGCGGTCACGGCGTCGGGACCCGTCCCGAACTGCTTGCGCAGGCCCTCGACGGCGACCGCGAGGTCGCGACCGGTCGCGTCGTCGACGAGCGCGCGGTCCGTGGCGGCCGCGTCGTCGGACGGGCGGCGGTCGGTGAGTGCGTCGGCCAGAGACGACGGAACACCGCCGTCGTGCGGTAGCATCACCACCGTTAGGGGAGCCACGCGGAAAAACGTAGCCGCTCGGGGGTTGATAAACGGCCAACAGGGGTTGGGAGAACGCTTAGGCGAAACCGACCACCAGATAGTGGCACGGATTCACATGGCATACAACCTCGGTGTGGACGTCGGTGGGACCTTCACCGACGTGATCGTGTTCGACGAGGACACCCACGAACTCACGATCGACAAGGTGTTGTCGACGCCGGCGAACCCCTCGGAGGGCGTTCTCGCGGGCGTCGAAGAGGCGACTCGGAAAGCGGGGACGACGGTGTCGGACCTGGAGTTGCTCTTTCACGGCACCACGGTGGTGACGAACATGCTGCTCGAAGAGACCGGTTCGCGCGTCGGACTCGTCACGTCCACGGGTCACGAGGACGTGTTGCACCTCGCCCGGGCGTGGACCCCCGGTCCGCTCTACGGGTGGATGGGGATGGAGAAGCCGGACCCGCTGGCGGACCTGGTCGACACCCGCGGCGTCTCCGGACGCGTCAGTTCGCCCGACGGCAGCGTGACCGAACCCCTCGACGAGGAGGAGGTCCGGGCGGCGGTCCGGGAACTGCGCGACGCGGGCGTCGAGTCGCTCACGGTCGCGCTGCTCAACTCGTATCTCAACCCGACACACGAACGCCGCGTCCGGGAGATCGTTCACGAGGAAGCGCCCGACCTCCCGGTCTCGATCTCCTCGGAGATCGTGCCGGAGTACGGCGAGTACGAGCGCACGCTGACGACGGTCATCAACGACTACGCCCGTCCGAAGGTGATCGACTATCTGGACGACCTGGACGCGTCGCTCGAGGACGCCGGGTCGACCGCGACTCTGAACGTCGTCCGGTCCGACGGCGGGCTGATGAGTTCGGGTGCCGCGAAGGACCGCCCGGTCGAACTCGCGCTGTCGGGTCCCAGCGGCGGCGTCGTCGGCGCGGCGACCATCGCCGACAAGAAGGGCGTTCCGGACGTGTTGACCCTCGACATGGGCGGCACCTCGACCGACGTCTCGCTCGTCGAGAACGGGACGCCGGAGACGACGCGCCAGACGAAAGTCGGCTACCGGGAGTTCAAATCGCGCTCCGTCGACGTGAACACGGTCGGGGCGGGCGGCGGCTCCGTCGCGCGCGTCCAGCTCAGCGGCTCCCTGCAGGTCGGCCCGGAGAGCTCCGGTGCCGACCCGGGGCCGGCGTGTTACGGGCAGGGCGGCGAGGAGCCGACGGTGACCGACGCGAACGTGGTGCTCGGGCGCATTCCGCCGATGGTCCAGCTCGGCGGGACGATGGACCTCGACCGCGAGGCGGCCCACGACGTCGTCGCCGACATCGCCGAGGAGCGGGGCAGTTCCGTCGAGGAGGCCGCGCAGGCCATCCTCGACATCGTCAACGAGAACATGCACGGCGCGCTCCGCGTGGTCTCGGTCGAGCGCGGGTACGACCCGCGCGACTTCGGCCTCGTCGCCTTCGGCGGTGCCGGCCCGATGCACGCCAACGCGCTCGCGGACGTGATGGAGGCCTACCCGCTGATCGTCCCGCCGGGGCCGGGCGTCATGTCGGCGTTCGGTTTCCTGACCTCCGACGTCCAGAACGAGTTCTCCGAGACCTACCTCGAAACCGACCGGGACGTCTCCGGCGAGGAGGTCGCCTCGGAACTGATGGCGCTGCGCGAGGAGGCGACCGAGTGGCTCGACTCCGAGGGCGTCGCCGAGAGCGACCACGCCTTCGAGTACTACGCCGACTGCCGGTACTTCCGCCAGGACATCCAGATGTCGATCCCGATAGACGTCGAGAAGCTGCGAAGCGAGACGGGGCTGGCCGAGATCAAAGACGACTTCGAGGCCCGCCACGACCGCCGGTTCGGCTTTTCGCTCGACGCTCCCCTCGAGATAGCCAACCTCCGGGTCATCGGGAAGGGGACGGTGCAGGGCGTCGAGATCGAGGCGTACGACCTCGGGGGCGTCGACCCGAGCGCCGCGCAGATCGCGACCGACGAGGTGTACTTCGACGGCGACTACCACGAGACGCCGATCTACGACCGGAACGAACTCCGGCCGGGTAACGAGGTCGCGGGCCCGGCCATCGTCGTCGAGGACGACTCGACCATCGTCGTCCAGCCCGACCACGTGGCGACGATCGACCGCTACGCGAACATCGAGATCAACCGAGGTGCAGACCAGTGAGCAGTGACACGCCAGCGTTCGTGGGCGACCACGACATCGACAAGACGACGCTCGACATCATCGAGAGCACGCTCGCGAACACCCGCGAGGAGATGGACCGGGTCGTCGAGACCACCGCCATCAGCCCCGTCATCCGCGAGCAGTCCGACCAGTTCCCGCTCGTCGCCGACGCGCAGGGGCGGATGGTGATGGGCCAGTTCGGGTCGGCCATCGACACCATCCTCGACAACTCGCCGTTCGACCGGGACGACCTCGAAGACGGCGACGTGATCGCCACCAACGACCCCTACATGTGCGCCGGCGCGGTGTCGCACACGCCGGACATGCTGTTGCTCCGGCCGATCTTCTACGACGACGAGCTCGTTGGCTTCTCGAGCCAGTGGGGGAACCTGATGGACGTCGGCGGCAAGACGCCCGGGAGCATGCCGGTACAGGCCAGCACGATCTTCGAGGAGGGCGTCCGCCTGCCGCCGGTCAAACTCTACAAGGCCGGGGAGTTCGACGACGAACTGCTGGAGACGTTCGCCCACAACACCCGCCTCCCCGAACACGCCGAGGCCGACATCAAGGCGCTCGCGGCCGGGACCAAGGCGGCCGAGGACCGCGTCCACGAACTCTGTGACCGCTTCGGCAAGGAGACCTACCTGGAGGCCTGCGACGCCATCCTCGACCGGACCCGCGACGGGATGATCGACCTGATCGACGAGTTCGTCCCCGAGGGCGAGCGGTTCACCTTCGAGGACTACGTCGACGACGACGGCATGGGCAACGGGCCGATCAAGCTCCACCTCGAGATCTACCGCGAGGGCGACACCGTCTATCTGGACTGGACCGGCACCGACGCGCAGGTCCCGGGCACGGTGAACTTCCTGCTGAACGAGAAGATGTTCAAGATGTTCACCGGGGTGTTCCTGATCATGGCGTTCGACCCCTTGCTCACGTTCAACGACGGCTACTACGACCTCTTCGAGGTCACGCTCCCCGAGGGGACCGTCGTGCAGCCGGAGTTCCCGGCGGCGCTGGGCAACCGCCTGCCGCTGATGGCCCGGCAGTTCGACGTCCTGCAGGCCACCTTCTCGAAGCTCATCGACGGCTTCTCGGTCGCCGGGAGCTACGGCACGTCGCCGAATCTCGTCTACGCCGGCACCGACTCGGAGGGCAACGACTTCCAGATGCTGGAGATTCTCTACGGCGGCATCCCGGCCCGCCCCGGCGGCGACGGCCTCGACGGCCACTCGTGGTGGCCGCTGTTCCGCACGGTGCCCGCGGAGTACCAGGAGGCGTACTACCCGCTCTCTATCGACGAGTACAGCACCCGCGAGGACACCGGCGGCCCCGGCCGGTTCCGCGGCGGCCACGGCATCACGAAGGTCTACACCTTCGAGGAGGACGGCGCGATCACCTTCCAGGACGACCGCGCCCACACCTACCCGTGGGGCGTCGACGGCGGCACACACGGCGAAACGAGCGAGAAGAAACTCGTCCGCACCGACGGCTCCGTGGAAGAACTGCCCTCGAAAGTCGAGAACGTGCCCGTCGCGGCCGGCGACAAACTCGTCTTCCGGACGGCCGGCGGCGGCGGCCTCGGGGACCCGCTGGAGCGCGACGTCGACCTCGTCGCACGGGAGGTTCGGCGGGGGCTGATATCGGCGGACGCGGCCCGCGGGGAGTACGGCGTCGTGATCGACGACGAGGGCGCGGTCGACGCGGCGGCCACCGAGGCGAGACGCGAGGAGATCCGCGAGACCCGCGACGATCTGGGCGACTTCGACTACGGACCGCTCCCGCCAGAGGAGGAACTCGCAGAGCAGATCGCGACCGAGCGCCGCGAGTTCGAACAGCGTGAGGACTGACAGGACGCCCCCGACCTCGAGTCGGGATCGAATCCGAGGGACACACACGGCATGAACTGGATCGACGAGACCGAGGCGTACTACGAGGCGCACGACTTCGGGGCCGAGGTCGGCCTCGGCGACCGCCCCGCGCTGCTGGTCGTCGACCTGATAAACGCCTTCACCGACCCCGAGACCGACCTCGGGTCGGATGTCGACGACGTGCTGGCCCAGACCGCGCGCCTGCTCGCGGCGTTTCGCGAGCGCGACCTGCCGCGGTACTTCACGACGGTCGCCTTCGAGGAGTCGTACGGCGACGCGGGTCGCTTCATCGAGAAGGTCCCGGCGCTTCGCGAACTCGAACTCGGGACCGACGCCGTCGCGGTCGACGACCGGGTCGCACCCGTCGGCGACGAGCGCGTGATACTCAAGAAGTACGCGAGCGCGTTCTTCGGGACCGACCTCGCGACGGAGCTCACGGTCGACCGCGTGGACACGCTGGTCGTCACCGGCGTGACGACGAGCGGCTGCGTCCGGGCGACGGCGGTCGACAGCCTCCAGCACGGCTACCGCACGGTCGTCCCGGCCGACGCCGTCGGCGACCGCGCCGAGGGGCCCCACAGAGCCAACCTCTTCGACATCGACGCGAAGTACGGCGACGTCGTCGACACCGACGCGGTGCTCGACTACCTCGCCGAGGAGTTCGAGACAGAGACATGACCACAGGGACACGACAGAGAGACCGCGAGACGCTGCGACCGACCGAACGGACGACGGGAACCGGCGGGTGCGAGGCCGCGCACCCGGCCTTCGAGTGCACGCGGGACGAAGTGAGATCGCCATGACGGCACGAGAACGGCAGGGGCCGCTCGACGGCCTGCGCGTCATCGACATGTCGGGGATGATCTCCGGCGCGTTCGCGACGACGATGATGGGCGACTTCGGGGCCGACGTGGTGATGATAGAACACCCGAAGGTCGGCGACCCGATCCGGGAGTGGCCACAGAAGACCGAGGACGGGACCTCGCTCGCCTGGAAGTCGCTGGGCCGCAACAAGCGCTGTATCACGCTCGACCTGGGATCTGACCGGGGGCGCGAACTCGCGCTCGAACTGATCGAGGACGCCGACGTGGTCTGTGAGAACTTCCGCCCCGGGACGATGGAGCGCTGGGGGCTCGGCCCCGAGGACGTCCACGAGGTCAACGGAGAGGCGATCATGGTTCGGCTCTCGGGCTACGGGCAGACGGGGCCGAAGTCACAGAAACCCGGCTTCGGCACCGTCGCCGAGGGCATCTCGGGGTGGGCACACGCCAACGGCTTCCCGGACCGCGAACCGCTCTTGCCGCCGATCAGTCTCGCCGACCTGACGGCGGCGCAGTTCGCCCTGCAGGCGACGCTGATGGCCGTCTACGAGCGCGAGGTCGGCCGCGGCGGGAGCGGCGAGGGACAGGTGATCGACGTCTCGCTCGTCGAACCGCTCTGGCGGCTCTTCTTCGGCGAGGTCGAGGCCTACGACTACGACGGACACGTGCGCGAGCGGACCGGCAACAGGCACCCCAGTACCGCGCCGCGGAACATCTACGAGACCGCGGACGGACACATGACGATGTCGGCGTCGAACCAGAAGATCTTCGAGCGCGTCGCCCGCGCCATCGACAAGCCCGAACTCGTCGAGGACCCGCGCTTCGCAGACAACGAGAAGCGCGTCGAGAACGTCGACGCGCTCGACGAGGAGATAGAGGCGTGGACGCGCCAGCGCACGACCGAGGAGGCAATCGAGATCCTGGAGGCCCACGACGCCATCGTCGGCCCGGTCTACGACATGGGCGACATCTACGAGGACGAGCAGTACCGGGCCCGCGACGACTTCGTCGCGGTCGACGACGACGACGTCGGCGAGATCGAGACGTTCGCGCCGATCCCCAAGTTCTCGCGGACGCCCGGCGAGGTGGAGTTCCTCGGGCCGCGCCACGGCGAACACAACGAGGAGATCTACCGGGGCGAACTGGGCCTCTCGGAGGCCGAGCTGGCCGACCTCGAATCGGAGGAGATCATCTAGATGCGCCTGGCCGACGTCACGCTCCGCGAGGGCGACCAGATGCCCGGGCGGGCGTTCACCGCCGAGCAGAAGATCGCCTGCGGGCGGGCGCTCGACGACCTCGGGGTGCCCTTCGTCCAGCCCGGCTTCCCGATCACCGGCGAGAAAGACCGCCGGGTGGTCTCGGAACTGGCGGCGACGACCGACGCCGACGTGATCGCGCTGGCCCGCGCGCTCGAAGGCGACGTCGACGCCGCGGTCGAGGCCGACGCCGACGTCGTGGAGACGTTCGTCTCGGCCTCGGACCGGCACCTCGAACACCTGCTCTCTGTCTCGCGCGCGGAGATGCTGACGATGCTCGGCGAGGCGGTCGACCACGTTCGGGACCGCGGCGTGACCGCCCACGTGACGCTCGCGGACGCCTTCCGGACCGACCCCGACGACCTCGTGGAGATAATCGAGACCGTTCCCGGGGCCGAGTACGTCACGCTCGCGGACTCGGTGGGCGCGCGAACGCCCGCCACCGTCCGCGAGCACCTCGACGCGCTCGCCGGTCGCGTCGACTTCGACCGCCTCGGCGTCCACTTCCACGACGACCTGGGCTGTGCGACCGCCAACGCGCTCGCGGCCTACCGCGCCGGGGTGGGCAAGGCGGACGTCAGCGTCGGCGGCCTCGGCGAGCGCGCCGGCAACAGCCCCCTCGAAGAGGTCGCCGTCGCGGCCGCGGTCGACCTCGACGCGGATCTCGGGCTTCGCTCGGCCGACCTCGTGCCGACCTGCCGCGAGGTGCTCTCGACGCTCGGCGAGACGTACGGCGACCGCAAGGCCGTCCTCGGCGAGGCGATCGCCGAACACGAGTCGGGCATCCACACCGCGGCGATGCTCTCGGACCCGGCGACGCTCGAACCGTTCGACCCCGCCCTCTTCGGCGGCCAGCGCCGCCTCGTCTTCGGGCACCCCACCGGCGAGGGGAGCGCCCGCGAACTGCTCGCCCGCGCCGGCGTCGACGCCGACGACGAGACGGTCGCGGCGTACCTCGACCGACTGGCCGCCGAGGGACCGCTCGACCTGGACGAGGCGCTCGCGCTGGCAGAGCGGGAGTTCGGCTCCTGAGCCGACGTCGGCGCGTCGCCTCTCGACTATCCGACAATCAATTATTTAGGTTCGCTCCGGGACTGAACGAGCGAGCGGTGCGCCATGTTCCAGGCCGAAATTCACCTCCAGCAGCACAAGGCGTGCGTGGTCTCGGAGATCGCCGCCGAGTTCGAGACCGACGTCGACATCGCCATCGAGGAGCTCCACGACGAACTGGTGACGTTCGTCCTCGAACTCGACGCCGACCACGACGGCGTGCTGGCGCACCTCGCCGACTCCGAGCAGGTGAAACACGTCGAGGCGCTCGACGAGGGCAACTTCCTCGTGACGAAGACCTCCTGTGGCGCGTACTCGGCCATCGACCGCAACCACGGCGTCCTCCGGCGGCGCAACTTCGTCGGCTCGAACCGCCGGGTCTACACGGTGCTTTTCTTCCGCCGGCAGGACCTGCGCGCCATGATCGAGGACTTCCGACAGATCGGCACCGTCACCCTGGAGAAGGTCTCGCAGTTCGACGACTCGGGGGTCTCGCTGACCGACCGCCAGTACGAGGTGATCGAGTACGCGCTTCAGGCGGGCTACTTCGAGTGGCCCCGCGAGATCACCGCCGACGAACTGGCCGCCGAACTGGACATCTCGCGGGCGACGCTGCTGGAGCATCTGCGCAAGGGCCAGTCGAAACTGCTCGCCGACGCGCTGGAG
>Ga0207797_1000481_pt1 | contig 30786 bp, 35 predicted proteins | sample PRCRCaboRojoPR_6_FD_187275 | JGI IMG/M metagenome (GOLD analysis project Ga0207797, IMG submission 187275) | Marine sediment microbial community from Cabo Rojo, Puerto Rico - PR CR 10% Liquid 1 (SPAdes) | ecosystem: Environmental > Aquatic > Marine > Coastal > Sediment | place: Cabo Rojo, Puerto... | reverse complement strand
GGTGTTCTGCTGGCTCGGGTGGTAGGAGGTGAGGAGGTGGAGCCCGTCGGCGCGCGGGCCGGCGGCTGACTCCGACGCGCCCGGGTTCTCCCCTTCTGCGTCCCGGCCGTCTCCGCCGCGCCGCAGCCGGAGCTCGCGCCCGTGGCCGAAGTCCGGCATCGGCGACGGCACGTCCCACCCCCGGTCCCGAAAGATCCGCATCACGTGACGGTAGGCGTATCCCCCGAGCGCCACGATCACCTCCACCTCCCGGAGCAGGTCGATCTCCCGCTCCAGGTACGACCGGCAGTTCGTCCGCTCGTCGGGCGTCGGGCGGTTCTCCGGCGGGGCGCAGCGGACGGCCGCGGTGATCCAGGTCCCGGAGAGCCTCAGCCCGTCGTCCCGCGAGCGGCCCTCCGCCTGGCTGGCCAGCCCCGCCCGGTGCAGGGCCCGGAAGAGCCAGTCGCCGGAGCGGTCCCCGGTGAACATCCGCCCCGTCCGGTTCGCCCCGTGCGCCGCGGGCGCCAGCCCTACGACCAGCAGCCAGGCGCCGGGATCCCCGAAGCCCGGGACGGGCCGCCCCCAGTACTCCTCGTCCTCGAACGCCGCCCGCTTCTCGTCGGCGACCTGCTCGCGCCACTCCACCAGGCGGGGACACGCCCGGCAGGCGACGACCTCGTCCCGGAGCTCCGCCAGGGCCTCCCGGCGGGGGCGGGGCGCGCCGCGACGCCCCCGGCCGTCGTCCTCCTCGACCGTCACGTCAGCGCCTCGGCCTCCAGGTCCTCGTCGATCTCCACGTCCAGCGTCTCCTTGGGGGAGGAGAGGACGATGGAGGTGTTCGTGCCCTCGATGCCCGGCAGGTTCAGGACCCTCTTGATCTCCCGGTTCATCTCCTGCTCGTCCCGAAAGCGGCCGATGGCCATGACGTCGAACTCGCCCGTGATCTCGTAGACCTGGGTGAGGCGGGGGTCCTCCACCAGCGAGTCCACGACGTTCTGGAGCGCCTCGCCCCGGGCCTTGATGCGGGTCACCGCCACGAGGCTGAAGCCGAGCTTCGCGTAGTCCACCACGGGGCGGAAGCCCGTGATCACGCCCCGCTCCTTCAGGCCGTCCAGGCGCTTGCTCACGGTGCTGGGCGAGACGTCGAGCTTTCGGGCCAGCTTCCTCAGCGACTGGCGGGCGTCGTCCTGGAGCTCCCGGATGAGTCGAATGTCCAGATTCTGATAGGTCATGTCCCTCCAATGTCGGGTCCGGTGGGCGATATCTGGACGCGTTGTGAATATCGGTGGCGGCCTTCAGATTCGCACCTGTCTGCCGGAGGCGTCGGCCGCGGGCAGCCGGCCGGCAGTGTCCCCGCGCAGAGCAGCCCGAATCCCCCCTTCGACGATCCCAGGGAGCTCACCATGGAGTACCCCGACTCTCCGCCCGAGCAGGTCGAGCGCCGCGCGGCGGGAGAGCCCTCGAATCCGCACGGTGCCGGTTCCGCGGCCCCCGCGCTCCTCGTTCTCCTGGTCGGGCTCCTCCTGACCCTCCCGCCGGCGGCCTCCGCCCAGGAGCAGCTCTTTCCCGGCGAGAGTCTCATGCCCCCTCTGGACGCGCCCCCCCTGGCACCGATCTCCCGCGGCGCCTTCGTACTGGCCGACCGCCCGGACTCGGACTACGAGGGCCGGAACATCGAGGCGGAGGTGAACCTGGGTCACGCCCTGCCGGTGCTCCTCATGCAGCCGGAGGCCGAGGGCCGACCGGCCCTGGGCCTGGAGTTCCGGGTGGCCGTCTTCTCCCGCTTCTTCATGGAAACGGCCACGCGGGACCTCATCGCCGCGGACTACCGCGTCGACATTCCCTTCACCTTCCGCTACGAGGCGTGGGAGGGACGGATCGGGTACCAGCACTACAGCGCCCACCTGGCCGACGACTTCGTCCGGCGGTTCGAACCGCCGCTCTTCCAGCACTCCCGCGACGGGTTCGAGGCCGTGGTGGCGCGGCGCGTGCCCGCGGCGGACGTCCGGATCTACCTGGGCGGCCGGTACGCCTTCCACGCCAACCCGGGCGTGCCGGAGTCCGCGGCCAGGGCCGGCGTCGAGTGGGATCCCGGCGACAGCCACGACGCGAGCGGCGGGGTGTGGCCGTTCCTGGCGGCGGACTTCGAGATCCGGGACGACACCGACGGGGTGGCGAGCACGGCCGTCGGGGGGCTCCGCATCCGCGTGCGGGGACAGGACTTTCGCCTGGAGGCCCGGGGACACGCGGGGCCCACGCCCATGGGACAGCTGGAGGGGACCGACGAGACCTTCGCCGGCCTGGGGCTGCGGATCGACTTCTGATCGGCCGCTCCCCCGCGGGCCGGGAGAGACGTGTGTGCGCGTATCCCGCCGACGCCCGCCCGCTCCGGCCGTGAGCACCTTCCCCGGCGCGTTCCTGGAGTTCGTCCGCCTCTTCAACGAGGGCCGGTACTGGGACAGCCACGAGGCCCTGGAGGACCGCTGGAGGGCGACGCAGTCCGACTTCTACCAGGGCCTGATCATCTACGCCAGCGCCTTCGTGCACGCCGGCCGCGGCAACCCGAACGGGGTCGAGGCCCAGCTGGAGAAGGCCCTCCGCTACCTGGAGCCGTACCCGGACCGCTACCACGGCATCGACGTGGGGGAGCTCCGCCGCGAGGCGGGCCGGTGCCTGGAGCTGGTCCGCGGGCGGCGGCGGGGCGGGGAGGACGAGCCGGCCGCGGGATGGGAGAGCCTCCTTCCGACGCCGCGGCTGCAGCCGGACGAGGCGCTGATCCGGGGCGACGAGCCCGAGCTCACCCCTCCCCGCGAATCCTCTTCGTGAGGGCCGGCATGCGGCCCATCAGGCGCTCGTAGGTGCAGAGCTGGCCGCGGTGATACATCTCCTGGGCGATACCGTGGTGGAGCCAGGCCAGGCGGGTGCCCCGCTCGCCGTCGAAGCGGCGGGCCGGACCCAGCATGTGTATCTCGCCGGCCTCCCGCAGGCGGGCCGTGCCGTCCTCCAGCGTCGCCCGCAGGGCCTCCACGAGCTCCTCCCGCGACTCCAGCCCTCGGATCGGGTCCCGGTGCGCGTCCACCAGCTCCGGGAAGGGCGCCCGGGTGAAGTCCGTGGTCTCGCGGGTGAGCTCCCCCACCATCATCAGCGACACCTCCATGATGTGGAGGAGGAGCTCCCGGACCGAGCGGACGTCCTCGTCCGGACGGAAGCCGTACCGCTCCGCCGGGACGTTCTCCGCCTCGGCGATCACTCCCTGCCGGGCGTCCTCCCACGCCTCGAGCGCCTCGTCCAGAAGGTCGTGCTGCATCGTCGGATCCTCCCTGCACGCGACAGTGTAGCTGGCGACGAAGCCCGCCTCTCCTCGAGCACATCATAACGGTCACCTTCGGGCCTCCGGAACGCCGCGCAGAACGCGTCGCGTGCCGCGGCGCCGGGCCCGGCCACCCGGGAGCCACATGCCGCAGTTTCCCCCCGAGCAGGACGACGTCGTCGTGGTGAGCAGCGAGCCCGACGGTGAAGGCGGGCGCCGGTTCCGCCTGGAGCCGGGCTCCGGGGAGGACGAGGAGCTCGAGCTGGACACCGGAGGCATCCGCCACGAGGACGACCTGGTGGCGGCGATGAAGGAGCAGGGCTACACGCTGACCATGGTGGGCGGGGGGAGCCGCTCCGACGAGGTGCGGCGCTTCTACTTCCGGGAGACGGGCTGAGGACCGAGCGGACCCTGCGCGGCACCGGAGCGCCGATCGGGCGTCAGGGTCCGCGGGCGCCCAGCCGGGACGCCGGGGGCCAGACCCGGTGGGAGAGGACCGTCGGCCGGCCTCTCCTCACCGTCACCGGTCCGATCTCGACCTCCCGGCGGCGGTCGGCGCCCGGGGTGTCGAGCTCCAGGGTCAGCCGGTGCTCCCCCGGCGGCAACCGGAGCCGGAGCACGGAGATGCGGGCGGGGAGCAGGTGCCAGGAGCGGGTGTCGGCGCGCTCGATCGCGGCGGCGAAGATGCTCGCGGCGGTGCCCAGGGCCTCGCCCCATCCGTCCTCGTCCTCGTCGTCGCCCGCCGCCTCCGAGACCGCCTCCGCGGCCGCCTGCTTCGCCGCGGCGCGCAGCAGGGTGCGGGCCAGCCGGCCCACCTGTCCGCCCCTGAACTCCGCGGCCACCGCCCCGGCCAGGTCGGCGTCCGCCGCCCCGGCGGGCTCCACCTCGACGTCCCCCGCCGGACGGAGGCCTCGGACCGGGCGCGCGGCCACCGGCGCAGCGAGCTCCGGCCACGCCAGCCGCAGCAGACGCACTCCCCCGTCGGAGTCCCCGGCCAGGCGGATCCGGCCTCCCCGGCGAGCGGACGCCTCGCCCAGGAGCTCCCGGGCCAGGCTCGTCGCCACGGCCGCGGAGTCTCCGGCCGCCTCCGGCGTGTCGGCCACGGCCGACAGGGCCGCCGACGTCCGCTCCTCCGTGCGGATCGCGTCCGCCTCGCGGTGGAGCCGTCGCACGTCGGCGAGGCCCAGCACCGCCACCGCCGACCGCTCGATCCGGTGCGGCGCGAAGCCCTGCTCGACGACCAGGACCACCTCGCCGGCAGGCTGCCGCGGGGCCGCGTCCACGGGATCGGGGGGAAGTGTATCCGCAAACGTCGAGTCCGCGGGCGTCGAATCTACGGCCGTGAGCCGCGCCCCCTCCCTCTCGCCGGTAGGCGCCACCCGCTCCGCCAGGCGGTAGGCCACGTCGGCGTCGTTCTCCTCGCCGGCCGCTTCGAAGACCGCGCCGGTGACGCGGCGGAGCACGGAGCGGAGGCTCCGGCCGGCGCGGGACTCTGCCCACCCCGGCGACTCGTCGGCGACCCGGTCCAGCATGTGGGCCAGGCGGCGCGCCTCGACGGCGGCCTCCTCCGGATCGCCGGCGGCCAAATAGTTGAGAGCCCCGTAGTGGTGGATCAGGAGGCGCTCGACGTCACCCGGACGATAGGGGCGGATCCGGTCGTTGGTGAGCAGCGACAGCGCCTCGTTGGTGAGGCTGCGGGTGTAGCGCTCCTCGGCCAGGAAGGCCGCGGACTCCAGGGCGTCGCTGCTGGCCCGGGGCCGGCCGGCGTAGTGAGCGGCGAGCCCGCGGAACTGCAGCCGGAGGAGCTCGTCGCCGATCCTGGCGGTGGAGTCGCTCAGCGCCCCCAGGGCCTGCTCGTACCGCCCCGCGGCCAGGGCCCGGCGCAGGTTCCGCTCGTAGTCCGGCAGACCTCCGCCGGATCCGATCCCGGGGAACAGGCTGGCGCACCCGGTGGCGGACGCCGCCAGCAGCAGGAGCAGCGCGGAGCCGCGGACGCCCGAACGCATTCCTGAACGGGCCACGGACGCATGGGGCGCGGCGCGGACGGGGAGTCCTTCCCCCGCCCGCTCAGCCGCCCCTCTTCTCCAGGACGATGATCCGCTCCCGCGCCCGGGCGATGGCCTCGGCGATGTTGGCCGCCACCTCGCCGCGGGCCCGGATCTTCTCCAGCTCCAGCCGGTGCAGGAAGAGCTTGTACTGGATCAGCGCCTGGATCGGACGCAGCTGCTTGTCCAGCGTGGTGGCGATCCGGTAGGTGACCATGGGATCGTCCCGGAGCAGGATGTCCGCCCGGTCGTACCGGTTCAGGGCCCGGTCCAGGTCACCGGCGGCCGCCAGCCGGTCGCCCTCCTCCAGCAGGGCCCGTCCCCGCGCCTCGGCGCGGCCCTCGAGCGTCGTGTCGGCGGGGTTCGACACCAGGCGCACGCCCTGGGCCTCGTTGTACGCGTACCGGATCACGTCGCCGTCCCGGATCTGCACCCAGGCCACCGGCGCCACGGCGTCGTCCGGCGGGCGCGCCATGTCGGCCGGCGACATGATCACGACGTCGCCGGAGCGGCGCACCTGCCAGGCGGACTCGCCGCTGTGGGTGGCGGCCAGCACCTGGGTCTCGTTCATGCCCAGCGCCAGCTCGCCCCGGGCCAGGGCGTCGCAGACCTGGCCGGTGCACTCCGCCAGGGCCGCCGCGCGGTCCGGCGAGCCGTCGGAGCCCGCCGTGCCGGGACGGACCGTGTCGGAGGCCGGCGGAACCCGGTCGCCCTGGTCGATGACGGGCTCCTCGTCCACGCGCCTCGTGGAGCAGCTCGCCGCCACGACCGCTGCCGCCGTGATCAGGAGGATCGGGACCGTGAGGCGGCTCCACGCCGCGCCGGGGTCCGAGTCATGGTTCTTCATCGTGTTCTCCCGGTCAGAAGCCGAAGCGGTCGCGCTCGATGTACTTCTTGATCCGGTGCTGGCCGGACCAGACCGTCACGTTCGACTGCAGGTCCACGAGGGTGGCGTCCGCCTGGTAGTAGACCACCTTCTCGTCCCCCTCCTCGTCCTCGATGGCCTGCAGCTCGCCCTGGAGGATGAAGTCCGCGCCGAGCTCCTGTCCCAGCTGCGCCCGCGTGTCGGCCCGGGCGTGCTCCTGCTGGTCCTCACGCTCCTCGCGGATCTCCTCCCGCTCCTCCCCGGCGGCCACCAGGGTGACGCGCCCCGAGTTGATGAAGGCCCGCTCCAGATCGTTGAGGAAGGTGTTCACCGGCACGTGCTCCATCGTCCGGTTCCGGAAGCGGCCCACGATGACGGTGGGGCGCTCGCCCCCGTTCCGCTCCGTGTACTCCCCCAGCCAGCGGGAATCGAGGCTCTGCTCGATGAGCGCGTTGGCCACCAGCCGGGAGTCGGTGTCGTTCCAGCGTCCCGAGAGGTCGGTGACGGACGACGGGTCGATCCGGGACACCTGCTTCCCACCGCAGGCGGCCAGCGAACCGCCCAGGAAGAGGGCGACGACCAGGAGCGTCGGTGCGACCCGACGCCAGCGACCGTTCCCTACCGACTTCTCACTGCGTGACATCACGTTCTCCCTCTCTATGGTTGGACGCGGCGTCCGGCCCGCCCCTCCTCCGGCCCGCGTTCCGGCCCTGAGACCACGGGACTCACGGACCTCTTCCGTCCCTGTGTCCCTTTGTTACACGAGCGGGCGCGGCGTTTTGTTACACGTGTTCACTACACGCCAACGTACAATTTGGGTGCGTTCGGACCCGGGCGACGTGGGGAAACCCCCGTATCGCCCCGTAAGGAAGCAGCCCAGGAGCCGGGAGCAGCATGACGAACGTCGCCGTCGCCGCCATATCCCAGGAGGCCGCCCGGGCAGGGACGAGGGTCGCCCGGGAAGGGGGAAGCGCCGTGGACGCGGCGCTCTCCGCCTCCCTGCTGGCCGTCATCAGCCACCCGGGCATGTGCTCCCTGGGCGGGGCCTGCTTCATCACGGTCTGGCCCCCCGACGGGGCGGATCCCGTGGTGGTCGACGGGGGGCACGAGATGCCCGGCCGGGGTCTCCCCGAGGCTCGCTTCGGCCGGGGCGGCGAGGACGTCGAGCTGGACTTCGCCGGCGGAATGCGCACCACCGTGGGGCCCGGCTCCGTGGCGACGCCCGGCCTCCTGGCCGCCTTCGACGCTGCGTCCGAACGCTTCGGCGCGGTGCCCTGGAAGGAGCTCTTCGGCCCCGCCCTCGATCTCGCCCGGTCCGGGTTTCCGCTGCCCGCCGCGTGCCGCGTCTTCCTGAAGCACGCCCACGAGGCGATCTACGGGGTGGACCCCCGCAGTCGGGGTGCCCTCCACGACGCGGAGGGGCGGCTGATCGAGGCCGGAGAGACGGTCCGCGTCGAGGGTCTCGCCCAGACCCTGGAGGTGCTGGCGGAGAGCGGGGCGCAGTCCTTCTACCGGGGAGAGGTGGCGCGCCGGATCGCCGATCACGTGCAGGCCGAGGGCGGCCTCCTCACGCGCCGGGACCTGGCCTCCTACGAGGCCGAGTGGCGGAGACCCCTGCGGGCGGCGGTGGACGAGTGGAGCGTGGCCACCAACCCGCCCCCCGCCATGGGCGGAGGGGTCCTGGCGGCGGCGCTGCGCCTGCTCCCCGGCACCCCCCGGAACCGGAACGGCTGGGCCGCCGGGGACGTGCGCCGGCTCGTGGACGCCCTGGAGGCCGTCGCCCGCTTCCGGGAGCGGGAGGTGCTCGGAGGCGACGACGTGGACGGCGCGATCCGCCGCCTCCTGGACCGGGCGGAGGCGGCCGCCGGGGACCCGACCCGCATGCAGGAGTCCGCCTCCACGATCCACACGTCCGTCGTGGACGAGAACGGACTGGCGTGCTCCGTCACCTGCTCCGACGGCTACGGCTCCGGGGTCATGCCGCCGGGAACGGGGCTGTGGCTGAACAACGCCCTGGGCGAGCGGGACCTGACCCGCGGGGAGTTCCACGCCCTGGAGCCCGGGGAGCGGCTGTCCTCGAACATGGCTCCCACGGCCGTCCGGCACCCCGACGGGCGGGTCCTGGCCATCGGCTCGCCGGGCGCCGACCGCATTCCCGGGATCATCCTGCAGGCGCTGCTCGGCCACCTGCGGGGCGGCCTCTCGCTCGAGGACGCCGTGGAGCACCCCAGGCTGCACGTGGAGGTGGAGTCCGGGGAGGCCCGCGTCGTGGCCGAGCCCGGCCTCCCGCTGGAGCAGGTCGACCTCCCCGTGAGCCGGGAGCCCGACCGGTCCCTCGCCTTCGGCGGCGTCACGGCCGCCGCCCTCTCCGACGGTCGCCTGGACGCCGCCTCGGACTCCCGACGCGACGGAGGAGCCGCCCTCTCATGAGCACGACCGACTTCCGCCCCCTGGAGGAGTACCGCCGCTACCCGGTGGAGGAGATGCGCCGCCGGGTTCGGAGCTTCCGGCAGGAGATGGAGCGGAGACGCACGGTGCGCGAGTACTCGGACGAGGACGTGCCCCGCGAGATCATCGAGGAGGCGATCCGGGCCGCGGGACGGGCGCCGAGCGGCGCCAACATGCAGCCCTGGCACTTCTCGGTGGTACAAAGCGGTGATGTAAAGCGTCAGATTCGGGAAGCGGCCGAGGCGGAAGAGCGCAGGTTCTACGAGGAGCGGGCCACCGAGGAGTGGCTCGAGGCACTGGAGCCCCTGGGGACCGACCCCGAGAAGCCGTTCCTGGAGCGGGCCCCCTACCTGATCGCCGTCTTCGCCGAGAGCTACGGGATCACCGACGACGGGGAGCAGCGGAAGCACTACTACGTGCAGGAGTCGGTGGGCATCGCCACCGGGGTCCTGATCACCGCCCTCCACCACGCCGGGCTGGCCACGCTGACCCACACGCCGAGCCCCATGAACTTCCTGAACGAGATCCTGGAGCGTCCCGAGAACGAGCGGCCGTTCCTCCTGCTGGTGACGGGCTTTCCCGCCGGGGACGCCCGCGTACCGGAGATCGGGAAGAAGTCCCTGGACGAGATCGCGACCTTCCTGTGATCCTCGACCGGCCGTTACACGGCCGTTACGCCCGACGTCGCCCGGCCGTTCGGGGCCCCCGGGTGCGCTGGAACAGTTTTTCCGCTGTAACGTAGGCGGTTCACGACGCGGGCCCGCTCCAGCGGCGGGTCCGCCGTCCCATTCGTGCCCGAAAGTGCGCGCCCGCGGGGGTTCGGATCCGCCGAGACGGACGAGGCGGCCGGCCGTCGCGGCGAACGTGTCTCGTTTTGCAGATGACACGTCGATCTGCGAGCACCGGCCGGGCGTCGGCTCTGAGTCCACACATCGGAACGATCCGCCATGTCAAGCAGTGAAGTCCCGAAACAGGTCCCGCTCGAGCGTCTCCGGAACATCGGCATCATGGCACACATCGATGCCGGGAAGACGACGCTCACCGAGCGCATCCTCTTCTACACCGGCCTCCTCCACCGCATGGGCGAGGTGCATCACGGGGATGCGACCATGGACTTCATGGAGCAGGAGAAGGAGCGGGGGATCACCATCACCTCCGCCGCCACCACCTGCTTCTGGGAGCGGGAGGACGAGGAGCACCGCATCAACATCATCGACACGCCGGGCCACGTGGACTTCACCGTCGAGGTGGAGCGCAGCCTGCGCGTGCTGGACGGCGCCGTGGCGCTGTACTGCGGCGTGGGCGGCGTGGAGCCCCAGTCCGAGACGGTCTGGCGCCAGGCCGACCGGTACGAGGTCCCGCGGATCGCCTTCGTCAACAAGATGGACCGCGCCGGCGCCGACTTCGAGGGCGTCGTGGGGATGATGGAGGAGCGCCTCGAGGCGAACCCCGTCCCGATCCAGTGGCCCATCGGCGCCGGTGACGAGTTCGAGGGCGTCGTCGACGTCATCCGCAAGAAGGCCTACGTCTGGGAGGACGAGCTGGGCGTCGAGTGGGAGGAGCGCCCCGTTCCGGAGCACCTGGAGGACAGGATCCAGGACCTCCGGCACGAGCTGGTGGACGCCGTGGCCGACCACGACGACGAGCTCATGCTCGCCTACCTGGAGGACGACCCGATCTCGGAGGAGATGCTTCAGCGGGCCCTCCGGAAGGCGACGCTGGAGCAGTACGTCACGCCGGTCCTGGCCGGCTCGGCGCTGAAGAACAAGGGCGTGCAGCAGCTCCTGGACGCCGTCATCGACTACCTGCCCTCCCCGCCCGACCGGCCCGCCGTGCAGGGCATGGCGCCGGACGACGAGGAGGAGGTCCGCACCCGTCAGCCCGACCCCGACGGCCCCTTCGCCGCGCTGGCCTTCAAGGTCACGGCGGACAAGTACGCCGGGAAGCTCACCTTCCTGCGCGTCTACTCGGGAACGCTGGAGGCCGGCTCCTACGTCCACAACCCGATCACGGACGAGCAGGAGCGCGTCTCGCGGCTGGTGCACATCCACGCCGACAAGCGCGAGGACCTGGAGGAGGCCCGCGCGGGGGACATCTGCGCCGCCATCGGCCTCGATCACACCAAGACCGGACACACGCTCTGCGACCCGGACCACCCGATCAAGCTGGAGTCCATGGACTTCCCGGAGCCGGTGATCCGTGTGGCCATCGAGCCGAAGTCCAGCGACGACCGGCGGCGCCTGAGCGAGGCCCTGCAGGCGCTCTCCGACGAGGACCCCACCTTCCAGGTGCACAGCGACCCGGAGACGAACCAGACCATCATCGCCGGGATGGGCGAGCTCCACCTGGAGGTGCTGGTCGACCGCCTGGAGCGCGAGTTCAACGTCGACGCCAAGATCGGCCGCCCGGAGGTCGCCTACCGGGAGACGATCCGCGGCTCGGCACTGGACGTCGAGGGCGAGCTGATCAAGCAGTCCGGCGGACGCGGGCAGTACGGGCACTGCGTCATCGACCTCGAGCCCTCCGAGCCCGGAGAGGGGCTGGTCTTCGAGAACAAGATCACCGGCGGCGACATCCCGAAGGACTTCATCCCGTCCGTGGAGGACGGTTGCCGGCAGGCCATGGAGGAGGGCGTCATCGCCGGGTATCCGATGATCGACTGCAAGGTCACCCTCCACGACGGCTCTCACCACGACGTGGACTCCAGCGAGGTGGCCTACGAGGTCGCCGGTAAGCGGGCCTTCAAGGCCGCGGCCCGGCTGTCCGACCCCGTGCTCCTGGAGCCCGTGATGGAGGTCGAGGTGATCACGCCCGAGGAGTACATGGGCGACGTGATCAGCGACCTGGGCAGCCGGCGGGGACAGGTGGGCAGCATGGATCAGCGCGGCAACGACCAGGTGGTCCACGCCCGCGTCCCGCTGTCCGAGATGTTCGGCTACTCCACGGACCTCCGGACCATCACCTCGGGCCGCGCCGACTACACGATGCAGTTCGGCGAGTACGAGCCGGTGGACGACGAGGTGGCCCGCGAGATCATCGGCGAGGAGGAAGCCGTTCCCGCCTGATCGGGGAGACCCGGATGACCACAGGATCTCCCGAAGCGCAGCGGGGCCCCGGCGTCGCGATCCTCGGCGCCGGGCCCGTGGGCCTCGACGCAGCCCTGGCCGCCTCCGAGCGCGGCTGGCCCTTCACCCTGTACGAGGCCGGGCCCGCCGCGGCGGCCCACGTCCGCCGCTGGGGCCACGTCCAGCTCTTCTCCCCCTGGTCCATGAACGCGTCGCCGCGCATGCGGGAGCGTCTCTCGGACCGCGGGACGGACGTGCCCTCGGGCGAGGACTGTCCGACGGGCGACGAGCTCGTGGAGCGGGTGCTGGACCCCGTGGCCGACCTCCCGGAGATCGGCGACCGTCTCCGCGCCGGAACCCGCGTCGTGGCCGTCGCCCGTGACGGGCTCCTCAAACACGAGGCCATCGGGGACCCGGAGCGCGGGCGGCGTCCCTTCCGACTCCTCCTGGAGGGCCCCGACGGGCGCGAGCGCGTGGACCGGGCCGACGTGGTGCTGGACTGCACCGGCACCTTCGGACAGCCGAACGCCCTGGGCGAGGGCGGGATTCCGGCGCCCGGCGAGCGCGAGCTCGGGGATCGGATCCGGCGGCACCCTCCGGACGTCGCCGGGAACCCGGAAGCGTGGAGGGGACGGGAGGTGCTCCTGGTCGGGGCGGGACACTCGGCCCAGACCGCGGCCCGGGACCTGGCGGGGCTCGCGGACTCCGGTGACGGGGGCCGGGTCCACTGGGCGCTGCGCTCCGAGGATCCGGGCTGGTACGCCGTCGACGACGATCCCCTCCCGGCCCGGGACCGCCTCACCTCCCGCGCCGCCGAACTGGCGTCCGATCCCCCGCCCGGCTTCCGTCTGCACCGCGGCGTCACGGTTGATCGCCTGGCCCGCAGCGGGGACCGGGTCCGCGTGGACCTCCGCCGCGGGGACGGGTCCGTCGACCCCCTGGAGGTGGACCGCATCCTCTCCCTCACCGGCTACGTCGGGGACCACACCCTCTACCGCCAGCTCCAGGTGCACGAGTGCTACGCCACCGCCGCGCCCATGAACCTGGCCGCCGAGTTGCTGGCCTCGGACGCGACGGACTGCCTGGAGCAGGAGAGCCACGGTGCCGGGGTCCTGGAGAACCCGGAGCCGGACTTCTACATCCTGGGCGAGAAGTCGTACGGGCGGAACAACACCTTCCTGATGACCACGGGATGGGACCAGGTGGACAGCGTGTTCGACGCGCTGGAGGATGGCCGTGGCCGGAGCTGAGGGGAAGGAGGGCGGGAAACGCGGAAAGAGCAGGAAGCGCCCCCCGTCGGAGCGGCCGGTGGTCGGCTGGCGCGAGTGGGTGGAGCTCCCGGAGCTCGGCGTCGACCGGATCAAGGCCAAGATCGACACGGGGGCCCGGACCTCCTCGCTCCACGCCTTCGGCCTGGAGCGCTTCCGGCGGGACGGCCGGGAGATGGTGCGGTTCGAGGCGCATCCCCTGCAGCGCGACACCTCGGTGCGTATCCCCGTGGAGGCCGAGCTCGTGGACCGCCGCAGCGTCCGATCCTCCACGGGCACCGAGACCGTGCGTCCCGTGATCGAGACCGACGTGACGCTCCTGGGCCAGCGGTGGCCCATCGAGCTCTCCCTCATCCGCCGTGACCTGATGGGATTTCGCATGCTCCTGGGCCGGCAGGCCCTCCGCGGGCGGTTCGTGGTCGACCCCGGCCGGTCGTTTCTCGGCGGTAAGCCGGAGCCCGCGACGAAGGACGCCAGGAAGGAGCCGGAGGAACGATGAAGATCGGAATCCTCTCCCGGAAGAAGAGCCTCTACTCCACCAGCAGGCTGAAGGAGGCGGCCGAGCGGCGGGGCCACGAGACGCGCGTCGTGGACACGGCCCGCTGCTACATGCGGATCGCCTCGGAGGAGCCCACGGTCCACTTCGGCGACGAGACGCTCGCCTTCGACGCCGTCATCCCCCGGATCGGCGCCTCCATCACCTTCTACGGCACGGCCGTGGTGCGCCAGTTCGAGATGGCCGGCGTGTTCAGCGCCAACGAGTCGCAGGCCATCGCCCGATCGCGCGACAAGCTGCGGTCGCTCCAGATCCTCTCGCGCGAGGGCACGGGGCTGCCCGAGACCAGCTTCGCGCGCTCGCCCAAGGACGCCGACAGCCTCCTGGCCGCGGTGGGCGGCCCGCCGGTGGTGGTGAAGCTCCTGGAGGCCACGCAGGGCCTCGGCGTGGTCCTGGCCGAGACCAGGAAGGCCGCCTCCTCGGTGATCGGGGCCTTCCAGGAGCTGGACGCCAACTTCCTCGTGCAGGAGTTCATCGCGGAGGCCGGAGGCGACGACATCCGGGCGCTGGTGGTGGGTGGAGAGGTGGTGGCCGCCATGCGCCGCCACGCCGCGCCCGGGGAATTCCGGTCGAACCTGCACCGGGGCGGATCGGCCGAGGCCGTGGAGCTGACCGAGGAGCAGCGTCGCTCGGCCGTGCAGGCCGCCAACGCGCTGGGGCTGGGCGTGGCCGGCGTGGACCTCCTGGAGTCGGATCGCGGCCCACTGGTGCTCGAGGTGAACTCCTCGCCGGGCCTGAAGGGCATCGAGAGCTCCACGGACATCGACGTGGCCGAGCGAATCATCGGCTACGTGGAGCGGAGCCACGACGCCCTCTCCCCGGAGGAGCGGACGCGGGACCGCATCCAGGGCTGATGGAGATCGGCGGAGAAACGGTCGAGCGCGGCGAGCGGCGGCGGGTCGAGATCCCCGTGGCGCGGCTCGCCACCGGCAACCTGCTCTCCCTGCCCGTGGAGGTGCTCCGCGGCGCCTCGCCGGGACCCGGCATCTGGCTCAGCGGCGCGGTGCACGGGGACGAGGTGATCGGAGTGGAGATCATCCGCCGCGTCATGGAGGAGCTGGATCCCGACGAGCTCTCCGGGGACGTGATCTCCGTGCCCATCGTCAACGTGTTCGGGTTCATCAACGAGTCCCGCTATCTCCCGGACCGCCGGGACCTCAACCGTGCCTTCCCCGGGCGGGAGAGCGGATCCCTGGCCTCCCGGCTCGCCCACCTCTTCATGGAGGAGGTGGTCCGCAGGTGCGACTACGGCCTCGACTACCACGCCGGCTCGGACGACCGCACCAACCTGCCGCAGATCCGTGCGGACCTGGACGACGAGGAGACGCGCCGCTGCGCCATGGCGTTCTCGGCGCCGGTGGCGGTCCACGCCGGCCTGCGCGACGGCTCCCTCCGGCAGGCGGCGGCCGAGGAGGGCGTGAACGTGCTCCTGTACGAGGGCGGCGAGGCCCGCCGCTTCGACACCCGGGCCGTCGACGTCGGCGTCGCGGGCACGCTTCGGACCCTGGAGTGCCTCGAGATGTGCGCCGTGGACCCGCCGGACCGTCCCGGGTGCCTCGTGTCGCGCAGCACGCGGTGGATCCGCGCCTCCCGGAGCGGCATCCTCCACCTGGACGTCTCGGCCGGCGACCGGGTCGAGGAGGGCGACCGGATGGGGCTCGTCTCGAACTCCTTCGGCGACCGCAAGGCCGTCGTCCGGTGTCGGACGCCGGGAATCGTGATCGGACACACGCTGAACCCCCTCGTGAACCGGGGCGACGCCCTGGTGCACGTGGCCAGCCTGGAGGAGTGAACGTGCCGGAGCAGGAGCGCGCGGGACGAGCGGGATCCTTCCGCGGGAGCGGTGCCGTCGAGTCCATCGACTGGGAGGAGATGTTCCGGGACAGTCCGGTGGGCATCGCCGTCGTGAACGACGAGGGTCGTCCGCTGGGCGTGAACGACGCCTTCGTGGACATGATCGGCTACTCGCCGGACGAGCTCCGCGGGATGACCTTCATGGAGTTCACGCACCTGGACGACGTGCAGAAGGACGTGGAGCTCTACGAGAAGCTCGTCGCCGGCGAGATCCCCCACTACCGCATCGACAAGCGGTACGTCACCGCCTCCGGCGAGGTCATGTGGGCCGAGCTCTACGTGACCACCACCCCGACACCCGCGGGGAGCGACGCCCGGTTCGTGGCGTTCGTCCGGGACATCACCGACCGGCGCCGGGCGGAGGAGCGCTACCGCTCCCTCTTCGAGAACTCCCGGGACGCCATCGTCCTCACGGACCACGAGGGCAACTTCCGGCGCGTCAACGACGCCTTCGTGGAGCTCACCGGGTACTCGCGGAGCGAGCTGGAGGAGCTCAGGGCCCAGGACCTGTACGAGGACCCGGGCCGGCGGCAGGAGCTCCTCGAGGCGCTGGAGGACAGCGGCTACGTCCAGGGCTTCGAGCTCCAGCTGAGGCGGGCGGACGGCCGTCTCGTCTACTGCACGGTGACGACGAACCTGCGGCCCGGGCCCGAGGGGCGCCGCGGGATCCAGGCCATCATCCGGGACGTGACGGCCCAGAAGGAGCTGGAGGAGGAGCTCCGCCAGCAGGCGCTCCACGACTCCCTCACCGGCCTTCCGAACCGGACCCTCCTCCACGACCGCCTCGACCAGGCCCTGGCCCGGATCGAGCGCTCGCCGGAGGCGTGCCTGGCGGTGCTGTTCCTGGACCTGGACGGCTTCAAGGCGGTGAACGACCGGCACGGGCACGAGGTCGGGGACCGAATGCTCCGGAGGATCGCGGCCCGGCTCTCCGAGCTGGTCCGCGACGGCGACACGGTGGCGCGCTTCGGCGGCGACGAGTTCGTCGTCCTCCTCCACGAGCTCGAGGGCGTGGAGGAGACGGAGCTGGTGGCCCGCCGCATCTGCGACGGCGTGGGAGGCGTGGAGCCCGCCGAGGCCTCGCCGACGGGCCTCACCATGAGCATCGGCATCGCCCTGGTGGCGGCGGACGACCCGCGGGGGCTCCCTCGCGAGGACGTCCTGGACGACCCCTCGGAGCTGATCCGGTGGGCGGACCGGGCCATGTACCGGGCCAAGGAAGCCGGCGGATGCTCCTACCGGTATTCCCGACCCGGGAACGGCGACCGGGCCGAGGGCTAACCGGCGGGGTCCGGCCTACGAGCCGGAGCCGGCGGTGTCGCTCCCGGCCTCCCCCTCCCAGCCGAGGATCGAGGAGTCGCCCTCGGCGCTCACCCGCCGGGCCGACCACGATTCGCCGACGGAGGTGGTCCCCTCCATCCGCCCGTCCTCCACGGTGCCGGTGAAGCGGAGGGGGTCGTCGTCCACGACGCCGCGGAGCGTGAAGGCGACCGTGTCGCCCCGCACCCGGGTCCCGGTGACCTGTCCCCCCGGCACCTCCGGGAAGAGGGCCCGGAACTCCTGGTAGCGCTGATCCAGGCGGACGCGCACGCTCCGGTCGCCCGGGAGGCTCATCGTCCACGTGCCGCCGACGTTCACCGGCATCACCCACAGGTAGACGGTGGAGCTGCCGCCGTCGCGGCGGTTCAGATTCACCACGCTGTCCGCGCTCCACTCGCCCATGTTGAAGTCGTGCGAGACCACCCGGTCACCGGGCTCCAGCTGCTCGAAGAGCCTGGGGCGGAGCTTCCGGTTCACGCCGGGGAAGAGGTAGAGCGTGACCACGTTGGCCGTGCTCACGTCGGCGTCGAACAGGTCGCCCCGGATGAACCGAACCAGGTCCGAGACGCCGGCCTCGGCGGCATTCTGCCGGGCCGTGGCCACCCGCCCGGAGTCCAGCTCCACGCCGACGCCCGGGGTGCCGTAGCGCTCGGCGGCGGTGATGACGATCCGCCCGTCGCCGGAGCCCAGGTCGTAGACGGTGTCCCCGGGCTCGGGGCGGGCCATCTCGAGCATCCGGGTGACCACCTCCGGTGGCGTCGGCACGTAGGGGACGTCCAGATCCTGCTCCTGGGCCTCCGCGGCCACGGGAGCCACGACCAGGGCCATCAGCGCCAGCGCCGCGGCCGGAAGCAGGCGGCCGCCGCCGGAATGACCCCGGCCCCGGCGAGCGGTACGGCGGACAGTCGCGTCGTTCATCGCGTTCCTCACAGTGAGTCCGGCTGTGGGATCCGGAGGCTCGCGACCACCGGATCGTGGTCGCTGCCCGAGCGGCCGGACGGCAGGTTCGAGTTGAGGTGGACCGGGTCGACCCGCGCCCCCGGGATCAGGGCCTCCGTCACGAAGACGTGGTCCAGCGTCTGGGAGTTGCCCTCGAAGACGTAGCTGTACCGCTGCTCCGCCGGCACGTCGAGCAGCAGGTTCGTCATGATCTTGCCCCCGCCGGGCAGGATCTCCGTCAGGTCGTCGGTGAACTCGAAGGTGTTCAGGTCCCCGGCCACGACCACCCTCGCCCCGGGCGTTTCCTCCAGCACGTGCGCGACCCAGTCGTGCACGGCCCGACTCTGCGCCTCGCGCTCCTCCTCGCCGGCCTGCACGAAGGGATGGACGGCCCCGAAGACCGGCGTGGACCCGTAGCGGGAGCTGAAGTGATTGTTGACGACCGTGAACTCGTGGCCGCCGACGGAGAAGGTGGCGGCCAGCGGGTCGCGGCTTCCCTCGAAGGCCTCCGGGTCCCGGACGCCGGCCTCGCGCAGCACCGCGGGCGTGAGCGAGGTGACCTCCACGCGACTCACCCGGCTGGAGTCGTAGAGGAAGGCGTTCCGGATGTTGCCGCCCGGGACGCCGCCGGAGCTGTTGGGCTCCGGCGCCACGTCGAAGAACTGGTATCGCGGGCCGCCGGCGGCCTCGACGGCGTCGGCCAGGGCGCGGAGGGTCGCCGTGGCGTCGGTCTCGGTGTCGTCCTCTCCGCCGCGGCTCCCGTTCTCGTCCTGGATCTCCTGCAGGGCCACCACGTCCGGCGCCTTCAGGCCCACGGCGATGTGCCGGCCCAGTCGCTCCATCCGATCGGAGGTCTCCCGGAGCGGATTCAGGTTGAGCACGTTGTAGGTGGCCACGGTGACCCGATCGCCCCCGCCCTCCAGGGGCGTGGGGCCGGGATCGAGGCCCGCGGGCTCGGACTGGACCTCGGCGGTGGCCCTCACCTCGAAGTTGCCGAAGCTGTAGCCCAGGACGCCGGTCACGTCCGACAGCGTGCTCCCCACGGACAGCTCCGGCACCGTGCCGGGGTACAGCTCGGGATCGAGGTGAACCTGGACCCGCTCCGGGTTGTGGTCGCCCCGGTTGTCCGGGTGCGGCTGCAGTCGAATGCCGTCGGCCGCCGTGCGGGCGTCGTCCGGGGTGATGTGCTCGCCGCCCTCGACCAGCGTCCAGATCTCGCCCTCGCCGTCGCCCACCTCCTCCGTGGCCGAGACGGCCACCGGATCGGGGACGACCACCCGCATGCCCTCCAGCGACTCGTAGAAGTCGATGCCCTCCGTCTCGGGGTCGAAGGGGTTGGACTCCGCCTCCGAGGGGGTGCGCAGGTCCACCGGCAGCTCGTCCTCGCCGATGATCCTCTCCTCCGGCGGGATCCGTCCGCCGGAGCCGAGACGCACGGGCGCCGGCAGATCGGCGCCTTCGGCCAGGACCTCGACGGCCTCCGCGTCGATCCTGGTCACGCTCAGGTTCTCCGTCCCCTCTCCGCCGGGCACGTGCTCTTCCACGGTGCCCGTGACACGGACGGAGTCGCCCCGTGCCGGGACCTGGACGCCTCCGGTCTCCACGATCACGGCGTCCGAGGTGGCGATCTGCCCGTCGCCGGCCGGCGCCTGCAGGTACAGGACGTCCGAGTCGACGGCCGTGACGACGCCGGCGGTGATCACGTCCCGCCCGGCCAGGGGGGAGAGGTGGCCCTCACCCTGGATCCGCTGGATGTCGGCCTCCACCGGCGGTGCCGGTTCGTCTCCGCCGTCGGGTGTCTCCGACGGGGTGCCGCCGCACGCCAGGAAGGCCGCCGCGAGGAGGACCACGGCGGTCCGTACGCCGGGCCGGCGCGTCCACGTCGACGTGCAGCAGGACGTCATGCGTGTCGTCGGGAGCGTCGGAATGTCATGTGAGATGCCTTGCGGGATGAGGATGAGATCGGGCGCATGCCGCGGGACCGGTCTCCGGGAGGTCGAGTCGTCCCGCCGGCCGGCATGGTCCGGGTCGGGCGCCCGGAGCGCAAACCCGCGCCGGCGAGCGGTCCGTGCCAGCTATCGGGCCCCGCCCTCCGGCGGCGGCTCCGCCGGATGGCAGGCCCGGATCCTCCACTCCGTCTTCTCGGACCAGCTCTCCATGTCCAGCCAGAAGGTACCCGTCTCCTCGACGGTGACCGTGCCCTCGTGCCCCTCGTGGTCCGTGTTCACCGCGGCGACCTGGTCCTCGGTCTTCTCCCCTTCCTCGACACGGTAGAGCTCGGCGAACAGGCCGTCGTGCTTCGTGTGGGTCGGCGTGGTCCGCTGCCAGCGCAGCACCCAGGGCGCGCGGTCCACCGTGAAGGGCTCGGACTCCGCCATGAAGCTCACCGTCCAGTTCCGGAAGCAGGTCCGCTCCGTGGAGGCCTCCTGGGCCGGCGCCGCCGCGGGGAGCGCGGCGACCGTCAGCACGACGGTCACCAGGGCCGCGAAGACGGCCGCGGCCGATCCGGTTCCTCGGCGTGAGCTACGTGACTCCGTGTCCATGGTCCGGGCCGTGGTCGATTGACAGACTCCGCCGGCGGCGAGACGCTATTCCGACGGTCCACGTCGGAGATCGCGGCCGGTCCGATCCTCTCCTGCACTCCTGACTACACTCCTGAAGCGACTGTGGTGGCAATTCCATGAACTTCATCTTCGAGCAGATGCGGACGGGCGGCGACCGGAACCTGGGCTACCTGCTGGGCGACCGCTCGGCGGGATCCGGGGTCCTCGTGGATCCCTCCTTCGACCCGGAGGGGCTCATCGACCGGGCGGAGGCGCAGGGGCTCCAGGTCGACATGATCATCAACACCCACGGCCACGCCGACCATACCAACGGCAACGCCCGGGCGAAGGAGCTCACCGGAGCACCGCTGGCCGCCCACCGCGGCGCTGCCACCGCCCCGGACGTGCCGCTGGAGGACGGCGACACGCTGGAGCCCGGCGACCTGTCGCTCCGGTTCCTCCACGTGCCGGGCCACGCCGACGACCACCTTCTGATCCACCTGGCCGAGTACGGGGTGGCGCTGACCGGGGACCTGCTGTTCGTCGGCAAGATCGGCGGGACGAGCGGCGAGGCCGACGCCCGGGAGGAGTACGAGAGCCTGGAGAGGGTGCTCCGGGAACTCCCCAGCGAGACGACCATCTGGCCGGGCCACGACTTCGGCTGCCGGCCCTCGTCCACCATCGGCCTGGAGGAGGCCACGAATCCCTTCCTCCAGGTGGACGACTTCGACGAGTTCCTCGAGCTGAAACGAACCTGGTCTTCCTTCAAGCGGGAGCACGGACTCAAATGATGGAGCTCCTCACACAGCCCGGGGCCTGGATCGCCTTCCTGACGCTCACCGCGCTGGAGGTGGCCCTGGGCATCGACAACATCATCATGGTCACGATCCTCGCCGACTCGCTGCCCGAGGATCAGCGCCCGCTGGCCCGGAAGGGCGGTCTGGCGCTGGCCATGATCATCCGGATCGCGCTCCTGTTCGCCATCACCTGGGTGATGGGGCTCCAGGCCGAGATCCTGGCCGTCCTGGGACAGTCCTTCTCGGGCCAGGACCTGCTGATGCTGGGCGGCGGCTTCTTCCTGCTGGCCAAGGCCACGCACGAGATACACCTGAACATCGAGGGCGGTGGGCACGAGGAGCAGGCGAAGGCCACGGCCACGGCGGGGCTGGGGGTGGTGCTGAGCCAGATCGTGGCCCTGGACGTCGTGTTCTCCCTGGACTCGGTGATCACCGCCGTGGGTATGGCGGACCACATCGAGGTGATGATTGCCGCCGTGGTGGTGTCCGTGGTGATCATGATCGCCATGATCCGCCCCATCAGCCGCTTCATGAAGCAGCACCCCGCCGTGAAGATCCTGGCCCTGAGCTTCATGCTGCTCATCGGCGTGACGTTGATGGCCGAGGGCTTCGGCCAGCACTTCCCGAAGGGGTACGTCTACGCCGCCTTCGGCTTCTCGCTCTTCGTGGAGATGCTGCAGCTCAAGATCAAGGGGAAGAAGCAGACGGCCGAGTCGGCGGCTGCCTGAGGGGAGACTCCGGAGCGAGCGGAACGGGGGGAGGGCTCCCCTCGCCTAGAGGTAGTGCTCCCGACACTCCGGCTCGCGCCCCCGGACGACCCGACGTCCCTCCAGCTCTCCCGAGTGGCCGGTGACCACGGTGGCCTGGCCGTGCTCGCCGTCCGAGTCCCAGTAGATGACCACCCAGTCGCGGGTCCTGTCCAGCTCGTGGGCCCGGCGCGTGTTGGAGAAGAGGGCCCGCATCTCCCAGCCGTCCCGCTCCACCTCCATGACGGGAAGCCACGCCTCGCCCTCCGGGTTGAAGCGGCGGGGGGCGATGCGGCGGAGCTCACCCGCGTCCGCCTTCCGGCGGTACTCCGCGTCGACGTCGAGCAGGAGCTCCACCGGCGGGCGCCGGTGCCGGATCGCTTCTCCGCCGGCGCCGTCCCCGCCGCCGGCCTCCACGCGCTCCCGTGCCCGCCGGCGGCTCGAGCGGCCGAGCATCCCGGCCAGCGCGTCCCGGATGCCCCGAACGCGCTTCTCGCCGACTCCCTCCACGCGGGCGAGGCGACCGTCGTGGGCGGCACGCTCCAGCTCCTCCAGCGTCGTCACCCCCAGCTCGTCCCTGAGCCGCGCGGCGAGCTTCTCGCCGATCCCGGGCAGGCGACGGAAGACTTCCTCGGGCGACCGCTCGCTCTCCAGCCGGTCGAGGAGCCCGAAGCGGCCGGTCTCCACGATCTCCGCGATGGCCCCGGCCAGCCCCTCCCCCACGCCGCTGATCTCCCTGAGGCGCGACTCTCCGCCCCGGGCGTAGAGATCGGCCGCCGGCCGGTCCAGGGCCCGGAGCTCGTCCGCGGCGCGCCGGTACGCCCGGACCCGGAAGGGATTCGCCTCCTCCAGCTCCAGCAGGTCGCCGACACGATCCAGCTGCCGGGCGATCTCGCCGTTGGACGGGGGACCGCCGCCGTCACCGGAGGAGGAGCCCCCACCGGACTCACGCCCGGCGGATCGGACGCCGTCCGTGGCCGCTGGCTCCCGGGACACGCGGACGCTGGCCGTCACGGTCGCTCCCCCGGGAGCAGCGACATGGCGGCGCTGCCGGCCTGTAGCGGAACGGGCCGCGGGATCGATGCACAGGCGGCGAGCGCGACGACGACGGTGACCGTCGGCAGTGCTGTCATGCTTCTCCCTCCCCTCTCCCGGGTCCGATCCGAGCCGTCGGGTCTCCCTCGCGCGGTCAGACACCGCCGCGACAGGCCTCAACGTAGACCGGGGTCAGGCCTCCGTCTGTCCGGCAATCCCCGGGACGTTCGAGGGGAGAACCCGCACCGGATCGTGGGACTCTGAAACAGGACGCGCCTCCCTCCCGTAGTGGGGGGTGCAGAGAGGGAAACGACAGGAGCCGGAGTCGGATCCGGCCACTTCAATAGATTTCATCCAGAGGGAGAAATACGATGGAAGCACTGATCGTCATCATGGTCGCGCTGTGCGGACTCGCCGCCCTCCGCCCCACGGAGGAGCAGGAAGCGAGGGCGACGTCGGGAGGCGGACACCTGCAGGAGAGGCTGGCCCTGCTCCGTCAGCTGGGGCTGGTCCGGCACTGAGCCGGAGGCCGGGAGTGGCCCGCCTGGCCGGGCTACTCCCGTTGCTCGCAGGGCAGGTGGGGCGTGCTGTCGGCGGCCGCGACTCCGCCGATGCGGTCGGGCTCCCGGGCGTCGGGACGGTCCGGGCCGGGCGCCGGCTCGCACCGGTAGTTCTGGCTCAGCAGGCTACAGCCCCCGGCGACAAGGAACAGCATCAGGGCCGCAGATGTCGTGACCGCTCGTGCGCGCTTCATAGTGACCCCGGTGAGACTCGAACTCACGACCTCGGGATTAGGAATCCCGCGCTCTCTCCAGGCTGAGCTACGGGGTCGGGTGACTCTGTCTACTCGCCGCCAGAGAAGAGGTTCAGCAGCACCGTCAGCACGACGCTGACCACGATCATCCATCCCAGGGGCACGTAGACCGCCCAGTCGTCCCCCTCCCAGACCAGGTCGCCGGGCAGCCTGCCGATGCCGAGCCGACCGGCCAGGAACAGTACTCCCCCGACCGCCGCGATCACCAGGCCGAAGACGAGCAGGGTGCGGCCGATGTTCTCGGCCATCGTGGAGTGCCCCCCTCCCGGTAACGTCGTCGCGGGTTCGTGCGGTGCCGGGCCGATCGTACGCCTCGTCCGGTCCCGTCGTTCCCGCGGGGACGCACGTGAAACCGACCCGGCACCGATCCCGTAGGGTCGAATGGCGGCCGCCGGCCGGACGGGGCCGCGTGCGCCATGACTTCCCGTCGACGACCAGGAAGGCATACCGATGAACGAACAGAGTCCGCTCGCGTCGCGCTCCGCCTCGCTTCTCTTCCGGGCGGCCGCGGTGGCGGCCCTGCTCGCGGGCCCGGCCGCCGCCCCGGCCGTCGCGCAGCAGGAGGGGCCGGCCACCGAGACGTACCGGCTCCGCGGGGCCAGCGTCGCCGTCCACAACATCGCCGGCCGCGTGGAGGTGGTTCGCGGCGAGGGGGAGGACGTGCGGGTCGAGGTCACCCGCAGGGGGCGGGATTCAGCTCGCCTGTCGGTGGCCACCGGGGTGCTCGACGGCCGGCAGACGCTGCGGGTACTCTACCCCGAGGACGAGGACCGCGTGGTCTACCCGGAGCGGGGCGACGAGAGCGATATCCCGGGCTTCCTGCGGTGGCTCGGCGTGGACTTCGACTCGGACATCGAGGTCCGGGACGACGGCCGCCTCGGCGACGAAGGACGGGACGTGGACGTGGTCTCCTCCGGCGACGGCCTCCGGGCCTGGGCCGACATCCGGGTCCTGGTGCCGACGGACGGCCAGGTGGCCGTACACAACGGCGTCGGACGGGCCCGGGTGAGCGACGTGGAGGGCACCGTGGCCCTCGACATCCACACGGGTCCCGTCGAGGCCGACGGCCTCCGGGGCTCCCTCACCGTGGACACGGGATCCGGCTCGGTTCGGGCGGCCTCCATCGAGGGGGACCTGTCCATCGACACGGGCTCCGGAAGCGTACGGCTGGAGGGGGTGAGCGGCTCCCGCGTCGGCGTCGACACGGGCTCCGGGAGCGTCGAGGGCACCGGGATCCGGGCCGAGACGCTCACCGTGGACACCGGCTCCGGCGGCGTCGACCTCCGGGAGGTGTCGACCCGGGAGCTGGGCATCGACACCGGCAGCGGCTCCGTGGAGGTGGCGCTGGTCTCGGACCTGGACCGCGGCGTGATCGACACCGGCTCGGGAGGCGTGGAGATCAGCGTGCCCTCGGACTTCGGGGCCCGGCTCAACCTGGACACGGGCTCCGGGGGCATCGACGTGGAGCTCCCCGCGCGCGACGTTCAGGCGGAGCGTGGCCGCTGGAACGGAGTGGTGGGCGACGGCCAGGGCACGCTCGAGGTGGACACGGGCTCCGGCGGCATCGAGATCCGCCGCGACTGAGCCCGGATGGCGAGTCGCCCCGCCCCTACAGGGGCCGGGTCCGCAGCCGCATCCGGTCGTCCACGAAGAACACCGACGACTCCGGCACTTCCTGCCAGTTCTCGTCGGTGATCCGCTCCGAGGCCACCACGACCGAGCGGTAGCCGTCCGGCTCGGGGTCCGGGTGCTGTTCGCCGCACACCTCACAGCGATGCGCCCCCTCCCGCTCCACGTACCAGAGGGAGCGCCCGAAGCGCGAGCCGGCCAGCGAGTGGCCCGCGGTCCACAGCAGGTTCAGCGCGAGCCGGTCCAGCCGGTGCCCGTCGGGGCCGCGGGGGATGCCGTCGGCCTCCCCCACGGCCTCGCCGCACCATTCCCGCAGCTCGCCGATCGTCCCGTGGAGCACGTCCGCCATCGCCTCGGCGCCGGGGCCGGCCTCGGCGACCGGCTCGTCCGCCGCCGGCTCGACGCGGTCCCGGAGGCGCGAGAGAAGGAGGTGGAAGACGTGCTCCGAGTCGGTGGTCCCCCGGATGCCCCTCTCGAGCTCCGGGGCCATACGCTCCAGGATCCGGGGCCGGACGCGATCGAAGGCGGGCACGTGGCCGTTGTGGGCCAGCAGCGATCCCTCCCGGCGGAAGGGGTGGGTGTTCACCTCCCGCGGGTCGCCCACGGTGGCCCGGCGGACGTGGGCCAGCACCGTGGTCGCGTCGACGCGGGCAGCGTCCCTTCGGTACTCCTCGCTCTCGTAGGCGGGCCCCACCTCCCGCTCGCAGCGGAGCGTCCCGTCCCGGACCGTGCCGAGCCCCCATCCGTCCATGTTCCCCAGTCCCCGGCCGTCCCGGCGGCTCTGGCGCATGAGGGAATTCTGGGCCTCGATCAGCTCGCACTGGACCCGGGTGGGATGGGTGGCCCGGAACCCGTAGAGTCGGCACATCCTCGGTCGTCCTCGCCTGCGGTGTGATCGCCCGGAGCGGAGTCTTCAGAACCCAGGGACACCGGAGAGTGTTCCAGTAGGCGGCCCCGACGCCAGGAGCGAGGACCCGAACCCCGGGAGAGCCATGGTCGACGAGATCGACTCCATCGCACACGCCGTCACCCCGTCGGACGTCCGCGCCGCCTTCCTCCACCCGCGAAGCGACACCACCGTGGCCGTGCTCGCCAACGGCCGCGTGTTCGTGGAGAGCCCGACGACGGGGAACTGGACGGAGCACGCCCCCGTCCCGGGCACGGTGGCCGCCAGCAACTACGACTATCCGGAGGGCGAGCAGGGAGGACTGGTCGTGGAGTTCGGGGGGGACGCACCGGAGGAGGAGACGAAGAAGGGCGGCCAGGAGGAGTAGCCGCTCCCCGACTCGGCCCCGACGCGCACGGAGCTGCGGCGGTCAGGTCAGCAGGTCCACTGCCCCTGGGTGCTCTCGTGCTCCCGAAGGATGTTCGCCACCGGGGCGGGGAGCAGCGCCCAGTCGCAGCGTGTGGAGACGCCCAGCCGGTCGCTCTCCACCGTTCCGTCCGGCCGTCGGAAGTGGAAGACCACGACGCCGGTTCTGTGTGCCGTGAACGACCACGCCACGTAGATGAGGTCCGCCCGGGTCATCGGCGTGTTTCCCTGCAGAGGGTCGAAGGAGCCGTCGCCGGAGCGGGTTCAAGCTAACGTCACGTCTCGGATACGGAAAGGTATTCGACTCCCCGGACAGCGGCCTGGTTCCGATTCCCGCCGGGCATCCCCCCCGATCGGAACGGGGCCCTCCACCCGATCCGGTCGGCCGACCGGCCCGTTCAGGCGGCGGGATCCACGGCCGCGTCGTCGACCGACTCCCCGTCGATCATCCGCCCCAGGCGGAGCCGTCTCGCCGTTCGCGCGGCGTGGCGGCCCTGGAAGCGGGCGATCCCCCGCTCGTTCTCCGTCGGGGAGTCCTCGAGCCCCGCCACCGTGGAGGCGCCGTAGGGCGACCCGCCGCTGATCTCGTCCAGGGTCTGCTGGCGCTCCTCGGAATACGGCACGCCCAGCACGATCATCCCCAGGTGCTGGAGCGTGACCTGTGCGGTCAGCAGCGTGGACTCCTGCCCTCCGTGCTGCGTGTTGGCCGAGGTGAAGAAGCCTCCGACCGTGCCGACCAGCTCGTCGTTGAACCACAGGCCGCCCGTCTGGTCCAGGAAGTTGCGCATCTGCGCGGACATGTTCCCGAACCGGGTGGGAGCGCCGAACAGTAGCGCGTCGGCCTCCACCAGGTCCTCGGGCTCGGCCACCGGCACGTCCCCGAAGGCCGCGCGGGCCTCCTTCGCACCGCTCTCCTCCAGCGTCTCCTCGGGCACCAGCTCCGGCACCTGCAGGAGCTCGACGCGGGTTCCCGGCACGTCGCGCGCGCCCTCGGCCACCTCCCGGGCCATCTCGTGCACGTGTCCGTACATGCTGTAGAAGACCACCTTCACGACCGTCTCCGTTTCCTGCGCTCGCTTCTCGATGCTCATCGGAATCGACTCCTTATTGTTTGTGTTCCTAATTTTCGATGTCGAACTAAATGTGTGAAAGAAAAGGGTCCCGCGGGTCCGTGGCGGTGCGCCCGCCTCGAATCGCCTGCCGTCCGTCACCGGTCGCCCGCCGCGGGATCCAGCTGGACCTAACCCGCGCCGCGTCCCAGCTTGCGGCACAGCCTCCCGAGCTCCTCCTGCTCCTCGGGATCCAGGGCCCCGAACAGGCGGGTGATTCGCCCCGCGTGGCTCGGGAAGACGTCCTCGATCAGCTCCCGCCCGTCGGACGTGAGCGAGACCTCCACCTGGCGCCGGTCCTCGGTGCTCCGCTGGCGCCGGACCATGCCGTCGCGCTCCAGGTTGTCAAGCACCGTGGTCAGATTGCTGGGGCTGGTGAGGAGCTTCTCGGCCAGCTCCGACTGCACCATCGGCCCGATGTGCATCAGGGCCTCCAGCACACCGAGCTGACTCACGGTGAGTCCCTCCTCCCGGAGCGCGGACCGCAGCCGGGAGTCGACGGTGTCGTAGGCCCGGACGAACTTGACGTAGGCGTCCAGCGCCCGACGCTCCTCCGGAGGCCCCCGGTGTTTGGTGCCCACGGCCGGTCTCCCCGTCGCAATTGGCGTGTCGCGGCCGGCGTGACGGCCCGCCGCCTCATTCCGTTCGACATCAATCTATTCGTCATCGAAAGGATGTCAAGCCCCGCGGACCGCCCGGGGCGAGCAAGGGGTGGGTCGGGGTGTCGGAGAGCCTCCGTCCCGCCCGGGCCGGCAGGTCAGCCGAATCGCTTCTGCCGGACCCAGGCGACTGTCAGCCCGATCGCCCCGGCCAGGAGGCCGGTGAGGCCGTCGTCGAGATCGGGGAAGAGCAGCATCAGCCCGACGAGAGCTGCGGCGGCGAATCCCCCGGCCCACAGGTGCATCTCGTACAGCTCGGGAAAGGCGGTGGGAAACCACAGATACCGCTCGACGTCGACGCGGGCATCGCACGTCTCGAGTCCGGCCACGAGGCGCCGGACCTTCGTGCGGTAGTACACGCCGCACGCGAGGACGACCGCGCCACAGGAGACGGCGGCGATGAGCAGTGCCGTCACGCTGCCTCCCAGGCTCCAGAGGGCCAGGAGCGTCACGGTGAGGGTGACGGCGACCACGGCCGGTAGCACGTGCACGAGGAACCGACGGACGAAGCCCCGGATGTGATGGTAGCGGTCGGGGGACTCGATCCGGTACGCGTCTCCGGCCGCACCGAAGGGGAAGAACGCGACGGATCCGTCCTCCTGCTCCTGGAAGGAGGCGTCGACGATGCGTGTCAGTGCATCCATCAGCGGCACCCACCCGGTGTGAGGACCGGCGGCCGTCCGGAATCCGACCGTCGCTCTACGCCGGGCTCGGAAGAGGGGCGAAGATGGTGGGGTCGCTGCCGCAGCCCTCGCACAGGTAGACCTCTTCGGCCCGTCCGTCGCCCGGTCGCTCCCTGTAGCCTACCTGCTCCATCTGCTCGCCGCACTGCGGGCACCGCCCCCGCACCGTCAGGCTCTCCCGCCGCGTGGCCCGGAGGGCGGCACGACAGATCATCTCCGCGGCGACCTGCTGCGGGAGCTCGAAGACGCTCGGCTCGTGGTCCCGAAGCACCTCCTCGAAACGCCCGTGAACGCCGGCCGGAAGCCCCTCGGGCTCCGCCCCGAGGCGTTCCACCACCCGCCAGGCGTCCGACAGGTCCTCGACCGCCATCTCTGTCGGATCCATCGGTTCTCGCTCCCGGACCGTCGCGAAAGTCGTCTTCTCCTCCGTTCGCGGCGAGGCGGTCGTGAAGGGGGCTCACCGCCGTCCCGCCGCAGGAGAGTAGACGCGCCCCGTGCCCCTGGCGTCACATCTCGGCCGGACCGGCGAACGAGCGGGGTCAGGGAAGCTCGCTGAGGCCGACGATCAGCACGCCGTCCCCCCGAACTCCCTTCGTCCTCCGCAGCTCCGTGACGGTGTAGGCTCTCCCGTCGAGTCGGATCGTGTCGTCCTGCATGAGCACCACGCCGCTGCCCGTCACGTAGAGCGCGTCTCCCGCGGTCCGCACGGCGGAGCACTCCTCCCCGTAGACGCACACGGATGGCGCGTCGCCGCCCGTGCGCCGAGACGCGTCCGACGCGCCCTCGCCGGGCCCCGAGGCGGGATGCTGACGTCCTGCACGGTACCGGTACGCGAGGACGGAGATGAGCGAGACGAGTGCGACGAGCCCGAGCAGCGAGACGCTCATCTACGTATCGGTTCGGCGTCGACCGGCCACCAGGGCGTCTCCGTCGACCTCACGCGAGTGTTCCGGATTTCCCCCATTTCGGATCGTCGGCGAAGTCGGCAGGAGTCTCGGCTCGTTCACGTTCGGCCAGGCCAATCCTAACCGAAAGCGACGGGGCTCGCGCAGCGATCCTGGACACTCCAGCTTCTTCCGATCCGGACCCGGTGGGCCGGAGAGGACGTTCGAACAGCGTCAGACGGCCGACTGCTGCTGCCGGGCCCGAACCCTCTGGATCCGGAAACGGTGCTGACGCTGGATTACGACGGGACAGAGATTCCCGATCCAGTTGGCGAGGAGAGCGACGAACGCCACGAGCACCTGTCCGGACAGGAGGAGGACCAGAGAGACGGGGACGATCAGGACGAACGCCGCGAGGTGTCCGAACTCCGACTTTCGGGTACGTCGGTCGAAATCGTCGAGACCGCTCCGCGTCCCGGAGAAGTACGTGCCCTGATTTCGCCCCAGTCGCCTGAAGGCCGTTGCGAGCAACGGTTTCATCCAGTGTGCACCGGTGATCCGGTACAGGGCGAGCAGCCGATCCTCCTCGCCGACCCTGTAGTAGCTGTCCGGGAGGAGCCTCTCGGTGGGAAATCCGAATCCCGCGAAAGCGAAGATCCCCGTGACGGAGAGCGCGAGGAGCCATCCCCAGAAAGCCGCCCCGGCGATCGACAGGGGCGATTCGAGAGCGCGGAGCTGGACCAGGAGGTCCCACGAATAGGCGACCAGGAAGAGCGAGACGGCACCGGGCGCCAGCCTCTTCAGGACCCTCACGCCCTCTCTCCCCGCTCGGGAGCCGGCTGAACGAAGAGCCCGGCCGGAGGCGCTGACCTCCTGCCGGGCCTCTTCTTTCTCATGAGAGAGCGGGCGACCGGCCTCGAACCGGC
>Ga0207797_1000480_pt1 | contig 30788 bp, 24 predicted proteins | sample PRCRCaboRojoPR_6_FD_187275 | JGI IMG/M metagenome (GOLD analysis project Ga0207797, IMG submission 187275) | Marine sediment microbial community from Cabo Rojo, Puerto Rico - PR CR 10% Liquid 1 (SPAdes) | ecosystem: Environmental > Aquatic > Marine > Coastal > Sediment | place: Cabo Rojo, Puerto... | reverse complement strand
GTCTTTGAACTGCGAATATAGTTATATTTTTAAATAATGTTAAAATGGAAAGGCAGAGAGCAGAGAGCGAAGGGCAATGTCTCGGGTCTCGCGTCCCGCGTCTCGGGTTGATTGTAGCAAAAGTCTTCTTTATATTTCATTCTGAAAATTACCCAGGTAATGGCCTTCATGTTGCACTCCATGATGGTTTTGTGCCTCGTTCCAAGGCATCAGATGGAGCTATTGTCTTAACTCACTACTCAAAACTCACTACTTTCCCCGTCTTGTCGAACATCAAACTTTCAAACTACTCATCCCGTTTTCGCATCCGGCATAAAGAGACCTTCCAATTTAAGGATTATACACCTGATATGACGGTTACCGGACTGTGGCATTCCACCATGGCAGGCGGCGTAGCCAATATCTGGGGCAACCTGCTTCCGCATAATGATAACGACCGTGGCTCGCAACCTTATGATAACGGTGCAGGTACAACCATAAGAGGAACCAAAGTTGAGGTGAATGTCAAAGATGAGATCAAAACCTGGTCCACCTTCTGGTTTGAAAAGGACCGGTTCTCCTATGATTATATCCGGGATAACAGACTGACCGGCAACAAAACCGGTCCGGGAATGCTTTCTGACAACGGAGAACCGATCAGCGTCTGCCTGCTTGATTCTTCATATTCACGGTATATTTTTTACAGTGAGGAAACAAATAAAGTAACCATGGACCTGCGGCAGAGTGATAAATCTTTGAAAGCTGTTGCAATAGATACCCGCAAAGCCTATAAGGAGATACCCATTGGTAAGATAGATGCAGAGAAGTTCGCATGGGAAGCACCCTATACCTCCGACTGGGCCGTGGCAGTGGGGAAGTTTGATGAATAGCTTGAAAGATTCAGTTGGCAAACAGCAGTTGGCAATCTTGAAGCTACAGCTTTCAGTTAAATGCGAAAGTTGTTCATTGTAATTCCATTTTTTTCGAAGAATTACCAATGATGGAAAATACTCAATTATTCGACCTTGCAAATTGTCAAATGACCAACGCATCGCAACTTAATTACCACTGAAAGACAAACGAATGACGAAGAATGCATGGCAGAGGCTTAGACACAGGCGTAGAGCCAGGGGTGGAATCTCACTTTTTCTCTGCGTGCTCTGCCTTCTTTCCTTTGCGGGCTTCGCGTGAAATCTTCCTGTAAGGCTTCACGCCAAGACCACCATCCAGGTCATCATTGGAACTGGAGGTTGAAAATACCCACCTGCCCGTTTTTGTGCCTGTGAAGCGGAATTTCCAGTTGTCCTGTCCATTATAGAACATACCGGTGGTAATGGTATTGCCGGATTTTTGGTGGATAAAGGTTGCCTGTGCTCTTACATCAAAGGGATTTCCTTTATATGAAACATCATTCATTTTCCATTCCATGTAAGGCGTCCACTGTGTGCCCTGTCTGGTTTCAAAGTCAGTGGCATACAGGGGATTTTCCGTTGCCGGTAAAAATACTATAGTAATAAAGGCTGAAAGGATTTTGTATAAAAGCGTATTTATGGGTTTTGCTATTAGCATATTTTGTTGTTATTTAAAGTTGTGATCATAAAAATAGAATTTTTTTTATATCTTGAACGAATTTAACTGCAAATATGAATATTCTTAGTAAACTCAACTCTTTTAGTGTTATGAAAATCAAAGAACCAGTTAAATGAATTGTTAAATGGCAACAAAACAAGTAACGACTTGTATCCTTTGCGGGTCGGTGGCAGAATTTTTTGGGTTTACAAGGGACAGAAGATATTATCAGTGTCCCAATTGCTGTTCTGTAATGATGGACCCGAATCATTATGTAACCCCACTGGAGGAAAAAGCGAGGTACGAAACGCATAATAACGATGTTGATGATCCGGGTTATCAGAAATTTGTCTCCCCGGTAGTGGATCAGATCATTCATCATCACACTTCCACTGAAAAGGGGCTGGATTTCGGTTCAGGTACCGGCCCCGTGATCACCAAATTATTAAGGGACCAGGGTTTCAACATCCGTACCTATGATCCATTTTTTGATGCAGATCTTTCTGCTTTGGAAACCACTTATCATTATATTGCCTGTTGTGAAGTTGTTGAACACTTTCAAGAGCCTGCCAGAGAATTCAAAAAGCTGCGAAATTTACTCAAGCAGGGCGGTAGCCTCTATTGTATGACATCGCTCTATAGCCCGGGCATTGACTTTGACAGTTGGAATTACAAGGACGATGAGACCCATGTGATCTTTTATCATCGAGAGGCATTGGAATGGATCCGGCAGGATGCCGGATTTACGAGACTAGAGATTCATGATAACAGGTTGTTTACGCTGGAGGCATGAAAGAATTGATTTCTCTCTCAATTGAATTAATTTTGTGTATTTCCGGGAATAGCACGATGTTTTGTAATCCAAAGGACTGGTACCGGGGAATGCATCATTAAACTAAAAACTATGAGCTATAAAAGGGATTATAACAAACTGAAAGAACATTTTACACTGAAGGACAATCGTGTGGATTTTCCCGAATATGATCTTACCATTTACAACCTTCCTTTCGAATCGAATAACAATGAGCTTTTGCCTTCGGAGGAGGCCGAAAACACCATTTATTCAGATGCCTATCATTTGTATCCCGATAACCGTATTCAAGAAAACCGGCATTTTTCTTATCCCATATTGATCGGGTACAAGGCTGGGAATGGTAAGGAGGCCATTATATTGCTGCATGGGTTGAATGAGCGGGATTGGAATAAATATCTTCCATGGGCCAAAGCGCTTCATGAACGCACGGGTCAGCCGGTTATCCTGTTTCCTATTTCCTTCCATGTAAACCGGTGCCCTTCAAACTGGAAAGATCCTCGCCTGATGAGCAAACTGGCAAAGGAAAGGAAGGATAGATACCCCGGACTATCATGTGTTTCTTTTGTAAATGCTGCAATCAGTGAGCGAATTGATAAGGTCCCCAAACGTTTTTATACATCCGGGCTTGAAACTTTTTATGACCTGGTAGCCTTAATCCGTCAGCTTAAATCAGGAACTCATCCTTTGCTTGGCAAGATAAACCGGGTGAATTTTTTCGGGTATTCCATCGGTGCTTTGCTTGTAGAAATATTGCTTATGACCAATCCCGAAAACCTGCTTAAAAACAGCAAGGCAGTTTTGTTTTGTGGAGGTACAACAATTGATCGAATGCAGGGAGCTTCGCGTTTTATCCTGGATAAGGAGGCGTTTGATGCAGTGAAAAACTATTTTTCAAGCCTGGACAAACATCTGGCGGGGGACAAACACCTGTCAATGCTGCTTAAAGATTTTAAGCCGGGCCCATATTTCAGGTCCATGATTCATTCGATGAAGTTGAGAAAGCTCAGGAATCAGAAATTCAGTGCTATGGGAAACAGGCTTATGGTACTTTCGATGTTTAAAGACAGGGTAATACCTCCTTCATCTATTATCAATACCTTCTCAGCTTTTTCAAACAAAGTGGAAGGTCTTGTACGGGTTTTGGATTTTCCCTATTCCTATACACACGAGAATTTATTTCCTGCAGATAAACCGGATAAAGAGGGAATCATCAACAGAGCCTTTAATAAAGTATTCAATGATGCGGCCATACATTTATTCTAACCAGCCATATCATATAAATTCTTTTCTATGCGTTTATGTTAATGGTTAGTGGCAGTTCCGAAAAGGAGAATATCCCGGGAAAGCAATTGCCAGGCCAGAAATGGATTCATATCCTTGAATTCCTCCAATCCGGGTTAAGTTATCAATAAGAGGCAAAACAAGATGATTGTTTTATTTGCTTTACCGGGAATGCTGACCCGACAATTATTTAAATTGAACAATCAGCTTTAGTATTGGTTGTTTTGTTTGGAAATTAAAATGTTCAGTTTATGAGGATAACAGACATTTTCAAAGAACAGGAAAGAACATTCTCCTTTGAGTTTTTTCCCCCAAAAAATTATTTAACAACTGTTAAATTTGGTATTAATGTGGGTCAGCTTATGAAATTGTATCCATCATACGTTACCGTCACGTATGGTGCAGGTGGAGGAACACGTTCAAGAACGTTTGATTTGGTTGACCTTTTCCAAAATGACCTGGGACTTACCACGATGGCCCATTATACTTGTGTGAATGCCACAAGGGAGAAAATTGCCTATGACATGAGGGTGCTACAGGATATGGGTATTGAGAATGTCATGCTGATCAGGGGAGATCAACCCAAAGACCAGCCAGATGCTTTTCCCAATTCTGATGGTTTCAATTATGGGAGCGATCTGGTGAAATTCGTAAAGGAAAATTATGATTTCTGCATCGGTGCCGGTGCTTACCCCGAAAAGCACAAGGAAGCACCTTCTTTTGATGATGACCTGGATAACCTGAAAAGAAAAGTTGAGCTAGGGGCTGATTTTCTGGTGACTCAGATGTTTTTTGATAACAGGTATTTCTGGGATTTCATGAATAAGATTGAAAAGATAGGGATTGATGTCCGTATCATTCCGGGAATCATACCCATTACAAATTACAAACAGATTAAGAAATTTGCCGATCTTTCGGGAGCCCATATACCGGAAGATTTACAAAAGAAAATAGAACCCCATCAGGACAATCCTAAAGAAGTGTATAAGATCGGGTTGGACTATGCCATTGAACAGGCTCAGGATTTGCTCAGTGGGGGTGCCCCCGGATTGCATATCTATACACTGAATAAATCTAGAGCCGCAATTGATCTGTATGAAACCCTTTCACAGGATTTCAAGGATGTCAGGAATAAATTTGAAAAAAGCATCTCACCCCGTCTACCGGAAAATCCGGTAAAATAGTTACAATATCATTCCAATAGATTGATTTCTTATGATGCAATGGAAAATTGGTCTAAATAAGGATTTGTCTGCTTTTGTATGTTCAATTCTGTAATTCATCAATATAGTTTAACGGGATTAATAAGCCATACCCCAACCTCATTTGTTGGCATAGAAACAATCTATGAAATAAACGGAATAATTATGTCTTCCAATTAAGAGATTAACCGCATATTTTTTTAGTCTAATTTAAAAAATTGGATTCAATTTTAAGAGTATTTGTCTTTATTAGCGAAATACAGGACATGCCTTATTTAAAAAGTAAATGCGAAACATGTAGGCAAAACAATTGTTTCTATTGAAAGAATTTGAACGCAAAGAAATCATTGCATAAACCAAAAACCAAAATATTATGGAACCTATTGAAAAGAAGAAAAAGAAAAGACCCCACGTTAAAAGCAGCAATTTTTACCAGAAACAGTATCAGGATGATTTTGTTGACAAGTGGGATGAGCTGATTGACTGGGAAGGTCGTACTCAAGGAGAAGGTGAGTTTTTTATTGAAGAATTGAAAAAGAGAAACTCCAGCAAGGTTCTTGATGCGGCTGCAGGGACCGGTTATCACACGGTCAGGCTCCTTAAAGCTGGTTTTGCAGTCCATAGCGCCGACGGTAAAGAGAATATGCTGGCCAAAGCATTTGAAAATGCCCGCCGCCAGGATTTGCTGATAAGACCGATACATAGCGACTGGAGGGAACTTACCAAAAATGTTCATGAAACGTACGATGCGGTCATTTGTTTGGGAAATTCGTTTACCCACCTGTTTGATGAAGTGGACCGGAGAAAAACACTGGCTGAATTTTATTCCATTCTTAAACCCAACGGCGTATTGATCCTTGATCACAGGAATTATGATCAGATGCTGGATGAAGGTTTTGAGTTCAAACACAAATTTTATTATGTAGGAGAGAGCGTTGAGGCAGAACCTGAATCCGTCACTGATGAACTGGCACGTTTCCGTTATACGTTTGAAGACGGAGCTGTACACCATCTGAATATGTTCCCGTTACGCAAAGAATATACCCGCTCACTTATTGCTGATGTTGGTTTTCAGAATATAACAACATACGGGGATTTCCAGGAAACCTACAAGCGGAATGATCCCGACTTTTTTATTCATGTTGCAGAGAAATAATCCAACATTTAACCAGTACATTATTTGCCTTTGTAGTTTTTATTTTATCTGTGGATGCTTCATTCACTCTATTTGGTATCGGAATGACCTATGGGCTTAATGTCCGTTTCATTCCGATGCTTTTTTATTCCCGAAGGCAAACCGTATATAAACCAATATGTTTGTTTTTTTTTAAAGGTATTACCCGGACTTCCATGTTAACCAGCCTGCCATCATTCCTGATCCAGGGATGAAATATGAGTTGAAGCCCACCCGTATTATTCACATTGGAATTTACATTTTGAACTTTTGAGTTTACGCTTGTGTTAGATTAAGTTTAAATTTGCCGGATTGCTTCAATACGGTGTAATTTTTGGTGTAGATTTGACGCCTTATAAGTTAAAGTTTCTATGGTGCGAAGGTATATACTTTTATTTTTTCTGCTTTTTCTGTCTACCGGAATATTTGGCCAGGAATATACCATCAGCGGACATGTAAGGGATCAGTCGAACGGGGAAGTACTGATCGGGGCCAATATTTATTTGAAAGGCACAACCACCGGCACCACCACAAATGCATATGGCTTCTATTCGCTCACTCTAACGTCCGGGAAATATACAGTGGTCTGTACCTACGTAGGGTATTCCCGGAAGGAAATCAACCTGCGGCTTGTCGGTGACACGACTCTGGATATTGAACTCATGCCCGAAACCACCGAATTGAAAGAAGTGGTTGTAGAAGGAGAAAAACGCAACAGCAACATCGTTTCTATGGATATGAGCCTGGATAAGCTCACCAGTGAGACCATTGACAAGATCCCTGTATTGATGGGCGAGGTGGATATGATTAAAACCCTTCAGCTCTTGCCTGGGGTGAAGTCTACCGGTACATTAAGCTCAGGTATAAGCGTACGTGGGGGTGGAAGAGATCAGAACCTGATGCTGCTCGATGAAGCTACTGTTTATAATGCTTCCCATCTGGGTGGCATATTCTCGGTGTTTAACAATGATGCCATCAAAAATGTAGAGCTTTACAAGGGCAAGATACCCGCCCGGTATGGGGGAAGGCTTTCCTCACTAATCGATATACGTATGAAGGACGGGAACATGAAGGAATTTGCCGGTGAAGGGGGGATTGGTCTGATTTCGAGCAGGCTTACACTTGAATCGCCCATCGTAAAGAACAAAGGCTCTGTTATCCTTTCTGGAAGGCGAACCTATATGGACGGGGTGATCAAAATGGCAAAAAAGGTCTCCGGAAGCGACAGGATCAATGAATTTCCGTTCCATTTCTACGACCTGAATGCAAAAGCAAATTACCGGCTCAACAGGAACAACCGGGTATATCTTTCTGGCTACTTTGGAAGGGATGTTTTTTCCTATTCAATTGGCCAGACCAACAATTCAAACTTCAATTGGGGCAATTATACAACTACGGCCCGTTGGAATCACATTTTCAGCCAGAAGCTGTTCTCTAATTTTACCGTTTTGGCCAGCAATTATGATTACCTGCTTAACAACGAATTTACGGTGGGCCGCGAAGAAAAAAAATATGCCTTTGAATATAGTGCTTTTGTCAAGGATTACACTGCAAAGATGGATTTTACGTATTATCTGAACAACAGCAACACATTGCGCTTTGGTCTTAAATCCACTTTTCACGATTTTAATGTAGGTGACATCACCGGCAGGCAGGACACCCTGGAGTTTGGATTCAATTTGCCGGATATACAGAGTATAGAAAGTGCATTGTATTTGAGCAACCAGCAGAAGATCACCGAAGATCTCACCGTTGATTACGGTTTAAGGTACTCCATCTTTCAGAATATAGGCAAAGCAACAGTAAACGAGTTAGATGACAATTACAATGTCGTAGGAGATACTACTTATGGGAGGGGGGAAATCTACAATACCTACCATGGATTAGAGCCAAGGATTGGCTTGAATTATGTGTTATCTGACAACCAGTCAGTGAAGGCCAGTTATTCCAGGACCCGGCAATATCTTTTGATTGCATCGAACTCCAATACGGGTTCACCACTCGATGTCTGGATTAGTGCCAATCCCAACATCGAACCACAGGTGGGTGATCAATACAGCATGGGATATTTCCGTAATTTTCTGGATAACAAGATTGAAACCTCGATGGAAGTGTATTATAAGAACATGCAAAACCAGGTGGCTTTTAAGGCATTTGCCCAGCCACAGTTCAACCAGGATATGGAAGAGGAACTTCGGTTTGGTAAGGGAAAGGCTTATGGTGCCGAGCTAATGATCAGGAAGAATGAAGGCAGGCTGACCGGTTGGCTCAGCTACGCGTATTCCCGGTCGATGCGAAAAATCAATGACATCCAGGAGAAGAACTGGTACCCTTCGCCTTACGACCGCCCCCACGATCTGACTTTGGTTGCCATGTATGATCTTACACCGAGGATCGGCCTTTCAGCCAACTGGACATTTAAGACAGGTAGGCCGTTGAATGCTCCTTCGGCCAGGTATGAATACGGGAATCTTGTATTGCCCCACTATCCGGGAAGGAATCATGACCGTATGCCAAACTATCACCGGCTTGATCTGGGTGTTACCATTAAAAGCAAACCGGATCCTGAGCGTAATTTTGAAGGGGAATGGGTATTCTCTATTTACAACGCCTATGCCCATAAAAATGCCGATGCCATTTATTTTACCCAGGACCGAAAGGATTTTTTTGAAACCAGGGCCATGCGCACCAGCTATTTTACCATTTTTCCATCGGTAACCTATAACTTTAAATTTTGAGAATAAGATGGTGGAAATGAAAAAATATATATTACCTGCAATACTGATTGTTTTTACATTGATTATTATTTCCTGTGCCGATGAGGAAATCGCCTGGGAAGTGGAAGAGACAACGGAAATGCTGGTAGTAGAAGGGACCTTCACCAGTGAAAAGAAGAAACACCGGATCACCCTTTCAAAAACGGCTGATTACTTTCTTAACGAGCGAACACCAAGACTTTCCGGGGCCGAAGTTACTGTTACGGATGGTTCGAACACCTATCAGTTTGAAGAACTGGAGGAAAAGAAAGGAGTCTATGAAAGTGTAAGAAAGGTGGCTGGAAGGGCGGGTCATACCTATACACTGAATATCCACCTGCAGGAGCCGGTCAACAACAAAACACATTACCAGGCCACTGAGCAAATGATAGAGGGTATGGATCTCGAGAGTATGGAAGCTTTGCTTTACAGGAATCCATTTTACCAGGAAGAATTTCCAACAGATTCGCTGTTACTGTTTGTTGCCTTATATGGACATGATCCCGGCAATATTGATAATCTCTATATGGTAGATCTTTACAGAAATGGTGAATTGCTGCAGGATACCGTTGATGAAAAGGAGATATTTTCCGACAGTGAACAATTGGATAATGATGGCTATATCCATAATTTCACTTTTTTCGAAGTATTTCAGCCAGGAGACACAGCAGCCGTAAAAATCAGCACGGTATCCAAATCTTATCAGCAATTTATAGAAGGCATTCTCAATATCGCCAATCAATCGGGGAATCCCTTTGATCTTTCCGGTCCACCGGCCAATGCCATCGGGAATATCGAAGGTGGCGAGGCACTTGGATATTTCAGGGTTTCCTATGTATCATGGGCTCAGTCCATTGTTGTGGACGAAAGGGAAGAAAACGGATATGATTAGTTCTGGGTTTTCCGGGTCTGCAGGGAATAGGGTTCCGGGCCCCATTCCGGGGCGGTCAGGAATTCCACCTCGTATTGTTCATTCCCGAAATATCGAACCAAAATCAATTCACTGTAATGCACTTTCAATGAGTATCCTTTCTTTAAGGGCATTTGCAATACTCTGCTTAAAAGGGATCGTATTACACCTCCATGGGTCACAACCACCATGTTGTTATCTGGTCTTTTTATCAGTTCCTCCCAAAAATTGCAAACCCTGTTATAAAGGTCGAGGTGACTCTCTCCACCATGAACCCGGGCATTGAGAAAATCATTGGTCCACGCTTCCATTTTTTCGGGCTCAATATCATTGAGATGTTTCAATTCCCAATCGCCGAAATCAAGTTCCATGACCCTTTTATCCGTGATGATGTCTTTATGATTAGTCCAGATTGCCCGGGCAAGGGACGAGCACCTTTTAAGGGGACTGCTGATAACAGTTTCAACCTGACTGGTATCCATCTTTTCTTTGGTCCTGGATACGGTTTTATGAAATTCATTTTCTGTAACATCAACGTCCGATTGCCCGTAAAATGTAAGCTCTGGAACATCAGGCTTTGAATGTCTTAGTAAATAGATATCCGTATATTTCTTCATATTTTTTAATATGTAATATTATAAAAAAAGCTGCGGAACCGGATAATTAAAATAAGGGGGAATTATGAGTATGATCCGAATTTCCGCAGCCTGTTTAAATTATGGAACTGTTTGTAAGTTATTCAAAAACCACTGCATTGGGGTTGTAACCAACACGGGTGGAATCTATCAGCTCATGATCAGGATTGTAGCGATAAGCATATCCATTTGTTTGAAAATCTGTAGTAAGGCAATAAATATTACCGTTTTCAGGGTTCACGTCAAGTCCATAGGGAATTCTTTCAATGACGGGCTCTCCAGGAATATCTGAATCAGAGACATTCATATTGTAAATTCCATTTTCGCCGGCATAGTAGAGTAATTCCTTATCCGGGCCTATGGTCAGCAGGTAATTACCATAGCTGGGAATTTTCCCTATATCCGAAGCATTTGTTTGATAATTTTCTGGGTTAATTCTCACCAGCTTCGAAGGGGTGGGACCTCCTGTTTGGTAGGGGCTTAGCCCTTTACATAAAACCCACACATTATTGTTTTTGTCCTTAACAATATCCGTTGGAATATAACCCACGTTTACGGTTTCAATTACTTCATCAGCAGAAGCATCAATGACACTCACGGTATTGTCCATTGTGAATCCACCACCGTTGGTGACAAAGACTTTATTATCCACTTTAACCATGCTTTCCGGGCCGCGACCTACCTCAATGGTATCGGTGATTAAATGTTCATTCAGGTCGATTACCAAAACAAACCCCCGGCTTGAATCAGCGGAAGCACCATCTGTAAGGTATCCTTTGTTCTGGTTGACTGCCAGGAACTGACGGGGATAGCTTAAGGATGGAAGTTCATCTAATTGTTCAAAGGTTGATTTGTCAATTATAGCAAGTGTTTTGGAATTGTTGGCTACAATATAGGCCATGTCTTCAGAAAATGAAAGATCCTGTATAACATCTCCGGGTGCACGTCCATTCTTATCTTCAAAGTAATTCTTAATCATATCTCCCGTTTCCGGATCCATAAGTGTGATGGAGCCGTTGTTGTTACCAAATTGTCCCTCATTGACAATATAGATTCCTTCCACCTGGACCTGTTCATTATCGTCATCCTCATCCTGACATGAAGTAAATGTCAGAGGCACCAAAAAAACAGCAAGTAATAATAGAAATTTGATTTCCGAAATGTTTCGCTTTTTCATCATTCTTTTGTTTTAAAATTAATTAATCAGTTTATCGAGTTTAATTTTTAGATTGATGTAATAGGCCCGGCCGGGCATTGGATAGTTGGCTATAACCTGATACTGATTGTCCAATAGGTTTTGAACTGTAAACTTGATTTGTGCATCAAAGGTCTCGGGCTTAAATTGTTTTTTTATAAATAAATCCACCGTAGTGTAGGGCGACAATTCCCTGGAATGATCTTCTGTGGCATATCGCCGTCCTGAATGGTTTATGTGTGTGCCCATATCAAAACTTTTCCAGCTACCTGATAATGAATTTTTAACTGTATGTATGGGTGTATACCTCAGTTGTTTTTGATATGTATCCGGATTGTCTTCATTGAGATTGACTGAACGTGTATAATTGTACATGGATTTCAAATGAACCTTAAAGCTGTTCCATTTCAGGTTCAGGTCGGCCGTTGCCTCTATTCCCGAACTTCTTACCCGGGAGGTATTGATGGCATGCCAGTAGGGTTCACCTTCTTTGGGAACCCATTGGATTAGCTCATTGATTTTGGAAGTATAGGCAGTGATTTCTGATTGAAAGCTCTGGAATGGTGCAGATAAATTCGGTTTGTAACCGATCCCAATCTCTCCTGACCAGCCCTGTTCGGGTTTAATGTCGGGGTTACCACCTGGTTGCCAGTATTTATCGTTCAAAGTGGGTAGCCTGTATTTGGTGGAGAAATGACTTCTTATATATAACATATTCGGTATGAGCCCGTAATTGCCACCAATACCAAACTGAGGATCAGGGTTGGTATACTTGTTGAATTGTTGACGAATTGAAAGGTTGGCAGTCAGGCGTGAAATGTCATATTTAAATGCTCCGATCAATGAAGCCCTGTATTCTCTGATTGTTTTGCCATAAGCATCTACATCTCCTCCTATCAGGGAATACTGACCTCCAATGTCAAAACTCATTTGGTTATTTAAGTAGTAGCGGTAATTCAGGTCATTCATCCATTTCCTGGTTTCTAGCGGAGAATATATCAGATAAGAATCATCTCCCGGATTTTCTTTTTCTGAATATAATTGATGATGATAAAACCAGCCTGATCTGATTTGCAGGGCAGACTCATCAAACACCCTTTTCCACTGCCCGTATAGTCTTAAAATACTATCCCGCTGCCGGGCTGTTCCTGGTTCTGAAATTCCCATTATTTCCGGTACTTCCTTATCCCTTGCCTGGTACCAGATACCGGCTTCGAACCTGTTTCGGGGCGAAGTTTTATAGTAGAAATTCTGCATAACCCCGAAATTCTTTACGGCATTGTTTTTTCTTTCTTTTATTGGCTTTCCGAACTGCTGGGTATCGTGATAATCAAAATCATTTTGGGCATGTTGATAAAAACCTGATAGGTTGTAACGGAACTTTTGATTGCCAAGTTTACTGTGCAAGCTGTACCGTTGGTTGTTCCAGCTTCCTGCTTCACTCGCTAATGTAAGGGAACGGCCCTGGTTCCAGTTCGCTTTATTCTCCAGCCCGATGGCCCCGCCAAAAGTGCCACTGCCATATAGTGAAGACGGTGCACTGTGTGTTACGGAGACATGATCTACAAATTCCACCGGGGTCTGGGATAAATCGCATTGACCAAGGGTTGATGAATTGATTGGAAATCCGTTCCAGGTTACTGAAGTATGAGTGCCCTGGGTTCCACGAAGGTTGGGAATAGCCGGTGCTCCCCTCGATCCGTATGACCTGATATAAACCGGTGTAGTTGAATTAAGGAGTTGGTCAAGATTGTTGGATTGGTTGTTTTCAATGGTTATGGAGTCAAGAATAGAGGTCTTCTGATCTTCGGAATAGAAATCTTTTCTGCTGCTTACAATCTGGACCTCTTTTATCTCATGTACTTTTTTTGAAAATTGCTGGGCCTGAATTGTTTCCTGTGAAACAGTAAGAAACATCAGCAGCAATAATGCCGGAGAAAATTTTTTAAAGTAACTGGCCATGATATTCATTCCATAAAATTCAGCGATTCAACTTTTCACAGCCTGTTCCGGGGATGTTGCAGAGAAGATTTTTGGTTCTTCACCACAGCTTTTAACCCGAAAGCTATGAGTTCTCGTTTGGCTTTGGCAGGTTTCCTGGCTTTCCCGAACTTTGAGTACCTTCCCGTCCATCGGCAGTTGCCGGAGCAGACAGTGGTCAGAGGGTGTTCAAAGATGCCGTCCCGCCTATGGCGGGACCGGGATTACAGTAGCGGGTACTGCTTCGGATTTTCCCTTTTTTGTCATAAGGGGATCACCGAATTCCCTTTTAAAAAGGCGATACCGGTGGGTTCGCCTTTCACCAAAACCGGTTACAAAACTATGTCAAATAAATTATGATTCCAATGATTTTATCTGATTAATTAAATGTTCTACAGAATCGGTTTCTATATTTTTTTCGCTTCCATTCTTTAATAAATAATTGAGGGTACCGTTTTTTCTTATCTCGATCCGGATGTTTGAATTTTCTCCCTGTTTGTATCCATTTCGCATCAAAGCGTTTAGGACCCAGTTATATTCAACTCCTTCGCCTACAACCTGAACTTCCCTGGCATTCGAATGTGTTATTTTAAAAGTTCCCGTTTCATTGTCAAAACGAAGACCTTTTCTTTCAAAGAAGTTTTTAAACTCGTTTGAGAGAATCAGGTCTTCAGGCATTCCTGATTTTATCCTGTTTTCCGTACCAAGTAACCATATTTTATCTGCAAATCTCAGGGCCTGCTCCAGGTCATGGGTTGAAAGCAGGATGGCCTTTTGTGTTTCGGATGAAAGATTGTGTAACAGTTGCATGATCTCAATGCGGCTGGGAAGATCGAGATAGGCCGTAGGCTCGTCCAGAATGATAATGGGTGTCTCCTGTGAAAGTGCTTTGGCAATCATAGCCTTTTGTCGTTCCCCGTCACTAACCTGATTCAGCAGTTTGTGCTTCAGGTTTAGGAGACCTACGGCTTCAATGGATTGGTATACTATCCTAAGGTCATTTTTGGTCAGATTCCCGAAAAATCCGGTATAAGGATGTCTTCCCATAGATACCAGCTCGAAAATGGTCATGTTTCCCACGTTCGTGCGGTCGGTCAGCACTACACTGATGAGTTTCGCAAGGTCTTTTTCTCTGAAATGATGGATTTCCTGGTTGTCCAGGTAAATTTTACCATTCAGTGCCTTGTGGAATCCTGCAAAGGTTTTAATTAAGGTAGACTTTCCTGACCCATTGGGCCCCAGCAGGCAGGTAAACTCGCCCGGCAATAGCTTTAGGTTCAAGTTATCATGCAACATGTTCCCTGATCCATTTTTGCCTTTAAAACCAATGGCCAGATTTTTTGTATATAGCAGATGTTCTTTCATAGCATCTTTTTTTCTAATCTTGTATATTAAGCTGTTAAATTGTCAAGTTGTTAAATTATACCATTGTCAAATGCTTACCCTGTTATTGCGTAGTTTGAGTATACCTTTAAAGGTTACTAATTGATAAATGTCTTATATTTTCTCAGCCCGAATTAACATTTTAACAGTTTAACAATATTACTTCCATTCCTCCAATCACCCAATCAATCATTCTCTCATTTTATCATTCACTCATTCATTCCCTCATTGCTCATATACTTAACTGCAATTTTCTTTGCTTCAATATAACTGATATCACAATTGGTGCTCCAAAAATGCTGGTTACCACATTAATGGGCAGGGCACTGTCGAATCCCGGCAACCGTGCTATAAAATTACAAACCAGGGCCAGCAATATTCCGATCAGGATCACTCCAGGGATCAGGTATTTGTGGTTGGATGTACGGAACAACATTTTGGTGATATGGGGTACGGCAAGCCCCAAAAAAACAATAGGTCCGCAAAAGGCCGTTATTACTGCCGTGAGCAGCCCCGTGGCCAGTATGATATAAAATCGCACCCTTGCCACGTTGATTCCCAGGTTCGCAGCATAATTCTCTCCCAAAAGTAGGATATTCAAAGGTTTCATCAACAGAAAGGACAGTGCGAGTCCCAGCAATACCACAGGGATAAAGATTTCAAGTTGAGGCCAGGCCACGTTTGAAAAACTCCCCAGGCCCCACATGGCATAGGAGTGCACGTATTCCGAGGTGCTGTAATATTTCAGTATATCCACCAATGCTGAAGTGACATATCCGATCATAATGCCAATGATCAAAAGCATGGCATTGTTCTTTATTTTTCTTGCAAAAAAGAGGATCAGGAAGAGGGTAGCCACAGCACCGATGATGGCTGCAAGGATTGTGGCCAGATTGCTGAACGCCCCTACATCTTGTATGGCCTGAACCTGGATGCCGCCCACAAACATCATGATAAAGGCTACTCCGAGACTTGCACCTGAACTTATGCCCAATATAGAGGGACCGGCCAGGGGATTTCTGAAGAGGGTTTGCATCATTAACCCTCCTACTGCCAATCCACTACCCGCAAGGCAAGCGGTGAAAGCCTGTGGAAGCCTTGATTTCATAATAATCATTGACCAGGCACTTTCCTCAACATCCATCCCGGCCAGTGCTTTGGTGATTTCCGAAAATGGGATGTCCACCGAGCCAAAAGCAATGTTAAGAAGAAACATAATGGGTATGGCCGCTGCAATCAGTATGATTTGAATATATGGTCCGGGTAGTATGGAGGTGGGGGAGTGGTTCATTTTTGTGTTTTCAGATATTCATAATATTTGTTTTTATGATCAGGAAGCAGTTCCGGGTGAAGGATGTGTATAAGGTCTGCCAGGATTACCTGGGGTTCCAGCACACCCTTTTCAAAGTAAGGTTTGGTATGTGTGTTGCAGAAAAGAATTCTGTTGTCTTTAAAAGCTTCGAATTCACTGTAATGTATGAATTCCGACCGGAGATCTTCATAGGTATACCGGCCCTGGTAATTTTCCTTGATACACCAAAAGTCAGCTTTCTGGGCTTTATAAAATACCGACTCAAAGTCAAGTGGCAGAGACCCTGATTTTTGATTTTCGCTCCACAGGTAATTGGCGCCTGCATGCTTGAAAAATTTTGCCATATAACTTTCTCCACCTGGTACGTACCATATCTGGCCGATCTTTTTCCCTGAAAAAATTGTTGGTGTATCTTCTCGTTGACCAGTAAGCTGTTTTAGCCGGTTATATTGTTGGGCAAGGCTGTCGAAAATCCGGTTGGCCTCCTTTTCCTTGTTATAAAAATAGGAAATGAATTTGATCCACTCAGCTCTCGCCAGTGGAGAAGTTTCCATATAACTGGCATTCACAGCTATTTTTATGCCTACCTCTTTAACCCTGTTATAACGATTGTCTTTGAAAGGGGCAACTAGCAAAAGCTGTGGATTAATGCTTAAAAGCTTTTCTAAATTGATGCTGTGCGAAGGGCCGAAAGTTTTGATGCTTCCCTTATCTACTAACTGGCGTATTTTTTCATTTTTTATATATTTTTTTTGTGAAACGCCACTTATGTTTTTAAGAAGTCCCAGTTTTTCAAGGTATCCGATATGTGTTGCATATGCTACTCCAATGCTTTCAAGCGGGATGTTTACTTTGATTCCCCGGGGAAGGTTTTTGGGTTCGGGTTTCCCTTTAGGTAATAAAATATATCGTTCTTCAATCTGGGTTGTGTCAAACGAATTTTTAACAGTAATTATTTTATAGTCCTTTTTATATTCTGCAGAAAATAATTTGGCGTGTGAAGGATACGCTTCCTTATAAAATTCAGTTTCCTTATTGGGTAAAGGTTTTTTGCTGGTAGGACTTTTACCGCCTGAATTGTTTTTGGTACAGGCAAGAGGTAACAGCAATAGTATTAAAAGAGAAAGAGGGTGCTTAAGATAATTTTTTTTATTCATTTTCCTGACGCTTTTATTCCCGAAAGCATTTGTTGATCTGGCAGGTTTTCTGGCTTTCCCGACCTTTGACCGTCCTTCCCGTCCCCCTTTGTTTTTCTGGTGAACAGTGGCTTATTGGTCCAGGTAAAATATTCCGCTTGCAACGGAATCGGGACTACAGCTGCGGGTACAGCTCCGGATTTCCCTGTTTTCCAACGGGGTTACCGGATTCCCTGTTAAACCCTTATGGGTACCAAATCAAATGCAAAACTAACCAATATAATTTAAAAACAAGTGCAAGTTGGGGAATATTTTTGAATGATTGTTTCCATACCAAATATATGAAACGTCTCAGGAATTCCTGTTTTTAAGGAAGGATTTTAATATTCTGGAAATCAGTTTTAAATACATGAGCTAGAGGACGGCATTTGGAATCATGTTTTTCTTCAAACAAAAAAGTATGGCTTGCAAAATGATTATAATCATGTATTGCCCAATATACTGGATGTTATTTCATTTTGTTAATATTCAATATTTTAATAAAAAATTAACAGATTATTTTTGCGAATCATTTGGTTCTTGTCAATTATTTATCGATATTTGCATTGCGAGTTGTTAAAATCGTAAGGATAAAAATTGAAAATTAGAGATTTATTGTACATGGAAAAAAATTTCAGCAGAAAACATTTTTCATATCCGCCCGATTATGAACGGCCTTTGAATAAGTTATTGCATACATTAAATCATCCCGAGTATCCCTTTATAACTAAATTATAGCCATTTGAAGATATCAAGTACAGATGATCAAATTATATAAAATTTGTATAGAAAATATTATGTGTATTATAAAATAAGGAGGAATTATGAGTATGGATCTTAGTAAAATTTCCGAAACATTGATTGCAGGTAAGGTTGACGAGTTAAAACAACTTACCGAGGAATATCTGAATTCCGGAGCCAATGCAGGTGATATCCTCAATAACGGGTTGCTGCCTGGTATGGATACAGTAGGTCAGAGATGGAAAGACGGCGATATGTTTATGCCTGAAGTGCTTCGATGCGCTAAGGCTATGAGTCAATCCATGGACATTTTAAGACCGAAACTCTCAGAATCGGATATGGGCAATGCCGGTACCATGGTTATTGGTACGGTAGCCGGCGACCTTCATGATATAGGTAAAGATCTTGCCGGTATGATGTTTGAAGGTGCTGGTTACAAAGTCATCAATATAGGTATAGACCAGCCGAATGAAAATTTCGTAAATGCTGTTAAGGAACACAAACCTGATCTGTTGGGTATGTCGGCCCTTCTTACCACTACCATGCCGAGAATGGGCGAGGTGATTAACTCTCTTAAAGAAGCCGGTATCCGTGAGGAAGTGGCAGTAATTATCGGTGGTGCTCCCGTAACTGAAGATTTTGCAGAAGAGATCGGTGCCGATCTGTATGCTCCGAATGCCGGTAGTGCGGTAGATATTACCAAGGAATATTTCGAGAAGAAAAAATCTTAAAAGATAATCTTTCCGATTGTATCGGGGAGGTTCTGAATGGGTTCAATCCCGTATCCGGATTATGTCCGCAGAGGGATTGAATCCTTATGTTCAGAATATTTTGCTGGACAAATGATAAATATTAAACCAAGAAAGGGAATATCTTATGAGAATGAACCAACAAATTAATAAATCCACCAGATTTAGAGTACTATCAGAAGATCAGATAGAACAGATTTTTTATTCTGCTCTGGAAGTACTTGAGCGTACCGGTGGAGATATTTTCCATGATGAAGCGCTTGAGTTGTTCAAGAACAGCAATGCTATAGTTAAGGGCAATAGAGTTCGCATACCTACCTTCATGGTAGAAGAGGCGCTTAACTTTTATCCCCGGAAAATTACCTTAAAGGGAAGAAATGGCAAGCGCTCCCTTCATCTGCAAAAAGATACCGTTGCATTTGGCACGGGTTCCGACCTGCCTTTTACTTATGACAGGGAAACCGGAGAAAGAAGGAGAACTACATGGAACGATGTAAACAACGCTGCAAGATTGGTGGATGCTTTATCCAACTATGATTTTTTCATGTCGCATGGCATTGTCGGCGATGCGCCTAATCCTCAAACCTATGACAGGCACCAGTTCATGGCCATGCTGGAAGGATGTACCAAACCTATGGTTTTGACCAGCGTTGACGGTGAAGGCCTGGAAGATCTGTGGAAGATGAGTTGCCTGATACAGGGCGGTGAAGAGGAATTTAGACTCAATCCGCTGTTTGTTGCATACATTGAGCCCATCTCACCATTGAAAAATGACCGGACAGCCGTAGAAAAGCTACTTCTTGCTGCTGAAAAGAAGATTCCGGCAATGTATACACCCTGTCCGAGCTCAGGAGCAACAGCCCCGGCTACTATTGCCGGCATGTTGGTTCAGTCACTTGCAGAAACATTGCTTGCCACTGTATTGTGCCACCTGAAAAATCCGGGTATGCCTCTGATTATGGGCGGTGTTACTACACTACTTGACATGAAGATGTCTACTTATTCCTATGGTGCCCCGGAGCTCTCTCTTGCATCTGCAGCAAATACCGACATTTCCAAATGGCTGAATCTGCTCATGTTCTCCACGGGTGGATGCACGGATGCCAAAATTGTTGATGAACAAGCTGCTGCAGAGCAAATGATGAACCTCTTTTATTCCTATCTGTCGGGAGCAAATTTAATTCATGACGTGGGCTATATCGACCATGGTACGAATGCTTCACTGGAAAGCCTGGTCTTGAACCAGGAGATGATGGGTATGGTCAAACAATTCGGTAAGGGCATCAATACCGATGATGAGCATCTTGCCCTGGATTTGATTGAGAAACAGGGTCCCGGCGGGGAGTATGTTACTACCGATCACACTTTTGATCATTGGAAAGAATGGTATAGACCTGAATTACAGGATCGGAGTGATTACGAAACTTGGAAGAAAAACGGCAGTAAAACCATGACCGATCGCGTCAACGAGCGTACACAACACCTCCTTGACAACTATCAGCCTGAACCGATAGATGAAAAACTGAAGGAAGAATTAAAGAAAATAGTAGACGATGCCGACAAAAGGCATTCATAATTGATCCATATTGTTGGATAAAATTTAAAACCATTCAATTATTATGATTCAGAGAACAAATTATACAATACAGGAAAGCCCTCATTTCGAAATTCTTTCCGAGGATCAGAAAGAACGGATTTTTAACGGAATGATGAGGACTTTACAATATACCGGAGCCAATGTACATCATGAAGGTGCGCGGGAACTATTTAAAAAGGCAGGATGCAAAACCGATGGCGTGAGGGTGTATTTTCCGCCTGAAGTTATTCTGCAGGCCCTCTCTACTGTACCCCCGGTAACAGAAATTTTCCCCTGGGATGGGGACGAATCAAAGAAGATCACTGTTGAGAAGAAACGCAGCTATTTTGGTCCCGGCCCTACACCGCCGAATTTCATTGATACGGATACGCTGGAGAGAAGACCATATCTGCGAAAAGATGCTTCCCTGGTAGCCAGGGTTTGTGATGCCCTTCCCAATATGGGGTATGTTCAATCACTGGGTTCCATCAGTGACGTAACAAATGGTTTGGCCGATGTTTATGAATTTGCTGATATGATAAGGAATACGACAACTCCAATTATGAGTTGGTCATTTGAAAGAGATGGCGTGTATGATCAGCACCGTATGGCTATTGCTATGGCCGGTGGTGAGGAAGAATTCAAGCAACGTCCCAATTTTATTTTCTATGGCGAGCCCATATCACCACTGGTTAGTGATTATCATGCCATAGACAAATGTATGTATTGTGCCGAGCACAGGATTCCACAGGTTTACAGCCCCTGTGCCATTGGCGGCGGGACCGTTCCGGCTACCCACGCCGGTCAGCTTGTTGTTGCGCTTTCTGAATCCATGGTAGGGGTTATTGCTGCTCAGCTTATCAGTCCCGGCACCTGTGTCATCATTGGTGGCGTACAATCCATTCTTGACATGCAGTATTCCATTTATTCCTATGGAGCGCCGGAACTGAGCCTGCTTAGTGCCGCTCATACCGAAGCGGTGCATTATTGCGGTTTACCTATGTATTCCACTTCAGGATGCACCGATACCAAGAAGATGGATGTACAGTCGGCCATGGAAGCCAGCCTTTCCATCAACGCTGCCATGATGAGTGGCGCCAACTTCGTTCACGACAATGGTTATACTGAATCCGGGTTAACCGGTGATGTATTCCAAACGGTACTGGATGATGAGATCATTGGAATGGCCCGGGTTGTAGAAAGAGGCGTTGAAGTGAATGATGAAACCATGGCAGTGGAAGAGATCAATAATGTTGGACCTGGTGGGCATTATCTTTATGAAGACCATACCATGAAATGGTTCAGGGAGCACTGGAGGCCCTCGTTAATGGACAGAAATGCTTATGAAGCATGGGTCGAACAGGGTGAAAAAACCATGAAGGACCGGGTGCTGGAAAAAACCAGAGACCTGATTAACAATTATGAAGGTCCTCGGGATAAGGTACCCGGCAAAGCTAATGAAGAAATAGAAAAGATACTGAAGGAATCAGAGGAAAGGATAAAGAAGGCTTCGGGCAACAAAGCCCAGAACAAGTAATAACCTGGAAGGAAGCAGAAGCAAGTTAACCCTTGCTGCTTCTGCTTCCTTTATAAACCAATTGACAATTAGGGAATATATGGAGCGATATGTAATTGGAATAGATACTGGAGGAACTTTTACCGACGGAGTATTGCTGAATTATGAATCGAGAAAGGTGATTTCTGCTGCTAAATCGTTGACTACCCGTGAAGACCTTAAAATTGGTGTTATTAAAGTGTTACAAAAATTAAACATTAAAGAAGATTATAACATCAAACTGGTAGGTATTTCAAGTACGTTGGCCACCAATTCTGTGGCAGAAGGGAAAGCAAGAAAAGTTGGATTGCTGCTGATCGGTTATGACCAGGATTTGGTAGAACAGTATGGATTGACTGAAAAGCTTTCTACCAGGAATATTTCCTATTTCAATGGTGGACATGATGCCCAGGGTAACGAAAAATCCCCGCTTGATAAAGATGACATCAGAAAATGGATACAGGAGAAGGAAAACGAATTTGATGCCGTAGCTGTTTCCAGCTATTTTAGCCCGCTCAACCCGGAGCATGAAGAAAAGGCATTTGAAATCATTAAAGAACATACCAATTTGCCCGTGGTGATGGCCAATCAACTTTCAACCAAGCTGAATTCTATAAAGCGGGCGGCAACGGCAGCCATCAATGCCTCTTTGGTAGCGGTGATGCAGGATTTTATTCAGGCTGTTCAGAATTCCCTTCAGGAATTGGGCATTGATGCTCCTCTTATGATTGTGCGTGGCGATGGTACCATGATGCCTTATACCGAAGCGGTTCAGAAACCGGTGGAAACTGTTCTGTCCGGCCCGGCTGCCAGCGCTATTGGCGGACGGTTCCTTGCACGCAACGGCAGTGCCCTTGTAGTTGACATGGGCAGTACAACAACCGATATGGCCCTCGTGAAGGATTCCAGGGTGGTGGTCTCGGAAGAAGGTGCCAGGGTAGGTGATACGGAAACATCAGTTGAAGCAGCAAAAATCAGAACAATTAGTGTTGGTTGCGACAGCAGGATTTCCTACAATAAAAAGAAAGAGATACTGATAGGGCCAGAGCGGGTAAGACCCCTCTCACAAATTGCTCAGCATCACAAGAAAGTGGCCGAGGAGATACACTCGCTGAAAAATGCCACGCTGATTCGTAAAAATTTGTTTGATATTGAATACTGGTATTTGCATAAACCTTTGGATGATCAAACATTGGAAGCACTGGACGATAAACAGAGAAAAGCCGTGGCATTGATCGAGGAGCCCCATCGGCTTTCCGATTTGATGAGTAAGGTGGGTGTTTTTCACCCTTCCCATTTGCATCTGGAAGGTTTGATACAGGAGGGAAAAATTGAATGTGCCGCGCTCACGCCCTCTGATCTCTTGCATGTGGAAGGGGGGATGAACCTGTGGGATACCGATACTGCTTTTACGGCTACGGATTATTATTGCCAGACATATGGTGTAAACCGGAAGGAGTTTACAGAGACCGTTTTTGACAGAATTGTTGACATTATTGTGGAAGAAATCATTATATTTTTGGCTTGTCAGAACCTGGATTATGCAAGCATGCCCTCCAATGTTGACGGAGAGTGGGGTAGGTGGATGCTCCAGGAGATTCTGCACAGCGACAACAATTATCTTTCTATTGATGCAGGTAGCCGTTTTCCGGTCATTGGAACGGGTGCGCCTGCCCGGCATTTCCTGAAACGGGCTGCACGTACGGTGCATGCCAAGTTCATTTTGCCCGAGTTTTCAGAAGTGGCAAATGCTGTAGGTGCCGTTTCAGGTTCCGTTTCTGAAGTCAGGGAAGCCATAGTTTTTGTGCGGGAAAACGAAATCCAGTATTCTTACGTGGTCAAATACCGTGGAAAAAGCAAGAGCTTTGAACAATACAGAGAAGCCAGCGATTTCGCCGGGAATATAGCCAGAAAGCTGGCCAAGGAGGCTGCTTTAGATGCGGGAGCTACAGATCCTTATGTTGAAGTGGAACGTAAAACAGAGGGTTCATTGACCCGGTTTATAGCTAGAGCCGTGGGGAATCCCAAATTATCAGAAGTGCAAAGCGTAGAAGATTGAGCATCGATATGAAAAAGATCATTGCATGCGGAAGCATAAAACCCGAACTGGAAAGGCTCAGGGAAGGCCATCCCGAGGTGGATATACGGTATCTTCCCCAGAACCTCCACCGGGCGCCGGACAAGATGAGTACTTTTATTCAAAGGGCTATTGATGAACTTACAGGTGAATATGATACCGTGGTTCTGGGATATGGCTTATGCTCCAATGGAATTGTCGGTATAGTGGCACCTGAACAGGGGCTTTATATTCCACGCGTGCACGATTGTATCACGCTTTATCTTGGCAGCCGTGAGGCCTATCAGAAAATATTCCGGAAGCACCCGGGGACCTATCATCTGACCAAAAGCTGGATTGAAAATGAAAAGGATCCCCTGGGACTGGTGGAAAATGAATATACCCGGAGAGTGGGGCGCGAAATGGCCGAGGAAGCCATGCAAACAGAGATAAGGAACTATGAGTACATCAGCTTTGTAAATACCTCTTCCGATAAAGCCGATAAATACAGGGAAAGAGCCCGGGAAAATGCCGAACATTTCCGGAAAAAGTTCATTGAATACACGGGGTCAGATGATTATTTCAGTAAGATGTTGTTCGGTCCATATGATTCCAGTGATTTTATCTATATACCACCACATAATGAAGTGAAACAGAGAGAATTTTTAAAATAGGAGGAAATAAAATGCAAATAGTTGGAGAATTGATCAATGCAAGCCGAAAAAAAGTCCGAAACGAGATCAAGGAAAAAAATTACGATGCCATTGCTCAGGTGGCAAAAGATCAGCATGAACACGGTGCTGATTTCATCGACGTGAATGCAGGAATATTCGTTGGCCAGGAAGAAGATTATATCAAATGGCTGATCCAAACGGTTCAGGAGAATGTAGATGCTCCCTGCTGTATTGACACACCCGACCCCAAAGTGATTGAAGAAGCGGTTAAAGTCCACAAGGGAACTCCCATGCTGAATTCAATTTCCCTTGAAAAGGACCGCTATGATAAGATGTTGCCCGTGGTTACAGGAAAAGACATGAAAGTGATCGCGCTTTGCATGAGTGACGAAGGAATGCCATATACTAAGGACGATCGGATGAAAATTGCGAACAAATTGATCAACAATCTTGTTAACAAAAATGTTCCTTTGGAAAATATTTATGTCGATCCCCTGGTACAGCCAATAGGTTCAGGTGACAATTTTGGAGTTGAATTCCTGAATACCATTGAGGCAATCCATAAAGAATATGAAGGTATTAATACCATTTGCGGTTTATCAAATATATCATACGGCATACCAAAACGAAAATTTGCCAATCAAACCTTTATGGTGATGGCCATCACAAAGGGATTAAATTCGGCCATTCTGAACCCGCTGGATAAAAGAATGATGGCTAGCGTTATTGCCGCCGAAACCCTGCTGGGTAAAGATCCCTTTTGCGAAAATTATGTCAATAAATACCGAGACGGATTTTTTGAATTTTAATTGTCAAATTTAAAATATTGATAAAATTAAAGGAGGTTATTATGAGTAAGAAAAAGTATTCCAGTGAAGTAGAAGTAGCCAGGGAATATTATAACAGCCAGGATGCCCATAATTTTTATTATACCATATGGGGCGGCGAAGATTTGCACCTGGGGATTTATGAAACCAAAGACGAGGACATCTATACAGCCAGCCGTAGAACCATTGACACAATGGCGAGTTATGCGGATAAAATCGACGAAAATACCAAAATTATTGATCTTGGAGGCGGTTTTTCTGGTTCTGCAAGACATTTGGCCAAAAAATACGGATGCCAGGTCACTGTTCTTAACCTGAGTGAAACGGAAAACCAAAGAGGAAGAAATATGAACAAGGAACAGGGTCTGGATCATTTGATCGAAGTCATCGACGGTAGTTTCGATGATATCCCCTACAATGATGAAACTTTCGATATTGTATGGTCGGAAGATGCCATCCTTCACAGTGACAACCGGAAGAAGGTGATTGAAGAAGCAGCCAGGGTGCTTAAACCCGGAGGCGACTTGATCTTTACCGATCCAATGCAGACCGATGATTGCAATGAGGATGTGTTACAGCCCATTTATGACAGGATTAATCTCTCTTCCCTTGGTTCTCCGAAGTTTTACCGGAAAACCTGCAAGGAAGTTGGTTTGAAGGAACAGGCATTTAAAGAAATGCCCGAGCATCTGATCAATCATTATTCCAGGGTACACGATGAAACCGAAAGAAATGAAGACAAACTGGAAGGAAAAGTTTCCAGAGAATATATTGATAACATGAAGAAAGGCCTTCAGCACTGGGTTAAAGGTGGAAAAGAAGGAAACCTGACCTGGGGCATATTCCATTTTAAGAAATAAAACCAAATGGTTATTTTAAAGGCCATTAATATCAAATAATAACTAAAATTGAATGAATATGAGCAAACTAGAAAAAGTTGATGCAAATCTTGAATATCGGGTAAAGGACATCAATTTGGCCGATGCAGGGGCGAAGGAAGTAGAACTTGCTGAGCACGAAATGCCGGGTCTGATTGAATTAAGAAATAAATATGGTAAGGAAAAGCCCCTTAAAGGAGCCAGGATCACAGGCTCATTGCACATGACGGTACAGACTGCCGTGTTGATCGAAACACTGGTTGAGCTGGGTGCTGACGTGCGCTGGGCCAGCTGCAATATATTCTCTACCCAGGATGAAGCTGCAGCTTATGTTGCTAAAAAAGGAATACCCGTTTTTGCCTGGAAGGGCGAAACACTTGACGAATACTGGTGGTGCACCGCGCAGGCATTGTCTTTTCCCGGAGATAAGGGCCCTGAACTGATCGTTGACGACGGCGGTGATGCCACTCTGATGGTTACTCTCGGTTATCAGGCAGAACAGGATCCTTCCCTGCTCGAAAAGAAACCCGGGGCCTGGGATGAGGAAGCCTTGCTGAATCGTCTGAAGAATATTATGGAAGACAACAAGCAGAAGTGGTCCAACACCGTGAAAGAGCTGAGAGGTATTTCCGAAGAAACAACAACCGGTGTACATCGTCTGTATCAGAGCGAGAAAGCCGGAACCCTGCTTTTCCCCGCCATCAACGTGAACGATTCAGTTACCAAATCGAAGTTTGACAACAACTACGGTAACCGTGAATCACTGATCGACGGGATCAAGAGAGCTACCGACATCATGCTCGCCGGAAAGAAAGCCGTGGTTTGCGGTTACGGCGGTGTTGGAAAAGGTTGTGCACAAGGTCTTGCAGCTTTTGGAGCAAGAGTAATCGTGACGGAAATTGATCCCATTTGCGCCCTCCAGGCTTCAATGGAAGGCTATGAGGTAACCACAATCGAAGATGTGGTCAGCGAAGCCGACATCTTTGTGACCGCTACAGGCAACAAGGATGTTATAACAGTTGAACATATGAGGCAGATGAAAGACAAGGCCATCGTCTCCAACATTGGGCACTTCGACAATGAGATACAGGTGGAAAAGCTCGAGGAAAGTAAAGATGTGGAGAAGGTCAACATCAAGCCTCAGGTAGACCAGTATAAATTTTCAGATGGTCATTCCATTATTATGCTGGCTGAAGGGCGGCTGGTTAACCTGGGTTGTGCTACGGGTCATCCTTCATTTGTGATGAGCAACTCGTTTGCCAACCAGGTGCTTGCACAGATCGACCTGTGGAAAAATAAGCGGGATATTGGTGTTTACAGATTGCCCAAGGAACTTGATGAAGAGGTTGCAAGAACCCATCTGAAACATCTGGGTATAAAATTGACCAAGATGAACAAAGAACAGTCCGATTACCTCGGACATCCTGTTGAAGGTCCTTATAAATCGGAACACTACCGCTATTAATGATACAGCTCTGCTGCCAGTATAATGGCAGCAGGGGCCTGTTATATATATTGTAGAACAATTAGATTAACCAAAAACTTAAAATTATGCCTTACTTATTCACATCGGAATCCGTTTCTGAAGGTCATCCCGATAAGATTGCCGATCAGATTTCTGACGCTATTTTGGATGAACTGCTGAAACAGGATCCCAATTCAAAATGTGCTGCCGAAACCTTTGTCACAACTGGTTTGTGCATTATCGGCGGAGAAATTAAAACCGAAGCTTATGTCGATGTTCAGGAAATAGCACGTAATGTTATTCGCAGAATTGGATATACAAGTCCTGAACTAAGATTTGATGCTGATTCATGTGGGGTGCTGACTGCCATTCATGAACAGTCACCAGATATTAGCCAGGGCGTTGACAGAGAGTCTGAAGAGGATCAGGGTGCTGGTGACCAGGGCATGATGTTTGGCTTTGCCACAAACCAAACCGAAAATTATATGCCGCTGCCGGTGGATATCTCTCACCGTTTATTGAAAGAACTGGCTGATATCAGGAGAGTTGAAGGAGAAATGCCTTATCTGCGCCCCGACTCAAAAGCGCAGGTTACCATTAAATATGATGATGACGATACCCCGATGGGAATCGATACAATTGTGGTCTCTACACAGCATGATAACTTCATCACGCCTGTTGATGATACCGAAAAAGCCCGAAAGAAAGCGGATAAGGAGATGCTGGCCAAGATTGAGACTGATATTGAAAACATCTTGATTCCACGTGTTAAAGAAACGTATCCCAAGGGAATCCAGAAATTATTCGATACGGACTTCAGGCTGCTGGTCAATCCAACAGGAAAGTTTGTTATCGGTGGTCCCCATGGGGATACCGGATTGACAGGAAGAAAGATCATCGTGGATACCTATGGCGGACGTGGTGCACACGGTGGAGGAGCTTTCTCAGGAAAGGATTCTTCCAAGGTGGACCGCTCTGCAGCTTATGCAGCACGGCACATAGCCAAGAATATGGTTGCAGCAGGTGTAGCCGACGAAGTTGAAGTACAGCTTGCCTATGCCATCGGTGTATCCGAACCTGTGGGATTTTATGTGGGCACAAACAATCCCAGGGTCAACCTATCCAATGAAGAAATAGCTGAAAAGGTGAAGAAGCTGTTTGACCTTCGCCCCAGCGCCATTGTTAAGCGGTTTGGATTGAGAAATCCTATCTTTACGGAGACCGCTGCTTATGGTCACATGGGAAGGAAACCCGGGAAAAAAGTGGTTTATATTAACGATCACAGGAAAGAAGTGGAAACTTTTGGATGGGAGAAGCTTGATTATGTTGACAGGATCAGGGAAGAGTTTAAGATTGAAGAGAAATCCGCTGCAAAATAACAAGCTTTAACCTTATGGATGTCCCAAAACCAGTCTTATAACGGTTTAAATACCGGGAGGGTTTTGGGACATTTTTTTGATTTTAACTGTAATATGAAAAAATAATTTTATGGATAAAGTACTAGGAATCGGTAACGCGCTGGTCGATATTATGACCAGGCTCAAAGATGATCAGCTTCTGAAGGAATTTAACCTGCCGAAAGGCAGTATGCAGTTGATCGACGAGGATTTTGTCAGCAGGATAAACAAAGCCACGGAGGATCTGGAGAAGCTTCAGTCCAGCGGAGGATCTGCTGCCAATACCATTCACGGGGTAGCCCGTATGGGTGCACCTGCCGGCTTTATTGGAAAGGTAGGAGAGGATAAGCTGGGTGATTTTTTCCAGGACGATATGAAGAAGAATAACATTGATCCCAAACTATTCCGAACGAAGACTACTACCGGCCGCTCCATTGCCATGATCTCGCCCGACTCGGAACGTACCATGGCCACATTGCTAGGGGGTGCCGTGGAATTAAGTCCCGATGAGCTGACAGAAAGCCTTTTCGAAGGATATCAGTATCTTCACATAGAAGGTTATTTGATTCTCAATCATGAATTGCTCAAGAAAGCCTTTGAACTGGCCAAAAAACAGGGGATGCAGGTTTCTGTGGATCTGGCCAGCTACAACGTGGTTGAGGACAACCTGGAATTTCTTCAAACTTTTGTAAAGGATTACGTGGACATCATATTTGCCAATGAAGAAGAAGCCAAATCGTTTACAGGCAAAGAGCCAGAGGCAGCCCTCGACGACCTGGCAGAGGTATGTGATATAGCAGTGGTAAAAGTCGGTAAGGAAGGCTCATTTGTAAAAAGAGGCCCGGAGAAGGTCAGAATCGAACCCATCGATGCCAAACCGGTAGATACCACTGGCGCTGGCGATGCATATGCCGGTGGATTCCTGTATGGACTGATCAAAGGCTATCCCATCGATAAATGCGGTTACACAGGTGCCGTGCTTGCCGGTAAGGTTATTGAAGGCATAGGTGCCAAGATGGATGATGAGAAGTGGAAAGAGGTATATGAAATGATTAAGTGAGGCGAAGGCTGAGGCGGAGGCTAAGCGAAGAGTTAAGAGCCAGGAGCGGAGCGTTTGATGTTTGATGTTTAAGGTTGATTAAGGCTGAGGCTGGAGGCTAAAGATGAGGAAGAAAGGCTGGTTTTTCCATTGTAAAATGGGCAAATTGACACATTGTTAAATTGTAACATTGTTAACTGGAGCTGAGGATCTGTTTTTTTCTTTTCTGCCCTCTTCTTATCGCCAATCATCCAATCCTTCAATCATTTGATAGTTGGCAGTTGGCAGGAAGCAGTTGGCAATCTCCAGGACCATGGGTCTTCGATCCTAAACTTAGAATCTCTTGCCCTTCGCTCCCAGCTCTCAGCCCTTTGCCCTCTGCTCTCTGCCAATCATCCAATCATTCAATCATCCAATCATTCAATAGTTGGCAGTTGGCAGGAAGCAGTTGGCAATCCCAAACATC
>Ga0207797_1000479_pt1 | contig 30828 bp, 16 predicted proteins | sample PRCRCaboRojoPR_6_FD_187275 | JGI IMG/M metagenome (GOLD analysis project Ga0207797, IMG submission 187275) | Marine sediment microbial community from Cabo Rojo, Puerto Rico - PR CR 10% Liquid 1 (SPAdes) | ecosystem: Environmental > Aquatic > Marine > Coastal > Sediment | place: Cabo Rojo, Puerto... | reverse complement strand
ACTTAAATATCCGTATTAGCGCCAAAACGTGGTTCGTGGAGGGGTTGTCGGATTCACGCCCGCCGTAAACGGCGGAATTCTCTCCTCGAAGAAAGATAGGGTCGGTTGTAACTGTGTACCGGTGATTCGACGACCGTTCCGTCGAACACCGGAACTGAATTACAACCGACCCTATCACTGACCGACCCGTCTTATCGAGGTCGTCCCGCCGACAGCCCGGTTCGACGGTCGTCGAATCCCGTGGGGGTGTATTGGATCCCCCTTCCACACCTTATATGTGACTAGTGGACCCTTATTCTATCAGGAGTAGGCTCATAAGCGGGCACCACTTCGGGTGCCGTATGACCAAGCCACAGAGAGACAACCACGCCGCGTCGGCCGGGCTCGCGGACCCGACCGACGAGCGGTCCAACTGCGGGGTAGGCGTACTCGTCGACCTGGAGGGCGATCGATCGCACCGTCTCGTCAGCGAGGGGCTCGAACTGCTCGAGAACCTCGAACACCGGGGGACGACGGGGGCCGAGGAGAACACCGGCGACGGCGCCGGGATCATGATCCAGCGGCCCGACGAGTTCCTCCGTGCGGTCGTCGACGAGCCGTTCCCCGACCTGTGGGCGGTCGGCTCCGTCTTCATGCCCCAGGACAACGCCGCGCGGCGGGGGATCGAGAGCGTCTTCGAGGAGGCGCTGGCCGACCACGGGCTGGACGTGTTCCACTGGCGCGACGTCCCGACCGACAACGAGGGGCTCGGCGAGACCGCCCTCGAGTCGGAGCCGAACGTCCAGCAGCCGCTCGTCGCCCCGGCCGACGGCGTCGGGATGGACGCCGACGAGTTCGACCGCGCGCTCTACGTCGCCCGCCGGGCGGCCGAGACGGCCGTCGCCGACCTCGACTCTGCGGGCGCGGATCGGTTTTACGTCTGCTCGCTCGACCGCAAGCGGCTCGTCTACAAGGGGCTCCTGAAGGCCGAGCAGCTCCCCGGCTACTACCCGGACCTGACAGACGAGCGGATGACGACGACGCTGACGCTCGTCCACGCCCGATTCTCGACGAACACGCTCGGCGCCTGGCACCTGGCGCACCCGTACCGCAACATCATCCACAACGGCGAGATCAACACGATCCGGGGGAACGTCAACTGGATGCGGGCCCGCGAGACGGACCTCGCGCACCCGGCGTTCGGCGACGACATCGAGACGATCAAGCCGGTCATCGTCGACCCGAGCCAGTCGGACACCGCCTGCGTCGACAACGCGCTGGAGCTCCTCTTGCAGTCGGGCCGAGACCTCCCGCACGCGCTCCGGATGCTCATCCCCGAGGCGTACCGCGGCGACGAGCTGATGGACGACGCCCGGCGCGACTGGTACGACTTCCACGCCTCGCTGGTCGAGCCGTGGGACGGCCCCGCGCTGGTCGTCGCGACTGACGGCGACCGCGTCGCGGGCGTCCTGGACCGCAACGGGCTCCGGCCGTGCCGGTACGACGTGACGACCGACGGGACGCTCGTCATGGCCAGCGAGGTCGGCGCGCTCGAGACGGACGCCAGCGAGATCGAGGAGCGCGGCCGGCTCCAGCCCGGCCAGATCTTCGTGGCCGACCCCGAGGAGGGGCGCGTGGTCCCCGACGACGAGGTGTTCGACCGCCTGACCGACGACCGCTACGGCGAGTGGGTCGCCGACGAGCAGGTCCACCTCGAGTCGTTCGTCGACGGCGAGCAGGCGCCCCGGGACCCGGTCGAGCACCTCCGGGCCCACCAGGCGGCGTTCGGCTACACCCACGACCAGCTCGAGCACCTCATCAAGCCCATGATGGAAGACGGGAAGGACCCCGTCGGCTCGATGGGCGACGACACGCCGCTGTCGGTCCTGTCGGACTTCAACCGGCCGCTGTTCACCTACTTCAAGCAGCTGTTCGCGCAGGTGTCGAACCCGCCGATCGACTACATCCGCGAGGAACTCGTCACCTCGCTGGAGTCGCGGCTCGGCTACCAGCACAACCTCTTGGACGAGTCGGCCGACCACGCCCGCCAGCTCGTGCTCGACTCGCCGATCCTCACCGACGAGGAGACCGCGGCGATCAAATCGCAGGGGCGGGTCCCCGCGACGACGGTCGACATGACCTACGAGAAGGGGACCGACCTCGGCGAGGCCGTCGACGACCTCCGCCAGGCGGCGACCGAGGCGATCGAGGACGGCGCCGAGATCGTCGTCCTCTCGGATCGCGCGACCGGTCCCGACCGGGTGCCGATCCCGAGCCTGCTGGCGACGGGCGCGGTCCACCACCACCTGGTCCGCAACGGCCTGCGCAACCACGCCGGGCTCGTCGTCGAGTCGGGCGACCCGCGCGAGGTCCACCACGTCGCCACGCTGGTCGGCTACGGCGCCGGCGCGGTCAACCCCTACCTGACCTACCAGACCATCTCGGACGTCGTCGCGGGCCCGGACGGCGCCGACGAGGACGAGGCGATCGCGGCGTACACGAAGGCACTGGAGGACGGGCTGCTGAAGACGATGGCGAAGATGGGCATCTCGACGGTCGAGTCCTACCAGGGCGCCCAGATCTTCGAGGCGGTCGGGCTCGACTCCGGGCTCGTCGCCGAGTACTTCGAGGGGACCGAGATCCGGACCGAGGGGATCGGCGTCCCGGAGATCGAATCGGACCTGCTGACCCGCCACGCGGTCGCGTTCGGCGCCGACCCCGACGACCCCGACCTGGAGCGCCAGGGCGAGTACGAGCACCGCTCGAACGGGATCCACCACCAGTGGAACCCCGAGACCGTCGGGACGCTCCAGCAGGCGGTCCGCTCGGGCGACTACGGGAAGTACCGGGAGTTCGCGGAGCTGATCAACGACCAGACGAGGGAGCTCCAGACGCTCCGCGGGCTCCTGGAGTTCGAGAGCGACCGCGACCCCGTTCCCGTCGAGGAGGTCGAGCCGGTCCACGAGATCGCCCGGCGGTTCTCGACGGCCGCGATGTCGCTCGGCTCGCTGTCGCCGGAGGCCCACGAGAACAACGCCATCGCGATGAACCGCCTCGGCGGCAAGTCCAACACCGGCGAGGGCGGCGAACCGCCCGAGCGGTTCGGCACCGAGAAGGAGTCGGCGGTCAAGCAGGTCGCCTCCGGCCGGTTCGGCGTCACGTCCACGTACCTGACGAACGCCGACGAGCTCCAGATCAAGATGGCCCAGGGCTCGAAGCCCGGCGAGGGGGGCCACCTGCCGGGCCGGAAGGTCAACGAGATGATCGCGCACGTCCGCTACGCCACGCCGGGCGTCGGGCTCATCTCGCCGCCGCCGCTCCACGACATCTACTCGATCGAGGACCTCAAACAGCTGATCCACGACCTGAAGGTGTCGAACCCCGAGGCCGACATCAACGTGAAACTGGTCTCGGAGGCCGGGATCGGCACGATCGCCGCCGGCGTCGCGAAGGCGAACGCCGACGTCGTCCACGTCTCGGGCCACTCGGGCGGGACCGGCGCGTCGCCGAAGACGAGCATCAAGAACGCCGGCCTCCCGTGGGAGCTCGGGTTAGCGGAGACGAACCAGATGCTCCGCGCGACGCGGCTCCGCTCGCGGATCAAGGTGACCTGTGACGGCGGGATGAAGACCGGCCGCGACGTCGCGATCGCGGCGCTGCTGGGCGCCGAGGAGTACGTCTTCGGGACGGCATCGCTGGTCACCTCCGGCTGCGTGATGGCCCGCCAGTGCCAGAAGAACACCTGTCCGGTGGGCGTGGCCACCCAGCGCGAGAAGCTCCGCGACCGGTTCCCGGGCCAGCCGGAGCACGTCATCAACTACATGACGTTCATGGCCCAGGAGCTCCGCGAGATCATGGCCGACCTGGGCTTCCGGACGGTCGACGAGATGATCGGCCGGCCCTCGATCCTGACCCAGCGCGAGACGGACCACCCGAAGGCCCGCCACCTCGACCTCTCGTCGGTGATCGCGGAGCCGGCTCCCGGCGAGCGCCACAAGACCGAGGAGCAGGCCCACCGCGACCTCGCGACCCAGCTCGACCACGACCTCATCGAGGCGGCCGAGGGTGCCATCGAGCGCGGCGAGCCGATCCACCTCCGCCGGGAGATCTCCAACGTCGACCGCGCGGTCGGCGCCATGCTGTCGAACCGCATCTCGCAGCGGTACGGGACGGACGGGCTGCCCGACGACACGATCGGCGTCCAGTTCGAGGGCGTCGCCGGCCAGAGCTTCGGCGCGTTCGTCCAGGACGGCGTGACGATGGAGCTGACCGGTGCCGCCAACGACTACCTCGGCAAGGGGCTCTCGGGCGGGAAGTTGATCGTCCGGACGCCCGAGAACGCCGCCTACGAGCCCGACGACAACGTCCTGATCGGGAACGTGGCGCTCTACGGCGCCACCCAGGGCGAGCTCTACGTCAACGGTGTCGCCGGCGAGCGGTTCGCCGTCCGCAACTCCGGGGTGAAGGCGGTCGTCGAGGGCGTCGGCGACCACGGCTGCGAGTACATGACCGGCGGGACGGTCGCGGTGCTCGGCGAGACGGGGCGGAACTTCGCGGCGGGGATGTCCGGCGGCGTCGCCTACGTCTACGACCCCGACGACGAGTTCGCCCGGAAGGCGAACACCGGGATGGTGACGCTCTCGGACGACCTGGAGCCCAAAGACGAGGCGATGTTGAAGCGGCTCGTCGAGAACCACCGGGCGTACACCGACAGCGACCGCGCGGCGTGGATGCTCGACGACTGGGAGACCGTCCGCGAGCAGTTCGTGAAGGTCATGCCCGACGCGTACGCCGAGGTCATCGCCGAGCGCGCCCGCGACGACGTCCGCGACGAGCTGCCGTCGGCGGCTACCGCGCAGGCGGGCGAGCCGGTCGACCGCGAGGCGGGAGCGGCGTCGACCGACGACTGAGGCGGCCAGTCTCCCGGGGGTCGCGGACCTCGATCGGTCGCCGCGTCGGGCCGCCGTCCGGATCCTCCCGAGCGGGACAGTTCGACTCGCGTGTACGAGGGGCGGTCGACGTCCGGCAGATTCAGTAGCGACTGGACCGACGATATCACATGACACGGTCGGGGCTGGCGGGAGAGACACCGGAGGGGATCGCGCGGGCGGTCCGGGAGGCGCTCGCGGTCGACGCCGAGGAGTTCCTCGGCCTCGTCGAACCGGAGGCGGAGCGACTGAAACGGGACCTTCGCGCGGGCGCGTTCGACAACGCCGAGCCGCTCGTCGGGCTCGAACACGAGTTCCACGTCCTCGACCGGGCGGACGGCTCGCTCCGGCGGATCCGCCGGGGGCTGCTCGACCTGGTGGGGTTAGAGCCGGAACTCGGGCGCCACAACGCCGAGCTGGGGACCCGCCCGCAGCCGTTAAACGAGTTCGGGCTCGACGCGCAGCTCCGCGAGGTCCAGGCGCGCGTCGAGATCACCGGCCGGCGACTGGCTCGCGAGGGACTGCGACTCTGGAGCGACGGCGTCGCGACCGTCGGCCCGCGCGAGGAGTCGATCGTCGACTACTTCGAGGACGCGGTCGACGTCGACGGCGTCCGCGTGGCGCACAACGCGAGCCCCGCGCTCCGCTATCACCTCCTGGCGAACGGCCCGCTGGAGACCGGTCGGCGGCTCTCGGCGCCGGGCGTCGACTACCGCTCGGGGACGATCCTCCCCACGAGTCTCACCGCCTCGATCCAGCCGCACTACCAGGTTCCCAGGGCGACCGACCTGCCCGAGCGGTTCGGCTACGCCCTGCGGGTGGCCGGGCCGCTCCTGGCCCTGGCGGTCAACGCCCCGTTCTACCCGCCGGCGCTCTACGAGGCCGACGACCACGCGGTCGTCCTCGACGACGGCCCGCAGGAGCTGCGCGTCCCGACGTTCGAGGGGACGATCAACCCGCTCGACCCGGCCGACGGGGGCGCCGACACCGGGCCCGGCGCGACCGGGAAGGTCCGGTTCCCGCGCGACGTGGCGACGGTCGAGGCGGCGGTCGACCGGCTCGTCGCCGACCCGCCGGCGGTGCCGCGGCGCGTCGACGGAACCGGGCGGTTCGACGACCGCCACCGTCACCTCCGGGCGAAACACGGCAGCTACTGGCGATGGGTGCGTCCGGTCTTCGAGGCCCCGACGCGTCGGGAGGCGCACGTCAGGATCGAGTTCCGCGCGCTGCCGGCACAGCCCACGATCCGCGACTCGATCGCCCTCCTGGCGGCGTTCGCCGGGCTGATGGAGGCGCTCCCGGCGTACGACCACCCGGTCGCCGACCTCGCGTGGACGGCGGCCCGCGAGAACTTCTACGCCGCCGTCCGCGAGGGGCTCGACGCCGACCTGGCCTGGATCCTGGCCGACGGGGAAGGGACCACCGACGCCGACCGCGTGCTCGGGGAGCTCCTGGCGTACGCCCGCGACGGCCTCGAGCTCCGGGGGATCGACCGGGCGACGGCCGACGGCTACCTCCGCCCGCTCTCGACGCGCCTCGAGACGGGGGTGACGCCCGCCGGCTGGAAGCGGCGCCTGGCCCGGCGACACGTCGACGCGGGGGCCTCGGTCGCCGACGCGATCCGGGCGACCCACGACGCCGCCGTCGCCCAGCAGTCCGGGACGCTGGTCCGGGGGACGTTCGCCGACTGGGCGACCGACCCGCCGCTGACCGGAGCGGAGTAGTCGCCCGGGACGCGTCGCCCGCGGCGGAGTAGTCGCCCGGGACGCGTCGCCCGCGGCGGAGTACACCCCGGTCGACGTGATCGCAAGGGGCCGGCGACGCGTCCCGGCCGCCGGCTTCGTCAGGTCTTTGCCCGGGCCGGTCTCCCCCGGCGTATGGACACGGCACTCGTCGTCGGCGGCACGCGGTTCATCGGCCGCCACGTCGTCGAGGAGCTCCGGGCGCACGGCTACGACGTGACGACGGTCACCCGCGGCACCCACGAGGACCCGTTCGCGGACGACGACGACGTCGAGCGGATCGAGGGCGACCGGACCGACCGCACGGACCTCCGGGCGGCCCAGCTGGCGGTCGACCCGGACCTGGTCGTCGACATGGTCGCGTACCACCCCGGCGACGTCGAGACGGCCGTCGACGTCTTCGCGGACGTCGAGGCGTACGTCTACGTCTCCTCGGGGTCGGCGTACGCCGCCGAGGAGATCCCCAAGCGCGAGGGATCGACGCGGCTCCACGACTGCACCGACGAACAGGCGACCGACGACTCCGGCGAGACGTACGGCCCCAGGAAGGCCGAGGGCGACCGGATCGTCGCCGCGGCCGCCGACGAGGGCGTCCGGGCGACGAGCGTCCGGCCGTGTATCGTCTACGGGCCACACGACTACACCGAGCGGCTGGACTACTGGATCCACCGGGTCGACCAGTACGACCGGGTCGTCGTCCCCGGCGACGGGACGAACGTCTGGCACCGGGCGTACGTCGAGGACGTCGCGAGCGCGATCCGGACGGTCGGCGAGGCGGGCGAACCCGGCGAGGCGTACAACGTCGGCGACCGTCGCGTCGTGACGATCGAGGAGATGGTGGAGCTGATCGCCGACGCCCTGGAGACCGACGTCGAGGTCGTCCACGCCAGCGAGCGGGAACTGAGCGTCGCCGACTGCTCGCCCGAGGAATTCGTCCTCTACCGGGAGTACCCGCACGTCCTCTCGACGGCGAAGCTCGCGTCGCTCGGCTGGTCGTCGACGCCCGTCGAGGAGGCGATGCGCCGGGCGGTGACGGACCACCTGGCGTCGGACCGCGACGGGAGCGAGTGGGACCCGGGACGCGAGCGCGAGGAGCGCCTGCTCGAGGTCCTGGGGACGGTGTGAGGGGAGGGGAGGGGACGGGAGGATGGACTGCGCGCCGAGCGGCGATTACGCCGGGAAGCCGTCGTGGTCCATCTCGACGACCTCGTCTTCCAGCCACTCGCGGAACCACTTCACCCGCTTGAGTCGGCGGTGCGCGATCCCCTCCGCGGTCTCGGACTCGACGCGGTCGACCTGCGAGCGGCCCCGCTCCAGCACGCGCTCGACCATCTCCGCGGCGTCCATGTGCGTCCGGGCCTCGTAGCCCATCCGGAGCAGCATCAGTGCGGTGCCGTTGGCGCCGATCTTGTCGAGGACGTCCGCCTCGATGAGACACCGGGCCTCCAGTGAGACGTCCGAGAGGGGCCCCTGGTAGGAGTGGTTCCGGACGACCTGACAGACCTCCTCGACGAACGACTGCGGGTAGTCGCCGTGGGTCGTGAGGTACTCCCGGGCGACGCGAGCGCCCTCCTCGGCGTGGACGTCCTGGTCGGCCTCGAGCTTCGAGATGTCGTGGAAGAGCGCGGCGACGCCGACGACGTCCTCGTCGGCACCCTCCTCGCGCGCGATGTGGCGGGCGAGGGTGGCGACGTTGAGGATGTGGTTGTACCGGTAGTCGGCACTGTGCCAGGGGTACCACCGCATGCGGCCCCCGTCGTCCTCGTTCTCGACGCTCGCCGAGAGGTAGTCGTAGACGAACCGCTCGATCTCCGCGAACTCCTCGTCGCTGACTGACGACTCCTTGATCTCGACGCCCACTACAGACACCTCCCGGGCGCGACGTTTCGAATCATTACGCCAAAGAAGGACTGTTCGACTCTTAGGCGTTACGACAACCGACCTGAAGCTCCCAGACGGTCGTCGAGACGCCGGCGATCCCCGCCGGTTCGACCGACGGCGGCGAGGCCCGGACCCGTTCACGCCCCCGGAGAGGGACGTGTCGCTCCGCCGCCGGGTCGCTGTCTCCTCCGGGGAGGGAGTCGAGACGGCGAACCGGAACCGCCCCGGCGGGAAGAGTCGAGACGGCGAACCGGAACCGCCCCGGCGGCCGGCCGTCGCCGGCACGCGAAGCCGTAAGTGGCCCCGTCGCATGGCTTCCCGCATGACCGAGCAGCGCTACCTCGTGGAGACCGACCGGCGGTCGTTCGACGCGACCGTCGAGCGCGTCGCCGACGACCGGGTCGTGCTCGACCGGTCGTACTTCTACCCCACGGGCGGCGGCCAGCCACACGACACGGGCACGCTCGCGGCCGGGGAGCGGCGCTGGCGCGTGGTCGACGTCTCGAAGCGCGACACCGTCTACCACCGGCTGGCGCCGATCGACGGCGAGGGGCAGGGACCCGGCGGCGACGCGACCGGCGAGGTCGACCCGCCCGTCGCCGGGACGACCGTCCACGGCGAACTCGACTGGGACCGACGGTACGCCCACATGCGGTACCACACGGCCCAGCACCTGCTGTCGGCGCTCCTGCTCGAGGAGTACGACGCCGAGACGACCGGAAACCAGCTCTACCACGACCACGCACACCTCGACGCCGCCTACGGTCGGTTCACCGATACGGACCTCGCGGACGTCGAGGCGGGCCTCAACGCCCTCGTCGACGACGACCTCCCGGTCCGGTGGTACGAGCTCCCCCGCGAGGAGGCGGAGGCGCGTCTGGACCCCGCCCGGACGCGGATCCACCTCCTGCCGGACTCGATCACCGAGGTCCGCATCGTGGAGGTCGGCGGTGACGGCGGGCGGGGCGCCGTCGACGGACCAGGTGACGGCGGGCGGGGCGCCGTCGACGGACCAGGTGACGGCGGGCGGGGCGCCGTCGACGGAGCCGGAGCGAGCGGGACAGCCTCGGCCGGGGGCGGGTCCGACCCATACGACCGGACGGCCTGCGCGGGGACCCACGTCAGCGGGACCGCCGAGATCGGCGAGGTCTCCGTCACCGGCCGGGAGACGAAAGGTGCCGACGAGGAGCGGATCCGCTTCGAGCTCGCGAGCCGATGACGGACCCCGACCACCGGGCCGACGACGGGCCGAACGAGGACGGAGCACCCGACCGCGACGTCGAGGTCCGGGACGTCCTCCCGCGCGACGCCATCCCGAGCGTCGACGATCCGGCGTTCGTCGCCGACTACGGCGGTCCCGCGGGCGACGACGTCGTCGTCGTCGAGCGCGGGGACGAGGCGCGGGCCTACCCGGTCCGGTACCTCCACTACCACGAGATCGTCAACGACGAGGTCGCGGGGGATCCGCTGGCAGTGACCTGGTGTCCCCTCTGCGGGAGCGCGGTGGTCTACGACCGCCGGGTCGCCGTCGACAGGGCCGCAGTCGACGACTCCGCGCGAACCGAGTCGGGGGCGACCGGCGGCGACGCCGCCGACGCGACCGGGGCAGCCGGGGACGACTCCGCCGGCGACGACGGCCCCGACGAGCGGGTCCTCGAGTTCGGGGTCTCGGGCAGGCTCGCGGACGACGACCTCGTCATGTACGACCGGGAGACTGGCAGCGAGTGGAAGCAGTCGCTCGGCGTGGCCATCGACGGCCCGCTCGCCGGGACCGAGCTGACGGCGCTCCCGGCGGGACTCACGTCGTGGGCGTCGTTCCGGGACGCCCATCCGGACGGCGTCGTCCTCGCACCCCCGGGCGGCGCCAGCGAGGCAGCCAGCGACGACGACGAGCCCGCGCCGGTCGACTACGACGCCGACCCCTACGAGGCGTACTTCGACGCGGCGGGGTTCGGCCTCGACGCACACCGCGGGGACGGCCCGGGCCGGGGGTGGGACCGGGACGACGTGGCCCCGAAGGAGCCGGTCCTCGGCGTGACCGTCGACGACGAGGCGGTCGGGTTCCCGCGGTCGGTCGTCGACGACGCCGGCGGGACCGTAGCGGCGACCGTCGGCGACCGGGGCGTGCTGGTCGTCCTCGGCGAGGCCCTCCACGCGTACGACTACCCCGGGTTCGAGTTCGACGTGCATCGCGTGCACGGTCGATCGGACGTGGACCGCGTGCACGGTCGATCGGACCGAGACGGCGAGGACGTGGCCGACACGGAACGCGAGCGGGGGAAACGGGACGACGAGGAGGGCCAACCGGGCGTCCGACCCGGCGGAACGGAGCGCGTGCTCCGCGGGGACGGCACGCGGTGGGATCCGGCGACCGGGCGGAGCGCCGACGGTCGTCGACTCGACCGGCTCCCCGCGCGACGGCTGTTCGCGTTCGCGTGGCAGGACGACCACGGACCGGACAGTTTCTACGGGCTCCCGGACGCCTGAGCTCCCCGAAACCGGGACCGGTCCGGGGCCGGGGCTCCGTGGGTGTGCCCCGACCGGTGGTGCTCACACCGGGCTCACACCGGTCGTGCCCACGGCCCGACGGCACCCGACGAGCGTCCCGGCCCACGACCCGGAGTGTCGGGGCCCTCGTAGCCGGCGTGGGTCACAGCTCGAAGAGGAGCGTGACGACGTCGAGGAAGCCGACGTGGCCGTTCCCGTCGAAGTCCAGCGCCGCCCGACCGTCGTAGTCGGCGTTGATCGCCGCCCAGTCGGCGAACAGCAGCTCGATGACGTCGAAGAACGTCAGTTTCCCGTCGCCGTCGACGTCCTCGAGCTTCGAGTCGCCGTCGACGTTCGTCGGCGGCCGGGAGACGGCGGTCCCGGGCAGCCCGTCCTCGAAGACCGTGACGTCCCCCACGGGGAGACTGACGCGACGGCTGTCGTTCGACGTGACGACCCGGAACTCGTAGTAGTGGCCAGCGAGCCCGCGGACGTCGGTCGAGAGACCGACCGTCGTGGTCTCGCCGCGCCCCAGCCGGACGGTCGTGCCGTCGACCGTCTCGTCGAGTCCCGTGCGCCCGTCGCGGTCGCGGTCGAGCCGGAGCAGGACCGTCGTCTCGTTGCCGGCGAGCCCGCCGACGTTGCGCACCTGGACCCGGAACGACGCGGAGCCGTCGGCCGGAACGCGGGCGGGCGCCTCGAGCGACTCGACGATCAGCTCGGCCGGCGCGGGCCGGATCCTCGTCCGGGTCTTCGCCACGCCGCCGGGGGCGATGATCCCCACCACGTACTCCCCCGGCGCCAGGTCGCCGGTCGCCGTCGAGAGCGTCAGGTTGCGGGTCGCGTTCGGCGCCAGGTCCACCCGCGTCCCGTTGACCGTCTCGCTGGGCTCTAAGCGTCCGTCGCCGTTGCGGTCGAGCCGGAGCTGGACGGTCACCCGCGAGTTCGCGCTTCCCCCCTCGTTGGTCACCCGGAACGGCACCCGCAGGGGCTGGCCCCTCGTGGTCGACTCGACGTCCTCGAGGGTCGGCTCGTAGCGCGCGGGCGCCCTGACGTCGATCGCCTCGCCGGCACTGTCGGTGCCGGAGAAGACGCCGATCCGGTAGGTCCGCTCGACGAACCCGGTGGTGTTCAGCGCCAGCGTCACCGACACTTCCTCGCCCGGGTCCGCCGAGACCCTGCCGACGGCCGCACGCTCCAGGTCGGTCGCCTCGACGGCGCCGTCGCCGTCGACGTCGACCCGCAGCTCGACCGCCTCGCCGTCGGCCGGGAGGTCCCCGACGTTCCGCAGCGTCGCCGTCACCGGGACGCTCTCCCCGACGACAGCCTGCCCGGGCGCCGTGACGTTCGTCACGTTCAACAGCACCCCCATGGGCTCGATGGTCACGTTCCTCGTCACCGTCGCGTTCGATCCCGGCGTCGGCGCGCCGACCGCGATCCCGACGCGGTAGTCCCCGGCCGACCGGTTCGTGTCGAAGTCGAACGGGACGGTCAGGTTGTCGCCCGGCGCGATCGTCACCGACCGGGCGGCGGCCCGCTCGTCGCTCGAGAGCCGTCCGTCGCCGTCCCAGTCCACGAACAGCCCCACCGTCGTCTCGTTCGTCGCCGCCCCCTCGACGTGCGTGACGCGCGCCGAGACCGTCGCCGGGTCCCCCCGCTCGACGGTCGCCGGGGCGTCGAGCCGGTCGACGCGCCAGCGAGCGGCCGAGGGGACCGTGACGGTGGCGTTCCACTCGTCCCCGCCACCGCTCCCCGGTCCGGCGACGGTCGTTCGCCGGGTCGCGGTTCCGCCGGCGGGCGAGGTCGCCCGGATCGAGATGTCGCCGACCGCGTCGATCCGTGCCCGGCCCGTCGCCGGACGGACGGCGACGCCGCTGGCGTTCGTCTCGAGGGCGACGGTCGCCGTCGCCCCGCCGTCCCCCTCGTGTGTCAGCAGGACGCTCGCGTCCGCCACCGGGGCACCGGTGTCGTTGACGACCCGGACGGTCCCGGGCGCCGCCGCCGGGAGCTGTCGCGTCCCGAGGCGGCGTTCGCCGGGCTCGTTCACGCGGGTCACCGCGTAGACGTCGGGTACGCCGTCCCCGGGCGTGGCAGTCGTCGATCCGCCGCCGATCCCCGCGGTGACGAGGTCGACGGCGTCCCGGGCGTCCGGCCGGCGGAGGTCGAACCGGCCGTCGGTACCCGTCCGGCCGCTGACCGTCGCTCCGTTCGCCACGGGGACCAGTGTCACGTCGTGATCGGCGAGGGGATCGCCGCTCCCGTCGACGAGCCGGCCCGCGACGCTGAGGTCCGGCCGCACGGCCGCTCGTGCGTCGACGTGTCCGTAGCCGGTCGCCGGATCCGGTCCCGGGGTCCCCGGTCCCGCTTCGACGTCCCGCGCGGTCGACGTCAGCCGATCCTCGACCGTTCGGGGCGACAGCGAGCCGTTCGCGGCCCGAACGAGCGCCGCGACGCCGCCGACGTGGGGCGCCGCCGCGGAGGTCCCGTAGAACCCGTCGGCGTAGACGTCGCTCGACGTCCCGTCGGGCCCGAGGAGGTCGACCCCCCGGCGACCGTCGTCGGTCGGTCCCCGCGAGCTGTACGCCTCGAGTTCGTTCGTCTCGTGGTACGCCGCGCCGACGGTCACGACCTCCGCCCGGTCGGCCGGCGACAGCAGGCTCCCGGCCGGGTCACGGTACTGGGGCCGCGACGTCTCGAAGGTGTACAGCTCCAGGTCCGTTCCCTCGGCGTCCGCCGAGACGTTCGTGATCGCGACGCTGTAGGTGTCGTCGGCCTCGACGACGAACGACAGCGTCTCGAGCGGCTGGTCGTACGTCCCGTGGCTGCGATCGACGCTCTCGACCAGCCCCGAGGAGTTGTAGAGGTGGAGCGCGAAGTCCGGCGACGCCTCGCGCCACGCGTCGACGCTCTCGTAGTCGCTCGGCCAGTGGTCCCACTCGAGCAGGAGGTCGATCCGGTCGCCGGCCTCCAGCGTCCGGAGGTCGTCGCCCGACCTGCCGAGGCTGTCGGGGTCGCCGAGGGCGTTGAGCTCGTCGTTGCCGTCGGGCCCGTAGTAGAAGTTGTGGAACCGGTCGGCGTTCGAGCCGTTCCGGTCGGGGTTCGAGAACTCGCCCGCCCAGTGCTTGCGACCGTAGTTGCCCGCGGAGTTGACCCAGACGCTGCCGTTGGCAACCGCGTCGGCGGCGGTCTCGGAGGCCCAGCCAGTCCCGTCGGCGGGCTGGTAGGGCCAGCCGTACGCCATCACGATCACGTCGACGCCCTGGCGGTCGAGCCAGTCGACCGCCTCCACGTAGCCCGTCGCCCCCTCGAAGGCGGCCAGGTAGATACCGGCGTCCGGGGCCGTCTCGGCGAGCGCTTCGGCGACGGCGGTGCCGTGTGCTGCCCCGGTGTCGAAGGTAGTGCCGAACGACCGCGCCGCCACGAGCTGGTCGGAGACGTTCGGGTGCGATCGATCGAACCCGTTGTCCAGGACGCCGACAGTGACGCCGTTCCCCGTCACGTTCAGGTCGTGGACGGTCGAGGCGTTCGTGACCCGGACGCCCTCCGAGAGCGCCGACGGGAGGGCGCGCGGCGCGAGCCCGACCTGCTCGGTCCACGCCAGCGCGCGCACCGCGCCGACGCGGTCGGCCGGAACCCTGACCTCGACGAGTCGCCCGTGTCGGGCGACGACGTCGGCGCCCGCCGCCGAGAGCGCCGCGAGGTCGACCGCCCCCGCCGAACGGGCGACGACGAGCATCGAGAGGGACCCCGCGTCCGCACCCGCCCCGGCGGGAGTCGTCGCCCCGCCGGCGCCGCCCGCGCCGTGAGTCGAGACGCCACCCCGTGCCGCCGGTCCCGGGCCGTGGAGGTCCGTCTGCGGGCCCGCCGGCCCGTCCCAGTTCTCGGACCTCGGAGCGGCGTCGTCACCGGATCCGTTCGCGTCCGGGATCGGCGCCGGCCCGGCCGGCCCGTCGGGCGCGTCGACGGGGACGTTCGCGGCCGCCGGCGCGGTCGAACCGGACGTGGTCGCGGCCGCCGGCGCGGTCGAACCGGACGTGGCCGGCGACGTGGCATCGACCGCCACCCGGGACGCTTCGGTGGTCGTCGCGTCCGCCGGGCCGGCGTCTCCCGGTCCCGTCGACGGACCGGCGTGGCCAGCACCTGCCGCAGTAGCGAGGAGGGACAGACAACAGACGAGTGTCAGGAGTCGCGAGAGACCCGGCTCCATGTGTGTCGCCCCGTACTGGGGAGTCGACCCGTATAAGTTTGGTCTATGACGCCGGGGCCCCCGCCGTCCGACGCGACGGGACGTCACGGCCGGTGAGGTGCGCTCGACGACTCTCGCAGCGTCCCGGCGCGGCGAGGCAAATCGCACGGTTCGACGGCTCGAGGACTCGATGACTCGACGGTTCGTTGGTCCGACGGATCGGGGGACCGGCGGCTCGAGAACTCGACGGCCACGTGGTTCTCCGGCTGCCCTTCGGTCGAAGTGCCGGCTGCCCTTCGGTCGAAGTGCCGGCTGCCCTGCGGCAGGGGGTCCCGAGTAGCCCCGGGCGGATTCGAACCGCCGTCAGCGGCTGTCTCCCGTCGCGCACCTGAGCCGGTCCGACGACGTCCAAAGGCCGCTATGATTGGCCACTACACCACGGGGCTGCAGTCTCCGGTAACGGTGGCGCGCACAATAACGTTACTACCGATGCGTGGCCCACACCAGGAGTGGCCCGCCGCGGGCGTTGGCCTACCGCACGGCGAACTCCGCCTCCACCCGGTAGCCCCCACACTCCGGGCAGACGTGGTACTCGAGGTCGAACCGCTGGCTGCACCCCCGACAGACGTACGGCCGTTTCGCCTCCCGTTCCCCCCTCGTGGCTCCCCCGGAACCGGTCCCGGATCGACCGAGTCCGGTCAAACGGAGCAGCCTGTCGAATCGGCCCCGACTCATACGCCTGTTGAGTTCCCGACCGCGGATAATACCCGGGGTTACCCGACCGACGTGACACGGTGCTGGCGGAAACGACCCCTTCACAGGGTCGGTTGTAACTGTGTACCGCTGATTCGACGACCGTTTCGTCGAACACCGGAGATGAATTACAACCGACCCTACCAGAGGCGTGAGGAGGTCAACCGTCGACCCCGCGGCGACGTCGACCGTCGCCCGACGCGTCACGTGCGTATCGACCGGTCAGTCGGCCGGCTTCTCGCCTTCCGGCTCCGGTCCGACCTCGAGGTACCGGCAGGCGTCCGCCTCCGCGTCGAAGCAGTCCGGACAGGCCGGGTTGCGGTCGATGATGGTGTCGAGCCGCTCCGCGACGAGGTCGTCGATCACCGGCTCGAGCTCCCGTGCCTCCGCCCGGAAGGCCTCGACCTCGAGCACGTTCGCGAGGAACCGCTCGATGATACAGTACGTCGAGAGCGCGTCGCGGGCGCGCTCGATCCCGTCGTCGGTGAGTCGGACGCCCTTGTACTTCTCGTGGTCGGCGAGGCCGCGGCCCTCGAGCTTGCCGATCATCTCGTTCGCACTCGCCGGACTGACGCCCATCGCGTCCGCGACCTTGCCGGTCGCCGCCGGACCGTCCTCCTCGCGCTGGATCAGGTAGATCGCCTTCAGGTACTGGTCGGCCGTGTTCATCCGCGTTCCTCCCTCGGTGTACCGCCGTGGTCGTCCGTCCCGCTATCCTCCTCGACGCCCCTGGGTGGGGTGCCGGCTCCCTCCCGCTCCATCAGGTCGGTCACCCGCTCGACACCAGCCGCCTCCTCCTCGCGGATGGCGACGAGCGTCTCCAGCAGGCGGGCGCGGTCGACCGAGAACGTCGCGTCGCTCTCCTCGATCGCCCCGATCAGGTCGTCGTAGAACTTGTACGCCGTCTCCTCGTTGCAGAGCTGGTCGTAGAGCACGCCGTCGAAGTCCTCGGGCTTCGTCTGGCCGTACTGCGCCTCGACTAACCCCTCGATCTGGTCGAACGGGACTCGCTCGGCGTCCAGCTCGTCGACCAGCTCCGCGAGCCGCTCGCGATGGCCGGCGGACTCCTCGGCCGCTTCCGCCAGGAGCGCGCGCATCTCGCCGTGCATCCCCTCCTCCATCGACTGGGCGTGCTTGGCGGCGCGCGCCTCGACGACCTCCTCCAAGACCATCCCGATCTGGAGGAGCCGGGCCAGCTGGTGGTCCGTCCCGACGGGGGCGGAGACGCTCACGGCGGCCGCACCTCCGCGGGCGGCTGTCCTGTCATGTGTCACCGTCGGTCGGTGTCGAACTTAAGCCGTTCCCTGTGGCGGGGGTCGCTGCACGGGGGACGCGCAGGGGACGCGGGCGGCGAGACGAAGCCGAGCCACCTGCGGCGTCGTTCAGTCGGCGCGGTCGACAGGTGCGGCCGGACACGCGACCGGCCGCGTCGGAGCCGGACCCCGAGCGCGAACCTACCGCAGCCGCGCCGCGATCAGGTCGCGGAGGTCCTCGCGGAGCTCGTCGACCTCGATCTCCTCTAACACGGGCACGAAGAACCCCTCGACGAGGGTGTTGCGCGCCTGCAGCGGTGGAATCCCGCGGGAGGTCATGTAGAAGAGGTCCTCCCGGTCGACCTGGCCGACGGTCGCGGAGTGGGACGCCTCCGTGTCGTGGTTGTGGATGATCAACTTCGGCGACGCGTCGGCCTCGGATTCGTCCGACAGCATCAGCGTGTTCTCGCGCTGGTAGGAGTTGGTGTCCCACGCGTCCTCGCCGACGTTCTGGACGCCCTCGTAGACCGAGCGTGCCTCCTCGTCGAGGACCCCGCGGGTCACGAGGTCGGCGGTCGTGTGCTCGCCGTGGTGCCAGACGCGCGCGTTCACGTCGAAGTGCTGGTCGCCGTGACCGAAGAACGCCCCGACGATCTTCGTCTCGGAGGCGTCGCCCGTCAGGTCGGTCTCGATGTCCGAGCGCGTCAGCCGCGAGCCCAGGTTCCCCTCGACGAAGTTGACCGTCGCGTACGTGTCGGCGTCGCCGCGCTTGAACGAGACGTTGTACGTCTCCTCCGAGAGGTTCTGGAGCGAGCCGTACTGGACGAAGGAGTTCTCGCCCGCGTCGATTTCGACGATCCCGCTGTAGTAGCGGTCGCCCGTCAGGTCGCCGCCGCTGGACTGCCGTTCCAGGATCGTCACCGACGACGACTTCTCGGTCACCACGAGCGTGTGGTTGAACAGCGACCGGTCGTCCATCTCGGTGCGGATGGTGACGTCCTCGGCGTCGACGCCCTCGGGAACGTAGACGATCGTCCCGGTGGTAAACAGCGCCGTCGACAGCGCCGTCAGGTAGTTGGTCTCGGGGTCGACGACCGAGCCGAACCGCTCGCGGACGAGCGCCTCGTGCTCGTGGACCGCGTCGGCGAACGACAGCACCTCGACGTCGCCCTCGGGGACGACGAGCTCCTTCTGTTCGGTCTGGTTCAGCGGGTCGACGAGCGCCTCGAAGTCGAGCGCCTCGAGGTTCGTCCACCGCCGGCCGGGCGTCTGGATGACGTCCGGCAGGTCGAGCTCCTCGAGCGCCTCCAGCGCCGCCAGGCGCGTCTCGAGCAGCCACTCCGGTTCGTCGCGCGCCGCGGAGAGCTCTCGAACCGTCTCCGCGGAGATGTCGGGTGTTACCTGCGTGCTCATGTATCGTGTGCGTGTCCTGTTGTGTCGGTGTCGGTGTGAGGGTAGTCGGGAAGCGGGGGTGGAGGCGAACGTGCGGTCGCCGGCCCCCGGTGACCGCGGGACGCGGCTGCCGGGCCGCCACTCGGCGGCCGGGCCACCGCGTCCGGTCCGGGGCGCCGGTTACCCGAGCGAGCCCTCCATCTCGAGTTCGACGAGCCGGTTGAGTTCGACGGCGTACTCGATGGGAAGCTCCTCGGTGATCGGCTCGATGAACCCGGAGACGATCATCTGCTTGGCGTCGTCGTCGTCCAGCCCGCGCGACTGGAGGTAGAAGACGTCCTCGTCGCCGATCTTCCCGACGGTCGCCTCGTGGGCCACGTCGACCGTCGACTCGTTGATCTCCATGTACGGCATCGTGTCCGACGTGGACTCGTTGTCGAACATGAGCGCGTCACACTCGACGGACGTCGAGGAGTTGGACGCGCCGTCGGCGATGTGGACGAGCCCGCGGTAGTTCGTCCGGCCGCCGTCCTTCGCGATCGACTTCGACTCGATGGTCGACTTCGTCTCCGGGGCGTTGTGGTAGACCTTCGCACCGGTGTCGATGTTCTGGCCCGCGCCCGCGAAGGCGATCGTGATGTGGTTGTCGGAGGCGCCCCGGCCCTTCAGGATCGACGAGGGGTACAGCATCGTCGCCTTCGAGCCCATCGAGCCGGAGATCCACTCCATCCGGCCGCCCTTCTCGACGATGGCACGCTTGGTGTTGAGGTTGTAGGTGTTCTTCGACCAGTTCTGGACCGTGGAGTACTGGACGTGGGCGTCCTCGCCGACGAACACCTCGACGCCGCCCGAGTGGAGGTTGAACGCGGAGTACTTCGGCGCCGAGCAGCCCTCGATGTAGTGGACCTCGCTGCCGGACTCGGCGATGATGAGCGTGTGCTCGAACTGGCCCATCCCCTCGGAGTTCATCCGGAAGTACGCCTGGACGGGCATCTCGACCGTGACGTCCTCGGGGACGTAGACGAACGAGCCGCCCGACCAGATCGCGCCGTGGAGCGCCGCGAACTTGTTGTCCGACGGCGGGACGCACTTCGTCATGAAGTACTCGCGGACGAGGTCGGGGTGCTCCTGGACGGCCTGGTCCATGTTGCAGAAGACGACGCCCTTCTCCTCCCAGCGCTCCTGCATGTTCTGGTAGACGATCTCGGACTCGTACTGGGCGCCGACGCCCGAGAGGGCGTTCTTCTCGGCCTCGGGGATCCCCAGTTTGTCGAACGTGTCCTTGATCTCGTCGGGGAGTTCCGTCCAGTCGTCGACGCCGCCGCGCGTCTCGACGTCCGGGCGGATGTACGGGACGATCTCGTTGACGTCGACCTCCGAGAGGTCGGGCTGGCCCGGCCAGTCCGTCGGCATCGGCATCTCGTGGAACTGCTTCAACGCACGGAGGCGGCGCTGGAGCATCCACTCGGGCTCGCCTTTGTCCTCGCTGATCAGCCGGATCGTCTCCTCGGTGAGGCCCTTGTCCGCCTGGAAGGCGGACTTCTGCTCCTTCTTGAACTCGAAGCGGGCCTCGGTGTCGGTCTCTTTGAGGTGGTCTTCGGAACTCATGGGTCGGGTGTCGGGTTGGGTTGGGTCGGGTTCGGTCGTTCGCGTCGGGTTCGGTCGTCCGTGTCGAGTCGGATCGCGGGTCGGTCGTCCGTGTCGAGTCGGGTCGTTCGCGTCGGGTCTACCGGCTCGCGTGGCCGGTCAGGCCGTCCCGTAGACCTCCTCGCGGATCCAGTCGTACCCCTTGTCCTCGAGCGCGACGGCCAGCTCCGGGCCGCCGCTCTTGACGACCTCGCCGTCGAGCATGATGTGGACGTGGTCGGGTTCGACGTAGTCGAGGATCCGCTGGTAGTGGGTGATCTGGAGGATCCCGGTCCCCTGCTCGTCGCGCAGGGCGTTGATCCCGTTCGAGACGTCCTGGAGCCGGTCGATGTCCAGCCCCGAGTCGATCTCGTCGAGCACGGCGATCGACGGCTCGAGGATCGCGGCCTGCAGGACCTCGTTCTGCTTCTTCTCGCCACCGGAGAAACCGGCGTTCAGGTACCGCTGGGCGAACTTCTGGTCGATGTCGAGCAGCTCCATCTTCTCCGAGAGGAGCTGCTGGAACTCGGCGACGCCGATCTCGCCGTCGTCGGCGGGGCCCTCCATCGGGGAGGTGTCGTAGCCTGCCTCCTCTTCCTCCTCGGCGTCGGCCTCCTCGTCCTCGAAGAGCTCCTCGCGCTCCTCGAGCTTGGCGTTGAGCGCCTGCCGGAGGAAGTTCGTCATCGTGACGCCCTCGATCTCGGCCGGGTACTGGAAGCCGAGGAAGATCCCCAGCGCGGCGCGCTCGTTGGGCTCCAGCTCCAGGAGGTCCCAGGTGCGCTTGTCGTCGGGGATCTCGAACTCCTCGCCGAACTCGTCGTCCTCCAGGTGGAGGAGGATCTCCCCGTCGGTCACCTCGTAGGCGGGGTGTCCGGCGATGATCTTCGCCATCGTGGACTTCCCGGAGCCGTTGGGCCCCATCAGCGCGTGGATCTCGCCGGAGTTGACCTCCAGGTCGACCCCACGAAGGATCTGCTCGCCGTCCTCGACTGCGACCTCGGCGTGAAGGTTCGTGATTTCGAGCGTGGCCATTTTGCTCCTCGTGTCCACATCGAGGTTTAGGTCACCCATAACAGTTACGGGTTCACCCGACGCGTTTTACCGCGCGGGAAAATTTCCTTCGGAATCCGAAAAGGGAGATCCGCGTTCTCGGTGAACGGCGTCCACGGGCGAGTCCGTCGGACGGACGGGTATGACGGGCCGAGCCCGGGGCGGATCACGTGGGCCAGAAGCCCGCCGATCCGGAGAACTACCGGTTCGGCGGGTCGCTTGTTCGAGGTTCGTCGATCCGAGCCCATCGATCCGCGCTCTCGACGCGGGATCCGTCGATCCGAGGCCCCAGGGTCGGCGACTCGAGTCGTGGCGGCTCGAGGCGTGGGAACTACATGAAGTTCCCGAGGCCCGTCTGCTGTTGTCCGCTCTTGACCTCGTCCCACGAGAGGTCGAGCGCCTCGATGATGCGCGAGATGGGGCCCTTCAGCGTCTTGTCGAGCATCTTCTCGTAGTCGACGACGAACTCGTCGGGGATCTGGTCGGCGTACTCGAAGCAGATCACGTCGTGTTCCCGGCGGAACTCGTCGTAGAGGGCCCGCTTCCGTCGCTCCTCTCCAGAGAGCCCGCTCCGACCCTCGGGCGGGAACAGCTCCGGGTGTTCCTCCTCGAACCGCTCGAAGAACGCCGGCGTCACCCGCTCGAGGTAGAGCCGCTTGGGCTTCGAGCCCCGCCCGAAGTTCGTCCCGAACAGGAGGTTGGCGTACTTCGCCCCGCGCACCTGCGCGGTGTCGGTGTCGTACGCCTCCAGCCGCTTGCCGATCCCGCCCGGGATGCCGACGTCGTCCAGGCTGACGTCGCCCGCCTGGAACTCCGTGATCACGTCGTGGAGGTACTCCTTGACGCTGTCGAGCTCCTCCCCGTAGACGATCCGCTCGATCACCTCGCGCTGGACCCGCTTCGTGATCGGCGCGATGTCCGAACGCTTGTACTCGAAGCCCGTGATGTCGACGTCGTCGACCTCCTTGCCCTCCTTCCAGACGATGTGGCCCGCGTACCGCTTCTTCTTGCCCGCCTGGAAGAACCGCCGGTAGAGCTTCTCGAACTCGATCTGGAAGCGGTGGAACTCCGCGTTCAACTCCTCGCGGGCGAACTCGTCGTACCGGCTGTTGATCTCCGACTCGATCTCGAACGAGCGCTCGATCGCCTCCTCCGTCGAGACGTCCGGCCCGAGTTCGAGCATGACTGAGTCGGTGTCACCATAAGCCAGTTGATAATTTAATTCGCTAGTTGCTTTTTCGGTGAAGTCGATCACGTCCCGACCGGTCGCGGTGATCGCGGCCGCGTTCTCCTTGTCGTAGAGCCGGAACCGATCCCAGCCGGAGACGCCGTACAGCGACTGGCCGACGAACTGGAGTGTCCCGTTCCGACCGGCGAGCAGCGTGTGGTTGTCCTCGACGGTGACACAGTAGACCCCGTCCTCTGCGGTACTCCGGGAGCCACTGCGGTGCATCCGGAGCGTGTTCTTCGACCCCTCGGAGACGTAGATTCGCCACGTCCCGTCGGTGTCGCGCGCGTAGTTGGCTGTCAGTCCGAGGTGGGCGCAGAGTCGCAACACGTCGTCACGCAGTTCCTCGCTCGCGGTGCTGTACCGCCACGAGTTCACCTGCCGGTCCCCGTCACCCGCGACGAGCGTCTCGAGGAACAGGCGCTTCTGTTCCGTCGTCGTCTCGTAGACGAACTCGGGCACTCGTTTCTCGAAGCTGTTCGCACCACAGGTCCGTTCGAGGAACTCGCCCAGCAGCTTCGACGTGAACTGGTAGCCCTCCTCGTCCACGTAGTAGTCGAACCCCATCCGGTCGAGCAGCGCACCGATCGCCGCGTGGTCGTCGTCGGCAGCGTCCCCACCGTCCGCCGCGACGACCCGGCCGCCAGGTTCGTCGATAGCTGCGTTCTGGGCGAGTTGAACGGTCGTTGCCGGCCCCCTGAAGTTCTCACCGAACCGCTCGTCTTCCGACGTGTACACCGACCCTTCAGTGACGTACCACGCGAGCAGTTCGAGGAAGTCGTCGCCGTCGTAGAACCGGGGGATCCACTTCCGGCCGCGCTCCGCGTGCACGAGGAACCGTGAGCAGACGTCGTCCAGGTAGGCCCGGTGTTCGGTGAACTCCTCGGCCGGGAACACGTATCCGGTTTCGCCGAGATCGTTCTTCAGCACCTCGTCCGGGTACCGGCCGACCTCCGCGGCGAGCGTGTGTCCGTGCACGTCGTTGTCACACCAGACCTCGAACCCATCCTCGAGGAGTTCCGTCAGATCGACCTCCTCGATCCGATGGCCCTCGGGACCGTCCCAGTCGTGCGGGAGCTGGTAGTTGCTGGCGCGGTCGAGGTCCCCGGCCTCGACGAACCGATAGTCGTCCCACGTGACCCCGTTCGTCTCGGCCTTCCTGACGAGCATCCGGTGGTTGGGTGTCACGCGGAAGTCGATCTCGGAGGTCTCGATGTCGACCAGTTCGCCATCGTACTCGGGGTACGCGTGGGTGTCGACGACCGGCTTCACCTCCAGCCGCATCGTCTCGGGATCGAGCGAGTACACCTCGTCGCCGACTTCGAGGTCGCGGACGTTCCGGATTCCCTCCGGCGTGAGCACGTCGGTGTCCGGCGTGAAGCAGTTCATGATGACCTTCACGGCGGCCTGCTGCCGGTCGAACCGCCCGTACGCCTCCGAGTCGGGGTCGTGCTCGTTCCGGGCGGCCTTCAGCTGCTCGCGCTCGTCCAACAGCTCGTTGACCATCTCCCGCATGATGCCGTCCGGCTCCTTGCGGAACCGCGCGCCGTTCGGGGCGCGGTACGTCTCGCCGTCGTACGACTCGTCGACCTTCGTCTCCGGCGAGGCGTTGATCGTCACCATGCACATGGGGTAGAGCGACTGTCCGATCCACTGGAAAACGCCGTTCCGACCAGCGAGAACGGTGTGGTTCTCCTCGGCGGTCACACAGTAGACCGTTCCGTCGTGATCCTCGATAGTAGCGTTCGTCGACTTGTTGAACGAGCCGCGCTTGCCGACCGAGACGTACCAGATGCCGTCGGCCTGTCGTGATACCGTGGGTTTCTCCCCGCACCGAACGGCGACGTCCACGATCCCGTCCTTGAGGTCCTCACTCCCGGTCCAGAACTTCCCGAGCCCAGACTCGGTTCGGCTCCCGTCTCCTCGGACGAGCGTTTCGAGGAGAACGGACAGGAGTTCGCCGTCGAGGTCGAAGACCCACTCCGGGAGCCGCTTGTCGGCGTACCCCTCCCCACAGTTGTCGACGAACCAATCGAGGAGGAACCGGTTCGAGACGTTGATCCCCCGTCCGTCCACGTTGTAGTTGATCCCCATCCGGTCGAGCAGGTCACAGATGGCTGAGCGGTTGGCCTCGTCGTCCTGGTGAATAGTGAACCGACCCGCAGATCGGTGGGTACTGCCCTCGGTCACGAACCATCCCACGAGTTCGAGCCAGTCCGTCATCTCGAATTCGAGGGGCGTCTCGCGGTGCCGGCTTTCGTACTTCAAGTAGACGTCGTCGGCGTGCTCGTCGATCACCTCGCGGTGGTCGCGGTAGACGTCGATCGGGATCAGGTAGTTCCCGACCGTTTGCTGGGCTCCTACCGAAACCGCCGAACCGTGCACGAGGTTCAGCGAGGCCTCGACGGCGTCCGGCATCCGATTGCGGAACCGCCGGAGGTCGTCGTCCGAGTAGACGACGACGTGCCCGTCATCGACCTCGTCGACGAGTTCGAACGTCTCGGGACGGGCACCGGTGACCGGTTCGTGTGACGGGAAGGCGTACCGCTCGGTGTCGATCAGGTCGCGGTACTCGACGAACTCGAAGTCGTCCGGACCGAGGCCGTCCCAGCCGCGGGTCTTCGAGGCGAGCATCCGGTGGTTCTCGGTGATCTTGAAGTCGTGGGTGTTCCCACTGAGGTGGTGTAGTTCCCCGAACGAATTGTCGTACTCGTGCGTTTCGGCCACCGCTTGCACCTCGCACTCGAAGGTCTCCGGGTTCAGCGTGTAGACGGGGTCGCCGACCTCAACGTCCCGGATGTTCCTGATTCCATCGGGCGTGAGGAGGTCCGTGTCGCCACTGAAACATTTCAGGTCGAGTACGCTGACGTTTTCCCGGACCCCAGTAATCGGGTCGAAGACGGCCCCTCCTTCGAAGTCCTCGGACTCCTGCTGGCCTTTTGTCGGAAGTGCGAACTTTCCGTACGCCTTGTGGAGGACGTACATGTCGACGGTGTCGCCGGGGGTAGGCGCGTCCTCGAGCTTGCAGCCGACGAACCGGCGCACCTCGTCCCAGAACTCGACGACGTTCTGCTTGCGGTCGATCTCGACGCACAGCTCCACGTCGCGGAGGTTGTACTCCAGCAGGCGCTCGGGGTCCTGCTCCCAGAGGTCGCCGATGTCGCCGGCGTACCGCTCCTTGCCGACGTCCAGCTCCAGCTCCCCGACGGCGTCGAGGCGGTACGACTCCAGCTCCGTGAACTGGGTGCGCTTGTAGGCGTACAGCAGGTCGAAGACCACCCGACCCTTGACGTCGGGGCCGCCCCAGCCGGAGCGCCAGACCTCGTTCACCCGCGAGAGCCGGTCGACCGAGAGGTCGTGCTCCGACGAGGGGTCGAGCCGCTCCATCCGGTCGAGGAGGTACGGCGCGTCGAAGTCCTCGAAGTTCCACCCCGAGAGGATGTCGGGGTCGGTCTCGTCGAGGTACGCGACGAACGCGTCGAGCATCGCGTCTTCGGCCTCGAAGGTGCGGACCTCGACGGTCGCCGACTCGTCCAGGAGTTCGTAGCCGTCGAGGGAGTCGGGCCGCTTCCCGTCGCCGTCGGGCGCGACGGCGTGCCAGACGACGTACTCGTCCCGGTAGGAGTCGTGGCTGGTGAGACAGACGATCGGCTCCTCGCCGTCCTCCGGGAACCCCCGGCGGTCGTCCACCTCGATGTCGAACATGCAGGTCCGGAGTTCGGCGTCCGTCTCCGCCGGTGTGACCTCGGTGTGCCGGACCTGGATCGGTGGCCCCGCGCCGCCGGCGTCCCGTCCGGCCGCGCCGGCCCGTGCGTCGGCAGCGACCCCGCCGTCGGTCGACGCGGTCCCCGTCGCGGCCCCGCTCCCGTCGCCGCCGGTCGACAGCCGCCGCGCGGGCACCCTGATCCCCGACTGGATGCCCGTGTCGATCAGGAACCGGTTCGGGAAGAGGATGTCCGCCTCGAAGGTGGTCTCGAAGTCGTCGCGGATGCGGCCGACGTCCCGCGGCGTGCGCGCGACGATCTTCGTCAGCGGCTCGCCGCGGATCGACTCGAACGATCGACCCCCCTCGGACTCCCTGGCCGCGAGGACGGACTCGTACTCGGTCGTCGGGTCGGCCTCCAGCTCCGCCGTCGGGACGTAGAAGTACGGCTCGACGCCCAGCACCCGGACGTGCTCGGGCTCGTCGTCGGGCGTCCGCCCGAAGACGTGGACGACGGGGTACTCCTCGCTCCCCTCACCCTCGATGGTGTAGTCGACCTGCGTGATCAGCAGTTCCAGTTCCCCGTCGGCCTCGGGGAAGCGTCGATCGTCCTCGACGACCTCGCTCTCGACGATCGCGTTCCCGGCGACGGCGGCGGCCTCCTCGTCCGGCCGGTCGTCGCCCGCCCCGTCGCCTCCGGCGGCGCCGCCGTCGGGGGTTCCGTAGTCGGCGAGGCCCGCCTGTCGGGAGGCCCCGCCCTCGCCGTCACTCATGCAGGCCGCTTGGGCACACCCGGGTAAAAACCTCGGCGTTCCGCTCCCCGGCCGGAGCCGGATCCCCGCCGTGGTGTCCGGACGGGGGCGTGGTCCGGCCCGGATCCGGGCGTCGGTCGGGATCGGCGTTCGCCGACGGCACTGCCCGCCGACCGGGCGACCCGAAAGTTGAGTCGACGGAAAGGCATATACTATGTGAGTGAATACCACACCCCATGTCGAAGCCCACCGACCCGGCAGACGAACAGCAGTCCCCCGCGCCCGCGACGGCGGACGCGACGGGCGAGCAGGACGGCGTCGAGACCGTCGAGTCGTACGAGACCGACGAGGGAGTCGTCTTCTACGACGCGGAGAACCCCCTCGCGTGGGTGGAAGCGAGCGCCGCGCTTCCCCTCAGCGAACTGGTGTAGCCGGTCGGCGGCCCCGGTCCGGACCCGGGACCCGAGCGAACCTTTCTTGCACGGCGACGGCGTGCTACCGGGCGTGCCGACCTGGCCCGACGAGCCCGAGGAGGAGAACCCCGAAGACCGGTGGCCCGACCCCGAACACGACCTCCCGTCGGTGCCGTCGGTCGACCACGAGTCCCGGATCCCGACGGTCGATCCCCCGGATCCGGGCCAGGCGCCCGAGGTACAGCGGGCGTTCTGGACCGCGGTCATCTACGCGAACATCGGCCTCGCGGGCGTCTGTATCGGACCGATGATCGCGTACTTCCGGGGACAGCTAGACGTCGCCGCGGCCGTGTTCGCCGTCGGTCTCTTCGGGTTCGCCCGGACGTACCAGGTCTACCGAAGCGTCGCGGACGTGGACGAGGCGGACGAGAGCGACCGCGACCCCGGACCCGGCGATGGCGACGGTCGGACCGGCGACGGCGCGTACGACACGTCCGACGGGGGCGAACCTCGCGAGACACCTCGGGCCGACGAAGCAGTCGCGCCCGACGACAACGCCTAACCGATCGAGGGCCCTCGGTCCGGGTATGCGAACCGTCAGGGACGGCGAGGGCCGGCGATACCTGCTGGCCAAGCAGTCGGGCGAGTCGTGGCTGGTCCGCGACCCGGAGACCGGCCGGGAGACGTATCGGCCGGCCGGGGAACTGGAGGTGATCGAGCGGGACTCGCCGCTGTCGGTCGCCGCGACCGGCGTCCCGGCGGCCGTCCGCAGGGTCGTCACCGCCGCCCACTCCGACCGGGCGCTGGGACTGCTCGTCGAGCTGGTCGACCGGGGACCGATGGCGGTCCGGGACGTCCTGGCGGCGTACGACCTCTGCGAGAGCGACCTCCACGGCCTGTTCGGGGAGTTCCGGGCCGCAGGGCTCGTCACGGAGGTGCGAGTCGCCGGCGAACGCGGCTACGACGCCACGGAGACGACGAGGGCGGCCGTCGCCCGGCTCCGCGGCGACGACGGACCGGACGCCGGTCCCGGGAACGGTCCGGACGCGGTGGCCGACGACCGGAGCGACTGAGCGGGCGGTCACCGCGGACCGTCCCGAGGGCGTTGCGAACGCAACGATCCGCCGCCCGTCCCGCGTCGCCTCTCGGTCACCGACGGCGATCGCTCACGCCGGGAGTTCCTCGACGGCGGCTTCGCGGCTCGCGGTCGACCGGTTGCTCGTGGGGTCCTTCTCGACGCTGACCAGCACGTCCGCCGCACCGACCAGCTCGTCGTCGTGGCTGACCATGAGGATCTGCGAGACGCCGTACCCCCGCATCTCCTCGACTAAGTCGACCAGCCGGGAGACGTGCCCCGAGTCGAGGAAGACGGTGGGCTCGTCGAGGATCAGCGGCGGCATCGGCGCGGCGCCGTCGATGCCCGCCGCCAGCAACCGGTAGATCGCACACCGGAGGCTGAGGTTGAACAGCGCCCGCTCGCCGCCGGACAGCTGGGCGGGATCGAGGGGCTGGCCGTCCTTCTGGTAGACGGTGAGTTCGTAGCCCCCGTCCAGCTCGATGTGGGAGTACGCGTCGTTGCCGTAGACGAGGTCGAACGTCTCGTTGAGCATCCGTTCGAGGTTCTCGACGTTCTGCCGCCGGAGCTCCGCCCGGAGGTCACCGTAGAGCCGCTCGAGCGCCTCGGACTCCTCGTGGAGCGACTCCAGCGCGGCGACGCGCTCGGCCAGCGCGTCGCGCTTGTCCCGCAGCTCGGCCAGCTGGTCGAGCTCCTGTCGCACCCCGCCGATCCGGCCGGTCAGGTCGTCGCGCTCCTCGGCGAGCCGGTCGAGCTCCGCGTCGACCTGCTCGATGTACGCCTCGGCGCGCTCGCGCCGCTCCCGGGCGGCCTCGACGCGCTCCTCGTCGACCCCCTCGCGCAGCTCCTCGCGGCGCTCGCGCTTCTCGGCGAGCCGGTCGCGCCGCTCGTCGTTCAGCGTCTCCAGCGACTCGACGCGCTCGTCGAGACGGTCCACCCGCTCTTCGGCCCCGGCGCGTTCCTCGCGCACCTCGCGGACGCGCTCGACGCGCTCGCGGGCCGCCGCGACCGACTCGAGGGCCTCGTCCAGCTCGGCGACCCGGTCGGCGGCCTCGGCGGCCTCGGCGGCCTTCCGTTCGGCCACCTCGGCCCGCTCGTCGGCGTCGGCATCCAGCTCCTCGGCCGCCTCGCGGAGCTCCTCGCGGCGCTCGCGGGTCGACTCGACGGCCTCGCGCCGGTCGGCGAGCCGCTCGTCGACCAGTTCCCGGGTCGACGCCAGCTCGTCGAGCCGGGACTCCGCCTCGACGAGGGCCCTCGCCGCCTCCAGGCGCGTCTCGAGCTCGTCGCGACGCTCGCGGTGGGTCTCGAGCGTCCCGGTCAGCTCCTCGACGCGCTCGCGCCGGTCCGCCAGGGCGTCGACGTGGGGCGACCCCTCGACGGGCTGTCCGCACTCGGGGCAGTTACCCGCCTCCAGCAGCGCCTCGGCCTCCTCGACCCGCTCTCGTGCGCCCTCCAGCGTCGCCTCCGTCTCGCCGATCGCCTCCCTGACCGCCGTCAGCTCGGCCTGGAGCTCGTCGCGCCAGTCCGTCGCTCCGCCGACCTCGACGGGCGCGTCCTCGAACCGGGCCCGCTCCGCGTCGCGCTCGTCCGCCAGCTCCTCGAGCTTCGCCTCGCGACGGTCGATCTCCTGGCGCAGCTCCGCGATCTCGTCGTCCAGGTCGGCGGCGCGCTCGCGCTTCTCTGTCGCGCGCCGGCGCGCCTCGGTGGCCGACTCCCGGAGGTTCTCGGCCTGGTTCGTCAGCGCCGTCTCCTCCTGTGCCGCGGTCGACCGCTCCTCGCGCAGCTCGGCCTCCCGGTCGTCGAGGTCGGCCAGGCGCCCCTCGACGGCGGACTGCTCGGGACGGTCGAGCTCCGTCGCCGCCAGCGCCTCGTCCAGCCCGTCGTCGAGGTCGGCGACGCGCTCGCGCGCCTCGCGGCGCTCCTCGACAGCGGCCTCCCGCTCGGCGGCCGTCTCCCGGACCTCCGCGGCCAGTTCGTCGATCGTCGCGTCCAGCTCCTCGATCTCGGCCCGGGTCTCCTCGTACCGCTCCAGCACCTCGAGGGCCTCCTCGCGGCTGGTCTCGGCCTTCTCGCGCTGGGCCTCGTAGTGCTCGACCCGCTCGTCGAGGTCGGCGAGGTCGCCCTCGAGTTCGTTGAGTCGCGCGTGGAGGTCGGCGTCCTCCTTGGCCTCGACCTGCGCCTCCAGCTCGGCGAGGGCGCCGCGCTTGTCCGCGAGGACGTCGTTGACGCCGAGGCGGGCCTGTGCGGCCCGCTCGCGGTACTCCTCGAGGGCGCCGAGCTGGAGCAGTTCGTCGATCATGTCCTGCCGCTCGGCGGGCGTGGCGTTGATCAGCTTGTTCACCTCGCCCTGGCGGACGTACGCGCAGTTGAGAAACGCCTC
>Ga0207797_1000478_pt1 | contig 30945 bp, 31 predicted proteins | sample PRCRCaboRojoPR_6_FD_187275 | JGI IMG/M metagenome (GOLD analysis project Ga0207797, IMG submission 187275) | Marine sediment microbial community from Cabo Rojo, Puerto Rico - PR CR 10% Liquid 1 (SPAdes) | ecosystem: Environmental > Aquatic > Marine > Coastal > Sediment | place: Cabo Rojo, Puerto... | reverse complement strand
AGGGACTGCTGTCCACATGCCGTCGCTTCGGCCTTAGCCCCGAGATTCGCCGCAAGCCGTGGAAGCGGGAGGCCATTCGAGCCATGCTCCTCATCGACGATTCCAATATCGTCGGTTCTGCATCGGGCCGGCCGACCCAGACCAGAATTCGGCTGGAAATCGACACAAAGCCCCCATCTGGTACAGATGCCAGACCGGCGTTTCTTGACTTCCCCGCCCCCCATGAGATTACCGCAGCGGACCTTTCTTCGTCACTGGCTCTGAAGTGCCACGCACTGCTGTGCCGGTCATGGGTTAAGGGCAGGGACTGGTTCGATCTGCTCTGGTTCTGCTCGCGGGGTGTGAGGCCCAATTACCCCCTGCTCTCTTCGGCTCTGGACCAGGCCGGGCCATGGAGGGGCAAAGGAGTTGTGGCGACGCCCGTCTGGCTCGAGGAGAGCCTGAAGAGGAGGCTGGCGGAGATCGATCTGCGAGACGCCGCCCGGGACGTGCTGCCATTCGTCAGAGGCGAAGAAAAGGCGGCCGTAGAGGGATGGAGCGAAGCGATGTTCCTGCACTACATAGGCCGGCTGTCCGAATCGGAGAGCCAAGGATGTTCAGAGGAGAATAACCATAATGAGGTAACCCACTGATCTAATCCCGATACGTTCCTTGACGAAAGGAGGTTTAGAGACATGGCAAAATGGGCTTTGGCGGTACTAACAGTTTGCCTCCTGATTTGTTTGACTTCAACGGGGTACTGCACAGAACCGGGAAACGGATCCGATGCGGCGGAACTGCACGAGCGGCTCTCCGAGTACAGCAGACCGATACTCCAGTGGCGTACGGAGAACTTTCTCGTGCGAGTCGACGAGATGAGCGAGTACAGCTACAGGTATGCCTCGTGGTCGGCCGATGCCGCCCAGTCGGATGAGCCGGATCTCATCCTGTACGGCGGTGAGCTGATCATGGATGGATCCGGCGGCAATCGCCATTACGAGTTCACGAACAGCGGCTACAGGTACGAGGTTCATCTCGTATACATCGGCACCGGGGAAGCTCCCGGATTCCTGTTTGTCTACCAGGGCGAGGAGTTGCTGCTGAGAGAGCCCGTAGTCGAGCAGATACTGAGCCCTTACTGATCATCCTGCTGGGGCGCAGCAGCTGATCCGAACGGCGACAGTGTGCCCCCGGATCACGACTGCGGTTGCGTTGCTCAGCAGAGCTCTCGCTGCAGGTTCCTAGTGCTGCTCCATCCTGAAGGTCTGGTCTCCGTCCTGGATGTCGTAGATCATGCTCTCGCCGTCGAAGCGGTAGCAGGCGGCGTAGTTGGCGGTGCCCTGGCTGATCTTCAGGGTGTCGCCTGCGACGGTGTAGTTGCCCTCGACCTCCATGGCCCCCATGCGGGAACACATGGTTCCGTCGTCGTTGAACTCGTAGACGGTTCCGGTATTCCCCAAGTCCTCGCCGCTGACAACCTCCACTACCTCCCAGGTCCCGACCACGGTCGGCTCGCCGGACTCGGGGGCGGCGCCGGTCTGGGCCGAATCTTCGCCGTTGCCGCCTCCGCACCCGAGCAGAAGCAGGGCTGCAGCAGCCGTAAGGCAGAGCTTGCGCATGTTCCCCTCCAATGTGAGAATAGCACCCGGGGCGGCCTGGACACACCGACGGCATGTGCAGCGTCCCCGTCGGCGGAGCATACCGTAGCTGGGCCATTACAGTCAAAGGCCCGGTCAGACCGGGATCGGCGAGGTCTTGAGATCGGGAGCAATGAGATATCATCGGCCTGGTGTACGTCTTTTTCGGCATGGTGGTTCTTTGGGAATGGGATGGCGAGTATTCAGGATTTGGAGTTCCGGCCGTACGAGGCGGGATCGGACCGGGAGCTGGTGGAGGGCTTCCTGCTGGAGACCCTGTCAATCGGCAGCGACGAGGAGGTGGATTCGAAGGAGACCATAGGCCCTTACTTCGAGGCGGTGGGGCGGGCGCAGGGCCGGGATCCGCGGTTCTGCTCGCTGGCCTTGATGGATGGCCACGTGGTGGGACTGCTGGATGAGTTTCCCATGCCTGTACGGCCGGAGTCGGCCTTCATGCGCTTCCTGTACGTGGTGCCGGAGCTGCGGGGCAGCGGAGTTGCCGAGAGGATAGTGGAGTACGGTGACCGGCTGGTTGGAGACCTGGGTTGTCGTGAGGTGCTCCTGGACGTCCGCGAGGGCAACGGCCGGGCAGTGGGCTTCTACCGCAGGCTGGGATGGGAGGTGCTGGAGCAGAGGGAGGGCGGATTCCAGCGGATGCGCAGAAAGCTGTAGAGTGCCCGAGTACCATGGCGTGATCATCCTATATTGCATGTATGGTAGAATTAGAGTATAGTGTAATTACACTATAGTCTGAATAGGAGCGGATTGTGGCTGAGACGTTCGTTGACAGGGAAGTCGAGCTCGACGAGCTCAGGCGGCTGACGGACAGCGATTCAGCCGAGATGGCACTGCTGTATGGCCGGCGCAGGGTCGGCAAGACGTATCTGCTGAGCAGAGCCTGGGATGATCCGTTCTACTTCCTGGCGGCCGACACCACCTCCCAGACCAACCTGCGGGACCTTATCCTCGAACTCGCCCGGTGGACGGGCCGCAAGTTGGAAGTAGACGACTACCCTACATGGAGGACGGCTTTCAGGCTGATGGCCGAGGTATCCTGGGAACGGCCCGGTGAGGTCTTCGTGCTGGACGAGTTCCAGTATCTGCTGCAGGGCGAGGAAGACGTGGCATCGCAGCTTACCGCCGTCTGGGATGCCGAGCTGAGCTCCTCCCCGCTGCTGCTTGTCCTCTGCGGGTCGGAGGTCGCCACCATGGAAGCGTTGCAGGGCAGCGACTCCCCCCTGTTCGGCAGGCTCTCCTGGGCGGCCAGGCTGCGCCCGTTCGACTACCTGGAGGCTTCCATGATGCTGCCCTGGCTGGACCGCCGGGCTGCCATGTACACGTACGGAGCCCTGGGCGGAATGCCCAGGTACCTAGCGGCGATCGAGCATGGGGAAAGTCCCCGGGAGGCCATCTGCCGGACCATGCTCTCACCGCGGGGCGAGGTGCATGTACAGCTTCAGGAGCTGATCGCAGTTGAGAAGGGAATCAGGAATACGGCCGAGTACGAGGCGGTGCTGAGATCGGTTGCCTCCGGTCGTCGCACGCTCTCCGACATCTCGTCCGGGGCCGGACTGGAGGGTCGCATACATGTCGCCAGAAGGACCCTCGATGTGCTGGAAGGGCTCGGTCTAATCCGCCGCGACCGCAACTACGGCGCAGGACCCAAGGCTTCCTGGAGATACTGCATTGCCGACAACGCCCTGCTGTTCTGGCACCGCTTCGTGGAACCGAACAGGAGCCGCCTGGAGCGGGGCAGGATCGGTGAGGTCTGGGTCGGGGATATCGAGCCTGCATTGGATACGTACATGGGCAGGCTGTTCGAGCGTGTTGCGAGGAGAGCGCTTCTGCGGCTGTATGGACAATGGGGACTGCCCGAGGTAACCGTTTGCTCCCGCTGGGAGGGTATGGACCGCAACAGGCGCCCCATCGAGATGGACATCGTGGGAGAGCTGGCGTCCGGCGAGATGATCACGGGTGAGGTAAAGTGGTCATCGGGACCGGTGGGGCCCGAGGTGCACTGGAAGCTGAAGGGTAACCTGGAGGCCCTGGCGGCATCCGGGAGAGGCTGGGCGGCCGATGCTCTGAAGGGCCGCTTCGTGTACTTCTCGGCCGGTGGGTTCTCGGACCACATGTCCGAGACGGCGGCCGGGCATGGCAAAGTGCTCCTGTTAACACTGGAGGAGATACTGCCCCGATAGAGCTCTATGGCATTTCCGGCAGGCAACGGTACCGCGGTGATTGTTACCGGGATTGCCCCCGACTGCGATCGGGCATACAGCAATAGGGGAAGAAAGTAACATTTTGGAGGGTAACCGTCAGGGAAACCGCCGGGGCCGGACCGGCATTGAGTCGCAGTGCTGCTGGAGCCGGAGCCGCTACGCAAGCACTGGAGGCCAGAGGGAGGTGATACGACAGGGGTTCGGACCAGAAATGAAGCCGAGAGGGAGGAAAGGGCCGGCAAGGCCGTAAGCGTATCTGATGCGCCCGCCCGCGGTACTTGCGGGAATCGAGGAGTTCGCGAGGGGGCCGGTCATGTAGGATTCAGACACGAGCGGTCCGGAGGAGTTCAGAATAGGCCGCCAGCTTCGAGCGGCCCTGGACGTGCTACCCTTCTACGTCTCATTGACTCCGAGCATACTGCTCTCCACGCCAAAGGACAGTGGGAGATGTATTCTGAATTGATCCCGCTGAGCTGAGGGGCAGAAACGGCCCGAGGGCGATCCACGACTTGGAGGGGCCATACCCAGGCTCTCTTGGGAGGAGGGCCTCTACGAGCTCGAATACCTGCTGACCCCAACGGGAGCCGACGTTGAGCGCTATGAGCTGGAGGGAATGTACGCAGAAGAGCTGCTGGCTGCGTTCTTCGGGGCTCCCCGGGTGAGCGGGTTCTTAGGGGCACCTTCCTTTGATGTCGAGGTGCGGGACAGCGATGAGGGCGTGGCGGATATCACGGTCGTCTCGGGCGATGGAAGCACTCAGGAAGTCGAGGCGCTGTACGGAGAGGAGACCGGCTGAAGAGTGCATCCGGCAATTCTGAGGGAGCAGTTCGCTGCACGGCCGCCCAGTGACGGGGAGCTGGCGGTAAGCTGCAGGTCCAACATGGAGTCCTTTGCCACCGCACAGAGGATGTTCCACTCCCAGAATGGACGCTACGCCGCTTCGCTCGGCGAGCTGGAGAGGTACTCACCGGGGCCACCGAGCTCACCTGTCCCCTCTGCGAACAGACATATGTCCTGGAGGCGGCGGAGGGTCCTACACCGTAAGCTGCCCCCATGAGGCGCACGGATCGATTTTAGACGGGACGGCAAGCTGGCAGTAGACGGCCGGATTCGCTCGCATTCGGCAGGTGGCCGGCAGGGATTCCCCGGGTCCGGTCTTCGGACCATATCGTGCGTGTAGGGCCTGATGCCCCGCCATGGATATGCAATGCTCTATTCTCGAAGCGGCTGGAAAGGGAGGAAACATGCTTCGGCTGATTCTGGCAATCTCCATGATTCCCGGCGTTGTATGGGCGGAACTGGATTACCCGGAGGCTCCTCCGGGGGATGTGGTGGACGACTACTTCGGCACGCCGGTGCCCGACCCCTACCGGTGGCTGGAGGACGTGGACTCCGAGGCCACGCTGGAGTGGATCGAGGCCCAGAACGCCCTGTGGGAGGAGTTCATTGTCGGGGTGCCGGTGCGGGACTCCATTCGTGCGCGGCTGGAGGAGCTGTGGTCCTACGAACGATACTCCATGCCCGTCCGCAGGGGCGGGATGTTCTTCTACTACCGCAACGACGGCGTGCAGGAGCACCCGGTCTTCTACTGCGGGGACTCGCTGGGCGGCGGGGGGCGGGTGCTGCTCGATCCCAACTCCTTTGAGGACCCGGACCGGTCGCTGTCCTATGCAAGCGTAAGCGATGACGGCAGGCTGCTGGCCTGGGGCAGCAGCAACAGCGGCTCGGACTGGCACACGGTGCACCTGATGGATGTGGAGACCGGCGAGGCCCTGCCGGACACCATCGCCTGGATCAAGAGCGGCGTCAGCTGGGCCACCGACGGCAGCGGGTTCTACTACAACGCCTACGACCGGCCCGAGGAGGGCGAGGAGTACACCGAGGAGAACCGCAACCAGAAGATCCTCTTCCATCGACTGGGCACTCCTCAGCAGAGCGACAGCCTGGTGCTGGCCATGCCCGAGGAGCCGGACTGGATCTTCTACGGCGGGGAGAGCGATGACGGCCGCTACCTGGTGATCGGCGTCTACGACACGAAGCTGGTCGACAGCAACGGCATCTTCTACGTGGACCTCCGGTCGGAGGAGCGGGAGATGGTGCGGCTGCTGGACGACTTCGAGGCCAGCTGGAGCTTTTTGGGCAACGTGGGCGAGGAGTTCTACTTCGCCACCAACCTGGAGGCCCCCCGCCGGCGGATCGTGGCCATAGACCTGGCCAACCCCGGACGGGAGAGCTGGCGGGAGGTGGTGCCGCAGGCGGAGGAGAACCTCAAGACCGCCAGCCTGGTCAACGGCAGCCGGTCGCTGGTGCTGCACTACAGCTGGGACGCCTACGACACCATCCGCATACTTGACCTGGAGGACGGCAGCACCGAGGAGCCCCAGCTGCCCAACAGGGGCACCGTCTGGGGGTTCGGCGGCAGGCAGGACGACACCGACACCTACTACACCTTTACGTCCTACCTGCACCCGGGGGAGGTCTACAGCTACGACTACGGTACCGGCGAGGGCCAGCTGGTGTGGCGGCCGGATGTGGGAGCCGACCTTTCGGGCTACCGTGAGGAGCAGGTCTTCTACGAGAGCTTCGACGGGACCCGAATACCGATGTTCCTGGTCTACCCCGAGGACGTGGAGCCCGACGGTGACAACCCGACCCTGCTCACCGGCTACGGCGGCTTCGGCGTCTCCAACGTTCCCTACTTCACCACGGCCAGGCTGGTCTGGCTGGAGATGGGGGGCGTCTACGCCAGCCCCTGCATCCGCGGAGGCGGGGAGTACGGCGAGGAGTGGCACCTGGCAGGCATTCGGGAGAACCGGCCGGTGGTGTTCCGGGACTTCATCGCGGCGGCCGAGTACCTGATCGACGGGGGCTGGACCTCCACCCCCAGACTGGCAATCTCGGGCCACTCCAACGGTGGCACGCTGGTGGGGGCCTGCCTGAACATGCGGCCGGAGCTGTTCGGGGCCGCGGCGCCCTCCATGGGCGTCATGGACCTGATGCGGTACCACCTCTTCACCATCGGCTGGTACTGGAAGTCGGAGTACGGCGACCCAGAGGACCCGGAGGACGTGGAGTTCCTGCTGGGCTACTCCCCCTACCACAACATCAACCGGGGGGCGGAGTACCCGGCCACGCTGATCTCCACCGCCGACCACGACGATCGGGTGGTTCCCGGGCACAGCTTCAAGTACGGGGCCAGGCTGCAGTCGGCCCAGGCGGGAGAGGCCCCCATACTCCTGTCCATAACAAGGCGCGCCGGTCACGGGGGCGCAGTGGGACGCTCGGAACGGCTGGACCGGATCGCCGACGAGTACGCGTTCTTCTGGGAGACGCTCGGGATGGAGGAGTAGCCGGAGTACTCCGCAGCCGTCAGCGGGCAGAGACCGCCAGGGCCACCTTGCGACCCGAGAGCAGCATGCCGCCGAAGATCGGGCCCATCCTGGGGCCCCCGAAGGTGGCGTTGGCGGCCATGCCGGCTACGTACAGCCCGGGATAGACCTCCGTGGTGTTCTCCAGGGTGAGCCTCTCGGCCCGGTCGGCCCACATGGACCTCTCGCCCTCCTTCGACCCAGAGGGGGTGCTGAGCCGTCCTCCCGCCTTGCGCTGAACAACCTCCACCACCTCCGTGGCGTGGCCGGTGGCGTCGATGACCCCGTCCGCCGAGACAGAGAGGGGGTCGACGTGCAGGCCGGACATCTCCAGCGGCGACCAGATTATGACCAGGCCGCAGACCCTCCCCTCCCTTATGACCACGTCCTCCACGCTCATGCAGTTGAAGATCTTGAGTCCGGCGTGCATGGCCTTCGATGTCAGGCAGGAGACAGCCTCGACTGAATCCGCAGTGTGGTGGCCGGGGCTGAACTCACTGTGGCGGATGCCGAACTCGTCCAGCAGCTCCAGTGCGTCGGGCTGCACCACGATCTCGTTGTACATCATCCCGCCGCCCCACATGCCTCCGCCTATGCTGAGCTTTCGCTCGAAGAGGGCGGTCCTCAGCCCGGCAGCGGCCAGGTAGTACCCGGCGACGAGCCCGGACGGCCCCCCTCCGACGATGGCCACGTCCAGCTCCAGGCAGCCCTCCAGTTTCTCGTGGTAGCGGCTGATTATGGCTCGGGATATCTCGACCTCGTTGAGCTCCATTGCCAACCCTCCAGACGCACGCAGGGCCATCGCCCGGGGATGCGATGGCCCTGCCAGGTGTTCCGTGAGTGAATCGTTTCCCTACGCGGGGACTATCCCGATCAGGTTCACGGAGTCTATCTCAGCCGGCCTTCGCCGGCACCCCCAACGATCGGGGCGAAGCTACAAAACGACCTCCCGCGTGTCTAGGCTGGCGACTTTGCCGACGGCCCGGGAGGTCGGGAGGCCTCCGGCCTGCGGCGGGAGAGCAGGAAGGCCGCCAGGCTGCCGAACTTGAGTAGGGCCACCATACCGCAGGTTCCCCGCAGCCCCACCACCGGGAGCAGGATGACCCCGCCCAGCATGCCTCCGCACCATCCGCCGATCAGGTCGGCGGCGTTCAGGATTCCCCCCGTGGCCCCGGGAGCGGACCCCCCGCCCAGATGCAGACGTGAGGCCAGGGGGAACTGCGCTCCCACCAGGGATCCCCCCGCAAGCGAGAGCACCACGAAGGCGGCCCGCAGCCAGCCTCCTCCGAGCGTGGTGCCCGTGCCGCCGGCCAGTGCCCCCATCACCGGCGGAAGGAGCAGGGCGAACCCCGCCACCGACAGCTCGGTGCCGGCGAAGAGCCACCGGCCTCCGCCCCCCCGGCGCAGCAGCCTCACCATCAGCATGCCGCCCAGGGCCGAGCCGAACATGAAGGCGGACACCAGAAGGCCTATGTCCCGGTACAGGTAGCCGTAGAGCGTCTGAAAGCCCAGCATGACCGCCAGGTCGAAGACCATGGCGGAGAAGCCGGTGGTCCCGATGGCCAGAGGCAGGGCCGCCCGCCCGGCGGGCCGCCGGGCCAGCCTGGCGGCCAGGAAGACGGCGGCGATCAGGCCGGCCAGGACAGCCGCATGCCGGGGACGCGCCCCGGCCAGCCACTCCAGGCCGTCATGGAGGGCCGGGGAGAACAGCGCCGTCCAGTGCGAGAGGGCGTAGAAAACCAGGATCGGACGCTGGTCGGTGTTGACCTGGGCCCGGGTACCTTCAACGGACTCCAGGAACCTGTCCGTCCGCCTCCGGGACATCAGGTAGCGCAGGTAGCCGGGGGTGACCACGACGGTTCCGGGTTCCCTCGCGGAGTGCCTGGCCGCAAGGGAATCGGCGGTCTGCAGGGATAGGGCGGCGTCGTCGGAAGCCACGTAGACGGCCCTGTTCTCCCCCGGGACCACCCGCACATGCTCGAAGGCCTCGCGGAGGGTCATCAGGATGGATGCGTTCCGCCGTCCCAGGCCCTCCCCCATGTACGGCTGATAGGAGGAGGCGCTGAGACCCAGCAGGCCTCCCGGAGCCAGCCTCTCCGATGCGGTCTGCAGGAACTCCCGGGTGAACAGCCTGTTGGGCTGGATGCTCTGCGGGTCGGAGATGCCCAGGAGGATCACGTCGTAGCGGCTCTCCGTTCCGGCCAGGTAGTGGCGGCCGTCATCGGGGATGAACCTGACCCGGGGGTCTTCCATGGCGGCGGTAGCCGTCCCGGGCAGGAAGCGCCGGGCCACCTCCACCAGCCGGTCGTCCAGCTCGACCCAGTCGGCACTGTCGATCGGATGGCGGAGCATCTCGGCCGCCAGACCCTCCACACCTCCCCCCACCAGCAGCACCTCCTCGGGCCGGGGATGGAACAGCAACGGGATGTGGACCATCTCCTCGGGGCGGACCGCGTCCGGGGAGGGTGTGGAAACCGTGGGAACGCCATCGTAATGGAGGGTCCGCTGGCCCCCGGAAGAGGTGACCGTGATGCTTCCGTGTACCGTGCTCCGGTGATCGACCACCTCCCTGCCCTCCCACCGCAGCTGCAGCGAGTACCGGTGCAGCCTGCCGGCGAACCCAGCCGCCAGGGCCAGCGCGGATGCCACCAGCAGCACGCCGGTGGCCGCGGAAGCGGCCGGCCGGCTGCGCAGGCCACGCCCCAGGGGATGGAGTATCAGCACGCACGGGAGGACCGACAGCAGGGCCATCCATACCGATATCCGCACCGGGTCCAGATGGGGGATCAGCAGGAAGGTGAGCAGCGCCCCCGCCACCATGGTTCCCAGGGTCTCCAGGACGTAGGCCGACCCCAGGAACCTCCCGGCCTCCGCGGGCTCGCCGGACCCGCCGCAGAGGACCCGGCAGGATACGGCGAACAGGCCTCCGTGGGGAAGGGCCACCGGAGCCAGGACGGCCAGCGAGCCGGTGATCACGTGCAGCAGGCCCAGCCCCTGGCCTGCACCGGCGCCGAGCAGCTGCCGCATCACGCGGGCCACGAAGACCGTGGCCGGCAGGGCCGCCGCGATGATCAGGCTAAGCCATACGAAGGCCGCAGCGGGGTCGCGCATCCGCCCCGAGGCCCGGGAGAGGGCCAGGGAGCCCAGGGCCTCCAGGGCCAGCCAGTTCGCCAGCACTACACCAACGATGAGCTCGTTGCCCAGGAAGGCCACCATCAGCTCGCGAAGAAGGACGATCTGGGCCGCCATGCCCACCAGGCCGGAGAGAGCGATGGCGGCCCCGGCGGCGCCCCGGGATGGCCGGGGCATCGCAGCGGTCACTCCCAGACGCCGGGGACCTCCAGGCCGCACCGGCGGCAGGAGCCGTCCCGCATGTTCATCTCGTTGACCTGGAAGTGGGTCCTGTCGATCAGGGTGGCTCCGCACTCCGGGCAGAAGGTGGAGTTGCGGACGTGGCCGGGGACGTTGCCCAGGGTCACGTACTCCAGTCCGGCCTCCCGGGCTATGGACCAGGCCTCCTCGAGGGTGGAGATCGGCGTGGGCGACAGCCGGGTGAGCCTGTAGGAGGGGCTGAACCTGGAGAAGTGCACGGGAACGTCCGGACCCAGCTCGTCCCTAACCCACCGGCACATGGCCCGGATCTCGTCGGGGTCGTCGTTGAGGGTGGGGATCACCAGGTAGACTATCTCCAGCCACACGCCCTCCTCGCGGATCGTGCGCAGGGTGCCCAGGACGTGCTCCAGCTCACCTCCGCCGCAGACCTCGTCGTAGAAGTCCTCGGAGAAGGCCTTCAGGTCCACCGTCACCCCGTCCACATGCCCGAGGATGGCCCGGAGGGGCTCCTCGGCCATGGAGCCGTTGGTGTGGAGTATCGTCCGCAGGCCGCGCTCCTCGGCCTCCAGGACCACGTCGTACATGTACTCGTAGAAGACGGTGGGCTCGTTGTAGGTGAAGGAGATGGCGGCGCAGTCGTTCTCCTCGGCCTGATCGACGACCTGCCCGGGGGTGAGGTGGTAGCTCCGGAGCTCCTCCACCGTCCTCTGCGACATGTGCCAGTTGTGGCAGTGCAGGCAGGTGAAGGTGCAGGAGGCCGTGCCCACGCAGTAGATGCGGGTGCCCGGCAGGAAGTGGTACATCGGCTCCTTCTCTATGGGGTCCACCTGCAGGGCGCACGGACGGTTGTAGACCAGGGTGTACAGGGTGCCGCCGCGGTTCTCGCGGTTGCTGCAGAAGCCCCTCTCTCCCTCGGGTATCAGGCAGCCGCGGAAGCACAGCCCGCACCTTACAGTATCCCCTTCCAGGGGGGTGTAGTACCTGGCCTCGGCCGGCTCGTCAGGGGTGGCGGCCGATATCACGACCTGGGCTCCCTGTCCGGGACCAGCCGCCGGAGCGGAGTCCGGGCAGGTGGCGAGTAGGGCCGCACCCAGGCCGGCCAGGACCGCTGCCGGCCACCTCCAGATCTTGCGCTTTCCGCTGAAGCCGCACCTCCTCTCAGTTCCACGCATGTTGACTGTACGCAACCGCCGGAGCCCGCACAAGGACCCAGTTGCAGCCCCCGCGATTGGCCCGCCCGCTTCCGGCGACTATTGTACACTCTGAACGGTTCTGCGCTTTGCCGAAGGCCACGGAAGGAGATCTCATGGCGGCGGAAAACGTTCCCGTCTCCGAGGGCAGCGACGAGCTGCTCCGTGAGCTCTTCTGGCGGTCCTCCATGCGGGTCGCCATCGTGGACGGCAGAGCCAGGATAGTCATAACCAGCAAGGCATTCCGGGATGCCTTCCCCAATGTCATCGATATGGAGGACGGGCGCGAGCTGATCACCCTTGCCGGAGTGCTCGACGGCGAAACGCTGCCCGACCGGCTGTCCAGGCTCCCTCCGGGTAAGCGCGTGGACTTCACCGTCAGGATTCCATTCGCCGGAGTGGAGAACACCATCCGCATCGAGGTGGCCGGCCTGCACAGCACCCAGCAGGGACAGCAGCTGTTCCTCACCGAGTGGATCGCATCGGGCGACCGGGAGACCTTCTCCCGGTCCATGGTGCAGATAGAGGAAAGCTACCGCGAGCTGCAGGAGAACCTCCCCGTAGGAGTCTACCGGGCGGTGGAGGAGGGTCTGATTCAGACCGCCAACAGCGCCCTGATCCGGATGATGGGGTTCGAGAGCTTCGAGGCGCTGCAGAACGCGCGACTGCACGAGGTCTGGGTCCATCCGGATCAGAGGACGGAGATGATAGGGACGCTGCGGGAAGAGGGCTTCGTCCTGGGCTACGAGGTCACGCTGCGCCGGGCCGACGGAACCGAGCTGGAGGCCTCGTTCGACGCCCGGGGCACATTCGACTCCGAGGGCAATCTGGTCTACTTCGACACCATCGTGCAGGACATTACCGACAGGGTACAGGCCCAGCGGAAGCTGGAGCAGATGGCGCGCACCGACAGCCTTACCGGGCTCTGCAACCGCCAGCACCTCATGGAGCGGTTCGAGGATGAGCTGGCCAGGTCCTCGCGCTACAACCGTCCCCTCTCTGTGATGATGATCGACCTCGACCACTTCAAGCAGGTCAACGACGGCTACGGACATCTGGCCGGGGACGAGGTGCTGGTGGCCGCCGCCTCGGTGATCAGCAGGACCCTTAGGGGGACGGATTTCGTGGGCCGGTACGGAGGCGAGGAGTTCCTTGCGGTCCTGCCGGAAACGACCCTGGAGGGGGCCCTGGACCTGGCCGAGAGGCTGCGGGGCGCCATGGAGGATACCTGCCACTGGATGCCCTGCGGCGACGAGCTGGAGGTCACCTGCAGCATAGGGGTGGCGGAAGCCGTATGCAACGAGGTGGAGGACATCATCGACCTGGCCGACTCGGCCATGTACGCGGCCAAGCGCGCCGGGCGCAACACCGTCATGAGCTGCATCGCGGACTGACCCCAGACGGACCGGGGGCCTCCAGGCTCTTGCTCTACTGGCATTTCCATAGCCAACCAGCTCCATACCGGGACATCCCGCGGGAACCATTCCTTCCCGAAGGTGCTACTACCTCGGACAGGTCACCGGGAGTAAGAGACTGACGGACCCTCGAGGCGACGACATCTCAACTCACAACGTGCCCGGCGCGGAGCGGCCGGTCACCACGACGGCTGCACACACGGCCCGTACCTCCCCTCCTGCGGGCAAGGGCCGGACGGCTCTGCCGCGCCGGGCACCGATACGTCCAGCCCAAAGCGGCGGATGCCGGCGGGTCAGTCCTCTTCTTCCTCCCCTTCCTCCCCGGCAGCCATTCCTCGGGCCTCCTCCATGGCGGCCTCATCCCGGCAGAAGCCGCATACGCCGTCCTCGATGCAGGAGCTGCAGGTGTAGCGGCCGCAGCGCTGGCATTCATCGAACTCGTCGCTCACCTCCTCGAAAGCCCTCAGGAGGGTCTTCCTCTCCCTGCGGTCCTCAACTGCATCCTCCCGGGCATCCACCTTCTCCTCCGCCCTGCGCCCCAGGGCGTGCCCTACGAGGGGTATCCTGTAGAGGGTCTCCCAGATGAGGTCCTGGACCTTCCAGAAGAAGCCGGACTTCACGGTGTCCGTCGCGATGTTGTCGGTGAACCGGTAGGTTCTCTCCGTCATCATCTCCCGGTCGCAGTAGGGGCAGCTGAAGACGTACCTTCGTCTGTCCCCCGTCAAGTCCTCCCGCAGCTCCCTGCTGATCGAGGAATCATCCTTGTCCACCCAGCTGCCCTCCAGCGCTATCTGCTCCAGCCTGGGATCCATTGCCCTCTCCCTCCCGGCCGACACCGGCCCATACATCTGACGCTTCGGCATTCATGTTTAGGATAAGGAGAACCTCTTCCGGGAGAAACCCTTGCGACTGCAGAGGCCCGGCCGCCTCGTAGGCGGGATGACGGCGCTGGACGGGGAGGGCGTCCATGGAGCATCTTCCCCTTCTGCGTTCCGACGCCCCATACCGATCATGCCGAAGGCGGACGGCACGGGGCTCGCCGGTAGACTTGCACGAGATCACCGGGAGGCCGGATGTGAGCAGGACCTGCCCCAGATGCGGAGTGCCCCTGCGGCCGGAGGAGCTGCACCGCGAGAACGTAGACCGGTGCCCGGAGTGCCAGGGGATGTTCTTCGACGCGGGGGAGCTGGACCACATCAGCAGGCTTACCGCCATACTCAACCGCATAGAGCTGGGCGAGCCGGAGATAGAATGCCCCATACGTGAAAGGCCGGTCATATCCTGCCCTGTCGACGGGGCCGCCATGGAGGTCCGGCAGGCAGCTGGCGTGGAGGTTGACCACTGCCCCTCCTGCGGCGGCTACTGGCTCGACGGCGGCGAGCTGGCAGAGCTGTACCTGGTTGAGCAGCACATCAGGGCCAACCTCAGCCTATACCTCAGGCTGGGCTCCGGATGAGCGTCAGGCACGTCACCAAGCGTACGATATGCGCCATCAACCAGCTCTCCATCGAGATGACCGGCGGAGTGGTGGCCGACCCCCGGAACAACTTCCGCCAGGGCCAGGGGCTGGGCTTCCTGGACCGGATAGTGGCCAACGAGGCCTTCGGCCACATGCTGTACGAGGACATCTTCCATCAGGCCGCCGCATACCTCTTCTACATCGTGAAGAACCACGTCTTCGAGGACGGAAACAAGCGCACGGGGCTGGCCACCGCCGTGCTCTTCCTGGAGCTGAACGGGATCGCCCTGGCACCCCTCAGCGAGAACGCGGTCTTCGATCGGATATCCAACATCGCCGCCGGCACCCAGGACGCGGGTGTGGCCATACCGGAGATGGCCCGATGGCTGCGGCGCAACTCGCTTTACTGATGCACGCCCCCCGGTGAAAGGCGGAGGCAGCAGAAGCGGAAGGTGGAACTCATGAAGGTCTGGATCGCTCTGGCGGCCTGGGTGCTGGTCTCGCTGTCGGCGGGGCTCGTTGGGTCTCAGTTCGCTCCCGGGGAATGGTACGAGGCCCTGCAGAAGCCCTCCTGGAACCCTCCCGCATGGGTGTTCGGACCGGTGTGGACCGCCCTCTACATCCTCATGGGAGTGGCGGCCTGGATGGTCTGGAGGGAGAGGGGCTTCGGCGGGTCCTCCCCGGCCCTGTACATCTTCCTCGCCCAGCTGGTGCTCAACGGGCTGTGGTCCTACCTGTTCTTCGGGGCCAACAGCCCCATGTGGGCCTTCTTCGAGATTCTGGCGCTGGAGGCCCTGATAATCGTCACCCTGGTGCTGTTCTGGCGAATCAGGACTGCCGCCGGGGTCCTGCTGCTCCCCTACGCGCTGTGGGTGGGCTTCGCTTCGGTGCTGAACCTCGCGCTGTGGCGGATGAACGCCTGACCCGATCGGCCGCTGTTCTGCCGCAGCCGTTCCAAAGGCAAGGCTCCGGCGCTGCTCATGGGCAGACGGTATGGCGGATCCCTCCCATGGGAGTTCCGTCGGATACGGGATTGCGCCGGCTCGGGGGGCAGCTTCATATGTTTGTGGGTCAGCTACTGCGAAGTCGTTTGCCGAGCGGAGTCCGGAGGATCATGTACCCTCGAATCGCATGGTGCGCCGTCCTGGTCTGCGCCCTGGTCTTCACTGCAGGCGCACATGCCCATCCGCACATGTTCGTGGATGCAAGGCTCTGCGTGGTCATGGAGGGTGACAGGGTTGCGGGGCTGGAGATGACCTGGTTCCTCGACCCGTTCTTCACGTCGTCCATAGTCTCGGACTACGACCGTGACCGGGACGGAGTCCTCTCCGGCGGGGAGGTTGTGACCATCCGGGAGAACGCCTTCCAGAACCTCCGCAACTTCGACTACTTCACCTACCTGGAGACCGGCGGGAACACCTGCTCGCCGGATACCGTGGAGGACTTCACAGCGTACATGGCCGGCGACACCCTGGTCTACCGGTTCTATGCCCCCTTCGACGTGCCCGTCCGCGGGAACGCTTTCGCCGTGGCCATCTACGACCGCAGCTTCTACTGCGACATCCTCTACCACCCCGAGGACCCGGTCCGAGTGAGGGGGCCGGGCAGCGCCCGAGCCAGCTGGGAGATCGTCGAGGACCGGGACACCCGGATACAGTACGGCGGCAGCGTCTCCGTATCCCGCTCTGGACGGAGCTACGGAGGCACCGCCTACCCTCAGCAGGTGGTTGTTACCCTTGGGGAATAGCGGCTAGGGTGCGCCTGGCGCCGCTGCTCACCGCTCTGCTGGCGTCCGCCCTGCTGGCCCAGGGCAACCCGTTCATCGATGGAACGCCGGCCCGCCCGGGGGACTCCATGTCCGGCGCCGGGACGGAGGAAGGCGTGACGCGGGGTCCCCTGACCGGACTGGCGGAGTGGACTGCGGGCATCCAGAGGAGCCTGCAGAGGGATATCTCGCATGCAATGCGGAGGGCGGCCGCTGAAGGGCTGTCGGCAGGCCTTGTCCTCCTGCTGGGCATCTCCTTCCTCTACGGTCTTCTCCACGCCCTTGGGCCGGGACACCGCAAGACCGTTCTGGCCGGCTACTTCCTGGGCCGGCGTGAGTCACCGCTGCGGGGAATCGTTGCCGGAGGGCTCCTGGCGGCGGCCCACGCCGGCAGCGCTGTAGTGGTGGTCTGGGCCCTGTACGTCTTTGCCGTGGAGTCGATGACGCTGTCGGTCAGCCGGGTGGAGCAGATCCTCCTTCCCCTTACCTACGCATTCATCCTCCTGCTCGGGGTGTGGATGCTGGTGGAAGGCATGCGCCGCCACAGCCACAGCCCCGGGAGGGGGAGGACCGGCCTCTGGGGAATCGTACTCTCCGGGCTGGTGCCCTGCCCCGCGGCCGCGGCCGTCATGCTGTTCGCAGTGAGCTCCGGCTCTCCCTGGGTGGGGGTGGTGTCGGTCCTGGCGATGTCGGCGGGAATGGGCGTCGTCCTGGGCGGCGTGGGGCTTGCCGGCAGCCTCTTCCGCGACAGGCTGGCCCTCCTGCTGGCCGGCAGGGGTCGGGGGCCGGCCGTCGAGAGGGCCCTCCACCTGGCGGGAGGAATCCTCCTGATTCTCTTCGGAGGCCTGATGCTTGCCGGCGATCTCCTGGGCTGAGGCGTTCGGGCAGTACCCGCAACCGCTGAGAGTCCGATCCGGCGGGATTCTGTCATGCCCGGCCGGCGAAGGGGGGCATCGCCGGCCGGGCCGTAGGGTCAAGCTGAGTAGGTCATGGCTCAACCCCAAAAGCCATCAGTCCACGAACTCCAGTTCCACGCGGTTGCCGGAGAAGCCGATGATCCTGAAGCCCGTATCCAGTGATGACAGGTCGTCCATCACCTCCTCGGTGGATGTCTCCGACAGAACCTCCATGGTTCCCCTGGAGCCGGTAAGGTCCCTGGTGACAACGTCCAGCACCCCCCTGACATGGTTGCGGATATCGGACCGGAGCCGGCTCATCCTCTCGAAGCTGGCGTTGGTGGCCACCAGCAGGGTGGTGTTCCCGCTGCGGATCCAGCCGTCGAGAATGGCGGATTCCAGGTAGGAGGCCGTACTGTCCGCCGCCCGGGCCCGCGCCTGGCTCTCGCTGAAGGGAAGTGCGACCGTCATGGCCTTGCCCGCCAGCAGGGCGGCGGTTTCGGTGTTCACGGCCCTGGCGCTCACCCGGTACTCGTGCATCCGGCGCGGGCTGCCGGCCATCATCCTGGACTCCTCGATGTGAAGGGCCGTTCCCGTGATGACTATCTCGGCGCCGGCGCGGAGGCCGATAAGGGCGGCGGTCTCGTCGTCGCCCTGAAGCATCAGCCGCAGCTGGTCCCTCCTCAGGGCCTCCCGTGCGGTATGTGCGTCCACCACCGGAAAACCCTTCTCCCTGAAGTGGTCCAGCACGGCGGTCTCGAACATTGTGCCGCCCATTAGGGAGGAAGCTTCGTCGAGCTCTCCCATGGAGGAGAGTTCCCGGATCACAACCATTATCCTGGGCCTGCCCTGCTCCGCCAGGAGAATGCCTATGGCGGCAAGATCGTCCTCTATGGCCTCGGTCCTGACAACCGCCCTGACCACCACCCGGTAGAGGCCGCCGGCCTGCGTCTCGTCGATGACCCTGTAGGACGACACGTACCCGTGCGTGCGGGAGTAGATCCTGTCGGAGATCAGCTGGTAGTTGCTCACCTCCGTCTCCGCATCCACGTACGCCCCCACCCCCTGCTCCACGGCCTTCCGCAGGGCATCATCGATGGCGTTGTCCCTGGCTATGTCTGCGGCGGTGCCCGTAATCGCCGCGGCACCCTCGGCCAGTACCTCCGTCTCCCCCGCCGCGGGGGCGGTATGGGCCTCAGCCCCAGTGTCGCCGTAGCGGGTGGACGGACCGCCGGAAACCACGCTCTGCCGGCTGCAGGAGGCCAGCAGGAAGACGAGCAGGATACCCGCGACTCTCATCCCCGCCATGCCTAAAGCACCCCCAGAAGGAGCTTGCCCGCGTTCATCAGCAGAGGGAGGCCGGACTTGAGCCATCCCAGGGCACCCGACTCCTCCTCGCCCAGCACTATGTCGGTGCCGAGCTGACCAGCGGCCTGCCGGACGTTCAGCACCAGCGGGGAGCCCGAGAGCCCCGTCTGGGATAGTACCCGGTCCAGGTCGGAGATGAACCGCAGGGCGGTCCCGCTGCCGGCACCCAGATAGGAGGCGTACTGGCTGGTATCGATTAGGAGGTTTCCGTCGGAATCGTAGATCTTGGGGTACATGGAGGGCTTCAGCCCGGCATCGGTGCCGTCGAGCACCAGTCCGGAGTACTGCTGGAGGAACTCCCTGGTCTGCTCGGAGATTGCGAGATCGCCTGCAGCGGGGCTTTCGAGGGCGGCGCTTATGGCGCCGGAGAGTCCCCCCGAGTCGTAGATCTCCATCTCCAGCTCCACCTCGACGGTGCCCGCGGCCGAGTCATACTCCGCAGGCCCGAGCTGGCGGGCGTTTCGCACCACGCCCTCCACCCGGGTATAGACCACGTCGTAGTCGGTCATGAAGTTCTCCACCCGGGTCTCCGAGTCCACCCGCACTCCCTGTACGATCTCCAGCAGGTTCCTCTGGGCCACCACCACCGCGGCCCGCTCGGCCATCAGCCTGGCCTGGGCCCGGTTTGGATTGTCCGGGTCCAGCACGCCGGTACCGGTGGCTCGCACCCTGTTGTCGGACCAGTCCACCTCGCCGTTTTCGAAGCTCTCGGTGACCTCACCGGAGGCCGCCAGCTCCAGCGGGGGGGATTCCGAGAGCAGCTCTTCGATCTCGGCGGGGGTGGCCGTTCTGGCAGGGATGCCCGGCCCCGTGGAGACACCGCCCGAGGAGCGGGTGGTTGCCGCGGTGCAGCCGGCCAGGAGGATCATCCCCGTCTGCATCATTGCGATAGCGTATCTCATGAGTTTCCGTTTCCGTCGAACAGCCCGATCAGGGACACTTCCATGGCCATCCTCAGGGCATCCTCGGCGCCCTCGAAGCTGGAGCCCTCGCCCGTTGAGGCATAGAGGACCTCCGCGGTCTCCACGGAGATGATCTTCACCATGATGCTGGCGTCCCTCTGGTCGGGCTCATCCTCCCAGAAGCTGTCGTGGGAGATGGAGTTGACGTTGATGGTCATCACCGCCTCTGCTCCCAGCATGCTGCCCAGACGAACGGCCGTGGAGGGGTCCACTGCTCCGGAGTAGGAGAACTCCTGCTCGTCCAGCAGCTCCTCCACCACCGACCTGTCCACCAGGGTGAACCTGTCGGTGCGGAGCAGGGCCAGTCCGGCGTAGTCCGCCAGGTCGGCGGTGGCCGCACCGAACGAAGAGGAGGATGACGTGGGGGGCAGCACGGCGACCCGCCACTGCGGCTTCGTATCCAGAACGGGGGATCGCGCGGAGTTGGATGGCATCCCCAGGGATGCCATCTGCCTGGCCGTGTTGCACCCCGCCATCAGCAGAGAGGCTGCGGCCAGTGCCATGATAGGGAAGGAGATGCTTCGCAAACCGGCTCCCTTCGCTGGTTCATGTCATCACTGATGTAACTGCAGATATACCTCGTCGGGAGCCCCAGGTTCCACCTCGGCAGGTTTCCCGCTACCCCATCTCGCGCCTCCGGACGCAGCGCACTTCTGACGGTAAAGACGTACGGCGCCGCACGGAGGGAACTCCCGGGTGTTATAGTCGGAGAGTCGAAGCTCCGGACTGTATGCGAACTGGGAGGTTTCTATGCGCGCGGGTTACGGGTTTACTGGCGTTCTGCTACTGACGGGCCTGCTGGCGGCGGTTTCTGCCGCCCCGGCCTGTGATACCACCGACTGGGTCTCCCTTGACGGAGAGGCCGGCGAGCCTCCCGGCTACAGCCTCCGCGACTCCGGGACCGGTGGCTTCACGCTGGTGCTGGAGGTCCCCGGCTTCTGGCTGTACGAGCAGCCGGGAGGTGGAACGGTCTACCAGCGTGCGGACCTGCCCGGCCAGCCCCTGGACGAGTCCGACCCGGGCCTGCCGGAGCTGCCGGTGGTGCCGCTGCTTTTCTCACACCCCCCGGGAACCGAGCCGGTGATAGAGGCGGTGAGGCTCACGGGCCAGTCGGAGATAGACGACGTGCACCTCTACCCCACCCAGCCCCCCACCATCGATTCCGGGCCGCCGACAGACGGCCCCTTCGTCTCTCCGGACCGTCAGGTCTATGACTCGGAGAGCGCCTATCCCGACAGCCGGGCGCGGATCGACAGCCCCGGCAACTGGGGCGGAATGCCGGTTGCGCGGCTGGAGGTCTCCCCCCTGGCCTGGATCGGCGCCCGGAGGAAGCTCCTGGCGGCGGCCACCATCGAGGTGGATGTGGTCTTCGAGGGCCACGCGGAGTCCTTTCCCGCCATCTCCGAGCCCATCCAGAGGCTGCACCGCAGCAGGATCATCAACCACGGAGACCTGCCGGTTCCCCATGCTTCGGTGCGTGACGGCAACGGCCCGGAGTACGTGCTGATAACCAACGAGGACAACCTGGCCCCCATCACTCCCCTGGTGCGCCTGCAGCATGTCCTGGGCAACCACGTCCACGTGGAGGTGCTTCCCAACCCGGCCACCTCCATGCAGATAGAAACCGCCGTGAACTCGGTCTACGAGGCGGGAGTCACCAGGTTCGTGGTGATAGCGGGCACGCACCAGCAGCTTCCCTCGCACCAGTACGCCGGCTTCGTGGGGGACTACTGGTTCGCGTGCGTGGACGGAGACAACTACGCCGACGTTGCCGTGGGCCGATTCTCCGACACCGCCGACGACATCCCCAACCAGGTGAACAAGGTGGTCTCCTACCTGTCGCACACTGGCACGCCGGGTGAGGCCTCAATACCGGCCACGTCCGCCCTGGCTGCCCACGAGGAGGACTACCCCGGCAAGTACACGGCCAACAAGAACTTCATCAAGGACTACACCTACGCGCTCACCGACCTGGTCTTCGACACCTACTACCCACCCGAGGGGGCCACGGCGGAGATGCTGGAAGAGCGGATAAACGAGAACGTGGGAACGGTTAACTACCGCGGGCATGGACAGACGACCCACTGGCAGTGGGCTCCGGGGTGGAGCGCGGGAAACATCTACGGCCTCACCAACACCTTCTTTCCGCCGGTATTCAACGTGGCCTGTCTGAACGGAGAGCACAACCTGTCATACAACTGCCTGGCGGAGAGCTGGATGGCGGCCCCCGGGGTAGGCGCCAGCGGAACGCTGGCCGCCAGCGCATCGTCCTACACCACCCCCAACAACACACTGGACAAGGGCATCTACTGGGCCCTCTACCGCGATGGAATCACCATGGCCGGGGAGGCAATGGACGCCGCCAGGGTGGATATGATAACCGCCTACCCCTACTACGGACTGATCAACGCCAGGATGTACCACTGGTTCGGCGATCCGGCCCAGAACATCTTCAACTGCGATGAGACAGGATCTCCATTCGCCCTGGAGCTGTCCGGCCCGGCCTTCGTGAACGCCGGCCCCCAGTCGGTAACCTACACCGTGCTGTCCCAGGGCTCTCCCGTGAGCGGGGTCACGGTATCCGCATCGGACGGAGTGGGCAACCATCCCGACGACCCCGAGGGCTTCTACGCCAGCGACACCACGGACTCCTCCGGTCAGGTGACCCTGGAGTTCGACGGAACCGAGGGCGACTCGGTTCTGGTGGGGGCCTGGAAGCACAACTACGCCTTCGACACCCTGGGCGTGGACGTGGGCCCAGAGGGCGTGGCGGGGACGGAGGGCTCAGACGCCGGTCTGGCCCTGGCCCAGCCCAGCCCCAATCCCTGCGCCGGAGCGCTTTCCATTCAGATCTCTGTGGCGGGACCGGCCCCGGTGAGCCTGGAGGTCTACGACGTCCGGGGCAGGCTGGTGGCGGTGCGCGACGAGGGTCCCCTGCCGGCGGGCTGGAACGGCCTCAGCTGGGACCTGGCCGAGCTTCCCTCGGGCCTGTACGTGCTGCGGGCCCGCGCCGGCGGCCGGGTATCGCAGTCCAGGAAGGTCACCCTGCTGCGCTAGAATCGGGATGAGACCGATCAGGGCCCCCGGCCCTCGGGCCGGGGGTCCGTAATCGGCTCCAGCTAAAGGACAACCATCCGGGCGGTTCCCGCCGGAGCGCCGTCCAGCACCAGCTCGACCATGTACGCGCCGGAAGGCATCTCCGAGACGTCCAGGTCCCGGGCGTGGCCGCCGGCCTGGAGGCTGCCCAGGCTTTCCGCCTGAACCAGCCTGCCCTCGGCGGAGTAAACGCGGAGGGCCACCGCCGCCGGCTGCTGCAGCTCGAAAGTGACTCTGGCCATGCTGCGGACCGGGTTGGAGGCCAGCACCGGATGGGCCGGTCCGGTCACGGAAGCCACCCGGGCATCATGGACACCGGGTATGCCCTCCCCCTCGTAGGCCCGTATGTCGGTCCCGGTGCCGCAGACGATGAGCGTTCCGTCCCAGGCTATGGCCGGAGCGTCCACGTTGGAGACAGATGCAGACCAGTTCAGCGACAGGTCGGCGTCGAAGGAGTACAGCGTACTTTCAGAGCCCACGAAGACCCGTCCTGCCATGTCGGCGGCCATGTATGTGCTGATGCCGGCGTCCACGTCCATGGAGGTGTTCAGTACGCTGCCGTCATCGGGGTCGAGCCGTACCACCTCACCGCTTCGGCTGTAGCTGTAGACGCTGCCGTCTGCGCCCACGGCGAAGGAGGAGAAGGGCACGTAGCCCAGCTCGGCCTCCCATTTCTCCACCAGGCCGCTTCCGGTGTCCTCGAAGGCCACCAGGTAGTCCGTTCCCGGGTTGTTCTGCGAACGGGGGGCGTAGACGGTGCCGTCGGGGCCCACGAAGGGAGCCACCTGCTGTATGTAGCCCCCGTATACCGCCGGGCTCTCGTAGAGGAAGTCGCCGTTGTCCAGGTCGAATACCTCTATTGTGGGGCCGCTGGATCCGGCGGCCCAGCCGTAAGCCTTTCCGCCGAAGACGGCAACCATGGAACCGTTGCTGGTGGGAGAGTTCCGGTCTGCGGTCCACACGGTGCTTCCGTCGTCGGCGTCGATTCTCATGACCGAGTTGAAGTTGCCCACGATCAGGTCTCCGTCGGGAGCGAAGGAGACCCCCTCGGTACTGGACTCGTCCACCAGGTCGTCGGACTTCCAGAGCTGCGACCCGTCTGTCGCATCCAGGGCGTACATGTAGGAGGCGTTGGTGTTCCCCGCCCGGGAGGCGTAGACCACCCCGTCCCGAATGGCTGAAACGTGGTTGCGCCAGTCGGTGGAGGGGAAGTCCACGGGGAGGTCGGCCGACCACAGCTCCTCGCCGGAGTGTATGTCGTAGGCGTAGATGAGGGTGCCGTGAAGTACGTCGCCTATGTCGAAGCAGCGGGCCACCACCATGATGTTGCCGTCGGTTACCGGCGCCCATCCTATTACGGCATAGGCCCCTCCCTGCCAGAGGAGGTCGGCCCCGCTGGGCCCCGGCTCCTCCACCATGCCGTAGCGGGCCGGGTCGCCACCGGTGGCCACGTTCCATTCCTCGGCCGCGTACGATGGCGAAGCCAGCAGCGCCGGCAGAGCGCAAACACAGAAAACTGTCCTACAGAAATTCCCCATGATTCTCCTTCCCTGGCACATGCGATGCAAGTTGGTGGGACCAATCCCTACTCCTCCTCCGTCCTCTCGCTGTAGTCCCCCTCGCCCACGCTGGCCTCCCGGCCGCTCAGAACGTGACGGATTTCCATGAATCGCGGCGCCGGCCGGAGCCAGAACAGCCGCTCCGGATGTTTCCGTAGGGCCCTCCCTACGGCCCCGATGCCCCCCAGGACAACGAAATCTCCCGAGCTCTCCTCGCCCTCCGTCACAAAACAGTCGGTGATGGTGAGTCCCTCGCCCTCCTGCCGGCAAAGCTCTTTGAGCATGCGGCTCTGTCGCTCGCTGGTCCTGGCCTCGCAAAGCCTCCAGCCCGCCAGCCGGGCCAGCTGCTTCTGCACCAGGAGTCTGACCAGAGCGAACATCCGTACCCCCTTCGGGTCCTTCCCCGAGCCATATGCTGCCCGTTCTTTCATGATAAGGAACGCCGCCGCAGTCGAGGCTGTCGCCGGCGGGCGGAGGTTCTTCCGGCGGGTTGCCGCCCCGGGCTTGACCTGCGGATTTGCTTAAGTAGTTTAGCAATTACTGAAATGGAGGCTCCATGGACGAAGCGCGGCTGGCCGACGCCATGAAGGCGCTGGCCTCGGCGACCAGGCTGAGGATACTGGCCCTGCTGGGGACGCGCCCCCTCTGCGCGGGGGGAATCGCCAGGAGGGCCGGCATCTCACCCTCCGCTGCATCGCAGCACCTGAGGGTGCTCCGGGCCGCCGGGCTGGTGGAGGACTGCCGGAGGGGCAACCACGTGCACTACTCACTGGTGGAGGAGCGGCTGCGGGAGATTGAGACGGCCCTGGAGGCCCTGCTGCGGATCGGGGAAGGGCCGCCGTGCGAAAGACCCGACGAAGAGTGTGACGGCCTGAACAGGAATGGAGGATGACATGTGCGGAGAGAAGAAGGGCAAGTGCGAGCATCCCGAGAGGCTTGGGGACAGGAACCCCGGCGACTGCTCGCCGGAGCAGATCGAGGAGTGTCACGGAAAGGCGAAGAAGCACAACTGCTGCTGCGAGGACGACAGCTAGACCAGAGGAGGGTTTCCACACATGACGGCTCTGAGAACAGCGATGCTGCTGCTGGCTCTGCTTGCGCTGGCCTCACCGGCCATGGGACAGGGCTGCCCGGATACGGACCCGGGCTGCGGCTGCAGCCATCACGGCGACGAGTGTGACGACTGCGAGTGCGAGGATGCCGACTGCTGCGGCGACTGCCACGGCGAGGGCTGCACCTGCGACTGCGAGGGAGTAGACTGCGAAGAGGTCCACGAAGAGGCCGACTCCATCGGCCGTCATGAAGGCGACGGCCACTGCGGGGGCTGCCACTGACAGGTTCAGGCTCGGGTCGTAGTGTAGACCGGAACACGTTGGGCGCACTTGCCGGGAGGCGGATATCCTGGAGAAGGTAATACAGACCAGTGAGCTGAGCCGCAGCTTCGGCGAGAAGCGGGCCGTGGACCGGGTCTCCTTCTCGGTGGAGCGCGGGGAGGTCTTCGCATTCCTGGGGCCCAACGGCGCCGGGAAGACCACCACTGTTCGGATGCTCACCGGCGTCCTCTCCCCCACCTCCGGCACCGCCTCCATCATGGGCTACGACATACGGCGGCAGCCGCTGCAGTCCCGGGCCGCCATAGCCGTTGTCCCCGAGGAGTCCAACGTCTACATGGACCTCAGCGTGCGGCGGAACGTGCTGCTGATGGCCGAGCTCTACGGCGTGCCCCGGGGCAGGAGGATTTCGGAGACCGACGCGCTCCTGCAGCGCCTGGGGCTGGCGGACCGGGCCGGCCAGCGGGCTGCGGCCCTCTCCAAGGGGCTGCGACAGCGGCTGGTGCTGGCGGCGGCCCTGGTGACCGGCCCGGAGGTGCTGTTCCTGGACGAGCCCACCAGCGGCCTGGACGTTCACAGCGCCAGGCTGATACGCGACATAGTGACCGCCCTGCAGAGGCAGGGGATAACCGTCTTCCTCACCACCCACAACATGGAGGAGGCGGGAGAGCTCAGCTCCCGGATAGCCATCATCCGCCAGGGGAGGCTGGTGGCCATCGACACTCCCCGGCGGCTGCGCAGCGCCATACGCAGCAGCCAGTTCGTAGAGGTGGGCCTGGGGGACGGGGCATCCGGGGAGGATCTTTCGGGGCTGGACGGGGTCACCGGCCTGGAGCGGTCGGGAGAGCTGTGGCACCTGCTCACCGCCGACCCCGGGGCCACCGCCTCCGCCGTAGTGAAGTGGGCCGACGGCAGGGGTCTGGAGCTGACCCACATCTGCACCCGCAAGCCCAGCCTGGAGGAGGTCTTCCTCCACCTCACCGGGGAAGGAGGGGATCGATGACGGACAAGGCGAGGCGGGCGGCGGGATGGAGGCGCCAGGCCCACGGCGCCATTGTGGTGCTGAAGAAGAACGCCCTCCTCTACTACCTGAAGCCACCGGTTCTGATCTTCGGCGTACTCTTCCCCGTCTTCTTCTACATCGCCTTCCGCATGGGCAGGCCCGTGCCCTCGGAGGTGGTGGTCCCGGGCATGGTGGCCATGGCCCTGTGGTTCACCGCCAGCGCGGTGGGCCCTCTGGTGACCCCGTGGGAAAGGGTGGCGAAGACCTACGAGCGGCTCATATCAACGCCCCTGGGAGTACCGGCGATACTGGCCGGGGACGTTCTCAGCGGCTTCCTGTTCGGCATCGCCATCTCGGCGCTGCCGGTGGCCCTGGGCCTGCTGCTCAGCGAGGCGGCGGTGGCCAGCTGGCCGCTGCTGGCCGGAGGGGCGGTCCTGTCGGCCCTCTGCTTCTCCTCCATGGGGGTGCTGCTGGCGGCTCCCCCCGTGCGGGGACCGTCCAACATCATGCTGCTGTCCAACCTGGTCCGGCTGCCGCTGATCTTCGTCAGCGGGGTCTTCGTTCCCCTGCTGGAGATGCCCCCGTGGGTCCGGTGGGTGGCCCCGGTGTCCCCCCTGACCTACGGAGCGGCCGTCATTCGCTCGGCCTTCGGGCAGACCACCTGGCTGTCACCGGGGCTGTCCCTGGCCGTGCTGGTGGTCTACAGCGGCGTTCTGTTCGCCCTGGCCTGCATGTTCCACCGGATGGGCCGGTCCCGCGGCCTCTAGGCCCTAGAAGGGCCGGTATCCCAGATTGAGCCCTATCCATAACGGCCACGCTTTAGCCTCCGAGTCGTCGTCGGCGAAGCCATGCAGGTAACCGAGCTCAAACTCGAAGGAGAAGCCGGAATCGGATATGTAGTGAGTCCCCAGCGGCACGAAGAGGACCGGCTGGGAGTCGTACTCCTCCTGCTCGTTCTCATCGTCTCCGAACAGGTCTATCTCGGGAAAGGGAGCGACGCCCCCCTGAAGGCCAAGGAAGAGTGACCAGTGCCGTTCGTCGTCGTTGCCAAAGGGATGCATGCTCAGTCCGAATCCCCATTCAAGGCCTGCTCTGGCCTCCACGTTGAGCATGGGACTCGGGAAGTAATCCAGGGTGATTCCGCTTGCGGCTCCCCCCAGTGACAGGGAAACCCCGAAGGGCGAGTCCTCCCTGGGGTTGCCGGGCCTCTTCTGCTCCGAAAGGGCGGGGGCTGCGAGGAGGAAGAGGAAGACGGTCAGGATCACGACTGCGGAACGCATTCTGCATCTCCCTTCAAGACGGCGGCGTCGGCAGCGCTCGTAATGTCAGATCGGGTGACGGCGACGGGCGTCTGCCTTGTCTTATCCAGCTCTTTCGACAGACACCGGATTCACTCAGGGCCTGAACCCCAGCTGGAGGCACCCCCACGGGGCGTCGAAGGAATCCAGATCGTCGTTCTCGAAACCGTGCATGTAGCCGAGCTCAAACTTGAAGGAAAAACCGGACTGGGCTATGTGGTGCAGCCCGATCGGGATGTAGATGTTGTTCTGAGTGTAGTCCGTGTCTTCGAAAAGGTCTACCTCAGTGTCCGGTATGACACCTCCCTGCAGACCGATGTAGGGAGACCAGGTCCTGTTGTCGTCGTCCCCCATGGGATGGAAGTTGATACCGCCACCGCCGCCGCCCATCACTCCCACGATTCCCTCCAAGTTAATTTTGTTGGTGACGTAGTAGTCCAGCCCGAAACCCGCCATCGCAACGCCTCCGGAGGCCAGGGAGAACCCCAGTGGCATGGCCTCTCTGCGGTTTTCGCCCTTTGTCTTGGCGGACAGAGCGGGGGCAGCGAGGATGAAGAGGATTACAGCCAGGATTGTAGATGAGGATCGCATTTTGCATCTCCCTTCAGATCATGACACCTGCATTAGCCTATTGCCCGATCAGTCCAGGGAGTGGGCGTTACCTATACTGTATCTAACTGCACTAACTTGTGTCAATTAGCATTGGTCCAGCGACTGGCCGGTTCCCGCCGCGGGCCAGGGCGCAGAAGGCCGGAATCGGAAGAATGCTGCAGAGGCTCGGCCGGGACAGGAGGAGAGCTGGCCGCTGCTGGAGATGCTCGTTTGGGCAAAATGGAGGACCCCAGTATACCCGCCACCCTGAAACGCCGGCCACATGCGTTCGACCTTCGGCCGGATCGGGCGCCTCTCTCCCGGTCTTTCCATGGCAGTGGCGGCGATCTAACGCGCCTTGATGCTGCCCCAGGTACCCGCGTCCATGGTCAGGCTGTCCCCGCAGGCGGTGATGGTGAGGCCGTGCACCTGCCACAGCACACTCATGCTGCCGGTATCCAGGCACTGGCCCTCGCCCTCGAAGGCGATGCCCAGCCAGTCCCCGCCGGTGATCCAGTATGCGTTGAGGCATATGGTGTCGCTCTGCTGTATGGAGCCCTCTCCGTAGATCCCCTCCTGCCAGATCTCGTTCCAGGCGGTTCCGGTGGAACCGAGCTCTATGAAGAAATCGACGGTCCCGTCGACGACGCTGGCGTCCAGGCTGTAGGGAATCCGGACCACCACCGAGTCGGTACCGTCCGGGACGAAGTAGATCATCTCCCGGGGGCCCTCGCCGGTGAAGAGCAGGGCGTCCCAGATGTGCATTGTCGTCTGCACCACGGCGCCTTCGTCTCCGAAGCTCCACGCCGTGCTTGCGTACCACCCCTCGGGGAGCTGGCCGAAATCGGTATCCAGTATCACACCGTCTGCCCTGGCAGGTCCGGGCTCTACCAGCAGCAGAGCAACGGCTGCAGCAGCCATCATCCTCATGCAGGCCTCCCGTCGATCTTCAGCAGGACCCGGTCTCCAATGTCGGGGGCCCTCCGGGCAGAGGGCCCGCACCGTGTTCCGCTTTCCCGGGCCTGCCCCCCAACAACATGTGACCATAGCCAGGGAAGGCAAGGAACCCGGTTCGGGGGTGGTTCTCTAGCAGGCTCCCGCGCGTCGCGTCCGTGAGCCGGTGGGCAACAGAGCCGCCGGCCCCGGCCATACATTCCGTCTGCGGACGTGCATCCCAATTCGTTGACAATTTGTGTATTTGGCGTATATTGCAAACTAATCAGGGAACGAAGCAAAGGGGAGCGAGATGGACGCCGAACACAGAATGGAGCTTGACCGGCGCGCGGAGGTCATTTCCGCGCTGGCCCACACCTCCAGGCTGATAGTCGTGGAGGAGCTGGAGGATGGCGACAGGAGCGTGGGGGAGCTCACAGAGGCCGTGGGGTCGGACATGTCCACGGTGTCCCGGCACCTCTCGGTGCTGCGCAGCGCGGGAATAGTCTCCTCCAGCCGGGACGGAAACAGGATCATCTACCACCTGCAGACTCCCTGCATAACCTCATTCTTCGACTGCGTACAGAGGGTTATCGACGAGACCGAGGGCTGCTCCTGCGGCCGATAAGCGGACAGGGACTGGAGGCAGCGCAGTGGATCTGAGAAAGAGCTGGAAACCCCTTGCCGTCATGCTGGCCGTCTTCCTGGGGGCCTTCTACATGCCCCTGGGCTCCGCCTCCTTCCGGGGCGGGATCATGGAGGCGCTGGCCCTCCTGCACGAGTACGCCCGTGAACATGTGATTCTCTGCCTGCTGCCGGCCTTCTTCATCGCCGGCGGCCTGGCGGTCTTCCTCAAGCGCGAGGCCGTGATGCGCTACCTGGGTCCCAAGGCGAGGAAGCCGGTGGCCTACGCGGTGGCGTCCGTATCCGGCAGCGTCCTGGCGGTCTGCTCGTGCACAGTGCTGCCGCTCTTCGCCGGCATCTACAGACTGGGGGCCGGACTGGGCCCGGCCAGCGCATTCCTCTACGCCGGCCCGGCGATCAACGTTCTGGCCATCATCCTCACCGGCAGGATACTGGGAGTGGAGATGGGCCTGGCCAGGGCCCTGGGGGCCGTTGTCTTCAGCGTCATCATCGGCCTGTTGATGCACCTGATCTACCGGGGCGAGGAGCGGGAGCGGGCCGCCGGGTTCGTTCAGTCCGATTCCTCCTCCGACCACCGCCCCCTCTGGCAGACGGTGGTGATATTCTCCGCCCTGGTGGGCGTACTGGTCTTCGGCAACTGGGGCCTCCCCGAGAACGCAGCCGGCCTGTGGAGCGCCGTCTACTCGGTGAAGTGGGTTCTTACGGGCCTCTTCGCCGGTCTGGTGGCGCTGTCCGCCTGGCGCTGGCTGGGAGTGCGCCTCTGGAAGCTGCTGGCTACGGCTGCTGCTGCCGTTGTGGCGAGCTTCCTGGGCGCAGGCACCCTGGGGACCTTTTCGGTGGCCATCGGCGGGTTCGCGGTATCGCTGGGCACATCCGAGGGGGAGGGAGCGGCGTGGAT
>Ga0207797_1000477_pt1 | contig 30994 bp, 26 predicted proteins | sample PRCRCaboRojoPR_6_FD_187275 | JGI IMG/M metagenome (GOLD analysis project Ga0207797, IMG submission 187275) | Marine sediment microbial community from Cabo Rojo, Puerto Rico - PR CR 10% Liquid 1 (SPAdes) | ecosystem: Environmental > Aquatic > Marine > Coastal > Sediment | place: Cabo Rojo, Puerto... | reverse complement strand
CCTCCTGCGCGGCATATCCGCTCCGAGGGGATTGCCAGATCCCACCTCCAGTGCTGAAGGGTGCTCTTCACCAGTGACAAGCCTTGTGAGCGTGCACGTGTCGAGGAACCCTCGCTGTCGTGTACTACCCCTCTTCCTCCTCTGCCCCCTCCCGAAGGGTAAACCGCCACGCACACCAGTACGCATCGGGATGGGGATCAGGGGGACAGGCGATGCATTCGGTCTCGAAGCGTGGGTCGATGGTGCTGGCGAAGTTGCTGTACTCCACCAGGCCCACTGGCTTGCACGGGAAGTCTGGCAGGCCCTTCCGCTGGCGCGCGGCTTGGACCCGGCACCTGTTCATCCGGAAGATGAACGTCTTCTCGTCCACGTCGATGATCTCTTGTTCGTTGATCCGCGCATACAGCCGATACTGGAGCGCCCGCTTCAGCGCCGGAACGCCGCCGCCCGGCTCGATGCCCAGGAAGCCCATGATCCGCCTGGCCTCGATCACGGTGAACCGCTCCCAGGCCGATTTGTCCAGTTCAATCGCCGTCTCCATATCGAAAGCATCTTCGGCCGCCAGAAACCACAAACCGTCATGGGCCAGCCAGTTCTTCGATGCGATCTCCAGCAGATCGATCAGCTCCTCTTTGGAATGTTGGCGCAGGATATCTCGGTCCGGCATGGTCTTCCTCCTTACCGCTGCACATGCTGCAGATGGCTGGTGTCGTTCAACACGACGAGGGTGGCGGTCCCCGTCTCATCGATTTCGAAGACGTTGACCGCGCAGGTTCCTTGTCGCAGCCGCCAGAAGTGCTCGTTCCCTAGCCCCAGGACGGCGCAGAGCAGGACGCGATTGACGACCGTGTGTCCCACCATAGCTACCCTCTCACCCCGATGGCGCTCCACAACAGTCTCAAGGCCGGCCACGACCCGTTCCTGGACGATGTTCAAGCTCTCGCCACCCGGGACCTCGACCGTGTCAGGTCTCTCGAACCAGGCGCTCAGGAGGTCCGGGTACCGTTCTCTGACCTCATCTGGGGATTGTCCTTGCCAGTCCCCGAAGTCGATGTCGAGCAGGCCCTGACAGGGCTGGGCGACCAGATCGTGGGCCTTGGCGATCGCCTCGGCGGTCTTCATCGCTCGACCCATCGGGCTCGTGTAGACGGCCCCGACCGGCCAGCGCTTCTTCACGTAGCGTGCCGTCGCCGCTGCCTGCTGCAGCCCGACCTCGTCCAGCGCGGGGTCCGCCTGACCCCGGAAACGCACGTGTCTGTTCCAGGCCGTCTGTCCGTGGCGGACCAGGACAATGCTGGTCACTGTCTCCCGCAGCTTCTTGCTCAACTCTCTCCTTTCCTGTCGAGTTCGATGGATCGTGCCAGATGCTGCCAAGCAGCGAACTGTGCCTTGATGAAGCTCTCATAGTCCTCCACGCCGTGGATCAGGCGCACCGGCCCACTTGGGCTTGGATCGGTCACCAGTCGGCCTGTGCGTAGGTCCTCGATAGTCGTTGGCAGATGCACCCGCTCCGTGCTCATACTCTCCGGATGCGTGATGGCCAGCGCGGCGATCGACTCCCACATAGCGAAGCCGTCATCGCCGAACCAGAACCTCATCAGACCGAACCAGAGGCGTGTCCGTTTGACGATCACCTTGGACACAGGATCGTCCAGCGCCTGCAGGGCAGCGAACTGCGGACTGCGGAAGATGGCCGTCAGGCCGGCTTCCCCCAAGAGGATCGTTGTGGGGCAGTCCGTCAGGATCGCTTCGTACGCCGCTTCCGGATCCAGCGAGAAATTCCGTTCTAGCAACACCCGATCGCCCCACGATACCTTGCCAGTCAAGCCGCCCACCAGGTAGAGGCTGCGTAGCTTCTTGAAGAAACCTGAATCCAGAGCGTGCGCGTGCTTCAGATTGGTCAGGGCGCCGCTGGCCATGACGACCATCTCATTCGGCCGGCTGTTTCCGGCTTCGACGAGACGCTGCGCGGCTTTGTTCTCCCGGGGATCCCCCTCCGGATCGCCTGCTCCACGCACCACGCTCAGGTCCGACAGGTTCAGGTCGTCCAACAGCCTTCGCGTGGTGCGAGTGGTCATTCCCACTGGGCCGTTGCCGTATGTGGTGGTGACCGCCTGAACGTCGATCTTGGGATCGCCCAGGAGATAGAGCAAAGCCAACCCATCTCCCACGTCCCGAAAAGGGCGCCCCATCGTCAGATCGCAGTCGTAGATCAGGGGCAGGCGGTCCTCGTCCGGGACCGGCTCCAGCTCAGGTAGCGTGGGAGCTTCTGCGGGCTCCACGACGTAGGCGTTGTACAGGAGCAGGCCATCCAAGATCAGGATGGCGATCGCGAGTGCCAGGGCGAACCAGCCGAAGATGCCCAACGCTGCAGTCAGCACGATGCCGACTGCGATGAGCAGCAGGGTGAGCCAGAACCACAAACTATGAAGCAACGCTTAACCTCCGCTAACCATTCACCTTATGGCAGCAACCTCCTGGTCCCTACCCTCCAGCCAACCCGTGGCCTCCACGCTCTAGCCGCCCTATGGTCCCTACGCTCCAGCCAACCCGTGGCCTCCACGCTCTAGCCGCCCGGGGTCCCTACGCTCCAGTCACCCTCGACCCCTCCGCTCTAGCCGGATTCGCAATCCGGCGATTTGGCCCTCAATATCGCCTAGCCCAAATCGGGCCGCTCGGAACCAGCCATCCGCTAGGACCGGGAGGTGAACCGTAACATCCCTCGTATCTGGCGAAGATTGTATCACGGCTGCTTGGCGCTGCAAAATTTCCCAAGTGGTCGCCCCATCCCCCTTTCTAAGAGCTACCTGTCCTTGAAGAGCATCATGCGCCGTCCCAACCTGCGGAAGGAGATCTCAAGTCGCTCGCGCCTCTCCGTCCCCTGTACGTCCCGGGCGCCGATGACCAGCGAGAGGACGCCCAGCACAGCCGGCACCAGGCTGATCAGGACCACCGTGCGAAAGGTGGCCTCGTTCAACTCAGGAGCGCCGCGCTGCGCCAGCCAGCTCGTCACCAGGGCGATCAGCAGCCCCAGGACCGCGCCCCCGCCAACCATGAGTCAGCGATGTAGAAGAACGGCTTGGACAGCGCCGAGCGAGCGTAGCCGTTGACGGCCAGCCGCTGACGGTCACCCACTTACGCCCCTGCAGCTTGTCCGAAAGCCCACCGGGGAACACCTTCAGCAGGCTCGCCGTCGACTCGGCCAGACCCTCGATTGAGCCAATCCGTTCGTCCTCACCCCCCAGGACGTTGGCCGGGAACAGGGGCAGGACGTTTATCACCATCTCGCTGGAGACATCGTCGAAGAAACTTGTGAAACTCGCAGCCCATACGTTGCGGGGCAGCGAGCGCAGGCCGCCTTGACCTGTCTCGTTCTCGTCTGTCACCGTCACTTGGTCCTTCTTCTCGTCTACCATTCGGCTCGGCTACCCGGGGATGGCGCTGTCGGAGCGCCTGATGGGCTCGTCCCAGATCTCATCAAGTAGTTCGATGGCCTTTTCCCGTCCCGGGTTCAGAGCCTCTTCACCTGCCGGTGTGAGATGATAGTACTTGCGCACCTTCCCCTCGATCACCCTCTTCTCACTTGCCAACAAACCCTTCTCCAGGCCGTGCAGCATGGGGTAGAGCGTGCCCTGAGGAATTTGCCTACTCGCCGGTTTTGTAGTACGGTTGGTCATACAGGCCCAAAACGCAACACGTGAAACGGAGGAGTGTGCCATCCGTACGGCCTCTCTTACGCTTCACGCATTACGCACTACGCATCACGCACTACGCAAGGAGGTCACATATGCCTATCAAGGTCCCGTGGCTGAAGGGCGTCTTCCCCGCGCTGGTGACGCCCTTCGAGAGCGGGTCGGAAGCGGTCGACGAGGAAGCTTACCGACGTCTCATCCGGCACGCGTTGCCGAACGTCGATGGCATCGTCACCAGCGGAACGACCGGCGAGTTCCCCTATCTCACCCGTGAAGAGCAGCGACGCCTGGTCGAGATCGGTGTGGAGGAGGCCGACGGAAAGCCCGTCGTCGCCGGATGCGGCGCCTCCTCGACCCAGGAGGCGCTGACGCTGGCGCGCGATGCCAGAGACGCCGGTGCGTCCGCCGCGCTGATCGTCACGCCCTACTTCCTCCACCCGTCCGACAAGGGCGTCTACCAGCACTTCTACGACATCGCCACTGCCGTTGATCTGCCCATCATCCTCTACAACATCCCTCAGGTGATGGATCGTTACCTGCCCCGCACGGTTGTGGAGGACCTGGCCGATCTGCCCAACATCATCGGCCTCAAGGACTCTTCTGGCAACCTCACCTACACCATGGAGGTTCTAGAGTACGCGGGAGATCGAATCGATGTCTTCGTCGGGCATGACGAGGTCGTCCTGCCCGCTCTGGCTGGCGGCGTCAGCGGTATGATCCTGGCCAGTGCCCAGGTCTATCCCGAGGTCTGGCAAGAAGTCATCCGTCTCCTTGGCGCCGGTCAGGTCGACGACGCCCGCGCCAAACAGCGGAAGGTGCAGAAGCTCTCGCGCATCTTCTGTCGTCATGGCGGTGGCGTGGCCGTCAAGGCTGCGCTGAAGATGATGGGACTCGACATGGGCCCACCCCGCAGGCCGCTTAAGAGCGTCGGTGGGGCGCTGATCCACGAAACGAGAGCCGAGATCCGCCTGGAGTTGGAGAAACTGGCCAAGGTGCCCATCGGCGGCACCGCCTTCCAGTACCCCGACGGTCCGTTGGCCGAGCGCTTCAATGATCTCGAGATCGCGGCCGACGACATCGTCGAGCACGGCCTGCGCATCGGGAGCGGCGTCGCCGGTCAGGGTGTGAACCAGGTCCAGATCGACCTGATCGCCGGAGGGAAGGAGACGCCCCTGGGCGATGCCTATGCCCTCCAGATGACGTACCCCTTCCACCGGCGTGAGGCGTTGACCGCGATCCTAGAGCCGGCGCTCACCGTGCGGCCGTCGACGCTTCTGCTGCCGACGCTGCCCCAGCGGAACCTGCGCCAGGCCAACATGATCTACGGCCCGGCACAGTCGGCCCTCGGCCGCGCCATCGTGGACGCGCTAGAGTCGCAGCATATCCCGCAGCAGGCCGTCGACGACGACGTGATGATCGCCCTGGTCACCCTTCATCCGCGGGCTATGAATCGCCACGCCCTGGCTCAGAGCGTCCACGCTGCCGCCAGCCAGGCCATAGATCAAGCCTTCGTTCCCTCCCCCGCACCGGGAGATCAAGCGCCCACCCTCTCTTCCTCCAAGGGAGAGGGCTGGGGTGAGGGTCAGGAGTAAGGAGCAACCTATGGGACACAAAACTGACTGGTTCAAAGGCATCTTCCCCGCGCTCGTGACACCCTTCACCGGGGATGGCGTCGACGCGAACGCCTACCGCGAGCTGATTCGTTTCGTCCTCCCCCACGTCGACGGAGTCGTGCCCTGCGGCACCACCGGTGAGTTCTCCTACATGACCCTGGAGGAGCGGAAAAGGGCCGTCGAGATCTGCCTCGATGAGGTGGACGGACAAGTGCCCGTTCTGGCCGGCACCGGCTGCACCACCACTCGGGAGACCGTGGCGCTGACCGCCTGGGCCCGGGATGCCGGGGCCGATGGCGCTTTGGTCGTGGCACCGTACTTCCTCAAGCCCTCCTTCAATGAGGTCTACGATCACTTCCGCGCTGTGGACGAGGTGAGCCTGCCCATCGTTATGTACAACATCCCCCAGTGCGCCGGCACGCACTTCAGGTGGTGGACCGCCGAGGGCGGGCTTCTCGATTTTGAGAACACCATCGGCATCAAGGATTCCTCCGGCGACCTCCCCTTTATGGAGGCCATGTTCGAGAAGGTCAAGGGAGAGGTCTCCATCTTCGTCGGCCACGACGAGGTCGTGCAGGCCGCCCTGGGGGCCGGGGCCGACGGCGCCATCCTGGCCAGCGCCAACCTCATCCCCGACGTCTGGCAGAAGGTCTACCAGGCCACGCAGGAGGGGGATCTCGCTACCGCTCAGGAGTGGCAGCAGAAGGTCCAGAAGCTGGTCCGCATCGTCGTCCGCTGCGGCTCCAACCAGGCCTGCAAGGAGGGCCTCCGCATGATGGGCGTCGACGTCGGCGACTCACGCCATCCCATCGTGCCCGGCGGCGCCTTCCGCCGCGAGGACCGTGAGGAACTCCGTCTCCAGCTGGAGGCCCTGGGCAAGATCGACCGGCGCCCGGTCACCTACGACCTGGGCCACAAGCGGGTCATGACGGATCTATACGCTACCCACCACACCCCCGACCCCATCGCCGACTGGACCATGAAGGTGGGGGAGGGCTTTGCCGGCCCGCCCTTCCAGGAGCTGGCCCACGTCGATCTGCTCATCGGCTTGAAGGACGGCCCTGTGGGCCGCGCCATAGAGCGCTCGTTGGCCGAGTGGGGCGAGGAGCGTGGCCTACGCACCGTCGGCGGGCGGCCGTTGACCCTGCTCGTGCCCACGGTCACCATCCGCACCGACAAGCAGCGCCGGCTCTTCGAGCGGGTGGCCGCGGGCGTCAAGCTGGCCATCGACCTTAGCATCGAGGATGGCTTCCTGCCGGAACCGATCCTGGACGACGTGGCCCTGATTGTAAACGCCTTCGTCCACCCGGCGGCGTCCATCGCCAAGCGGGTCGAGTTCAACAACTACAAGGCCGCACGCCACGCCATCAGGAAGGCCGTCGAGGGCCGTCCGACCGTGGACGAGCTCATCGCCGAGAAGGCCGCTGCGCGCCACCCATTCCGCTACGCGCCGTAGCCGAAACCATCACCCTTGCGAAGGCTCGACGTCATCTCCTCACCCCGGACTTCTCGCTCACCTAGAGCTGTCTCGGGCTCCGGAGTGATTCGAAGCCTTCGCAAGGCCTCCTCCCGGCCCGCTTGGCGAAGGCTGTGAATCTCCTCGGCAGACTAGGGGCTGCCCTTGGCCGGGACGGAGCATGGGGTGTCTCCCTCTGCGGCTGCTTCTGTGCCTCTCCGCTCTGCGATTTACGGCTGATAGGGGGTGTCGAACGCCTCGGCGTGGGACTTGATGTCCACCACTGGCGTCCCGTCCAGCGCGTCGAGCCCCACCACGTGGAGCACGTTACCCTCAATGCGCTCGATGCGGGCGCTGGTCACGGCTATGGGGTTGGGGCGGGCGGGGCTGCGGGTAGCGAAGACCCCTCGTAGCGGGTTTTCCATGTCCCCCCGCGGATGCACCTGCAGCACCTCGCGGTCGGAGCGGTCGAAGTAACAGAGTACCAACACGTCGCTCCCCGGCTCCAGGCCCAGCAGAGCGTCCGTCACCGTCGGATCGAGCACGATACGGGCCGTCTGCGCCCGCAACTCCTTGCCTCGTAGGGCGTCATCGCCCTCGTCCCGCTCCACGTGCCCGATCGGCCTCAGGGCGATCGTCCTGTCGTACACACCATCTCTCTTGCCCATAATCCTCGGGACTCCCCGTACAGACAGAGGCCGCTTCTACCCGAAGCTCAACGAGTCAGAAGCGGCCCCTCTTAGTACAACCCACGTCCTACAACTTGCAACCTGCGACCTGCAGCCTGCAACCCGTAACCTACAACCCTGGACGCCCTACGTCCCCGCCTGCCAGGACGCCAGGTACGCCTCTTGCTCCGGCGTCAACACGTCGATCTCGATGCCCATAGCCTCCAGCTTGAGCTGGGCGATGTGCTCGTCGATCTCCTGCGGCACGTTGTACACCGTCCGCTCCAGCTCCTCGGCATGGTTGAGCATATACTCGGCGCACAGCGACTGGTTGGCGAACGACATGTCCATCACCGCGCTGGGGTGCCCTTCGGCGGCCGACAGGTTGACCAGGCGGCCCTCAGCCAGGAGGTAGATGCGTCGCCCGTCCGGCAGCACGTACTCGTCCACAAACGGGCGCACGCGGCGCGGCGGCTCCTCCGCCATCTCCTCCAACTTGGGGATGTTGATCTCGACGTTGAAGTGACCGGAGTTGGCCACAATAGCGCCGTCCTTCATCACCTCGAAGTGGTGTTCGTCGATCACGTTGATGTCCCCGGTGGAGGTAATGAAGATGTCGCCCTGCGGCGCCGCCTCGGTCATCGGCATCACCCGATAGCCGTCCATGACAGCCTCCAGTGCCCTCAGGGGATCGACCTCGGTGACGATCACATTCCCCCCCAGACCCTCGGCTCGCATGGCGATCCCGCGGCTGCACCAGCCGTAACCGGCCACCACCACGGTCTTGCCAGCGACCAGGACGTTGGTGGCCCGCACCACGCCGTCCAGCGTCGACTGGCCCGTGCCGTACCGGTTGTCGAACAGATGCTTCGTCATCGCGTCGTTCACAGCGACGATCGGATACGTCAGGGCGCCGTCGTTCGCCATAGCCCGCAGTCGGATCACACCGGTGGTTGTCTCCTCCGTCCCGCCGATCACGTTGTCGATCAGCTCGGTCCGGTCGGTGTGGAGTGTGCTCACCAGATCGGCCCCGTCGTCCATCGTGATCTGCGGCTCGTTATCCAGGGCGGCGTGGATGTGCTGGTAGTACGTCTCGTTATCCTCGCCCTTGATGGCGAACACCGGGATCTCGTAGTACGAGACCAGGGCGGCGGCCACGTCGTCCTGGGTCGATAGCGGGTTGGACGCGGTCAGCACCACCTGGGCCCCCCCGGCTTGGAGCGTGCGCGCCAGGTTGGCCGTCTCGGTGGTGATGTGGAGGCAGGCGGACATGCGCACGCCGGAGAGAGGTCTCTCCTCGGCGAAGCGCTCCCGAATGAGGCTCAAGACCGGCATCTCCCGGGCTGCCCACTCAATGCGGCGTCGACCGGCCGGTGCCAGGTCAAGATCTCTGACGTCGTAATCCATAGTCTTATGCTCTCCTTAGATACACACGTAAATCTCCTGGAAAAGGCCGTCGCACCCGTTCCGAATGCGACGATCTACCCCATGTCAGGCTCTCCCATTTCGTCGGATGGATCCGTCAACGGCAAGCGATTGTAACACAGGCGCGGCGGAAGGCAACTTGGGATTCATCTGCAACGGAATCCCTGCGCACGTCAGAACCACCGTGTTCACCACGTTGACGGCGGCGACGATCAGGCGTGTTCTACTGTGGTCGTGGGTGTTCGGCCACGTCGGCACGCCGGCCCGCCCGTAGTCGGCAATGTACCGAATGGCCAGCGTCAGGATCTGCGATGGGATCCAGAAGAGGACCGAGGCGGGAGCAAGCTGCCCATGCCGTCGACGTGGCCCGACCCGAGCAGCCGTCGCGCCGGCATGGGCATCCTCCCGATACGTCCCCAAAACGCGATCGACAGGGGAGGGAAGATGGGCTTCTGGTGCCTCTCGGGAATCACCTCTGGAGATCCCATGCAGCCCATCGACCGATCTCCTTCCTACAGGTCGTCGAGGAGTCCTGTTCGCTCGTTGAACGCCTCGATCAGCGCATCGATCTCCTCGACCTGGTTGTGAATGTCGTCCCAGTAGTCTCGTTCGTACCATTGGGCGTTGAGCTCGTCGAGGTCCTTCCCCTGCTGTTCGATCCAGGTGAAGTACTTCAGGTTGTGGATCCGCTTAGCATCCCAGTAGCCCAGCTCCTCCACGTAGTCGATACCCGTGCCCAGGAGATACCGTTCGTAGTCCACTGCAGCGTCCTTCTCGTCGTAGGGCCCGTGTTCCTCGTGCAGTTCCCTCAAGCGGCTCTGATAGAGCTCCATCGAGTCGGTGAAGACGGTCAGCACCACGTCCTGCTCGTCCAGTTCGTACCACTTGGCGAACTTGATGCAGGACAGGACGTTGGCGATGCAGGAGATCCCGAGCATGTCCAGGTTGTTCACCAAATCCTCGGGCACACCCCGCTCCGCCAGATAGACCCGTCCCGCTGGCTCGTTGAACAGTCGCACCAGGCTCATGCAAGCCTCGTCGTCGATGGCCATCACCATATCGGTGTTTCTTACGTTGTGAATCCAGGGCACGTGCTTGTCGCCGATGCCCTCGATCCGATGTCCCCCGTAGCCGTTCAGCATCAGCGTGGGGCACTGCAGCGCCTCGCTGGCGACGACCTTGCTGGTGGGGAAGAGTTCCTTCAGGTAATCCCCGCAGCCGAGCGTCCCCGACGAGCCGCTGGTTAGCACCACACCCCGATAAGCGTCCCTCGGGCCCATCTCCTGCTCCAGCACCTCCTCCATAGCGTGGCCGGTGACGTCGTAGTGCCAGAGGTGGTTGCCGAATTCGTCGAACTGATTGAAGACCACCACGTCCTCGCGCGTCTCACGCAGCTCCCACGTCTTGTCGAAGATCTCCTTGACGTTGCTCTCGCAGCCGGGCGTGGCGATCACCTCGCCCGCCACCTTCGACAGCCAGTCGAACCGCTCCTGGCTCATCTCTTCCGGCAGGATTGCTATCGACTCGCAGGCCAGCAGCGACGCGTCGTAGGCGCCGCCGCGGCAGTAGTTGCCCGTCGAGGGCCAGACCGCCTTCTGGAAGGTCGGATCGAACTGTCCGGTCACCAGCCGCGGCACCAGGCACCCGAACGTGGCTCCTACCTTGTGCGAGCCGGTGGGGAACCACTTCCCCACCAGAGCGATGATCCGCGCTGGCACGCCGGTCAGGGAGGAGGGAAGCTCGACGTAATTGACGCCGTTGAATCCCCCGCCTCGCTCGGCCGGTTCATTCTTCCACGTAATGCGGAAGAGGTTGAGCGAATCGATCTCCCAAAGCCCGACGTTCGAGAGCTTCTCCTTGACCGCATCGGGGATCCGCGATGGGTCCTTCATCTGCTCGAACGTGGGGATGATGATGTCCCGCTCCCGGGCCCGCTGCACGGTGCTCCTAAGTTGTTTGCTGTCAATGCTCAAATCGATCACGTCTGTTTCCTCTCTATATCACTCGATGATTGGTAGAACGGTAGACAGGTAGATGGGTCAGGCATGATGGGCCAAACGTCCTCTCCCCTGGCGTAATCTACCCGTCTACCGGTGTACCACCTCAATGGTACGCTGCCTTCAGCGGACGCCCTTACGCAACCAGTCGTCCATCGCTTCCCACCGTCACCCGCTGACCATCCTCCGGAACGATCACCTCCAGGTCCGTGCCAGCGCGCGCTTCCTCGACGAGGATGTCGGGGTGGTTTCCGATCTCTGAGCCTAGATGGATCAACGCCAGATGCTTGCAGCCGGCCTGTCGTGCTATCTCGCCGGCCTGCTCGGCGGTGCTGTGGAAATGCTGCGCCGGATCAGCATCCGGCTCCAGGGTAGCGCTGAAGGACGCCTCGTGGATCAGGAGATCGCTCTCTCGCGCGATCTCAACGCTCATGTCGTTGGGTCGGGTATCTGTGATGAAGGTGACCGAAGGGCCCTCGTTGAACTCCCAACGAGCCGATAGCGTGGGGGTGCCCGGCGGATGGTCCGGCACCACGGTCCGCAGCCGAACGCCCGTTTCCCAGATATGTTCGTCCGGGCCTATCTCCGATAGCTCGTGCCAGCGGAAATCGATGCGATTGGGGCTGAGGCTGGAGAAGCTGACGGCGCTCAGGATGCGCAGGGAGGCTATGGTGCTCGGTCCGGCGTAGACGTGGAGCGGCTTTCCCGTCTCCATCCGGTTGAGCGCCAGCATCGGGAATCCCAGCGCGTGGTCGCCATGGCCGTGCGTGAGGAAGACCTGGTCGATGTCCGCCGCTTCGAAGTTGGCCCGGGCCAGCTGATGCATGATCATCGGCCCTGCCTCGGCCAGCATGCGGAAGCTAGGGCCCTCGATCAGCAGGGCCAGGTTCGTGCGTCGCCCAGAGCAGAAAGCGCTGCCGGTTCCGAGAAATGTCACATTGACCATTGTAGCCTCCAGTAAGCCAGAGCATCTGAGCTATCGCCTGGGGATGTCGCCTATCCCGTCGTGCCGCTCCGTTTCAGAGCATGCCGCACGTCGGCCAGCGTCGGTTCCACGACCGGGGGGTGCTCTTCCACGGCCTCCATCACGCTCGCGACGTCCTTCAGGCCCGAGCCGGTGGACAGGACGACCACCCGTTCGTCACCGTCGACCATGTCCCGGTCCAGGGCCTTCACCAGGCCAGCGTAGGCTGCAGCGGCTGCCGGCTCGGCAAAGACGCCGCAGCCTTGGGCCAGCGTGGGAATGGCTGCCAGTATCTCTTCGTCGTCGACGCGGAGGTAGGCGCCACCGCTCTCTCGCACGGCTCGCAGCGCCTTGATGCGGTCGCGGGGCAGGCCCGCGACGATGCTGTCCGCCACGGAGTGGGCGTCGACGGGTTCCATCTCTAGCGGATCGAGCCCCTCTTCCCATGCCTTCACCAGCGGGTCGGATCCCTCTGCCTGCACGCCGAAGATGCGAGGCATCTGATCGATCCATCCCAGGGCTAGCAAGTCCCGCAGCCCCTTATGGACCCCGCCGATGATACATCCGTCGCCAACCGGCACGAAGATGACGTCTGGAGCCTGCCAGGGAGAGCCGCCCGGCCCCCCGTACTGCGATCCTAGCGCCTCACAGATCTCGTAGACGACCGTCTTCTTTCCCTCACTCATGTAGGGATTGTAAGCCGTGTTCCGGTTATACCAGTCGAAGGTTCGTGCCACCTCCAGGCACAGCTCGAAGGCCTGGTCATAAGTCCCGTCCACCAGCAGCACCGTCGACCCATAGGCCAGAAGCTGGGCGATCTTCGCCTCAGGCGCCGAGCGCGGCACGAAGATGACGTTCGGCTGATCGATCGCTGCGCACAGGCCGGAGAGCGCAGCCGCGGCGTTGCCCGTGCTCGCGGTGGTGATCACGTCATATCCCGCCTCGTGAGCCTTCACCACGGCCACTGCCGAGGCGCGGTCCTTCAGCGACGCGGTTGGCTGACGGCTGTCGTCCTTCACCCACAGATGCTCCAGATCCAGCTCCGCCGCCAGACGCGGCGCCGGGTAGAGTGGGGTCCTCCCAACCGTCGCCACCGCCGTCCCTTGGGTCACCGCTTCCGCTGTCTCCGGCATCACAGGCAGCAGCGGCGTGTAGCGCCAGATAGAGCGCCTGGGATCCGTCTCTATCGTCTCCGGATCGGTCTGTTCGGCGATGACGTCATAGTCGTAGACGACGTCGAGGATGCCCTCGTCGCCGTGCTTGGGGCAGACGTAGTTGGTCTCGTCGACGTCATACGTCTCCCCGCAGATAGTACATGTCAGTCCGAGAACGTGATCCATTTGCTCAACCCTAGGGCACGATGCGGGTACCCGTTTCTCCTCTCAATGCGCGAGCGATGTTCTCCGGGTTGGTGATCAGGGCTTCGCAGCCCCGCTCCCGCCCCTGTTCCAGGAACCAGACGATCGCCTTGACCTTGGGCAGCATACTCCCCTCGGCGAAGTGGCCCTCCTCAATGTACTGGTTGGCCTCGGCCACCGTCATCTCCTCGATCGCTTCCTGATCGGGCGTCCCGAAGTTCAGGTACACGTGCTCCACGGCGGTCGAGATCAAGAAGAGGTCGGCGTCGATAGAGTCGGCCAGCAGCGCCGAGGCGTAATCCTTGTCGATGACAGCGGCCACACCTCGCAGGTTACCGTTCTCCTCCCGCACCACGGGGATGCCGCCGCCCCCGACGGTGATAGTGGTGATTCCGGCGTTGATCAGCCGGCGCACCGCGGGCAGCTCCACGATCTCCTCCGGTATCGGGGAGGGCACCACGCGGCGCCAGCCGCGACCGGCGTCCTCGACCACGGACCACCCCTCCTTTTCGGCCCGTCGCTGCGCCTCATTCTCCTCCATGAAGCTCCCGATCGGCTTGGCCGGGCGCTCAAAGGCTGGATCGTCGGCGTTCACCCGCACCTGGGTGATCACCGTAGCTGCCGTCTTATCGATCCCGCGTCGGTCGAACGCGTTCCGCAGGTTCTGCTGCAAGGCGTAGCCGATGGCGCCCTGCGAATCGGCCCCGCAGGCGTCCAGCGGCACCTCGTGCATCCCGGCCACCTTCGCCGCGATCTCCGAGCGGCGCAGGATGAAGCCCACCTGAGGCCCGTTACCGTGGCCGATCGCCACGTCCCAGCCCTGCTCGATCATATCGACGATGTGTTTGCAGGTTTCCTTTGCGGCCTGATACTGATCCTCGACGGTCTGGTGCTCTTTGTCCTTGATCAACGAATTGCCGCCAATGGCGACAACGGCTACTCGCTTCTCTGTCATATCTGTCCTCTCCAGGTCAGTGTCGCTCTAGCCTCTACCAGTTCCCCATCGTCAGGGCCATCACCGCCTTCTGAACGTGCAGACGGTTCTCGGCGATGTCGTAGATGGCGGATCGCGGGCCGGAGGCAACCTCGTCCGTCACCTCATGGCCGCGGTCGACCGGCATCGGATGCGTGAAAATCGCGTTGTCGGTGCGCGCCATGCGCTCTCCAGTGGTCGTCCAGCCCTGGTGGGCCATCGCCTTCTCGATCTCGGCTTGTTTCTGGAACTCGCCATCTTGGTAGGCCTCGGGGCTCACCCAGTTGCGTGAGTACACCACGTGCGCGTCCTCGTAGCCGCTGTCCGGGTCGTGAACGGTCTCGAACTGGGCCTTGTTCTCCTCGCAGTTCTGCTTCGTCCACTCGATCACCTCCGGGTCCAGATCGTACCCCTCCGGATGGGCCAGCGTGACGTCCATCCCGAACCGGGAGGCGATCAGCAGCGCTGCCTGAACGGAGCACCAGGAGCGGGCCAGTGCGCCCGATCCCCAGGAGAGGAGGAACTTCTTGCCGCGGAGCGTCTCGTAATTGGGCCGGCCTGGTCCGTAGCCCAGCCACTCCGCCCAGCCCATCACGTCCGCCAGGGCCTGGCAGGGATGGAACCTGTCGTCGGCCATATTCAGGATCGGAACGTCCGCCCACCTGGCATACTCGCGCAGCACCTGGTCGCCGACCCCATAGGCGGGGATCTTGTCCTCTAGGATGCGAATGCCCAGACCCGTGGCGTAGCGGGCCATCACGGTGGCGGCGTCCTCGATCGTTTCCCCCGCCTTCTTCTCCGTCTTGAAACGACCGGCTGACGGGGTCATGAACTGAGCGTGTCCTCCCAGCTCCGTCGCAGCCGCCTCAAACGAGATGCGGGTCCGCACCGAGGGGTTGTAGAAGAACATGATGAACGTCTTGTGTTCCAGGAGGGTCGTCCAGCGGTCCGAGAATCGCTCCCGCTTCATTTTGGCGGCCAGTTCCAGGGCCTCTTGGAGCTCGGCAACCGACCAGTCCTGGGTGCAGATGAAGTCACGGCCAAATAGATCCATGGTTTCCCCCATCAACTCAGTCGGCGATAGATGGGCGCCCCACGCTGCCCCCATCTATCGCCAGTGCCAAAGACTACAGGGCTTCTTGAACCCGAGAGTTCCCGCGATTGAGCAGGATCGTCCGGATCTGTTGCTCCTCCCCCGAGTTCGGGTCGATCTTCACATAGGTGCCTCGTCGGAAGAGCCTCTCCTCGATGGCGTCGTTCAGCAGGGCCGAGACCTGTGAGCGCGACATCTTGTCGAACAGATCCGCCCCCATCGCCCGATCCACCAGGAACTTGAAAGCCACGTAGTCGTACGTCTTCTCCAGCTTGTCTGCGAAGCGTAGCAGCTTGTTCACCGCCTCCTCGTCGGAGGGTGGTGTTGCCGCTGAGGGTTTGGTCTCCCCCTTCGGCACGTTTTCAGGTAGGTAGACCCAATCCACCAGCTCGTCGGTGATCAGGCGGATATACCCTCGGGTCTCGGCTTCCTTCAGGAACATGCGGAATTGGTTGAAGCCGTACTTGCTCTCATCGAACTCCCCCATCCGTTTGATCAGTTCCAGCTTGACGTAGGAAGCCAGGGCGCGGCCGGGGAATCGCGATCCTTCCACGATGTCCACCACCGTCTTGAAGGCCGTGTCCAGCTTGTCCTCCTGCCCTTCCGTCCGTTGAACGGGCTCGCTTTCCGGCTCGGAGAACGGCACCACGTCCTTGTCGTACTGCAGGAACTCGTCCACCGTCTGGATCAGACGCGTGGCCGCGCTCCACGAAACGCCGACGGCCACCACCCGCTTCCCGTAAGGGCGAAGGATGTTGACCACGTGCACGAAGTCGGCGTCTCCGGAGACCAGCACGAACGTCCTGACGGTGGGGTAGTCGTGGGCGCACTCAATGCAATCCGCCGTCATCTTCACGTCCACGCTGCCCTTGATGAAGAAATCCTCCGCCTCCTGCGCCTGCGCACGGATCGATGCTTTCGTCGGTACGTAGACCGGTTCGACCCCGGCTCTGTAGAGGCGGGCCGATTCTTTCATATGCCACCGTTGCGTCCAGTCGGCGTAGGCTTTCGCTACGACCACTCGCCCGTACCGCTCGGCGGCGTCACGGATGGCAGAGACGTTCGGGCTCATCTCTGCGTCCTCCAGGCTCCACTTGATGTTCTCCCAATCGATGAAGAGAGCTACGTCGCCTTTCTCTTGTCCAGGCATACTCACCTTCCCCTATGACATCGTCAGGCTCATGACCGCTTTCTGGGCGTGCAAGCGGTTCTCAGCCTCGTCGAAGACCACCGACTGCTTGCCGTCGATCACCTCATCGGTGACCTCCCAGCTGCGGTCAGCCGGCAGACAGTGCATATAGATGGCGTTTGGATCGGCCTGAGCCATATACTCCGACGTGGCCTTCCAGCTCTTGTAGCTGTCGAAGATCTCTTGCGCCAGGTCCATGTCGTCCTCTCCCACCGGCGGCTTGAAGAGCTGGACCGGGGCCCAGGCCTTGGGATAGAGCACGTGAGCGCCTTCCGCGGCGCCCATAAAGTCGTCGGTGACCTCGAAGGAGGCCCCGTTCATCTCCGCGTACCCCTCGCAGGCCTCGATGACCTCGGGGTCGAGAGCCATCTCCTTCGGCCGGGCCAGAACGGTGTCGCAGCCCATCATGCTGGCGGCGATGATGGCGCTCTGCGGCACGGCGCGCGGCTTGTGGACGCTCGGTGAGTAGGCCCAGGACATGACGAACTTCACGCCCTTGAAGCCTCCGAATTTCTCCTTGACCGTCAGCACGTCGGCCAACGCCTGGAACGGGTGGTACTTGTCGTCCTCCATATTCAGCACCGGGATGTCGGCCCAATAGGCGAAGTTTCGAATCAACTCATTGGCTCCGCCGTACTCCCAGTCCACGGGATCGCCGTAACAGCGGATGGCGATACCGTCGCCCATCCGCGCCAGCACGCGGGCAACGTCGGAGACGCGCTCCGTCGTGTAGGCGATCTCCTTGCCGGGCAGCGCCGGCGTGTAGATCTTACCTGGCTCCAGGAAATGGGCGTGCCCACCCAGGTGGGTCATCCCCGCCTCAAAGGAGTTGCGCGTGCGCAGCGACGAGTTGTAGAAGATCATAAAGAGCGATTTAGCTCGTAGAATATGATCCTGATACTCGCCGATTGCGGTCCGTTGTTTCAGGTCGAGCGCCACATCGAGGACTGTCTCGATCTCCTCCTTGCTCCAATCGAGCAAGGTGATGAAGTCACGACCGCGGAAACTGTTGGTTTTCATCTCAGTCTACCTCCCTAGTCTCGTAGAATAGATACTGTTTGGAAATGTAATGTCTCCTGACCGATGGGATCGTGCATCTTACGGCTTCTTCTCCGCACGCCCTCATCGACGTAGAATGTGAAAGTCGAAGAAATCTGGTAGGAAGTAATTGCGCGAGAACTCTACCGGGACCAGGTCCTCCGTGAAAAGCGTCTCGGCTAGCAGAAGGAGTGCCTCTCCCGGCTCGATCTCCAGGTGTCTCGCCAGGGTGCTGTTGGCGTTGATCGCTGTGATCTCGGCCACTGCCTCGCGGACCCGGATGGAGTTCCTCCTTATCAACATGTCCAGCACCGATCCATTGAACGATGCATCCAGCGTCTCCTGGGGCAGCACGGTCGTTGGGGCGAAGTCCACCAGGTAAGCAGCCAAGCGATCATCGACGGCGATCGTGCGGCGGACGCACGTGACCGGTGTGCGAGGGGACAGATCCAGCCTCTTCGCCACCTCGTCTTCGGCAGGCACCTCCTCGATGCCCAGCCGGAGGACGTGGGTCGACATCCCCTGCCGGTCCGCCATCGCCAGGATGCTGTCCAACCGTTCCAGTCCGCTTGTCAGCCGCTCCCGGTACGTCGGGGCCACAAAGGTCCCAACGCCGTGTTTCCGTACGATGACGCCTTCTTGCTCAAGGTTGAACAGCGCTTCCCGCAGGGTCGGCCGGGAGATCCCTAGCTGAGCTGCCAGGTTCGACTCCGAGGGGAGTTGTTCACCCGGCTCGTACGTTCCCTCCTCAATCAGATTGAGCAGGTGCTGTCGAGCCTGGATGTGGAGAGGCCTTCGATCCGTTTTGAGTTCGTGCATAATCCTAATCGTAAGATGTCTTACGACTTCATCCTAACTATACCTTACCTTCGCCTGGCTGTCAAATCTGCCAGATGGGGAATCCTCGCGCCTCTGCTTGACACCTCTGGTTTCTCCCCTATCATTGGCTCAGCACAGAGGGAGATGCTTACCGATGACTAGGGTTCAATTGCCTGATTGGCCGTGGAGCGTCGTACAGCAGCTGGCATGCCAGCGATCCATCGAAGCCTGGCTCGTGGGCGGTGCGGTGCGCGATAGACTCCTGGGTCGGCCGCTCCACGATTGGGACTTCGTCGTCGATCACGACGCGCTGGCCCTGGCTCGGGCCGTCGCCGATGCCCTCGGCGGCTTCTTCTTTCCCCTCGATGAGGAGCGTGGGACGGCCCGGGTCGTGCTCCAGCCGGAGGGTGGGACGCGCCTGGAGCTCGATTTCGCCCTTCTCCGCGCCGCCAACCTGGAGGCCGATCTCGCCGAGCGGGATTTCACCATCAACGCGATGGCCGTGGGCGAGAGCGGGGAGCTGATCGACCCGCTTCGGGGCAAGGCCGACCTCGAGGCCGGAGCGATCCGCGCCACGAGTGACCACGTCTTCCGCGATGACCCGGTCCGTCTCCTGCGCGCAATTCGGTTGGAGGCTGAGCTCGATTTCGTGACCGAACCTCAGACCGAGACCAGGATCCGGCGCGATGCTTCTCTTCTCGCTCACTCGGCTGTGGAGCGGCTGCGGGACGAGTTTGTGCGCGGTCTGGCTGTCCCGGGCGCATCCAGCTTCGTCCAGCGTCTCGATGATCTCCGTCTGTTAGTCCGTCTCCTGCCCGACGTGGTGCACCTCAAGGGTGTTTCCCAGTCGCACCCTCATCGATTCGACGTCTGGCGGCACACGTTGCACGTCGTCCACTGCCTGGAGGGCGTCGTCGCCGCCGTGACCGGCCGGGACCTCCCTATCGGGCCAAATGCGCTGGCGTCTGTGCCGTCGCTTGCGTGGGGGGAGCTCAACCGCTGGGTGGGGCAGTTTGGTGGCGCCATCGAGGAGCATCTGGCCGTCCGTGTCTCTGACCAGCGCGACCGGAAGATGCTTCTCAAGCTGGCGGCCCTTCTGCACGATGTCGGCAAGCCGCAGACCCGGTCCGTGGGGGACGACGGTCGCGTCCATTTCTATGGGCACGAATCGGTGGGCGCCAGAAAGACGGCCTCCCAGATGCGCGCGTTACATTTCAGCCGTGCTGAGGTGTCGCGGGTCCAGGCCGTGGTGGAGGCCCATCTCCGACCTGCGCTTCTGGCCCGCGATCACAAGGTGACGCGCCGGGCCATCTATCGCTACTTCCGCGACACCGGCGACGCTGGGGTCGATACCGTCCTCTTCAGCTTGGCCGACCACCTCGCCACCTGGGGACCCAATCTGCGGCCGGCGCGCTGGGAAGACCGTCTGGACGTGGCGGCACTCCTCCTCCATCATTACTTCGAGCAGCGGCAGGAGACGGTCGACCCTCAGCTTCCCATCGACGGGCACGATCTGATGCAAGCTTTGGATCTGGAACCGGGCCCCGAGGTCGGCCGGTTGCTCGACCTTCTACGGGAGGCGATGGCCGCTGGGGAGGTCGAGACACGGGAAGAGATGCTCGATCTCGCCCGGGAATCGGCAAGATAGGCTCAGCCCCGGTCTTCAAGAACACGCTTCGGGAGTCTCAACGTGACATCATCGACGCTCATTCGGCCCAGGCTCACCCTGCTCGACCGAGCTCACATCGAGCAGATCCACGACTCGACGCGGCAGATCCTCGCTACCGTCGGCGTTCGCGTCGACTCCGAGCCGGCCCGTCAGCTTCTTTGCCGCGCCTCAGGCGTGAAGATGGAGGGCGACCGCGTTCTGATTTCTCCTGAGCGGGTCGAGAAGGCGCTTCAGACGGCGCCATCTCGGATAGACATCTACGACCAGCGTGGTGAGGTGGCGTGCCGCCTTGGTTCCGGAGAGGCACGATTCGGTGTCGGCGTCACGGCCCTCTACTACCAGGATCCAGTGACCGACGAGGTGACCCCCTTCGAGCGTCGTCACTTCCGCTCGATGATCAGGCTGGGGAACGCGTTGCCCAGCTTCGATGTCGTCTCCACCGTGGGCATCATCCAAGATCTCTCTCCCCAGGTCGTCGATCTGTATGCCACGCTCGAGATGACGGCCAACACGGTCAAGCCCCTCATTCTCCTCGTCTCGGATGAGCGTCGCTTCGCAGACGTCGTTCGTCTTCTGGAGCACCTCCACGGCGATCTGGCTTCCTACCCCTTCGCCGTGCCCTACGTCAACCCCATCACGCCTCTGGTCATCAATGCCGGGACCGTACAGAAGATGATGGTCGCCACAGAGCACGGCTTGCCCTTCATCTTCTCCAACTACGGTATGATTGGGGCCACCACGCCTATCACCCCCGGTGGGACGCTCGTGCTCCTCAACGCCGAGCTTCTGGCCGGCCTCACGCTGAGCCAGGTGATCGAGGAGGGGACGCCCGTGATCCTGGGCAGTCTGCCTGCGTCGTTCGATATGAGGGGCATGGGCACCTTCTATCAGCCCCGAGGCTATCTCGTGAGCCTCGCCTGCGCGGAGATGATGGCGTACTACGGCCTGCCCCACTGCGGCACCTCCGGCAGCGGCGTGGGGTGGGGCCCCGGCCTCGTGGCGGCCGGTCACCAATGGATCAACCATCTGATAGCTTGTACCAGCACGATGGAGTTGATCCCCTTCGTGGGAGATAACCTCGGGGCCAAGGCCTTCTCGCCAGCCATCGTCGTCTACGCTAACGAGGTGATCCGGCAGGCACGCACCTTCTCGGGCGGTTTCGGACTGGACGAGGTCGCAATCGATCTGGAGGACATCGCTGGCGTCGGTCCGGGGGGCACCTTCCTCGATTCCGATCGCACGTTTGAGCGCTTCCGCGATGCCTACGATCAGAGCGAAGTCCTTTCTCATCTGACGCTTGAGGCCTGGCAGGATCGCGGCGCTCCGCGATCCGAGGAGGTGCTCAGACGTCACACCCGGGACGTGATTGCGAACTTGCAGCCGCCTTCAGACTACGAAGAGCTGCTGGCCCGTGGAGAGGCCTTCATCCGGGGCCTTGATATACTCTAGAACCGGCCAGCCGAGCCCCCCCAAGACAAAGCGCGGAGAACCAGTCTCCGCGCTCTACGACGCCGATGCCGCCCTCGTGGCAGGCCTAGGATGGCGTGTACGCCGTCACGACCGCACCCACGGCCTCAAGCACGTCTTCGGACAGTGGAGGCGGCTCGTGTGTCGCCAGGATCTCCTCGACCCGCTCTCTGGCCACCTCGATCCGATTCCGTCCCCCCTTCCCGTACCAGTCCTCATAGCTGTCGCGATCGCTTAGGCTGGCCAGGGACAGCGACTCTCGCATATGATCGACCGTGTGTTGCTGGTTCAGGTAGACCCCGCCGGGACCCAGCTCCTCGATCAAATCCAGGGCGAAAGACTCTTCGTCGAAGTCGAGATCGCGCAAGACCCTGCGCACCATCGCCGCTGCCTCGGCCTCCAGGATGATCTCCTCATACCGTAGCAGATTCGAGCCATCCAACAGTCCCAGCCCGAAGAGCACGCTGGCCCCGGCTATCGAGGGCAGCAGGAAAGAGAGGGTGTCCTCCCAACCGGCCTGGGGGCCTGGCACCTTGGCGCTAGTGGCGCCGGCGCCCGCGATGGAGGGCAATCCGTAGAAGCCGGCCATCTCCGCCACCATCATCCTCAGCCGCAGCGCCTCGGGCGACGATGCCAGATAGGCGCCCGTCCTCAGGTCCAGGGTAGCCGGCCCGCCGGCGTAGAACACCTTCGCTCCCGGCTGCGCGATCTGCAGCAAGGCCAGAGCGCTGACCACCTCCGCGTTGAGCACGGCCATGGTGCCGGCCAACGTCACCGGCGAGGTCACGCCCGTCGTCGCCATCGGGTACATACCCACCGGCACGCCGGCCTCAGCGAACGTCAGGGCGGCCTCTATCCCGCCCGCATCCTGCGTCAGCGGCGAGATCGTGCATACAAAGTTGCTGAAGATCGGCCGTTGCCTCAGTGCCTCTCTCCCGCCTACGATGGCCGCCGCCAGCTCAATCTGAGCCACAGCGTCCTCGGCCGATGTCACCGATTCAGTGAGCACGTGCTTGCCGCTGTTGACGAAGCAGGCCTGGAGTTCGTGGACTGCCATAGCCTCGCTGGCCACGTCCTGCGCGCTGACTGTAGGACTGACGATATCGACCGGGTCCAGGTAGTCCGATATCAGGGCCATCTTCTCAATGTCGGCCTTCCGTGTGCCCCGTCGCTCGCCGGTCTCGAAGTCTATGGCCAGAGCCGCGCAGCCGTCCTGGGAGTAATACGTCTGCTCGCCGCCGACCTCCAGATCGTGTTCGCCGTCTCGGGCGTGGAGCACGAACGAGGCGGGCGCTTCCCCGAGGGCGGAGGTGATGATGTCGGGCTCGATCTTCACCACGTCGTCAAGGACCTCGGCTCCCACGCCGTGCCATATCTCTCGTGCTCTCTCGGAGTGGAATCGCACACCGCTTTCCGCGATCAGGTCCAGGGATCGATCGTGTATCCTTTGCAGGTTCTCCTCGTTGGTACCGGCCAGTAGCATGGTCGCCTCCTAAGTGCTTGACAAGGAACGGAGATTGTATATAATATATTATACTTGAAATCTTCATCGTGTCAACTTCGAACCGATAGAGCCTCTCCAAGCCGATGGACTGCTTGTGAGGACCATATAAGGGTGGTAAAGCACCCAAGGAGGCAGAGGCATGCGACCGCAGTTCAGGATCCTAAGCGATGACCTGATCGAGCAGATCATCACTGAAGGCTTTGAGTTGCTGGTGGATCCGGGCGTCCGGGTCCACAACAGCGAGGCGCTCGAATTGCTCGCCGACGCCGGGGCTGACGTCGATTTCCAATCCCAGATCGCGTACATCCCCCGAGACATCGTCGAACGGGCGCTCGCGACGGCCCCGTCCGAGTTCCACTTGTACGATCTGCACGACGAGCCGGTCGTTCGCTACGGCGGCGACAGCGTCCAGTTCGATCCCGGCTCGGCCGCCATCACGGTGTTGGATAGCCAGACCCGGGAACAGCGAGCCCCCGTGACCGCGGACTTCGTCAAGTTTGTGAAGTTGGTCGAGACGCTGCCGCAGTTGGACGCGCAGAGCACGGCCCTCATCTGTACCGATGTGCCGGAGGAGATCGGCGATCTCTACCGTCTCTACCTGGCCCTCAACTACATGCGAAAGCCCATCGTCACTGGCGCCTTCCGAAAGGACACCTGGTGGACCATGAAGGATATGCTGGTCGCAGTGGCCGGCAGCGAGGAGGCGCTCGCAGAACGGCCCATAGCCATCTTCGATGTCTGCCCCTCGCCCCCCTTGCTCTGGAGCGACTTGACCTGTCAGAACATGATCGATTGCGCGCGGTATGGGATTCCGTCTGAGTTGGTCTCTATGCCCCTGGCCGGCGCGACCGCGCCTGTGACCATAGCCGGGGCCGTCGTCCAGCATACGGCCGAGTGCATGAGTGGTGTGACCATCTGCCAGTTGGCCAAGGAGGGCGCGCCTATCGTTTGGGGTGGCTCGCCGGCGGCCTTCGATATGCGCCAGGGTACGACCCCCATGGGCGCTGTCGGCACGTGGATGATCGATGCCTCGTATGCCGAGGTCGGCAAGGCCCTCGATCTCCCCACCCACGCCTACCTGGGGATGAGCGATGCCAAGGTCGTGGACGCCCAGTGTGGTCTCGAGTCGGCCGGCGGGGCCTTCATAGCCGCGCTTGCCGGCGTCAACATGGTCTCCGGCGCCGGTATGATGGACTTCGAGAGTTGTCAGAGCTATGAGAAGCTGGTCATCGACGCCGAGATCATCGGCATGGCCAAGCGGCTTCTCGCTGGCGTGGAGGCTCGCGACGAGCCTATCGCGCTTGGGTTGATGCGCGAGCTCAAGCATCGCGCCGAATATCTGGGCCAGCTGCACACCGCCAAGTGGTTCAGCAAGGAGCAGTATATCCCCTCCGGCGTCATAGACCGCGGCTCATTAGAGGCGTGGAAGAAGAAAGGTGCCAAGACTGCGTGGGAGCGGGCGCAGGATCGCGTGGAGGAGCTTCTGGCCACCTACGAGCCTTCCCCCATCTCGGAGGACTTGCGCGAAGAGTTGCGTGCCATCACGCTCAAGGCGGCGCAGACATTCGGTATGAATGAGCTGCCGCCGCTGCCTCAGAACTGATAAGAAGGAGAAACACAATGTCCAACGATATTTTGACAGAGCTAACCCGCAGCCTCGTGGACTGCGAACCCGATCGGACGGCTGAGCTGACGCAGGAGGCCCTGGAGGCGGGCAAAGAGCCGCTTGCCATCATCGATCAGGGCCTGGTGCCCGGCATGGAGATCGTCGGAGAGAAATTCCAGGCCGGGGAGTACTTCCTGCCCCAGATGGTCATCGCCGCCAACGCGATGCAGCAGGCGATGGGCTTGCTGGAGCCGGAGTTGCAAGCCCGTCAGCAGGTCTCAGAGTCGGCCGGAACGGTGGTCATCGGAACCGTCCAGGGAGACATCCACGAGATCGGCAAGTCTCTGGTGGCCACGATGATGTCGGCCAACGGGTTTCGAGTCTACGACGTCGGGGTGGACGTCTCTCCTGCCACGTTTGTCGAGAAGGTGAGGGAGACCCAGGCCGATCTGCTCGGCCTATCCGCCCTGCTCACCACTACGATGACGGCCCAGCGGCAGGTGATCGAAGCGATGGAGGAGGCAGGGATCCGCGATCAGGTTAAGATCATGGTCGGCGGGGCGCCGGTGACCCAGGAGTGGGCCGATACGATTGGAGCCGATGGCTATGCTGAGGACGTCGTGGGCGCTGTTGAGCTCGGCACCCGTCTGCTGAGCTGATGCGGTCTGGGCGGGAGTGGGCAAGCGACTCAGCGGCGCTCGCCTGTACGAGGACTCAAGGAAGGGCGTGACCGTGGTGGGCCTGCTCCCGCAACAGCTCCTATCTGACCATCCTTCAGCCTACGGAGGACGATGAACGTGTATGCCGATGCTGGTAGCGCCGGCGGTCCTTTGGAGAAGAAATCGCTGCGGAGCGAGGTGTTCGAACTGCTGCGGAGGAGGATCATCAGCGGGCGATACGCCCTCGGTGAGTGGCTGCGGCAAGAGGAGATCGCCGACGAACTCGACGTCAGCCCAACGCCCGTGCGCGAGGCTCTCGATCAGCTGGTAGCCGAGGGCCTCGCTGAACGCATTCCCTATCGAGGCGTTCGGGTGCTCCAGCTGACCTCCGAGGAGATCGTCGACGCATACGTCTTCCGCCTCCTCCTCGAGGTGACGGCCGCCAGGCTGTCCGCTCATAACATCTCGCAAGAACAAGCAGATGCCCTCCATAGGATTCTCCGTGAGACCGAGCGACTCCTCAGACTGGAAGATCTCTCGGGATACCAGCATCTGAACCGGGAACTCCACCAGGGGATCGCTTTCGCGACGGGCAATCAGCTGCTGGCCCGGCTCTACAAGCTGGTGGTCAATAGGTTTCCCGACTGGATGATGTACGGAGACCTGGTCGAGCAACCAGAGGTGCGCCGCAGCGCTCTGCTGCGGGATCTTGAGGAGCATCGGGTCTTGGTGGAGCTGATCACCTCGCACGATGTCGATGCCGCGGCGCGCCAGGCGATGGAGCACATGCAGCACGTTGGGGAGGAGTTAGTCGACTGGGCCGGGGTCCCAGAGGCTATGCTGAAGGAGGAGGAACGACAGATTCATCCGTTGCTGCCAGCTCTCGCCGAGTCCAGCGACCCTTGATGCCTTGGCTCCGACGACCGGCTTCTTCAGCGACAGATCAGAACCGGCTGTCGGCTCTTTCGCAGCACGTTGTCCACGTTGCTGCCCAAAACGATCTCCCGCACCGGATCGAACCCGTATCCCCCCGTAATGATCAGGTCACAGTCGTGGACCTTGGCCGTTCTTATGATCTCCTCGGCGGCCGGACCGTATCCTTTCACGAACGTTGCCTCTCCGCCTCGTCTTGTCAGATACCGCCGTGCTCGGTCGAGTGTGTCCGATGTCGTGCGCCCTGCCTCCAACACGGTGATCACCACCAAGGGGATGCGCCACCGAGTCGCCAGGTACGTGGCGACGTAGAGCGCTTCCTCCGCTTTGGGGCTCCCGTCGTAGGCCAGCAGGGCCCGCTCCAGATGCGGGGAGGACCCTGGGACGGTCAGCACCGGCCGCGGACACCGTCTTATGATGGTGCTCAATCCTGAACTGAGTCGGGCGATGGGCCTCGGGGCTGGAGGATACGTCAGGCTCAGAATGACCAGATCTGTCCATCGTGCGCGCACGCAGACCTCACGCGACACCTGACCGGCGTCGATGATCAGCTTCCCCTCAACGCCGGCTTCTCTACAACGCCGGTCGAACGTGGTCTGAATCGACTCGGCGTCCGCCCTCTCCAGGTCGCCTTCCGCCGGCACAACGTGGAGGCCATGGACTCTGGCCCCTTCGTGTCGAGCAACGAAGAGGGCATGGTCCACGGCGCACCAGCCTCGCTCCTCCCCGTCGACGGCCACCAGGATGTCGGCGAACATACGCCGGGCCTCGCGAGCCGCCACCCGCTCTCGCCGCCATTCTCCTGGCGGGGGGCCGGCCTCGATCTCCTCAGGCGTGACCGCGTCGAGGATCTTCTCACCCACCCGGGCAGCGACCCGGTAGGGCCTGGGGCTGAAGCGGGTGGCCAGGTCCGTGGTCGCCGCTTCCGGCTCGATATCCCAGCCCAGTTCTTCCCTCAGCCTCGCACGATGCTCCGAAACCCACACGTAGAGGTCTGTCTCCGTCCGCCCTGGAAAATAGCGCAGGATGTTCCGCCGCCGCATCACACGCACAACCGGCATGTAGACCTGGTCATACCAGGCAGTGACGGCCTCACGATACGGGGTGTCTGTCGTCCGTTCCAGGTCCATGCGGAGTTGATGGTTACGAATCTCTTCTTCCAGGACCTGGTACTGTCCCGGCACGGTCACATTCATTCTGGCCTGCGGTCGGACCTCGTCCAGATGGGTCTGTTCCAGAAAGTCCGTGTACTCCGCCTTCAGGATTAGCGCTTCTGGATCGACATCGGGTGTCAGAGACACCTTGGTCTCGATGTCAGTCACGTAGGCCCAGATGTGCGTGTCGCCCAGCTGCCGGGCCGCGGACACGCGATGGTTGCCGTCTACCACGAAGTAGACCTGGTCAACCCGATAGACAGCAATTGGGCGTACGGGCCCTGACCCGGTCAAGGCCTCTCTGGCTTCGATCCATCGCTCCTCGTCGCTGTCCTGCCGCGGTAGGAAGCTCCGCGTGAAGTCGTAGTATCGCCCCACGCTGCCGACGATTGCCTCCAGCGGGATCTCCTCTAGCGTCCGTTCCCCGCGCTCTTCGCCCCTCAGCCTCTCCCGTACCTCGTGATAAGCAAGCAGATTGGCCGGTCGTCCGGTCAGGCTGGCTGCGATCTCCTGCATCATCGCCCGGCTGCGGGCGCGCCGAAAATCCCGAGCGGCTGGTGACGGTTCGCGCTTCACCCCACGTCCTCCCAGATAGGCTTCTAGAGAATGTGCGCCAGGAACTGACGGGTGCGCTCCTCCTCGGGATCGGTGAAGAGCTTGTTGGGGGGAGCGATCTCGGCCCAGCCGCCGTCCGCCATGAGAATCACCCGATCGGAGACGTCGCGGGCGAAGTGGATCTCGTGGGTCACCACGACCATCGTCATTCCCTCGCTCGCCAGTCGTTCCATCACCTCGACCACCTCGGCGATCAGCTCAGGATCCAGCGCGGAGGTCGGTTCGTCGAACAACATAATCTTCGGCTCCATGCACAGCGCGCGAGCGATGGCCACCCGCTGTTGCTGCCCCCCCGAGAGCCGAGAGGGATACTCGTCTCGCTTGTCGGAAAGGCCCACCCAGTCCAGGAGTTCCTCCGCCTTCTCGGTCGCCCTCTGCTTGGACAGCCCCTTGACCGTCATCGGCGCCTCGATGATGTTCTCCAGGGCCGTCATATGGGGGAAGAGGTTGAACTGCTGAAACACCATCCCCGCCTTCTGACGGAGCTCGCGGATGTGTCGGCGCTGCCGGCGGAGAGGTTCCTGGGCGTCGATCTTCAGCTTGTCGATCTCGATGGTCCCTGCTGAGGGCTCCTCCAGGAAGTTGAGGCAGCGCAGGAACGTACTCTTGCCCGCGCCCGATGGCCCGATGATGACGACCACTTCTCCGGGCGTCACGTCCAGATCGACGCCCTGGATGACGTGCAGAGGTCCGAAGTACTTGTGCAGATCGCGCACTCTGATGATCGGTTCGGTCATCGGTCTATCTCCTTTCGCTGCGGGCCATGTACTCCTCAAGCTGACCCTGGAGGAACTGGAAGATGACGGTCAGCAGCCAGTAGAAGGCCGCTGCGATCATGAACGTCTCAAGCGAGCGGAAGTTCTGGCGTCCGATCTTCTGTGCCCGGTAGGACAGCTCCCAGATGCTCATAACGGACACCAACGACGAGTCCTTCATCATCGCGATGAACTGGTTGCCTATCGGCGGGATGACGATGCGGAACGCTTGAGGTAGAACGATACGGCGGTAGAGCTGCGTTCGCGACATCCCCAGCGCCTCGGCCGCCTCGTACTGTCCTTTCCCGATCGCTTGGATCCCGGCTCGGAATATCTCGGTCATGTAGGCGCCGTAGTTGACCCCGAGCGCCAGCGTGCCCGCGACCTGCGCGGGCAACACCACGTTCACGCGGGGCAGACCCAGGTACCAGATGTAGATCTGTACCAGCAGCGGAGTGCCCCGGATCAGGGAGATGTAGAAGCCGGAGACGCCGTTGGCAATCGGATTCTTAGACAGCCGACCTAGCGCCCCGAGCAGCGCCAGCACCACGGCCAGCCCGATGGACAGCGCCGAGATGCGCAGGGTCATCCACGCTCCCCCCATAATGAAGGAGAAGAAGTGACGCATGAAAGCGACGTCGAGGTTAAAACGACGGAGAACGGAGTAGAGGACGACCATGATCAGGAACCACACCGCGATGATGAAGATCGCGTTTCGCAGCTTCCGCGTTCGCTGGCTGGCCATGAGCTGTTCAGACAGGGTCGATGATTCCGGTGCCTCGTAGGACACAGCCACCGATTGACGCATCAGAGCGTAGACGACCATACCGTACCACCCCAGAAGCAAGAGCAGCGGCCAGCCGATGCTCAGCTGCTCCCCCAATGAGAGCGGATAGATGAAGACTTCCAGCAGGGGGAGGCCCAGAACCACGATCGGCCCCACGACGTAGAGAAAGAGCGCCAGCAGATGTCCCCACGGCTGCGCTCTCCGTAGCCCTAGTAGGCTGACCAAGCCCACAATGCCGCTCACGAGCATCCAGGTCCGTAGCAAGCTGCCCCATACGGGCTGAAGCCCTTTCTTGGTCCACGCGATGAACGTGACCTTCTGGTTGGCCGTCTCCCAGACCCGCACAGTGCCGTCGGCTCCACCGGAGAGAATCATCTCCGGCCCCCACCCGAAGGCGACCCCGTTGACGCCGCTGAGGTGTCCCTCGAAAATGGCCGTGCTCTTGCCCCCGGGCACCCGCCAGTTGCGAATCTTGTTGTCTTCGCCTCCGGACAACATAGACCGACCGTCAGGATGGAACGTCATCGTCTTGACCGTCGACCAATGGCCAATCGAGGGCCACTCCACGTCTCCGGTCTCCAATGCCCAGAAGATGATGGTCGTGTCGGCGCTCCCAGAGGCTAGGAGCGTCCCGTCCGGGCTGAAGGCCAGGGCTGTGACCTCTTTCTCGTGGCCCAGCCAATCCTCGTCAGCCTCCTCGCAGGCCGCCCGCGTCTCTAGGGTCTCATCCTCGCAGTAGTTGGTCAGGGTCTGCAACGGGTCGCCAGTGCGGGCGTCCCAGATCTCGATGCTCGCACCATTGCCGGCTGCCACCAGCGTCCCTTGGGCATCCAGGGCTACTGCCAGAGCGGTGTTTGAGGTGGGGCCGAGGGACTGGATCAGCTCCCCCGATGCGACCTCGAATATGTGAACCTTGTTGTCCTCACCCACCACGCTGAGAACGGAACCATCGTCTGCCAAGGACAGGTCGTTCAGTTTCGTGCCCGTCTGTATCATCTCGCGAACGTTTCCTGTCTCCACGTCCCAAAGGCGGATCTCTCCGTCTCGGCTGGCGGAGATCAAGGTGCCGCTGTCCGGCGTGAAGGCCACCCCGATGATGGATCGCTTATGCTTCGACAGGATGCTTCGTTCCCATCCTTGCTGTGTGTGCCACAGGTAGACGTTCCCGTCGTTGGCGCCGGCAGCGAGCGTGGCGTTGTCGGGGCTGAGAGCCAGGTCCTGGACTCTGCTGACGACGGCCAGCTGTATGGGGCCACCAGCGTAGTGCTGAATGGCGTAGAGCAGACTGAGGACGACCGTGACGGCGATAAGGATAAACGTCAGGTTGATGGCTCGGGAATCAGATCGAGCCACAGAATCATTGGACAACACGATGCTAGGCCTCCTCTCTCAGGACGCACCATAACCTTCTGTCAAGTGACCCTTCTATATCCCTGCAAAGCCCGATGCACTGTACAAGCAGGGGCACGGTTGGGACGTGCCCCTGCTTAGTGAATGCAGCACTCATCTTCTGAGTCAGAGCTCTCCGGTGCGCCAGCCTACTCCGGCGTGACCAGCGTC
>Ga0207797_1000476_pt1 | contig 31018 bp, 30 predicted proteins | sample PRCRCaboRojoPR_6_FD_187275 | JGI IMG/M metagenome (GOLD analysis project Ga0207797, IMG submission 187275) | Marine sediment microbial community from Cabo Rojo, Puerto Rico - PR CR 10% Liquid 1 (SPAdes) | ecosystem: Environmental > Aquatic > Marine > Coastal > Sediment | place: Cabo Rojo, Puerto... | reverse complement strand
CCCCGGGGCCGGCGGGTGGGACGCGGCGTGACACCTGCCGTCCCCACAGTCGGCCGCGCGGGCCGACCGATAGGCACGGACGAAGACGGACCGGCGGTCGCCGGTCGGGTGTCGAGCGGTCCGGAGCTCCGATTTGAAGCCGTCCCGGGTCCCGAATGTAAACGTCTCGCCGGCAGGGCGGGTCGGTTCCCCGGCGATACGCACGGTGATGGGACGGTCGGAGTCCATACAGGGACCAAGAGTTGATTTAATCATAAGCGTTGTGTGAGTCTCGTTTCCACGCCCCGGCCCCGACGGCCGCCGAAAACCGTAACTGACGTCGTCGCCCGGGGGTCGAAGTACACGTTCGTACACCGATGTGGGGTCCACGGGTCGCACCGACGTGGGGTCCACGGGTCGGGTCGTACTCCGTGGCCGCCCGCGGGGCCGTCAGGGGTTCACGCCTCCCCCTGGAGAACGGAACGACACCCTCTCCGGGGCGTGGTGACGCCCCTCGCGGCGGCTGGCGGCTCGCAACGTTTTTCCCGCGCCCTGCCCGACCGTTTACATGGCGAAGGACTCCCGTCCGTTCTCATCGAAACTGGAGGTCCCCGAGGCGCTGACGTTCGACGACGTGCTCCTGCGACCCAAGGAGAGCCGCGTCGAACCGGACGACGCCGACACGGCGACGCGCGTCTCGACGAACGTCGAACTGAACGTGCCCGTGCTCTCGGCGGCGATGGACACCGTCACCGAGGCGGAGCTGGCGATCGAGATGGCCCGTCTCGGCGGCCTCGGCGTCCTCCACCGGAACATGACCGTCGAGGAGACGGCCCGGCAGGTAGAGCAGGTCAAGCGCGCGGACGAACTCGTCATCCGGGACGTCGTGACGGCCTCGCCCGACCAGACGGTCCGCGAGGTCGACGAGATGATGGACCGCGAGGGCGTCTCCGGCGCGCCCGTGGTCGACGACGACGGCACCGTCCTCGGGATCATCTCCGGGACGGACATCCGGCCGTACCTGGAGGTCTCGGACCGCGACGAGGTCCGCGACGCGATGACCAGCGAGGTCATCACCGCCCCCGAGGGGGTCACCGCGCGCGAGGCGCTCGAACTGATGTACGAGCACAAGATCGAACGGGTCCCCATCGTCGACGAGGAGGACCGGCTCGTCGGCCTCGTGACCATGCAGGGTATCCTCGCCCGTCGGGAGTACGACGACGCCGCCCGCGACGGGGAGGGATCGCTCCGCGTCGGGGTCGCCGTCGGGCCGTTCGAGGCCGACCGGGCGGGGGCCGCCGACGAGGCCGGCGCCGACGTGCTGTTCATCGACTGCGCCCACGCGCACAACCGGCACGTCGTCGACTCCGCGCGCGCCATCAAGGAGGAGGTCGCCGCGGACGTGGTGGTCGGGAACGTCGGCACCCGCGAGGCCGCCGAGGCCGTCGTCGACTTCGCCGACGGCGTCAAGGTGGGTATCGGCCCCGGCTCGATCTGCACGACCAGAGTGGTCACCGGCGCCGGGATGCCCCAGATCACCGCCGTCTCGGAGGTCGCCGACGTCGCCGGCCCCGAGGGCGTCCCCGTGATCGCCGACGGCGGCATCCGGTACTCCGGCGACGCCATCAAGGCCGTCGCCGCGGGCGCGGACGCGGTCATGCTCGGCTCGTACTTCGCGGGCACCCAGGAGGCTCCTGGTCGAGTGATCACGATGAACGGCAAGCGCTACAAGCAGTACCGCGGGATGGGATCGGTCGGCGCGATGCAGTCCGGCGGCGGCGACCGCTATCTCAAGGAGGAGGGGGAGGACGAGGAGTTCGTCCCCGAGGGTGTGGAGGCCGCGACGCCGTACAAGGGCCCGCTCGAGTCCGAACTCCACCAGCTCGTCGGCGGGATGCAGTCCGGGATGGGCTACGTCGGCGCCGCCACGATCCCCGAGTTCAAGGAGCGCGCCGAGTTCGTCCGGGTCTCCTCGGCCGGCCAGACCGAGGGCCACCCCCACGACGTCGTCATCACCGACGAGGCGCCGAACTACAAGCCGAACGAGTAGTCCGGCCCCACCGCGGCGGCGTTCCCCGGCTCCCGACGGCCCGTCGCGACGGCACCTCCACCGGCTTCCGGACGTAGCCCCGACGGGCAGGTCGCGGTGGGCTCGCCCCGCCGCCTCGAACGCTACGCCTCGGTCACGACGGCGGTCGGATCGTCCCGCTCCGTCGGGCGGACGGGCCGCTCCTGGGTCGGGTCGTGGACTGGACGGAGGTGGTGGTCCTCCCGCGAGCGAACACCTCCAGAGGGTCGAGGCGAAACTCGTCCGCTCCGTGGTGGATGCCGTCGGGGCGAAACGTCCGGGGGCCACGGCCGTGCCCGTCGGCCCGAGCGACGCGGAGTCACGGGACCAGTCCGGTGCCGACGGACCCGGGTTCAGTCGGCCGTCGCGTCGCCCGATCCGAGGTGGGGCTCGGCGCGGTCGAACCCGACCCCCTCGAACTGGGTGAGCCAGTCCTCGTCGCCGCGCTCGAACGCGGCGAGCGCGCTCTCGACGGTGTAGGTCCGGTCGCCGTCGGTGCAGGGGAACACGGCCGCGAGGTCGCCGGCGTCGTAGAGCGCCAGGGCGACGACCGGGAAGACGACGACCTCCTCGACGTCGTCCATGCCGATGAAGCTCCGCGTCCGCTCCTGGAAGCCCGGCTCCAGCGAGAGACCGTTGCGCTCGGCCCACGCCCGGAACTCCTCGTAGGTGGCCGTCGCCTCCGAGCGCCACTCCTCGGCCCGGGTCACTATCCGGTGCCACCGGCCGGCGACGAGCGATTCGCCGAACGTCCCGTTCGCCTCGAGGCGTTCGGCCCGGGTCACGACCTCCCGGACGCCGAGGGCGCTCGACGCGTCGACGCGGAGGTACAGCTCCGCCCGGAGCGGGGTGTCGGTCGCCATCGGGGTGTCGGTCGCCATCGGGGTGTCGGTCGCCGGTCGGTCGCGGCCGGGGTTCGACCCCGCCGTCGGACGTTCGGCCATGGGTCTCAGTCGGCCCCGTGCGGGGGGACGTATCCGCACGCTCGGCAGGTGCTGTAGACGAACGCCAGGTCGCGGCTACAGTGCGGGCAACTCCAGCTCATTGCCGGGGTTGGGCCGTTCGAGTTGATAAACCTCCCCATTACAGAACCGATACTCTACTAGTGGAGTAGTACAAATATTAGGTCCGGTCCACGACACCGTCCCCCGCGTGCTCGGACAGCCCGGTCGGTGCTCCCGACCGCGGCGAACGGCTCCGTCGTCGATAAAAACTCGTTTTGAGCGTTCACCGGGTTGATACCCCGTGCCGGCGGAGGGATGGTATGGCCCTCCAACTCGGTAGAGCCCTCGGCCGTGGCGCGCGACGGAGCGCCTCGGTCAGCGGCCTGGTCGTACTCGTCCTGAGCGTCCTGTACCAGCTAGCCTTCCTCGGAGCGGTGAACACCGCCGTCGTCAACCTGCTCCCGGACGGTGTCCGGCCGACCGACGCCGGCGCGATCGGGTTCTCGCTCCCCATCTCGACGGAGATGGCCGGCGTCCTCGCCGTCGCGTCGCTCCTGTTCGGCACCGGCGTGTTCGTCGTCGCGGCCCGGCTGCTGGCCCGCGATCCGACGACGCTCGGCTCGCTCCCCACGGACGCGTTCACCCGCCGGATCGGCCGGGCGCTCCTCTCGGCGCTCGTCGTCAACCTCGTGCTCGCCGTGGCGATCCCGCTCGGGCTGGCCCTGTTCGTGATCCCGGGGCTGTTCCTGGCGGTGAGCTTCCAGTTCGCCGTGTTCGCCATCGCCGTCGAGGACGCCGGTCCAGTGGGGGCGCTCAAGCGGAGCTGGGCGCTCGCGAGCGGGGACCGGTGGCGACTGCTCGTGCTGGTCCTCCTGCTGGCGGTGGTCGGCGGTGTGTCCGGCGCCGTCGGATCGCTGTTCTCGCTCGCCGACCCGCTGGTGGGACAGCTCCTCTCGCTCGCCCTCACCTCCGTCGTCCTCGTCCTGATGTACGGGATCCTCGCCGACGCGTTCCTCCAGCTCCGCGAGGAGCCCGTGTTCGGCACCGGCGGCGGTTCGCCCGGCACCGCCGACGTCGGGGCGCTGTGAGCGACGGGTCGCCGACCCGTCGCGGGCGACGCGGCCTCCACGGGTGCCAGCCCGTCGCTCGGACACGCGACGGTGTCCGCTTTCGATCGGTGCCTGCTCCCCGGTCCACCACAGCTTCAAGTAGGATACCGGGACCACCCCTCCCGTGACCTGACCGCCGCCACGGGGCGGGGCGCGGGAGCGCGGTGGGTCGTCCCGTGGGTGCCGTCACCCGCCGGTCCACCGCCTGTCAGCCACTCCGATCCCGGGCAGTCCCCGACGCGGTCGCGGTGGCGCGAACCGACCCGACGGCGACTCCCGATCGGGCTCACGGGTTCGGGCTTTCCGCGAACGTCCCGTTCAGCGGAGCCGGTCGAGCCGGTCGCGGGCCTCGACGAGCGCCGACTCGTCGTCCTCCCGGAGGTACCTGCCGACGCCCTGGGCGATCCGGACCAGGAGCTCGGACTCCTCGGCGGGCACCGCCCCGTCGAGCGCCTCGACGCGCTTCAACCGGCTGTCGAGCGGCCCGATCACGTCGGTCGCCGGCGGGTCCGGGTGCTCCTCGAGGTACGCCCGGAGGTCGCTCCGGTAGGCCGAGACGGCCCGCGCGTAGGCCAGCGCACGCGCAGAGCGGAGCGACTCGGGCACCTCCTCCGGCGGCGGGCGTTCGCCGTGATCGGCCCCTCGCAGCAGCGAGAGGAAGTAGAACTCCTCGTCGTCGTCGAGCGTCATCGACCGTTCGAGCCGACCGGCGACGTACCGGAGTTCGGTGGCCGCGAGGTACGTCTCGCCGAGCGGCTGGAGCTCGCCGGCCTTCACGAAGCCGAACCCGCGGACGTACTCCCTGCAGGCCTCGGCGGCGACGTCGGCTACCTCCCGGAGCGGCTCCCCCGATTCGAGGCGGTTGCGGGCCCCGGTCAGGTCGAGGCTGGCCGGTGTCGCCGTGTGGAGCGTCCGTTCCTCCTCGACCCCGACGCTCCGGAGGCTCCCACAGGCGGGACACTCCACGCTCCCCGTCTCGTAGTAGGCCCATCGCGTCCCGCAGTCCCGACACTCGCGCTGGCCGCGGATTCGCATCGGGAGCGGCTACGCCGCCGACCGTCAAAAGCCCCGTGGACGGGACGGTCGCAGGGCGGATCGTGCGGTGTGAGTCGTCCCGGCCTCCACCGCCGCCGGATCAGAGGCCCGTCTTCGACTCCTTTCGTCCGGTCAGTTCGTCGGGAACGAGACGGTAGAACTCGAACGGGACGCCCCCCGGCGGCCTGTCGAAGACGTCGAACAGCGGGATCCGGACGCGGTCGAGCCCCTGTAGCGTCTCGGTGGCGATCGACTCGTCGGTTGTTCGCTCCAGCCGTCCCTCGGCGACCACGCTCCGCCACGGCCCCTCGCCGTCGCCGTGGACGACGAACGAGACCGCCCGGCCGTCGACGTCGCCCTTCCGGCTGTCCGGGCCGACGGCGAGCCGGAAGTAGAACGTCGCCTCCGCCGCGTCGTAGCCGTACGAGACGGGGATGGCGTGCGGCGGGCCGTCGCCGCTCCCCGGGAACGCGATGACGCCGGTGCCCCCGTCGCCGAGGAACTCGTTCCGTTCGTCCTCGCCCAGTTCGATGGAGCTCCGAGTGCTCATGGGTGAGCGTACGGTCCGACCGAATAAAAGCCGCTCCCCGGCTCCCCCGCGGTCGATCAGCTATCGGTCGGGTGCGGCGGGCCGCGCGCCCGGGTGCAGGAGCCTACCCCCGATCGGGACGGGGGCGGACGACGAGCACCGGCGCGACCGTCTCCTCCGCGACCCGCTCGGGGGCGTCGCCGAGCAGCAGCGACAGCAGCGTCGGCCCGCCCTCGCCCATGACGATGACGTCGAACTCGCCGGACCGCTCGACGACGTCCCGGACGGGGGCGTCGGAGGCGGTCGTCTCTGCGGTGACGCGTGTCCCCGCCAGCCCCCGGTCGCGGAGGGTCTCGCGGGCCCGCTCGACGGCGGCTTCGGCGTCGAAGTCGGCCGTCCCGTTCCCGAGCCCCCACAGCGTCACCCGCTGGTCGCCCTCGGCCAGTAGCGTCGCGACCAGGTCCGCGAGCCGGTCGACGTCGATGGCCCCGCGGACCGCCACCAGCACGTCCTCGACGTCCCCGACCGGGTTCGGGAGGAGGACGGCGGTCGCGCCGACCTCCTCGGCGACCCGCGCGATGGTCTGATCGCGGTCGTGGGTGAACGCCACGCGCCTCTCGACGCCACGGCCGGCGGCCTCGAACCCGGCCGCGATGTCGGCGACCGCCTCCCGCGCGCGGTCCTCGAACTGCATGCTCGCCTGTTCCGTCGCGGTCTGCTCCGGGATGACGTGGTAGCCGAGCACCACCACGTCCGACGGCGCGAGGAACTCGATCAGCGGCTCGGGGACGGTCTGTCCCTCGAGCACCCTGACCGGGACGAGTACCTTCGGCGGCTCGCGGATCGCCGGGCCGCTCCCGCCGGGGTCCTCCCGCGACATCTACAGCACCCCCTTGAGCGAGACGTCGGCGGCGTAGTACCTGTACCACCCGGCGGAGACGACCATGACCGCGAGGCCGACGACCTGCGAGGCGGGCTGCATGAACGCGATCAGGCCGAAGCTCGCGAGCGCGCCGAGCCCGGCGATCAGCGGGTACGCGGGCACGCGGAAGTCGGGGTCGTACCACTCGGGTTCGTCCCGGCGGATCGCGATCAGGGACACGCAGATCAGCCCGTACATGACGAGGTGGAGGAAGGAGGCCACCTCCGCGAGCACCTCCACCTCGCCCAGCGCGACCAGGACCAGTACGGGCCCGCCGGCCATCGCGAGCGCGACGTGTGGGGTCCCGTAGCGGAGGTTCATCCGCCCCGCGAACCGCGGGACGAGCGCGTCCTTGCTCACCGCGAAGACGGCCCGCGAGGTGGCGAGGATGGAGGCGTTCGCGCTCGAGACGGTCGCGAGCAGTCCGCCGACCAGTATCGCCGTGGCGCCGACCCCCCCGCCGAGCGCGCGGGCCACCTCGACGATGGCCGTCTCGCCGAACCCGGAGAGGGCCGCGCTCCCGAAGGCGCTCGTCGCGACGAACACCGTCGCGACGTAGAGCACGCCAACCAGGAGGACGGACCCGACCATGGCGAGCGGGAGGTTCCGCCCGGGGTGTTTGATGTCGCCGGCGACGGTCGCCACCTGCGCGAACCCGAGGTAGGAGGTGAACACAAGCGCGGCGGTCGTGAACACCGGGACGGGGCCGAACGGCATGAACGTCTCCGGGGCGCTCGAGCGGCCGAGCACCCCGAGCGCGTCGAGGCTCCCGTAGGTCAGGAACACCAGGAGGATGGCCAGCAGCAGCCCGACGACGTAGTTCTGGAGGCTCGCGGCGTTCTCCGTCCCGAGGAGGTTCAGGACCGTGAGGAGGACGCCGAAGGCGAGCGCCAGCGCGACGACGGTGCCGTCCCCGACGGACGCGCCGATCTCCAGAAGGACTGCCACAGCGTAGTTGCCGAACCCGACCAGGTAGAACGCGGTGGCGAACACCAGGCCGAGCCAGATGCTGATGCCGACGACCGCGCCGGGGAGCGCGCCCAGCGCACGCGAGACGAAGTAGTAGCCACCGCCCGAGCGGGGCATGGCCGTCGCCAGCTCCGAGGCCGGCAGCGCGACGAGCAGTGCGATGACCGCCCCGATGGCGAACGACCCGGCCGCGGCGGGCCCGGCGCGGCCGGCGGCCAGGCCGGGGAAGACGAAGATGCCCGCCCCGATCATCGTCCCGACGCCGATCGAGAGCCCGCCGACCAGCCCGATCGAGCGCTCCAGTTCGGTCCCCTCCTCGGTGACGGACGTCTCGTCGGTCTCCGCCGCCGGGACGACCACCTGCTCCGGGGTCTCGCCCTCCCTGTTGACGTTCCCGCCGGCGCCGCCCGGCTCGCTGACGGTTCCCATGCGTAGGTGGGCAGCGTTCCCACACTAAACGGTTGGGTCGGCGCCCTCCCGCCGCTGCCCTCCCTCGGCCACGGCCGGCGCTCCCGCAGCGGCCTACAGGAAGCGCCCGAGGTAGACGACGAGCAGTCCGAGCGAGGTCGCCAGCCCACAGAGGGCGGTCACCGAGAGCCGGCCGACCGTCAGCGGCGCGGTGAACCCCTCGCGGTCGTCCGGCTCGTCGAACCGGAGCTTGAGCAGCGCCGCGTTCACCACGACGAAGACGACCAGCAGCGAGCCGTTGGCGAGCGCGGCCACCTGCCCGAGGTCCCCGAGCAGGACGAACGGTACCGTCAGGACCCCGACGAGCGCGACGGCGAGGTACGGGGTCCCCCGACCGCCGTGGATCCGGGAGAAGACGGTGGGGAACGATCGGTACTCGGACTTCGAGACGCCGTAGACCATCCGGGAGGTCGAGACGAGGAGTATGAGGACCGTGTTGGCGGTCGAGGTCAGCGCGATGGCGCCGACGACCGACGCGGCGACGGGGCCGCCCCCTGCGCCGGCGACCAGCGCCAGCGGCGAGTCCGACGCGCCCAGCGCCCGCCAGTCGACCACTCCCACCGCGGAGACGGCGACGAGCACGTAGAGCAGCGTCGTGATACCGATCGAGATGACGATGGCCCGCGGGACCGTCCGGGTGGGGTCCTCGGTCTCCTCGGCCACGTTGACGATCGAGCCGAACCCGAGGTACGCGAAGAACACGAGGAAGGTCGCCTCGAGGACGCCCGCGCCCCCGCTCGGCGCGTCGAGGACCGCGACCGATCCCCACGAGCCGAGGCCGAGCCAGATCACGAGCGCGAGGCCGGCCACCTCCGCGACCGTGAACGCGAGGTTCAGCTTCGCGGAGGTGTCGATCCCCCAGAAGTTGACCGCCGAGGCGAGCGCCACCAGCGCGACCGCCGACAGCGCCGGGGACAGGTCGACGAACGAGGAGAGGTAGCCCGCGAAGGCGATGGCGACGGCCGCCGCCGAGACCGCCCCGACGAACACCCGGAGGAACGCGACGACCTCGGCGGGCCGCTTGGCGCCGAACGCCTCGCGGACGTAGGCGTAGTCGCCCTCGCCCCGCGGGAACCGCGAGGCGAGTTCGGCGTAGCTCAGCCCGGTGAACGCCGCGACGACCGCGGCCGCGAGGAAGGAAAGCGGGACCGACTCGCCCGCGACGGCGGTCGCCTCGCCGAGGATGGCGTAGATCCCCGCCCCGAGGATGAGGCCGACGCCGTAGACGACCACCTCCGCGAGCCCCAGGTCGCGGCGCAACGACGGGCCGACCGACTCGCTGGCGCCCGGTCCCTCGGCGGCGGTCATCCCGACCACCCGGCGGGCGAGCGCCGCTGGGAGGGTGGGGCGGACGGGGCGGTTCGGGCGCGTGTGGGCGACCGCTCGGGACGTCGGCGGCGCGGCCGGGGAGCCATCGACCGGCACGCCGGCGGCACAGAACATAAGCCACGGGGGGATGATTGCCGGGACGACTCCCGACATGTCCCCGCCGACACCGCGTGCGGCCGTCCTCGCACCGCCGTCGCACGGAACCGAGCGACCCGCACCCGGCCTCGTGCGATGAGCGACGACGGGGCGGTCGCGGACCGGCGGGGAACGCCCCGCGAGGACGCCACCGATGACTGGCACGCCGCCCCCGTGGAGTCGGTGTTCGAGTCGCTCTCGACCGGCGAGGACGGCCTCGCCGGCGAGGAGGCGGCGTCCAGGCTCGAGGAGTACGGCCCGAACGAGATACGCGAGGAGGAGTCGGTTTCGGCGGTCGAACTGTTCGTCGAGCAGTTCCGGGACGTCCTGATCTACCTGCTGATCCTGGCGGCGGCGCTCTCGCTGGCCGTGGGGCTGCTGCCGGGCGAGGAGCCCAACTACGTCGACGCCGGGCTGATCCTCCTCATCCTCCTCGGCAACGGGGTGTTCGGCTTCGTCCAGGACTACCGTGCCGAGCGGTCGATGGAGCGGCTCCGGGAGATGTCGACGCCGGACGCGACGGTCGTCCGCGACGGCGAGAAGAGGACGGTCGACGCCACCGAGGTCGTCCCCGGCGACCTGATCGTCATCGAACAGGGCGACGCGATCCCGGCCGACGCACGGCTCGTCGAGGCGACCGACCTGGAGACGATGGAGGCGCCGCTGACCGGCGAGAGCACCTCGGTGACGAAGTCGACGGGGACGCTCGACCCGGGGACGCCGCTGGCCGAGCGGTCGAACCTGGTCTACATGAACACGAACGCCGTCAGGGGCCGCGGTCGGGCGGTCGTCGTCGGGACGGGCATGGGGACGGAGGTCGGGAGCATCGCCACCCAGATGCAGGCCGCCGAGCGGACCGAGACGCCGTTCCAGCGCGAGGTCGACGAGCTCGGCCGGCGGATCGGCTACGGCGTCATGGCGCTGATCGCGCTGGTCGTCGTCGTCCAGTTCCTCTTCACGCAGGCGGGACCGATCCCGGTTCTGCTGACCGCCATCACGCTCGCCGTCGCCGCGGTCCCCGAGGGGCTCCCCGCGGTCGTGACGCTGACGCTCGCGCTCGGCGCCCAGCGGATGGTCGACCGGAACGCGCTCGTCCGCCGGCTCCCCGTCGTCGAGAGCCTGGGCTCGGTCGACGTCGTCCTCACCGACAAGACGGGGACGCTCACCGAGAGCCGGATGACCGTCACCCGGGTCTCGTTCGGCGGCGAGGAGTACGCGGTCACCGGGTCCGGCCTCGAGACGGAGGGGGAGTTCCGTCTCGACGACGAGGCGGTCGACCCCTCGGCGCTCGACCCGCTGCTCCGGTGCGGGGCGGTCTGTAACAACGCCGAACGGGCGCCCGAATCCGACGACGAGGCGTACTTCGGGGACCCGACGGAGGTGGCGCTGATCGTCTCGGCCGCCAAGGCCGGGATCGAACGCGACGGGGACCGGCTCCGCGAGCTGCCGTTCTCCTCGGAGCGCCAGCGGATGACCGTCGTCGTCGAGGAGGACGGCGAGCCGACGGCCTACACGAAGGGCGCCCCGGAGGTCGTCCTCGAGCGCTGCGAGTCGGTGCTCGAGGACGGCGAGGTCGTCGACCTGACCGACGAGCGCCGCGAGGCGATCCGCGAGCGGATCGAGGCGTTCGCCGGCGACGCGCTCCGCGTCCTGGGGTTCGCCCGCCGCGTCGGGGTCGACCCCGACGCCGACGAGTCGGCGATCGAGGAGGGGCTCACGTTCCTCGGGCTCCAGGGGATGCTCGACCCGCCCCGCGAGGAGGTACGGGACGCCGTCGCCGACTGCCGGAAGGCGGGGATCCGGGTCGTGATGGTCACGGGGGACAACCTCGACACGGCGAAGGCGATCGGCGAGGAGATCGGCTTCGACCCCGAGGGTGCGATGACCGGCGCGGAGGTCGAGGACCTCACCGACGCGGAGCTCCGCGAGGTCGTCGAGGAGGTGGAGGTGTTCGCCCGCGTCGCGCCCGAGCACAAGGTCCGGGTCCTCGAGGCGCTGCAGGCCAACGGCCACACCGTCGCGATGACCGGCGACGGGGTCAACGACGCCCCCGGGCTCCGAAACGCCGACGTCGGCATCGCCATGGGGATCCGCGGGACGGACGTCACGAAGGAGGCCTCGGACATGGTGCTCCAGGACGACAACTTCGCCACCATCCGGGACGCCGTCGCCGAGGGCCGGGGGATCTTCGACAACATCCGGAAGTTCGTCAATCTCCTGCTCTCGGCGAACACCGGCGAGGTGCTCACCGTCTTCGTGGGCGTGCTCGTCGGGACGGCGTTCTTCCCGCGGCTGTTCGCCGGGCAGTCGGAGGCGCTCATCCTCACCCCCGTCATGCTGCTGTGGATCAACCTCGTGACCGACGGGCTACCCGCGCTCGCGCTCGGCGTGGACCCGAAGGCCGACGACGTCCTCGAACGCGAGCCCCGGGACCCCGGCGAGTCGGTCATCGACCGGCGGGTGGCGCTCTCGGTCCTCGCCATCGGCACCGCGATCACCGTCGCCGGGCTGGCGCTGTTCTTCGAATCGCTGCGGGCGTTCGAGTCGCTCGTCCGCGCACAGACGCTCCTGTTCACGTTCTTCGTCGTCGCGGAGATGGGGGTGATCCAGGTGATCCGACACCGGTTCGGCTCCTCGATCCTCTCGAACCGGTGGCTGGTCGCGGCCGTCGCCGCCTCGCTCGCGCTCCAGCTGGTCGTGCTCTACACGCCGGTCGCGGCCGCGTTCGACGTGTTCGGGCTCGGGCTCGCCGGGTGGGAACGGATCGGCGTCGCGGCGATCGCCGTCCTCGTCGTCAACTTCGCGCTCTCGGCGGTCCTCGACCGGGCGCTGGGTCGATCGTGATCCGCCCTCCCGGCCGACGCCCGTGGGCCGTGTGTCCGGTCCCGTGCCGGGCCCGCTCGAACGTCGCCCCGTTCCCGGATCCCGGGGTCGAGCCGATGGTTTACCAGCCCGGTCCGAGAGGTGGTGACTGATGCTCGTCGAAGCCGCGCTGTTCCTGGTCGGTCTGGCCGCCCTCGTCGCGGGTGCCGACCGGGCCGTCAACGCCGCCGGGGACCTGGCGCTCTACTACGGGGTCTCGACGTTCTTCGTCGGCGTGACGCTCATCTCGATCGGGACCTCGATCCCGGAGATGGTCACCTCGGTCTACGCCGCCTACTACGGGGCGGGCGACCTCGTCGTCGGCAACATCGTCGGCTCGGAGACCGCACAGATCACCCTGGCCATCGGCGTGGTCGCGCTCGTCGCGCCGTTCGTCACCCCCCGACGGAACGTCCTCGTCTACGGCAGCGCGATGCTCCTCGCGATGATCGTCATGCTCCTCACGCTCGACGACGGCGTCGTCGGCCGGTCGGAGGGGTTCCTCATGATGCTCGCGTACGTCCAGTTCGTCTACACGCTCTACACCAACGAGGGCGGCGAGGAGATCGCCGAGGAGGTACTGGAGGAGCCGCGGACGCCACGCGAGTCGCTCCCGTGGATCCTCGGTGGGCTCCTCCTCGTGGTCGTGGGCGGCCAGCTGATGGTCACCAACGGCGTCGCGCTGGCTCGGCTGGCCGGCGTCCCCGAGTACCTGATCGGCCTCCTGACCGGCCTCGGGACGACGCTGCCGGAGATCGTCGTCGCCGGGATCGCCGCTCACGAGGGCCGGGGCGGCATCTCCGTCGGCGCCATCCTCGGGAGCAACATCACCGACCCCGTCTTCTCGCTGGGCGTGGGCGCGCTGTTCTTCGACGTCGTCGTCGAGGACGTCGCGGCGCTCGGCCCCTCGCTCGGCTACATGCTCGGCGTCTCGATCCTCGTCCTGGGGCTGTTCTACTGGCGGGAGGGGATCGACCGCCGGGCGGCGGTGGTCTGCCTGCTGCTCTACCTCCCGACGTTCCTCCTGGTCTGATACGGACTGCTGTAGCGATTTACCGGCGACAACCCGGCGGAGTCGGTGATCGCCGGTAGAGGACTACAACAATCCGTATGAGCTCCCGGAGCCGTCCCGGTCGGGGCGGTCCGGATGGACAGCACTAACCCGGTGGGGCCGGGGTGACTCCACAGGTGGTTCCCGTTGCCGTCAGACCCCCGCGTCCGGCTCCTGACCGTCGCCGCGGCCGTGGCCGTCACGGCCGGGGTCGCCGCCGCGCCGATCCAGGGATCGCTCACCCCGGCGGGCCAGTACGCCGTGGCGACGATGGCGTTCGCGGCGGTCCTCTGGGTGACCGGCGCCCTGCCGCTCCCGGTGACGGCGCTCCTCGTCCCGATACTGCTGACCGTCCTCGGGGTCTACACCGACTTCGCCGACGCGGTGGCGGGGTTCGCCGACCCGGTGATCTTCCTGCTGCTCGCGGGGTTCGTGCTGGCCGAGGCGCTGCAGGCCCACGGCGTCGACCGGCGGGTCGCCCTCGCGGTCCTCGTCCGGTTCGGCACCTCCGCACGCGGGCTCGTCCTCGGGGTGATGGTCGCGACGGCGCTGCTCTCGATGGTCGTCTCGAACACGGCGACGGTCGCGATGATGGTGCCGGTCGTCCTCGGGATCGTCGAGAGCGTGACGGACCTGGCCGAGGTCGACGCCGGTGACGCCCGCGCCTCGAACCTCCAGGTCGCGATGCTCCTCGGGGTCGCCTACGCCGCGAGCATCGGCGGGGTCGGCACGCTCATCGGGACGCCGCCGAACGCGATCGTCGTCGGGCAGCTCGGCGAACTCGTCGGCCGGGAGGTGACGTTCGTCCAGTGGCTGGCGATCGGCCTCCCGCTGGTCGCGGTGACGCTCCCGGTCGCGTGGGTCCTCCTGACCTACGTCGTCTACCCGCCCGAACGGTACGACGTGGACCGGGCACGCGAGCGCGCCCGGTCGGAGCTCCGGTCGATGGGGACGCTCTCGACCCGGGGGCGCCGCACCGTCGCGATCTTCGCGGCGACGGCGGCCCTCTGGATCCTGGGCGGCCTCGAGTTCCTGTTCGCCGACCTCCTGCCGTCCGCGTGGCGGGTCACGCTCTTCGGCGGCGCCGGCGCGAGCGTGTTCGGCCCCGGCGGACACGAGGGCGTGCTGTTCTACGTCCTCGTCGGGCTCCTGGCGGTCCCCGCGCTGGTCACCAGCGGCGCGGCGGCGTGGGACGACCTCGTCGACATCGACTGGGGGACGCTGCTGCTGCTCGGGGGCGGTATCTCGCTGGCGAACGCCCTCTCGGACACCGGCGCGACCCGGTGGCTCGCCGAGGTGACGCTGGGCCCTCTCGAGGGCTCCTCGGTCCTCCTGGTCCTCCTGGCGGTGATCGCGCTGACGGTCGCGGTTGGGGAGCTGGCCTCGAACACGGCGATGGCCGCGATCGTCGCGCCGCTGCTCGTCAACGCCGGCCCGGCGTACGCCGGGGCGCTCGGGACGTCGGCCGAGACGGCGTCGGTGCTGCTGGCGGTGACCGGCGCGGTCGCCGCGAGCTACGGGTTCGCGCTGCCGGTCGCGACGCCGCCCAACGCCATCGTCTTCGGCGCCGGCTACGTCGAACGAGACCACATGCTCCGGGCCGGCGTGCTGCTCGACGTCGTCGTCGTCCTCCTGACGACGGGGATGGCGTACCTCCTCATCCGGAGCCTCTGGCGGGTGGTCCTCGGGTGAGCACCCGACAGCGGGACGACGGCGTGGGTCTCGACGTCGGAGACGGGCGTAGACGCGGGCCGTACGGTCGGGGCAACGGCCGGGCCGGACGAGCAGCCACGTATTAGGGGGAGCCGACCGCACCCGTTCCCATGGCTCCCGTCCGCCGGCTCGTCGTCGACGTCCTGAAACCGCACGACCCGCCCCTCCTCGAGTTCGCGCGGCGGATCAGCGAGGTCGAGACCGTCGAGGGCGTCAGCGCCTCGCTGATCGAACTCGACAACGAGGTCCAGAACGTCAAGCTCACCTTCGAGGGCGATGCCCTGTCGTTCGAGTCGATCGAGACGGCCGTCGAGCGGCTCGGCGGGACGGTCCACTCGGTCGACGAGGTCGTCTGCGGCGAGCGGGTCGTCGAGGACCGCCCGACCCACCAGGACCGCTGAGAGCCGTGCCCGCGATACGCGAGCACCTGACGCGACTCCTCCGGCGGGAGGACGTCCGCTCGATCGCCCGGCGGTACTTCGTCTCGAACGGGTTCGACGGGACGCTGACGAGCATCGGCGTCGTGGTCGGGGCGGTGCTCTCGGGGGTCCCGGACGGGCTGACGGTGGTCAAGATCGGGCTCGGCGCCGCGGTCGGCCTGACGACCTCGGCGGTCTGGAGCGTCTGGGAGATCGAGCGGGCCGAGACGAAGGCGGAGATCCAGCGGCTCGAGCGGGCGATGCTCACCGACCTGGACGACACGCGTATCCAGCGCGACCGCTCGGGCGCGCGGCTCTTCCACGCGGTCATGAGCGGGCTGGGGCCGCTCGTCGGCATCCTGATCCCGCTGACGCCGTTCCTGTTCGAGGGCGGCGCCCTCACGATGGTCGAGGCGGCGGTGGTGTCGGTCGGCCTCGGGGTCGGCGTGCTCGGGACCTTCGGCGCCTACATGGGGTCGATCTCCGGCCAGCGGTGGTACGTCGCGGCGGCCCGGATGGCGCTCGCCGGGCTCGTCGTCGCCGTCGTGAACGTCCTCCTCCCGGGGTAGCACGCCCGGGAGGGCCGTCGCGACACCGGCCCGTCCCGGTGTCAGTTCGCGGCGGCCGCCGTCTCTGCCTCGTCGTACTTCTCGCGGAACTCCGCGATGAGCTGGCCCATCTTCGCGTACCAGTCGTTGAGCATGCGCTGCATGTCGTCGGCGACGCGGTCCGGGTCCGCCGGCCGGTAGACGTGGTAGTAGCCACCCTGGTCGTAGTTGACCTGCTCCTTCTGGATGAAGCCGGTCTGCAGGAGTCGCTGTATCGAGCGGTAGGCCGTCGAGCGCTCGCGGTCGACCCGCTCGGCCACCTCGTCGACGGTCAGCGGCTCCGCCGCCGTCACGACGACGCCGAAACACTCCCTGTCCAGTTCCTTCAGTCCGTGGACGCACTCCAGCAGTCCCTCGCACTCCATGTCCTGCTGGAGATACTCGCTCATCGAGTCGGCCATCGTGTTGGCGGTGCTACGGGCCTCTCGCTTAAAAGCCTTGTGCGATTGTTGCACAACCGCGCATCCTCCCGGGATCCGATCGGTGTCGCGGCCGGAGACGCCGGCCGAACCCCGGGCGAGTCGCCGGTCGAAACGGGACGGACGGGACGATCAGTCGGCGCCGGCGCCGGTCCGTCCGGCCTCCTCCCTGCGGACCGCGGCCACGCTGCTGTAGACGACCGCGCCGCTCACCAGCAGTGCCGCGCCGATGATCAGGACGAAGCTGACCGTGTTCAGCACCGGGATACCGAACGACTCGCCGATCTGCCGGAAGGCGACCGCGACGGCCCCGCCCAGCAGCATCAGCCCGAAGTAGATCTTGATCCCCTCCTCGTCCACGATGCTCGTCGCGGCCGACCCGATCTGGGCGCCGAGGGCGCTCCCGGCGAGCAGCGGCGCGACGATGCTCAGGTCGACCCCGCCGGACTGGGCGTAGAGGAACGACCCGATCCCCCCCGAGAAGACGATCTCGAAGAGGTCGGTCCCGACCGCGACGGGGACCGGGACGCCGATGAGGTAGAACAGCGCCGGCATCCGGATGAACCCGCCGCCGACGCCGAGGAACCCCGACAGGAGGCCGGTCACGAACGCGACCGCCAGCACCGTCCACAGCGACACCTGAACCCCCCCGCGGAGGGTGAGCATCGGCGGGACGCGGTAGGACTGGATCCGCTTGGCGATGTCGGGGATGTCGTCGGCGTCGACGTCGGCGTCCTCCCCGACGTCGTGGTCGATACCGCCGTCGTCCCCGCCGTTCCCCTTCAGCGCCTCGTAGGTCACGAACGCGCCGATACCGCCCAGGAGCAGGACGTAGGTGACGCTGATGATCCCCCCCGCCATGCCGAGCTCCTCCAGGTGGAGGACGATCTCCTTGCCCACCTCGATGCCGAGGGTCGTCCCGATTATCATCGAGACACCCAGCTTGTAGTCGACCTGGCCGAGGTTACGGTGCTTGATCGTCGCGATGACGGACGTCCCGAAGACGAACGCGAGGCCGCTCCCGACCGCGACCCGCGAGGGGTAGCCCATCACCAACAGCGCCGGCGTCACCAGGAACGACCCGCCCATCCCGAAGAACCCGAAGAGGATCCCGATGAGCAGGCCGAACCCGACGAACAGCGCGATCATCGTCAGCCCGACGCCCAGTATCTCCATCGTCACGTTCGCAGGACCCGCTTGACCGTCGGTGCGGTGATCCGGGTCAGCCCCGAGTAGCCGACGTGGAGGACGATCGCCTCGACGAGGACGATGCCGATCAGGGCTGCCGCCTGTGCGTTGCCGGAGAGGGTCTCTATGCCGAACATGACCCCCCTGCCGCGCTTCGTTCGAGTCGTGTGCAGACCATGCTTTTCTGCTCGGTTCCTCCTACCTCGTTCGAGGCCTTAACGGTTTTGGACTTACTATACAATACTATATCTTCCTCGGATAGCGGTGGGGTACCGATGTATCCCTGTACGTTACGAGTGGCTACGACGCGGTCGGCCCGCCGGATCGCGGGTTCGAGGCCGGTGGTCCCGTGTGGTCGTGACCCGGTCCCGTGCCCGCCGTCGCGCGCGGTCGGGAGACGGGCGGCCCGGGCCGGGGTCGGTCCCGGCGGCCGGACCCGTCCACTCGTCGCCCCCCGTAGCCGGGCGGCGTCGCCCCGTTCCCGGTCCAGGGGTCGTGGGTCCGGAGGTGGCGGTCCGGTGCGGAGTTCCCCCCGAGTGGCGAACCGTGGAACCGGAGTCACAGAACGAGTCGGGCGGTACGGCGGCGCCGCGAAGGGAGGGCCGATCAGTCGGCGGTGACGGCTTCGGTGCCAGCCGAGTCGCGCAGCGAGCGCCAGTAGCCCTGTGCGTACGCGCCGAGGAACATCCCGGCGATGGCCCAGAGGATCGGCCAGTTGCCGACGCCGAGGCTGGCGTAGGCCGCGCCCGGACAGATGCCCGAGAGGCCCCAGCCGGCGCCGAAGACGACCCCGCCGACAAGCACGTTCCGATCGAACCGCTTGAGCCGGCGCTCGTAGACGTCGCCGGTGAGCGGCGCCCGGTCGCGCAGGCGGGGCACGACGAGGAACGTCACGCCCGTCAGCACGGCGGCCCCGCCCATCACGAACAGCAGGCCGAGGTCCTCGAACTGGAGGAAGTCAAGCACCACCTCGGGGCGGGCCATGTGGCTGAACCCGAGGCCGAAGCCGAACACCAGGCCCCCGACGAGGATCAGGGGCATGAAAAGCGGGTGGCGCTCGGTCCCGGCGCTCACGGTACCACCCCCAGAGCCCCGACCAGCTGTGCGGTGCCGATGGCGACGGCCATGAACGTGATCACGTTGACGAGGGAGGTCTTCGACCCGGAGCCGACCCCACAGACGCCGTGCCCGGAGGTACAGCCCTTCCCCAGGCGAGTGCCGACGCCGACGAGGACGCCCCCGCCGAGCAGCCGCCACCACTGGACCTCGGTCGTCCACCCGCCGGGGCCCACGGTGAGGGCGTAGATGGCCGCCCCGCCGACGATGCCGACCGTGAAGACGACCCGCCAGTCCCGCGTGGCGAGGTAGTCCGGTCGGTTGAGCCGGGGGAGCCGGGAGACGTACGAGAGCGTCGACTCGAGGAACGTGCTCGCGCCGGCGCTGATGCCCGTCCCGACGTAGATGATCGAGGCGCCGAGCCCGACGAACAGCCCGCCGATGGCGTACTGGAGGACGCCGTTCGGGAAGAACGGCGCGAGCGGCTCCAGCGCCGTCGCGATCTGTTCTACTGGTCCGACCATCTCACTGGGTCAGCGCGTCCCGGCTGGCGGCGCAGTTGTTCGGACCGAGTTCGAGTTCGAACGCCTCCCCGTCGTCGATCTCCTCCTGTCCGAGGTTCGTCGCGATGATCCGCTCGTAGTTCGAGGGCCGCGGCGGCATGTCCGAGAGGACGAGTTCGACGAACGCCTCCTCGTCCATCGACAGCGCGGCCATCCCCTCGACCAGCTCGCCGAGCGTCGCGGTGTAGGTGCCGTCCTCCGCGGGCTCGGCGGCGTCGCTGAAGTGTGCGCCGCCGACGACCACGTCGTCGTCGAGCGAGAGCACGCGCTCCTGCAGGGAGCGGTAGAGGGTTCGTGCGGCCTCCGGGGCGCCGTCGTCGCCCTCCTCCAGGTCCGGCCGCGCGACGCTCTCGACGAACAGCCCGTCGCCGGTCAGCAGCACCGCGTCGTCGACGAGGTAGGAGGTCATCCCCGAGGTGTGTCCGGGCGTGTAGACGACCTCGATCGTCGCGTCGCCGACCTCGAAGGTGTCGCCGTCCTCGGCGGTCGTCAGGTCCTCGGCGTAGGTGACCCCGCGGTCGACCGCCGCCGCCGGGATGACCCCTTCGACCCCCTCGGCGTCGAGGGCGCGGACCCCCGAGAGGTGGTCGGCGTGGACGTGGGTGTCGAGCGCGTAGACGAGTTCGGCCCCCATCGCCTCGGCGTCCCGGACGTACTCGTCGGCGAACGCGCGGAGCGGGTCGACGACCGCCGCCTCCCCGTCCGAGACGACCAGGTACGAGAGACAGCCGCTGGAGGGCCGCTGGTACTGTGCGACCGTCGCGCCGGTCCCGGCGTCGATCTCGTGGTACTCGTAGACCCTCGCCCAGCCGTTCATCCCCTCCTCCAGGTTGACGGCCTCGACCCCCGCCTCCGCCAGGAGGCCGGCGACGTACTCGCTCGCACCGCCCTTCGCACAGACGACGACGAGCGGGTGGTCGCCGCCCCCGGGGAGCCGTTCGAGGTGCTCCTCCTCGACCCCCTCCAGCACGTCGTAGTAGGGGACGTTGACCGTCTCGACGCCCTCGCCCTCGATGCGCCACTCCGCGTACTCGCCCTCCGCGCGCACGTCGAGGAGTGCCACGTCGTCTCCGTCGTCGATCCACCGCTTGAGCGTCTCCGGTGCGACCGAGTCGACGGACGCGTCCGGTTCTGGGAACGCTGTTTCGCTCATGCTTCGACCGACCGTAACGGAGGGTTCGGCATAAGCGTTTGGATAGAAAGTCACAATATATGCAATACTATCTCGCGCCGGCTCACGGGACACACGATCGGTCGCCGGGCGGCGGATCGGGGCGACGCGGCCCCCCGTACTCGGAGGATCAGAGTCCTCCCCGCCACGTCCGTCCTCACCGGGTTCCGTTCCGGCGTCCGTCCCGGGCCGCTTCCGGGAACCGATACCCTTTTCACTCCGACGCTAGTATTGCGTTCCAAGTCCAATACAGAACAGGACTGATCCCGAATGAGCATGGAAACCGACGCCACCGAGACGCTCGACGTGAAAGGACTGAACTGCCCGATGCCGGTCGTAAAGACCAAGGGGGCGATCGACGACCTCGACGCCGGCGACGTCCTCGAGGTGGTCGCCACCGACTCGGGGAGCATGAGCGACATCAGGGGGTGGGCCGACGCGACCCCCGGTGTCGAACTCCTGGGCCAGGAGGAGGGCGACGGCGTGTTCACGCACTACGTCGAGAAGACCGAGTGACGATGAGTACGGACACACCGAACCGGGACACCGACGAGGTCGGCCCCACGGACGCGACCGTCGAGGAGCTCCGTGCGCAGGTCGAGGACCTGCAGTCACAGGTCGCCGACCTGGAGACCGAGGCGGCCGACGACGGGACCTCGATGGTCGTCATCGCGACCAAGGGGACCCTGGACATGGCGTACCCGCCGCTGATACTCGCGAGCACGGCCGCCGCCTTCGGCTGGGACGTCACCGTCTTCCACACGTTCTGGGCGCTCGACATCCTCCACGAGGAACGGTCGAAGAACCTCAAGCTGAGCGCGGTCGGCAACCCCAGCATGCCGATGCCGAACGCCGTCGCGGCCCTGCCCGGTATGGACAGCGTGGCGACGCGGATGATGCGAAAGCGCATCGCCGACAACGGGACGGCCACCATCGGGGAGCTGATCGAGGTCTCGCTCGACCAGGGCGTCGACCTGCAGGCCTGCCAGATGACGATGGACCTGATGGACTACGAGGACGAGGACTTCTTCGACGGCGTCACGACCGGCGTCGGCGCCGCCACCGCGCTCTCGCGGATGGCCGACGCCGACGTCCAGCTGATGATCTGAGGGTCTCCCCGTCCGGGGCCCGCCGCCCCTCCGACACCCGTACCGACGTCTCGACCGACGGGTAGGCCGAGTGCTCCCCGAGCCCGTCGACCCCCACGAGCGGGTCGCCGGGACCCCCGTATGAACTCGTCGGTGGTTTTCACCGACTGGTGACCGCCAGACGGGCTATCTCCGGGGGGAGCGTACCGACCGGCGTGGAGCGCCCATGAACGTCTCAGACATCGTTGCCCCCGACTTCGTGTACCGCGACGCCGACACGCCCGTCTCGGAGCTCTCCGGCCTCTTCGAGGACCCCGCGCTCGAGGGGGTCGTCGTGACGCGCGACGGCGTCTACCGCGGGGTCGTCACGCGCCGGGACCTGCTGACCTCCCACCACCCGCCGAACGAGAAGGCCGGCTCCCTGGCCCGGTCGGTCCCGACGGTGACGCCGACCGAGGACGTCCGGGAGGTCGCCAGGCTCCTCGTCGAGGGCGAGACCCGCCTGCTCCCGGTCCTCCGGGACGGCACCACGGCGGGCTCGCCGAGGATCGACGACCTCGCGGGCGTCGTCACGACCCGCGGGGTCCTCGAGCTCGTCGAACCGTACCTCGACGTCCTCGAGGTCCGACACGTCGACTCCGAGGACCTCGTGACCGTCGCGCCGGGGTCGACGCTGGGGGAGGCGCTCAACGCGTTCAGGACCCACCACGTCACCCACCTGCCGGTGATCGACGACGGGGACGAGGGTCGGGAGCTGGTCGGGATCCTCAGCGTCCACGACGTCGTCGGCCTCACGACCCGGGCGGTCGAACAGCCCCGCGGCGGCGACGTCGGGGAGGCCTCCGCCGGCCAGCCGGCCGGCGGCCGCGGGGAACGGCGGGGCGAGCGCGAACGGGCCCTCGACCTGCCGGTCCGGGACGTCATGACGGCCCCGGTCGGGACCACCACGCCGACGGCGACGCTGTCGGCGGCCGTCGCCGAGATGCTCGAACGGAACGCCTCCTCGCTCGTGGTCGTGGCGGGCGAGACGTCGGAGGCCCCCCCGAGCGAGGACGAGACGTCGGAACCGTCACGGGCGGGGGACGGGACGTCGAGCCCCGGCGAACCGGTCGGCATCGTCACGACCACCGACGCGCTGCTCGCGCTCACCTGGACCGTCGAGGGCCATCGCGGCGTGCAGGTCGTCGGGACCGCGTATCTCGACGACGCCTCCTACGACGACGTGGTCGCGCTCGTCGACGACCTCGCGGGGAAGTACGGGGAGATGACGGTCCTGGAGGCGAAGGTCCACCTCCACGAGCACGACGAGTCCCTCCGGGGGACGCCGCTGCTCCTCGCGCGGGTGCGGCTCTACACCGACCGGGGCCACTTCATCGCCTCCGGCGAGGGGTTCGGCGCCAGCGCGGCGCTCAACGCCGCCAAGGACGTCCTCGAACGCGAACTCCGCGACGCCAAGACCCACGGCCGGAGCAAGAAACACCCCGACCCCGAACGGCTCCGGGCCGCCTACGGCTGGTGAGACGGCCGGACCGGCGACGGCACGCGCGCCGACCGCCGCGCCCCCGACGCGGTTCCCGACCGACGGGAACCGCCGCCGGGTTCTTAACGATCGTCAATAAGGTTCCGACATGGCCTACAGCGTACTCGTTCCGGTCGACACCGACGAGAGCCGTGCGCTCAACCAGGCGCGGTACGTGGCCCGGTTCCACGACGCCCCGGAGACGGTCGAGGCGACCGTCCTCTACGTCTACCCCCCGGGGGAACTCACCAGGGACGAGGAGGGATCGTTCGACGAGATCGGGGCGGCGGTCGCCGCCGCCGACCACCTCGAGGAACGCGGGATCCCGGTGACCCGGAGCGTCGACGACGGCGGGGTCGCGGAGCAGGTCGTCCGGACCGCCGAGGGGATGGACGCCGACGAGATCGTCGTCGGGGGGCGCAAGCGCTCGGGGGTCCAGAAGGTGCTCCTCGGGAGCACGACACAGGACGTGATGCTCTCGGCCGAGCGGCCGGTCACCCTCACGGGCGAGGACGTCGCGCTCCGGGACCGCATCGACCGGCTGCTCGTCCCGGTCGACACCGACGAGCGGCGCGCGCGCCACCAGGCGGAGTACGTCGCCGGACTGCCCGGGGTCGAAGACCTCGAGGTGACGGTGCTCTACGTCTTCCCGCACCAGGACTACAAGGGGGCCCCGCCGCACGAGTTCGCGGAGATCGACGCGGCGGTCGCCGCCGCCGACTACCTCGAGGAGCGGGACGTGGCCGTGGACCGCGTCGGCGTCGGCGGGGAGGTCACGCGGACGATCGTCGACCGGGCCACCGATCTCGGCGCCGACGGCATCGTCATGGGCGGGCGCAAGCGATCCGGCCTCCAGCAGGTGCTCATGGGGAGCACCACCACCGACGTCGTGCTCTCCGTCGAGCGGCCGGTCACGCTCACCGGCTGACCGCCCACCGGGTCGCCCCGGTCCCGCGGAGTCACTCCCCGGCTACCCGGTGACGGCGTCGAAGCCGCGGAGCGTCTCACGGAGCGCGATCGCGAGTTCGCCGAACCGGTCCCGGGCGACCGGGTCGGTGGTCACGAACACGCCGCGGTCGCCCTCGATGACCCGGGTGAGGTAGCCCTCCTCGAACACTCGGATGGTGAACCGGTACGGCCCCAGTTCGGTCCGGCTGTAGTCCGTCCGCGAGCGGAACCCGAGACGCTCGGTGTCGGCGAACCCCACCAGGTCGGCCTCCGCCTCCAGGTCGCCCCGGAGGTACACCTGTTCGACGTCCTCGTCGGTGAAGTAGGTGACACTCCGGAGCTCGTCGCCGACGACCGTCCGCGCCGCGCTGACCAGTTCCTCCCGTTCCAGTTCGGAGAGCGGCTCTGTCGCCATATCGAGTGTTACGAACCGGTGGCACAAGTAGGTCGTCGGTGGTTCCCGTGCCACGGGACCGGGCCCGCCCCCGCTCGGCGCGGTTTCGAGACCGACCGCCCCGGCTCCGGATGACGAACCCGTCTCGGGAACCGAGACCACACGAGTCGTCCGACGTCCGCCCGTCCGCCCCGCCGGACCGGCCGGTCCGGGCGTGTGCGGCGGGCACGTCCCCCGACCGGAAACGACCCGGTCGGCGGACGCAGGAGGTGGTGACCGTCGACGTGGACCGCCGGGTGTCGTCTACTCGGCGACCCCCTCCTCGAGTTCGAACGCGACCTCCACCTCGGACTGGTACTCGCGCTCTGCGCCGTCCAGTTCGACGGCCTCGTTCACCACGGAGACCCACATGAGGTTCTCCAGCGTCTGTTCGGCACGGTCGATGGCGTCCTCGACCGCGTGCTCGAAGCTCTCGTTGCTCCGGCCGATGAGCGTGATCTTCTTGAACACCATACCGTCCCGACGATGGACGACGGGACGTATCAATCGCGACGGTGATTCTCGCGCGCCCGGACCGACCGGGAGCGATAACCCCGGTGAGGGCGTAGTCCGCGGGACACCGATGGCTCCATCCACGCCCCGTCCCCCGGTCGCGTACCTGCGCGAGCGGAGGGATCCGCTGGCCGACCTCGCGGGGGAGCTCGTCGGGTTCGACACGGCGAACCCGCCCGGCCGGACCGTCGAGATCGTCGACCGGCTCGAGACGGTCCTCGGGGATCTGGGACTCCACACCGACCGGTACGCGGTCGACCCGGCGAAGCCGAACCTGCTCGCGACGCTGCCGGGCCGCGGCGACCGCACGCTCTGTCTCGACGGCCACCTCGACACGGTCCCGTACGACGCCGCCGAGTGGACCCACGACCCGCTGGGCGAGCGCGACGGCGACCGCCTCTACGGCCGCGGTGCGACGGACATGAAGGGGGCGGTCGCCGCGATGGTCGAGACGGCGCGCGCGTACGTCGAGACTGGGACGCCGCCGCCGGTCACGCTCCTGTTCGTCCTGGCGAGCGACGAGGAGGTCGGCGGCGACGCCGGGCTCCCCGCACTGCTCGCGGGCGACCGGCTCGCGGCCGACGCCTGTGTCATCGGCGAGACGACCTGCGAGGGCGGCCGTCACTCCGTGACCGTGGCCGACCGGGGGAGCATCTGGCTCACGCTCGAGGCCCGGGGGGAGGCCGCCCACGGCTCGCGGCCGATGCTCGGGACCAACGCCATCGACCGGCTGTACGACGCCGTGACCCTCCTCCGGGAGCGGTTCGGGAAGCGCGCGCTCTCTATCGATCCCGCGCTGGAGCCGGTCGTCGAGGAGTCGGTCGCCTACTACGCGCCGACGATGGGCGAGGCGGCGGCCCGGCGGCTGTTCGAGTACCCGACGATCAACCTCGGGACGTTCGAGGGCGGCGAGGCGATCAACAGCGTCCCCGAGGCGGCCCGCGCCGGGGTCGACGTCCGGCTGACCGCCGGCGTCCACACGCCCGACGTGCTCGCGGAGATCCGCGACTGTGCGGCCGACTGCGAGGGGGTCACGCTGACGGACGTCTCCTGGAGCGTCGGAACCGCCGAACCGGTCGAGAGCCCGCTGGTCGAGGCCGTCGCCTCGACCGCGGCGGACGTCACCGGCGGGCGCGTGTACCGCCGGAGCGCGACCGGCGGCGGCGACGCCAAGGCGCTCCGGAACGCCGGCGTCCCGACCGTCGAGTTCGCGCTCGGCACCGACACGGTCCACGCCGTCGACGAGTACACCACCGTCGACGCGCTCCTCGGGAACGCGACGGTCTACGCGCGGCTCCCGTACGCCTACGCCGAGGCGGTCGACTGAGCGCCCTCGCCGGCCGCCGACCGTCCCGTGGACCCGCCGCAGGGTCGTCCTTCGCGGTGCGGGGCGGGACGAGCCCCCACCGACCGTCGTCCTACCCCTCCCCTCGGGGAAGCCGTGCCTCGCGGAGGAAGTCGAGCAGGTCGTCCACGCCGGCTGTCTCGGCGGTCGCGACGAACCGGCTCGCACAGGCGTTGCCGAGCGCGAGCGCGGGTCCTATCTCCCAGTCGGCGGCGAGCGCCGCGGCCAGGGCGCCGTCGAACCGGTCGCCGGCGCCCGTCCGCCGTTCGACGCGGTCGGTGACGAGGTTCGGGACGCGGACCGTGCCCCGGGGCGTGCCGGCGACCGCCCGGTCCCGCTCGTGAGAGACCGAAGCGGCGAGCCCCACCGTCTCGCGGAGGCCGGCGAGCCGGTCGGCCACCCCGTCGGCGGTCACGCCGGCCGCGGCCGAGAGCGCGGCGCTCTCGGCCGCGTTCGTGCTCGTCACGACCGCCGTCTCCTCGGCCAGCCGACCGAGCGCTCCGAGGAGTTCGGCGAGCTCCGCCCGCCCGCAGCCCGTGAGATCGCCGGGGTCGACGACGACGGTCGTGCCGCCGAGATCGAGCGTCGCCAGTTCGCGCATCGCCGCGTCCATCCCCAGCACCGACACCCAGTTCGTGACGGCGAGGACCGCCGCGGACTCGACGGCCTCGACGGCCCCCGGCACCGCCCGGAGGTCCGCGAGCGACCAGGTCGCGACGTCGGCCGAGTCCTCCGAGATCATCAGGTCGTCGTCCGCGAAGTCGTACACCCGGACCGTCGCCGGCTCGCCCATCGACCGGGCCGGGAAGGGGAGCGCGTCGAACGCGGGATCGTCGAGGTGGCCGTAGAGCCACACCGGGACGTCGAGGGCGTGGGCCTGCCGGGCGAGGTTGACCGACTGGCCGCCCGCCTCCCGCGAGCGGGGCTCGACGCGAACCGAACTCGTCCGGCCGTCGGCGACGAGTTCGGCGAACCTCGCCCGCGTCTCGACCGGCGTCTCTCGCCCCTCGAACACCCGGTAGTAGGTGTCGACGCTCCCGTCGGGGAGCGAGACCACCGACCCCTCCGGCGAGAGCCCGTCCCCGAGCCGGTCGATCAGGTCGCGGTACGGCATACCCCCGGCCTCGGCGGCGCGACACAATAACTCCGCGGTGCCCGGCGCACGGGGCCGCCCCGGGGACGGGACCGCGACCTCCGTCCCCGTGCTCCGACCGTCCACGGAGTCCCGTGCCCCGACCGTCCACGGAGTGCGCGGACGGCCCGGCCGCACCGACCGCTTTTTTCCTCCCCCGCCGAACCGGGGGGTATGACCCGCACGATCCTCGCCCCGTTCGACGGTTCGGAGGGCTCCCGGGCCGCGCTCGACTACGCGGACGAACTCGCCCGCGACGAGCGCCTCGCCGCGCTGCACGTCGTCGAGCCGGTCACCGGCGGGGCGGACGCACCGGGCGAGGGGGGCGGCGACCGGCGGGCGCGGCTCGAGCGGGCGTTCGAGCGCGCTCGCGACCGACTGGCGGAGGCCGAGGACCTCGTCGGCGGTCGCGCCGGCGCCTTCGACGCCGAGTTCCACTACGGCCACCCGATCCACGAGATCCTCCGGTACGTCGACCGGTACGTCGTCGAGGAGGTGGTGATGGGGGCACACGGGCTGGACGACGCGAGCGACCTCCGTCTCGGGAGCGTCGCCGAGTCGGTCGTCCGGCGGTCGCCGGCCCCCGTGACCGTCGTCCGGTCGCGCGGGACGGCGGGGGACGCCGGCCGTCCCGGGTCGGTGCTCGTCCCGTTCGACGGCTCCGAACCCGCACGGGACGCCCTGGCCTACGCGCTCGAGCGGTTCCCCGGGGCGACCGTCACGGCGCTGTTCGCCGACTACCCCGCGACCGGGGACGCCGAGCACCTCGGCCCCGGCGGGGACCGCGGGACCGGGTTCGACGGGTGGTACGACGCGGTCCGGGAGTGGCACGGCCTGGCCGACCGCGACCCGGAGGCCGTGCTCGGGCTCGCGACGGACGTCGCCGACGCCCGGGACCGCGAGGTCGGGACGGTGGTCGAGCCGGGCGACCCGACCCGGACCGTCCTCGACCGCGCCGAGCGCGACGCCGACCACGTGGTCGTCGGGAGCCACAGCCGCGACGGGGTGACGCGCCAGCTCCTCGGGAGCGTCGCGGCGTTCGTCGTCCGGCGGTCGCCGACGTCGGTCACGGTCGTCCGGTAGGCCCCACGGCCCGCCGGTCCCCCCACACGCGCCGGCGGGGAGCGTTGCGGTCCGGTCCCGCAGGTCGGCCTGTCCGACCACACCGTTCAAGTGCGAACCGGCTCTGCTCCCGTGTATGTCGTCCGACGCTCCGACGACCCGGGAGGATAGGGTAAGCCGCCGCGGGGCGGCTGGTCGAGAAATCCGCCAGCGGTAGCCGACGCGGTCGCTCCGACCCGACCGACGACGGAACCGTCGACGCGCCGCGCGTCGAGGCCGACGGCGATGGGTTCCTCCTGACGTTCGGCGAGGAGAGCCACCGCCTGGACAGGGCCGCGGCCACCCGGCTCCGTGCGGCGCTCGGCGAGGCGCTCGCGGGCCGCGAGGAGTTCCTCCGGACTGTCGGCGAACACCGCGAGGACGGCTCGTACGTCGTCTCGCGGCGCGGCGCGGAGTCGAGCGGCCACCGCAAGGTGTTCGACTCGTTCGCCGCGCTGGAACGGCTCTACGAGGGGCTCCCCCGCGAGTTCACCGCGGGGGACGTCGCCGCGGACGGCCTGACCGGTAGCCGCCGGCACGTCCTCGTCCACCACTTCGTCGAGCACCCCGCGTTCGACTGCGAACTCGCGAGCCTCCAGCCGCTCACCGGTCGGAAGCCGCCCGACGACTGACCGGGCGGGCCGACCGGGGCTCGGAGGACGACCCGGCGACCGAACGGCCGACGTGGCGTCGCTCGCCCCGCCATCGGACTGAACGCTTTTGCCGGCCCCCACCGAGCCGCTGGTATGCCCCGACGACCGCGACCCAGCACCTTCTCGATCGTCGCCCGGGACCCCGGGAAGGACGCCGTCGGCGTCGCCGTCCAGTCGAAGTTCGTCGCCGTCGGCTCCGTGGTGCCGTTCGCCAGCGCGGACGCCGGCGCGGTCGCCACCCAGTCGTTCGCGAACGTCGCCTACGGTCCGGACGGGCTCGACCTGCTCCGCGAGGGTCACACCGCCGCGGAGACGATCGACGCGCTCACCGCGGCCGACGAGGGCGCCGAGCGCCGGCAGGTGGGCGTCGTGGGGCAGGACGGGAGCGTCGCGGCGTTCACCGGCGAGGAGTGCTTCGAGGTCGCCGGGGACGTCCAGGGGGGGACCTACACCGTCCAGGGGAACATCCTCGAGAACCGCGAGACGCTGGAGGCGATGGCCGAGGCCTACGAGACGACCGGCGGCGGCCTCCCCGAGCGGCTGCTCGCGGCGCTCCACGCCGGCAACGACGCAGGGGGCGACTCCCGCGGCGAGCAGGGGGCGGCGATCTACGTCGCCAAGCCGGGGGGCGGGTACGACGGCGGGAACGACCGGTGGATCGACGTCCGCGTCGACGACCACGAGCACCCGATCGAGGAACTGGAGCGGGTGTTCAAGATCTACGACGTCACCCTCCTCGAGCGGGCCGAACCCGACGAGACACGGGCGCTCGAGGGGGAGACGGCCGAGGCCGTCCTCGGGACGCTCGCCGAACTCGGGTTCTACGAGGGGGCCCCGAGCGAGTCGTTCGGCGAGCCCGGGCGCGAGGCACTCGAGTCGTTCCGCGGGCTGAACAACTTCGAGAACCACTCCCTGTCGACCCTCGAGGACGCGCTGGCCCGGGGGTGGGACGACGCGACCGGCACGGGGGAGGCGCGGATGATCGACGCGGTCTGGAACGGGCTCTCGCGGCTCGAGCGACTATAGCCCGGAAACGACCCTCGCGTTTTTGTTCCGGAGGCGGATCGGTCGAGAACGAACACCGTATGCAGGCCAGTATCCTCTGTGTCGACGGCGACGCCGACCGGCGGGCGGACACCGTCGACACCCTCTCGGCGGCCATCCCCGGGGAGACGCACGTCACCGAAGCCGGGGGCGTCGAGCGCGCCCGGACGGCCGTCGCGTCGCAGCCGACCGACTGCGCCGTCACCGAGTACGACCTCCCGGACGGGACGGGGATGGAGGTGGCCCGCGCGATCCGCGAGCACTGTCCGGACGCCGCCTGCGTGCTCTACACGGCGACCCCGCACGACGAGGTGGACACCACCGAGGCCGAGGAGGTGGTCGTCGAGTTCGTCCCCCGGGGGGCCGAACGGAGCGGGACGGAGCTCGGCACGCTCGTCGAGAGCCTCGTCCGGATGCGGACCCACACGGCATACCCGGTCCCGGCCGACGAGTCGGGGCGGGTGGCCGCCGTCGAGGCCTACCGCCCGGTTGCCGACGCCGCCGCCGCGGCCCTCGACCGGCTGACCGACGTCGCCGCCGAACACTTCGGGACGTCGCTGACGTTCGTGACGCTCATGCTCGAACACCAGCAGGTGATGCTCGAGAAAGTGGGGGAGGGACCGCCGGTGCTCCCCCGCGAGGGCACCGTCTGTACGTACGCGCTGATGGAGGACGGGGTCACGGTGATCGAGGACCTCGCGGCGG
>Ga0207797_1000475_pt1 | contig 31045 bp, 36 predicted proteins | sample PRCRCaboRojoPR_6_FD_187275 | JGI IMG/M metagenome (GOLD analysis project Ga0207797, IMG submission 187275) | Marine sediment microbial community from Cabo Rojo, Puerto Rico - PR CR 10% Liquid 1 (SPAdes) | ecosystem: Environmental > Aquatic > Marine > Coastal > Sediment | place: Cabo Rojo, Puerto... | reverse complement strand
CCCTTCGGGGCGTTATCGATCTCGAATTCGACTGATTCCCCTTCCTCGAGGTCGGGGCCGGAAACGTCGTCCATGTGAACGAAAACGTCGTCGTCAGAATCGTCAGTCTCGATAAAACCGTAGCCCTTCCGATCGTGGAAAAAGGCAACCGTACCTGTTGACATTACAATCCTACGTATTCACCTGCCAGCATTAAGGATTCCGTGAGCGGTGATACCACGGTCCGCCATGCCGTCAGACGATATCAACCCTCACCCACGATATCGTTCCCTGGATCAGTCTTCCGCCTCGGATCGAACCGCCAGTACCGGGACACTCGAGGTCCTCAGGACACGCTCGGTGACGCTCCCGAGCAGGGTTCGGTCAATTCCGGTTCGCCCATGTGTACCCATCACGATCAGGTCGATCCCGTGAGCATCGACGTATTTCTGGATGGACTCATGGGGCATACCCCGGGCGATTTCGGTCACATATTCTAAACCGGCGGTATCAGCCGCGCGGGTGACCGCATCGACCGCCTCCGCACCCTCTCGTTCCAATACTTCCACGACCCGATCCATAGTGATCTCGAGTGGGTAGTACGGTTCCAGGCTGATCGCATACAAGGCGTGGACCCGGGCGTCGAACGCGTCGGCGACGGCGATCGCGGTCTCGATAGCGCTGGCCGAAGCGTCGCTCCCGTCGGTCGGGACGAGTATTTCCTCGAACATGAGTTGGTTTTCACAGCCAGCCGGCATAAGTCAGCGATGCCGTTCTCACCAGCTTGGAATCACGGCCTCTCCGCCTGTCGCCTTCGATACCGAACCCAGCGAGCTAAGGGCGCGGCTCACCAGCTTACTCCACAACGTGGCGATGATATCGGTCCTGCTGCAAACGGCGCAACTGGAGGCGGTCCAACTCACGCAGGAGGAGATATTGGCGGCCTGGCTCAACCTCCTCCCGAACCTGCTCGGCATCGTGGTCTACCTGATCTTCATCTTCGAGTTCTACCGCTTCGTCGCCCGACGTGACGTGTTCGAACTCAAACTCCGACGATATTCCCACGGGCCGATCAGTCGGGGGATCGCCGCCATCCAAAACTTCCTCCGGGTGGTGTTCTACATCCTCGAATACCTGCTCTTCTACCCGATCCTGATCATCGTTTGGTATCTGGCCTTCGTGGCTCTGCTGACGTTCCTCGCGAGGGATCTCCCGATCGAAACGCTACTTTTGATCGCGATGGCCGTCGTGTCCGGGATCCGAGTAACCGCCTACTACAGCGAGGACCTCTCACGCGATCTCGCGAAGATGCTGCCGCTCGCCCTCCTGGGCGTCGTGGTGCTTGAGGGGGCGACCGCCATCTCCTTCGAGCTGAGCCTCGAACTGGTCCTCCAGATTCCGACGCACTGGCGGCGGATCCTCACCTACCTACTGTTCCTGATCCCACTCGAGCTCGTGCTAAGGGTGACCCGGATCGTGGTGACCGGGCAGCTCGCAACGGTCCGTCCAGGGGATGAAGAACCCGACATGGATTGATCCGGCGCTGGGACACAGGCTATTGAGACCCCCGAGTAGGATCCGGGGGACGCACATTCCGACTACTTTCCCCCGTTCAGAAGTCAGCGGTCGACTGGATCCGTTACCCGATCTCGTAATGGGCGATCGAATCTGAGGAACACACCGGGCACACATCGACGTCCTTGTCAACCGACGTTCCACACTTCCGGCACTCATAGATCGGGTGTGGGCGGGTGCTCCCGATGACGAGGGATTTGAGGGTCTCGATCATATCCCCCTCCAATCCAACGCCGTTGATCGATTTTCAGGGACAGCGACCCGGGGACGCCCTCTGTTTCCGTCCGGGTCCGCCCGTCTGGTGACCATATGCCAATCAATGGCCATAGCACCCATAGATAATGGGCCATTTTTCTAACGCGAAATTTTCGGTAGAAAAGTCGGAATGACCACCAGAACGAGTTTCACGTGAGCTCCAGTCGTTTCGGCCGAATGGACACGTAAAAATCGGGGGACATCGGTACTTTCCCCGACGCTGTCTGGCAGTTTATCGATCCATCCATCCGGCCAACTTCCCGATCGGGCGGAAATACACCCGGCCATCCATCAGCGGACGGGCGGTTCGGGCCACTGTGACGGAGGATACGCGACTGTCCTCGACCTCGACCCCGACCGTGATCCGCCCCTTGGGATGGCCGATCGTCACGGTGTCGCCATTTTCAGCACATTCGTTCGGGATCGTCCCCGGTAATCGGGCCGCCGCGCCGAGACACATCGCCCCCGTCATCGCATAGGCGTGATGGGGTGTTCCCGTGGTGAAGATGCGGGCGGTGATATCGGTCGAGTCAGCCTCGACGGTTCCTCCGACCGAAGTCTCGTAGGCTTGGGGCGTGGATACGAGGGCGATCTGCGGGATTCCAGGCCGTTCCTCGGTCGCCGTCGCCGGGTCGTCGACCAGACCCATTGCCACGCAACCGTGGGCGCGGATTCGTTCGACCCGCTGGACGAGGGCCTGGTTCGAAGCCAAGGCCTCAGGGAGTTCGATCCCCGACAGCCCGAGATCGCTGGCCCGGACGAAGACGTTCGGGTTCGCGACGTCAATCATTGAAACCTCGATGGGTTCGTCGTCGACTTCGAGGACATCTATGGATTGGCCGGTCGGGAAGAGCTCGCCGGTGACACCGCCGGCAGGGTCGAGGAATTTCGAGTCGATCCGGGCGCCTGTGCCCGGGACGCCGTCCACCGTGTAGTCGCCTTGGATTGCCGGTTCACCGGCCTCCATCGGGATCGTCTGCTCGACCCGCGTGTCGGTGTTCGTGTTGTAGAGCGTAACCGCCGTCTCTGGTGTATCGGTTTCCACCATGCCCTCGCGAATGGCGAAGACGCCGATCGCGCTCGTCAAATTCCCGCAATTTCCGCTCCAGTCGATGACGGCCGTCTCGACTCCGACCTGGCCGAAGGTGTAGTCCACGTCGACACCCGGTCGATCGGACGGAGCGACAATCATCAACTTGCTCGTGTGGGAGTGGGAGCCGCCGATCCCGTCGACCTGGAGTGGATCGGGTGACCCGAACAGCTCGAGGACGAGTTCGTCCCGGACCGTTCCCGGCGGAGGGAGGACGTGCTCGTGGACGAACAGGCCCTTGCTCGTCCCACCCCGGATGAGGGAGCCCTCGATATGGCCTTGCAGGTTCGTCTCCAGATGTTCGCTCATTGGCGACGCAGAGACCGGCCGCCGCAAAAAAGTCGCTTATCGATCCTCGTCGAGGAGAAAGTTCAAGCGATCCCGCTCGCGACCGCCATCGGTCGGCATGGCGTTTGCATTGTTCGATCCCGTACTCGTGGAATTCGAGGCGATCGGTTTGGTTGGGCGGCTCATCTCGTCGCCTCGATAGAGGGCGGCCACAATCGTCGCGAGCGGTGCCCCGATGGCCACGACCGCGCCGATGCCGTACACGACACTGATCCAGCCCGGAATGGCGGCGACGGCAGCGGACGGAACGGTGATCAGAAACAGCGCCGCAACCAGCGTGTCCAATACCACACCCCCAACCGCCGCCAATCGGACCACCCGGGACGCCGGGAGCCGGACCAGCGAAATGGCGAACACCGCCGGGAGAAACAGGGCACTCAACGCCAGAGCGGTCTGCTGGGCTGCCGCCATTGCCATCGATGTGATGAAGTGATCGAGCAGGAGGCCGTATAGCCGAACCGTCGCGACCGGGACTGCCCCGAGCAGTATCGCGGCACCGACCAGCAACCGTGTCCGTCGACTCCCGATCGGGACCCGCGGGCCGAACGTATCGTCCAGGCTTTGCATCGCCGGATGGTCGGCCGTGTGGCCACAAAAAATTACGTGACGGCGTCGGGGTGAACGTCTGCCGGGCGTGTGACGGACGTCAGTCGTCGGCCGTCGCTTCGACCGCTACTCTGACCTCTTCGATTAGGTCCGCGAAGTCCGGGTTGTCCCCCTCGCGGACCCACTTGTAGGTCACGATCCCCTCGGCATCGAGGACAAACACTGCCCGTTCCGCCGCATCAACCACGCCATACATCCCCTCGAGCACCACCCCGTACTCGTGGATGACCTCGTCCCGATAATCGCTCAGTAACGGAAAGTTGAGATCGTTCTGCTCGGCGAAGACGTTCTGGGCGAAGGGGAGGTCGGTGCTGATGCCGTACACCTTGGCGTCGAGTGCCTCGAACCCCGCAAGTTCATCGCGAAAGGTGCACATTTCGGTGGTGCAGCCACTGGTAAACGCCGCCGGGAAGAAGGCCAGCACGATCGGGCCGTCGCCGAGTGCCTCGGACAGGGTGAACTCCTCGACGTCGTTGTAGGCGTCACCCCCCGCGAGCGGGACGGTGAAGTCCGGCGCCCGATCACCGACGGCGACCGTCATCTGACCTCTTCCACGTAGTCGGCGACCTGCTCCGGGGTCGCCCCAACGGGCACGCCCGCGTCGTTCAACGCGTCGATCTTGCTCTGGGCGGTGCCCGTCCCCGACCCGGACACGATCGCCCCGGCGTGTCCCATTCGCTTGCCCGGCGGTGCGGTGCGGCCGGCGATGAAGCCGACCACCGGCGTATCCATATACTCCGCGATGTAGTCGGCCGCCTCCTCCTCGTCTTCGCCGCCGATCTCGCCGCACATGACAACCGCCTCGGTCTCTGGATCGGCCTCGAACAACTCGAGCGCGCCGACAAAGTCGGTCCCGATGATCGGGTCGCCGCCGATCCCGATGGCCGTCGTCTGGCCGAGTCCCCGTTCCGTCAGGTTCGACACGATCTGGTAGGTGAGCGTTCCCGATCGCGAAATGAACCCGATGGGGCCCTCGGTGAAGATATCACCTGGGAGGATCCCCAGCTTGGCCGCCTCCGGCGTGATCACGCCCGGGCAGTTCGGCCCGATCAGGTGGGCGTCGGCCGACTTGAGCTGTTTGTACACCTTGGCCATGTCCTGCGTTGGGATGCCTTCAGTGATCGCCACCACGAGGTCGAGGTCGGTATCCAACGCTTCGAACAGGGCATCGGCCGCGAATGCCGGCGGGACGAACACGACCGATGCGTCGGCGTCGTGGGCGTCGACCGCCGCCTCGACGGTATTGTACACGGGGATGCCCTGGACGGTCTCGCCGCCCCGGCCTGGCACTGCCCCGGCCACCACGTTCGTGCCGTAGTCGATCATCTGTTCGGTGTGGAAGCTGCCCTCGCCGCCGGTGATGCCCTGGACGATCACGCTCGTGTCCTGGTCGACGAGGACGCTCATGCCGTCACCCCCTCGGCGAGGTCAACGGCCCGCTTGACCGCCGCCTCGAGCGTCGCCTCGACCTGGACAAGCTCGGTATTCAGGATCTCCATACCCTCCTCTGCGTTGGTCCCCGCCAGCCTGACGACGACGGGCTTCGGGAGTTCGTCGAACCCTTCGAGGGCTTCGTTGATCCCGCGGGCCACCTCGTCGCCCCGGGTTATCCCGCCGAAGATGTTGAAGACCACCGCGTCGACGTTTTCGTCGGAAAAGACCATGTCGAGGGCATTACGCACGCGTTCTGCCTTGGCCCCACCCCCGATATCGAGGAAGTTCGCGGGTTGGCCGTCGTAGTAGTCGACGAGATCGAGCGTCGTCATGACGAGGCCGGCTCCGTTCCCGATGATGCCCACGTTCCCGTCGAGGCGGACGTAATCGAACCCGTACTCGTTGGCCTTGGCCTCGAGGTCGTCCTCGGCGGCCTCCTCCTCCATCTCGGCCAGCTCCGGATGGCGGAACAGCGCATCGTCGTCGATATTGAGCACGGCATCGGTAGCGATTATCTCGTCGTCGGCCGTGATCATCACCGGGTTGATCTCGGCGTCGCTCGCGTCGTTCGACGCCCACAGGTCATAAAGGGTCGACAGGATTCCCGCCAGGTCGAGGGCGACCGCGTCGTCAACGCCCGCTTCGTACACCGCCTTCCGTGCCTGGTAGGGGTGGAGCCCGAACGCCGGGTCGATGTATTCCCGGGCGATGGCCTCGGGGTGTTCGGCGGCGACCTCTTCGATGTTGACGCCCCCACGCGAAGAGACCATCGCGACGGGCTGTCCCTCGCCCCGGTCCATCGTCACGCCGACGTAGAGCTCGTCAGTGAAATCCACCGCCGCCTCGACCAGCACGCGATCCACCAGATAGCCCTTGAGATCCATCCCCAGAATCGCCTCGGCCGCCGACCGGGCCGCTGCCTCGTCGGCAGCGATCTCGATCCCGCCGGCCTTACCCCGGCCCCCTACGTGGACCTGGGCCTTGATGGCCACGGGGTAGCCGATCGTCTCGGCCGCCTCGACCGCTTCGTCGACGGTCGTGGCAAGCTGGGATTCCGGCGTCGGGATGCCGGCCTCGGCGAAGACCTGCTTCGCCTGGTACTCGTGCAAGCGCATTGTTGACCTGGGAGGATGTTCCGAAGAACAGGGGTTAGTATTTCCGAAACGCATGGGCCAGATTGGTCGTGATCCTAGTCCTCGAGCCCACATCAACGGGAGCCAGAGAGCTTCTCACTGATCGAAACAGACAATGATTCGCCCCTGGGTTGACTGCGACGCAGTATTCCGGTTCGGCGTGGTCCCGGTGTCGCCCACCCGCCGATAGAGCGCCTGATCCGTCACTCGATAGACGATCGGAACATTTGGTCCATCGCCGTGGACGACGGTGGGCGTCCTCGAGCCAACAGGGGTACCAGCGGCCCAGGTGTTCGTCCGCGATGTGAGCTCGACGATCCACGTCCCATCGTTGCGATCGACCGTCACGTCCGAGACGACGACCTCCACCCGGGTCGACTCACGGCGCAGCGCGTCGTTTCGGGCAACGACCCTCTCGACACCGACCACGTACTGTTCGACGGACGCGTCGGTCCAGGTTTCCGGTGTCTCGGGGTAGTCGCTCGGTTCGACCGAGTCACGGATGGGATCGACGACTGGGAGGTCGTCAGGAGTGCAGTTGGTCGGAACGGGTGAGGGGGTGGCTGACAGCGTGGATCCGTCATTGACGACTGACGTGCAGCCGACCAGAATGACCGAGAGGGCGACGGATCCGTAAAGGGCAGCCCGTGTCGGTTGCATGATCGACCCGAGCGGCGGGCGTGATAAAGGCCTTCAGAAGGCTACAGCCGAATTTTCGCCCTGTCCTATAACTCAACGAGGGTCGGTGAATCCGCGACCACCCCGTCGACGCCACGTCGGCCCATCCGATCGGCCGTTTCGCGGTCGCGTACGGTCCACGCGTTGACCTCGAAGCCTCGTTCATGCGCCGACACGACGAATTCAGTGGTGCAACATTCGATCGATGGATGGACGTACCGGCAGTCCAGTGCGTCCGCCGTCGACAGTGACGATTGCCAGTCCTCAGCGAAGAGATAGGCCCGGACGACTTCGGGAGCAGCCGAACGAGCCTCGCGAAGGTAGTCGCTCTCGAACGAGGAAAGGAAGATCTCACGACCGAGGTCCGCCGCTATCTCGACCACCTCAGCGGCGAGGCCGGATTCCTTTAACTCTACGTTGAGTGGAAGGTCGGCCGGTACGGCCTCGAATACATCGGTGAGCGTCGGGATCCCCTGGTCGCTATCGAGTACCCGTAGATCGGCGAGTTGCTCGCTAGAATACTCCCGAACCGGGCCGGACGTGTCGGTCACTCGATCGACCGTTGCATCGTGCAGGACGACGACCTCGCCCGACCCACACCGACGGACGTCCACCTCGACCGCATCCGCCCACCGGGCCGCTTCCCGGACGGCGAGCACCGTGTTCTCGGGGAAGACCTCCGCGAACCCCCGATGGGCGATAAGACGCATGATCTAAGAGCCGCCCATGCAAACCTTAGGGCTGATCATGCGCGCTGTCACGTTCCACGAGCACGGCGGTACCGATGTGCTACAGGTAGACGAGATCGATCGACCGGCGGTCGGGGCCCACCGCGTCCTCATCGAGGTCGCGGCGGCGGGCGTCAACCCCGTCGACACCTACTTCCGCGAGGGCTCGTACGAGCCCTTCGAACTCCCGTACACGCCGGGGGTTGATTTCGCCGGCACCGTCGTGGAGGCAGGCGACCACGTTTCCGGGTTCGAACCCGGCGACCGCGTCTTCGGGACCGGCCTCGGTGGGTTCGCCTACCACGGTGGCTACCGGGAGTACGCCGACGTCCCGTCGGACCGCGTGGTCCACCTTCCGGATGGCGTCGATATGGTCGAGGCGGGCGCCGCGGGGGTCGCGGCCGTCACGGCCTGGCGCGTCCTCGTCGATCACGCCGAGCTCGATCCGGCCGAGCACTGCCTCGTCCACGGGGCGAGCGGTGGGGTCGGCCACGCCGCCGTGCAGATCGCCGCTGCCATGGGCGGCCACGTCATCGCGACGGCCTCGCCGGCCTACCACGACCACCTCGAAGCCCTCGGGGCCGACGTCGTCCTCGATTACTCGCGGAACGATCTCAAGGACGCCGTCCTCGACGCCTCGGACGGGGGCGTCGACGTGATTTACGACCACCGCCTCGACGACTACCTCCAGTTCGATGCGGAGGTCGCCGCCACCGGTGCCCGCGTGGTCGGCATCGGCGAGAACGATCCCGAGGTCGGCTTCACGAACGACGGCGTCGCCCGGTCGAAGGACGTCAACTACCAGTTCATGTCCATGTTCAACACCCCGGACTTCCGGGTGCCGCTCGAGGGACTCGCCTTCCTCATGGACCGCGGGGACCTCACGATCGAGATCGCCGAAACCTACGGCCTCGACGAGGCCGCCGAGGCCCAGCGGGCGGTGATGGAGGACAGCTTCCTCGGCAAGCTCGTCATCGTCCCCTAACTCAGGGTTTGTCGGCCTCGTGCATCCACTCGAGGGCCGCCTCGAACCCCTCGGCTTCGCGGATCTCACGGAACCGCTTCGGCGTCTCCGTCTCCATCGTCAGGATCGCGAGGTACTCGTCGAGGGGACTGTCCCGATAGCCCTGGGCGGTCTGGACGTCGTTGAGCATCGCCTTCACCAACGAAACCGCCACTCCGGGTGTCTTCTTGATGTGGTCGGCCTCCTCCGCAACGGCATCGTCCAACTCGTCGGTCGGGACGACGTGGTTCACCAGGCCCATTCGTTCGGCCTCGGCGGCCGAGATCCGTTTGCCGGAGTACAACAGTTCACGCGCGTGCTTGAGCGAGGTTGTCACGAACGGTAAGACGAATTTCGGCGGCGGTTCGCCGAAGTGCATGTCCGGAAACCCGAACGTCGACCGCTCAGAGGCGAACGTGATGTCGCACGCGATGGCGAGATTGCACCCACCCGCGAGGGCGTATCCGTCGACCTGGGCGATGACCGGCAGGGGTGATTCGATGATCGATTCGAGGTGTGACCGCCGGTCGCGCATCCGGGCCTCGACCGACCCGAGGTCGTCCTCGTCCTCGCCAATGTCATAGCCCGCGGAAAAGGCCGACCCGTTCCCCGTCAAAACGACGGTTCGAACCTCGTCAGCCTCGGCCCGGACCATCGCCGCTTCGAGCTCGTCGAGCAGGGTGGGTCGCAGGGCATTAAGCGCATCCGGGCGGTCGAGCGTGATCGTCGCCACCCCGTCACTCACGGTGTACAGGATGTCCGAGTAGTTCGCCATGGCGCGCCGTCACGTCGGGCCCACTTAACGACTCCCCAGCCCCCGCTTTTATCGCTGCCTCCGACCAACTAGGGCCATGTCAGTCGAGTTCGATCTGGATGCGACGGTCGCCCTGGTTACCGGCGCCAGCGGCGCGCTCGGCAGCAGTATCGTCACCGCCTTCGTCGATGCGGGCGCGACGGTCGCGGCCGTCGACGTCGTGACACCGGAGGACGAGGACGCCCAGCTCGATCCCGGCACCGGCTGCCACTTTTACGAAGCAGACCTCACCGACGAGCCCGACGTGGAACGGGTGATCGGCGAGATCATCGGCGACCACGGTCACCTCGACCACCTCTGTAACATCGCCGGGACCTGGCGTGGTGGATCGCCCATTCACGAGACCGACGTCTCGGAGTTCGACCTTCTCTTCGACGTGAACCTCAAGACAATGTTCCTCACCTCGAAACACGCGATCCCCCACCTCCAAGAGAACGAGGGATCGATCGTCTCGGTGTCCGCCCGCTCCTCGCTCAAGGGGGGCGAAGGGGACGGGCCATACCGGGCGTCGAAGGCGGGTGTCCGGCTGCTCACGGAAACGATCGCCGAGGAGAACCTCGGCAGTGTCCGCGCCAACGCGATCCTCCCGAGCGTGATCGACACGCCCATGAACCGGGAAATGATGCCGAATGCCGATCACGACACGTGGGTCGATCCGACAGATATCGCCCGGGTCATCCTGTTCCTCTGCTCGGAGGCGTCGACAGTCACGAGCGGGGCGGCCATTCCGGTCTACGGCGAAGCCTGATCGGGGGTCAGTCGACCGATCCTGACCGGATCGGACAAGCTTGATTGCCGGGCCTCGAGTAAGGACAGGCATGGCAACCGGCGAGTCGGAATTCGACGTTCCGTTCGAACTCAAGGAGCGGGCGATGGACGAGGCGCCGGTGGGCATCACGATCTCCGATCCCGACCGACCTGATAACCCGCTGATCTACATCAACGATGCATTCGAACGGGTCACTGGGTATCCCCGGGAGGAGGTTCTCGGAAACAACTGTCGGATGCTGCAAGGCGACGACTCGGATCCCGAGGCCATCACGGCCATGCGAGAGGCGATCGATGCCGCCGAGCCCGTCAAGGTCGAACTCATCAACTACCGACGGGACGGGACAGCCTTCTGGAACGAGGTGACGATCGCCCCCCTCCGGGACGAAAACGGAGACGTGACCCACTTCGTGGGGTTTCAAAGCGACGTCACCGCCAGAAAGGAGGCGGAGCTCGCCGTCGAACGGGAACGGTCCAACCTCGAGCACCTGGTCGATCGGATCAACGGCCTCCTGAACGATGTCACGGAGACCCTGATGCAAGCGGTCGCGAGGAAAGAAACCGAACAAGCGATCTGTGACCGAATCGTCGAGTCCGACCCGTATCTGTTCGCGTGGTTCGCTGAACCGGATCTGGCTCACGATGTCCTCATCCCGTCGACCTGGTCCGGTGATGCTGAGTCGTTCGATGAGGTGGAGATCCCGTTCGACGGTGAAGACCCGACCGCCCGCGCCTACCGGAACCGGTCGATCCAGACGATCGACAATCTCTCCGGCACGGGCCTCGAGGGCCATATTCAGGGCGCGCGGTCGATCGCCGCCGTGCCGCTGACGTATGGCGAGACGACCTATGGCGTCCTGACGGTTTACGCCGTCGAGGAGGGCACGTTCGACGAGAACGAGATCGTCGTTATCGAGGCGCTCGGTCGGGCGATCGCCACCGCCATTAACGCGGCCGAAAGCCGCCGAATCCTCGTCGCTGACAACTTCATCGAACTGGAATTTTCCGTAAGCGACCGGGACCTGTTCGTCGTCGACCTGTCGGCCGAACTCGACTGCCGCCTGGAGTTTCAGGGGTCGATCTCCAACAACGGCGACCTGTCGATGTTCTTTATAACGGATGCCGAACCGGCTGCCGTCTTGAACTATCTCGATGGAATAGCCGATGTCGACGGGGCCACGCACATCAGCGGCGAGGGTGACGCCAGTTTGATCGAGGTTCGGATGGCCTCCGGGTCGATCATCGGCGTCTTGGCCGAACGGGGGGTCAAGACCCGGTCGATCACCGTCGAGGACGGGGAGGCGCGGCTGGAGCTGGAGCTTCCCCCCGAGACCGACTCACGTGCGATTGTCCAGCGGCTCCGGGATCGGTATCCAGACAGCGAACTGGTGGCCTATCGCGAGCGGGAGCGGCCGCCGACCACGAAGCAGGAGTTCATCGCCAACCTCGAGGACCGGTTGACCGACCGGCAGCTTACGGCGCTTCGGACGGCGTTCGTGAGCGGGTATTACGACTCTAACAGACGGACGTCAGGGGACGATCTGGCCGAGTCGATGGGGATCTCCCGGGCCACGTTTCATCAACACCTCCGGGCGGCCGAGCGGAAGCTGATGGCGGAGTTCTTCGGGCGATAACCTTACCTGTTAGGTATTGGTTCGATGGGAATAGCGGTGCTTTGTCTAATTACGACCATGCCCGAGTGTGACCACTGTGGCTCGTACGTGTCGAACGAGTTCAAACGCGTCTTCGCTGACGACACAGGCCTCGTGCTTGCCTGCGTGTCGTGTTCGTCGACCGCCGGTATCGGTGAAACAGCTCGTCAACGCCTCTCAGAAGCCTGAGTAGTACCGGACACCCAATCGATTCGCCACCTGTCTCGTTGATTCAGAGAACACCTCGCGCCTGGCCACATATACGCAATCGATTTCGAAGGAGTAGCCGTTTGCCCGGTGCCGCCCTGGTGTGGTCCAGAGGTTGAACGCCGTGCGATCGATCAACAGGGCGGACCGGTTTCGAATCGGTGGGGGATTCGAACAGCAATCGGTCCCCGTTCTCGGTTTGGCGAGACCCGGAACGGCCGGCCGGTTTTACCATACGAGTCAGGTATACTGTTGAACCGGGTACGGGCCCTCCCATACAGTAGCGAAATCAGCCCGCAGCCTTGCCCGCAGACGGGTCAGGGCGATCACGATCCACCCATGCTTACCGACACGCAGCTCGAGACCAGCAAAGCCATCCAACAACGGACCGGCAGGACGTTCCACGTCGCTACCCGGTTCCTGCCTGAACGCGTTCGACACGCAACCTACGTCCTCTACGCGTTCTTCCGGACCGCAGACGACATCGTCGACGACCCGGATCCGGCGTCCGTGGCGGTTCGTCGCGAGCGGCTGGCCACCCTCCGGGAGGCCGCCCTCGGCAACGAATCGACCGACGACCTAGTCATCTCGGCCTTCAACGAGGTTCGGGAAACCCACGGGATCCCGGACGAAGAGGTCAACGCATTCATCGATGCAATGGCGGCCGACATCGATCCGCACGGGATCGAATCTTACCGTGATCTGGAGGACTATATGCGGGGATCGGCGGTCGCTGTCGGGAACATGATGCTCGCCGTGATGGATCCCGACGACGTCGACGCCGCCCGCCCACACGCCCGCGCCCTGAGCGAAGCGTTCCAGCTGACGAATTTCATCCGTGACGTCCGGGAGGACATCGTCGACCTCGACCGGATCTACCTTCCCATGGAGACGCTCGCCCAATACGGCGTCCCCGCGGAGCAGCTTCGCGAGCTGCAGTTCTCCGAGGGAGTCGCCGCTTCGGTACGATCGGAACTCGGGCGCGCGGAAGCCCTCTACCGCCAGGGGGTCGCGGGGATCGAGCTACTTCCAGCCGACTGCCAGTTCCCGGTCTTGCTCGCCGCTGTACTCTATGCCGAACACCACCGACTGATCCGCGATCAGGAATACGACGTGGTCTCGCGACGGCCGAGCCTATCGCGGCTCGATTCACTCCGCGCGGTCGCCAGAACTTGGTGGCACTGGCGGCGTGATCCGGATCCGGTCCGCGCCTTCAATCGGGCGAGCGCGATTCCGCTTTCGGCCGGTGACAGTGACAGCCGCTCGGGGGAGGGACACCGGCGCATCGCGCCCCGGTCGATCGGTCGATCGGCCCGCGGGGTCATTTCCCGGGTTTCGGCCTGGACGGTGGACTGATGGCCCGGCGTGAATCAGTCGTCATCATCGGCGGTGGTGTCGGGGGCCTCTCGACCGCGTGCTACCTCGCTGAGGCAGGCCTGGACGTGACCGTCGTTGAGAAGAACGAACAGCTGGGCGGGCGGGCAAGCGTCCTCGAACGCAACGGGTTCAGGTTCGACATGGGCCCCTCCTGGTACCTGATGCCCGACGTCTTCGAGCGGTTCTTTGAACACTTCGGGAAAAACCCAGCTGATTACTACACCCTCGATCGGCTGGATCCCCACTACCGGATCTTCTTCAAGGACGGTGACCAGGTCGACATTACGCCCGACCTCGAGCAGACCAAAGAGCTCTTCGAGTCGTACGAACCCGGGGCCGGCAAGGCCCTCGAACGGTATCTCGAGAAATCGGAGGAAACCTACGACATCGGGATGGAGCACTTCGTCTACGAGGACCGCCCGCGGTTCATCGACTATCTCGACTGGGATGTGATCCGCAACGCCCGTGGCCTGGGCCTCATCGGGTCGATGCAGGACCACGTCTCGAAGTACTTCGACCATCCCAAGCTCCAACAGATCGTCCAGTACACCCTCGTGTTCCTCGGCGGCTCCCCCAAGAACACCCCGGCCCTGTACAACCTCATGAGCCACGTGGATTTCAACCTCGGCGTGTACTATCCCGAGGGTGGCCTGAGCGCCGTGATCGACGGAATCGCGGCTCTGGGCGTCGAACTCGGGGTCAGCTACCGGACGGGATTCGAGGTCGACGCTATCGAGGGCGAACGTGGTGCCTTCCGGGTCATCTCGACCGACGGCGAGGTGATCGAGGCCGATCTCGTCATCAGCGACGCCGACATGGCCCACACCGAACAGGCGTTGCTCGCCCCCGAGGACCGACAGTACTCGGCCGACTACTGGGAGAGCCGGACCTACGCGCCATCGGCCTTCCTCATGTACCTCGGCATCGAGGGTGATGTCGAACCCCTGGCCCACCACACCCTCGTTCTCCCGAGGGATTGGGAGGAACACTTCGAACAGATTTTCGACGACCCCGTCTGGCCGGACGACCCGGCCTACTACCTCTGTGTCCCATCAGTTACCGACGACGATGTCGCGCCGACCGGCCACTCGAACCTGTTCGCGCTGGTACCGATCGCGCCCGGGCTCGAGGACGACGACGAAACCCGCGGGTTCTATCGGGAGAAGCTCCTCGACGACATCGAGGCGAACACCGGCGTCGACCTTCGGGATCGGATCGTCGTCGAGGAGCTTTTCACTGTCTCAGACTTTGCAAGCCGATATAACGCTACCAAGGGGACGGCCTTAGGCCTCGCACATACGCTTAGGCAGACGGGCCCCGTGCGGCCCGATCACCGCTCCTCGGCTCTGGATGGCCTCTACTTCACCGGCGGCTACACCCGGCCGGGCATCGGCGTCCCGATGTGTCTGATCAGCGGTGAACATACCGCCACAGCAGTCCTGAAGGACACGCCGCTCGTAATGGAACCATGAGCGGGTGGGGCCGATTGGTCGTTCGATCACGTCCGCGCTTCTGGCTCTATCTGGCCGGCCCAGTCCTGGTCGGCTTGGCCTATGGGGCGGACACGATCGCCGAGGTCCTCTCGCCGATCGGCCTCCTCCTGTTCTTGTATTTCCTCGTCCCTGCGAATGTCTTCCTGTACGGGATCAACGACATCTTCGATGCGGAGATCGACCGGCGGAACCCCAAGAAGGGCAACCGTGAAACCCGGTACCGTGGCGATCGGCTCACGCGAATCGCCGTGATCCTCAGCGTGGCACTCGGGATCGGACTTCTAATTGTCGTTCCGCCCGGGGTGATGCCCTGGCTCGTCGGGTTCCTAGTGCTCGGGGCGGCCTATAGCGCCCCGCCGCTCCGACTGAAGACCCGCCCGCCGCTGGATTCGGTGTCGAACGGGCTGTACATCCTCCCCGGCGTGGCCGCCTACGTCGCTGTGGCCGGGGTGCTCCCACCCATCTTGGCCATCGTCGGGGCCTGGTTCTGGGCCATGGCCATGCACACCTTTTCCGCCATTCCCGACATCCGCCCCGACCGGGAGGCCGGGATTCGAACCCTGGCCACCCTGCTCGGGAGACGGGGGACGCTCGTCTACTGTGGCGGCACGTGGCTGTTGGCGACGCTGGCCTTCGGTCTGCTGAGCCCGCTGGCCGGCGGCCTTATGGCCATCTATCCCGCCCTCGTGACCGTGATCTGGGTCGCCGATCTCCCCGTCGACCGTGCCTACTGGTGGTTCCCGGGCATCAACGCACTGGCCGGCATGGTGTTGACGCTCGGCGGGCTGTGGGGGTTGGTCTATGCCTAGGGTTGCCATCGAACGGCGACTCGATACCCTTGTGGCCAATAACCGGTTCACCATCGCCGTTGTCTTCCCATTGGTCGGGGCCGTGCTCCTGGTGGCGAGCGCTGAAGGGTTGCTCCCGGGGTGGTTGGCCTATAACCCGCTCCTAATCCTGACCGGGATCGTCGTTATGCGGCTTCCGCTGATCGCCGCCGTCTTGCCGGTGATCGACCGACGGGGGACGGCCGGGATTCTCGGGCTCGTCCTGTTCACGTACACGATCGAATTCGTCGGTCTGACGACCGGCTGGCCCTATGGAGAGTTTGCCTACCTGATCGACCTCGGGCCGATGCTGGCGGGCGTCCCGCTCGGCCTTCCGGTGTTCTATCTTCCGCTCGTGTTCGACGCCTACCTGCTCGGCCTCCTGCTCCTCGGTGACCGACCCCGGCGGATCGTCATCGTTCCGGTGACGATCGCGACCGTCCTCTTGATCGATCTGGTCCTCGATCCCGGCGCCGTCGCGATCGGGTTTTGGGCGTATGCGGTCGAGGGCGCCTACTACGGCATCCCGGTCTCGAACTACGCCGGTTGGCTCCTCACGGGGACCGTGACCGTCCTCCTCGTCGATCTGACGATCGATCGATTTCGCCTCCAGCATCGAGTCCGGTCGTGTCCGTTCGCCCTGGACGACCTCGTGAGCTTCGTCCTCCTCTGGGGCGTGATCAACCTGCTCTATCTCAATGCCGTGCCCGTGTTGATCGCCATCGGCATCCTTGCCGCGGTGCTCCGGGCCGGCCGGTTTGACCTCCCGTCGTTCCGGACGATGCGGTTTGCCTCGGCGTGGCGGTGACCCCCCGGCTCCATTCTTCGGAAACCCTTTTTCGATGCCCGTTGTCCGGTCGCTCAATGAGGCCGCCTGAGACGCCATGACAATGGACGATCGGATCGACGATCTCCGAAAGTATCGTGAGGAGGCCGAGAAGGGCGGCGGTGAGGACCGCATCGAGGCCCAACACGACCGTGGCAAGCTCACGGCCCGGGAACGGATCGACTATTTCCTCGACGACGGTACCTTCAACGAGATCGATCAACTCCGGACCCACCGATCCCACAAGTTCGGGATGGATGAAAAACAGTTCCTCGGTGACGGCGTCGTTACGGGCTACGGCGAGGTCAACGGCCGGACCGTCTTCGTCTTCGCCCACGATTTCACGATTTTTGGCGGCTCGCTCGGCGAGGTGTTCGCCGAGAAGGTCTGCAAGGTGATGGACCAAGCCATGGAAGTCGGTGCCCCGATCGTCGGGTTGAACGACTCGGCGGGAGCCCGCATCCAGGAGGGCGTCCGGAGCCTGGCCGGCTACGGCGACGTCTTCCACCGTAACCAGGAGGCTTCAGGGGTCATCCCGCAGATCTCGGCCATCATGGGCCCGTGCGCCGGGGGTGCGGTCTACTCGCCCGCGATCACCGACTTCGTCCTGATGGTGAAGGACACCAGTCACATGTTCATCACCGGCCCGGACGTGATCGAGACGGTCACTGGCGAGGAGGTCACGTTCGAAGAACTCGGCGGCGCCATGACCCACACGGGCGAGAGCGGCGTCGCCCATTTCGCGGAAAACTCGGAAGAGGACGCCCTCGATCGGATCCGCCAGCTACTCTCCTATCTCCCGCAGAACAACGTGGAGGATCCGCCACGGGTCGAGCCTTGGGACGACCCGGAGCGCGAGGACGACGTCCTGAACGACATCGTCCCCGATCAACCCCAGAAACCGTACGACATCGTCGACGTCATCGACATCATCGTGGATGAGGGGTCGTTTCTCGAGGTCCACGAGAACTTCGCTCAGAACATCGTCGTCGGGTACGCGCGTCTCGACGGACACTCGGTGGGGATCGTGGCGAACCAGCCCCGTGTCAACGCGGGTACGCTCGATATCGACGCCTCGGATAAGGCCTCACGGTTCGTCCGCGTCTGTGACGCCTTCAACGTCCCGATCGTCACCTTCGTCGACGTGCCGGGCTTCATGCCCGGGACCGACCAAGAACACGGCGGGATCATCCGTCACGGCGCCAAGCTCCTCTTCGCCTATTCCGAGGCATCGGTCCCGCTGGCGACGGTCATCACCCGAAAGGCCTATGGCGGGGCCTACGACGTCATGGCGTCGAAACACCTCGGTGCGGACGCCAACTACGCGTGGCCCTCGGCCGAGATCGCCGTGATGGGTCCCCGTGGCGCCGTCAACATCCTCTACGACGACGAACTCGAGGCGGCCGACGACCCTGATCAACGACGAGAGGAACTCATCGATGAGTATCGCGAGGAATTCGCGAACCCATATACGGCAGCCGACATGGGCTTCGTGGACGACGTCATCGAACCCCCGGAGACCCGGGCTCGGCTGATCGACGACCTCGCCATGCTCCGTGACAAGCGCGTTCCGAGACATCAGAAGAAACACGGGAACATCCCCCTCTGACCGTCGATGGCCGGCCGTCGAACCGACCTCGAGATCCCGCCCGGCGCCAGTGTCGAGGAAGCCGCAGCTATCGCGGCGGCGATCGACTCACACCTCCAGCGATCCACCGACGACGAAGCCGAGGAGCGGAACTGGCACGGTCGGCGCTGGCGTTTCACGGGGCAGATCGAATCCATCCAGGGTCGGACGGTCCGCGTCCCCCGTCGCGCGCCGACGTCGCCCTGGCGGGCGGCCGACCGAACCGACCGATTCTAGCCGGATGAACCGATAGAATCAGGTGTCTCCTACCGGAACCGTTCGAGCATGTTCGACAGGGTTCTCGTCGCCAACCGGGGCGAGATCGCCGTCCGGGTGATGCGGGCGTGCGAGGAACTCGGTATCGACACCGTCGCTATCTACTCTGATGCCGATAAGAACGCGGGCCACGTGCGGTATGCGGACGAGGCGTACAACGTGGGGCCGGCCCGTGCCGCGGATTCGTATCTCGATCAGGAAACCATCCTCGATGTCGCCATACGGGCGGAGGCCGACGCCATTCATCCGGGCTACGGATTCCTCGCAGAGAACGCAAATTTCGCCCGGTTGATCGAGGACTCGGACGTCACCTGGGTGGGTCCGCCGGCCGACGCCATGGAACGACTCGGCGAGAAGACGAAGGCCCGGTCGCTCATGCAGGACGCCGACGTCCCGGTCGTCCCCGGCACGACCGAACCGGTGGAATCGGCCGATGAAGTACGCGACCTCGGCGAGGAATACGGCTATCCGATCGCGATCAAAGCAGAGGGCGGCGGTGGCGGCCGGGGGCTGCGCGTCGTCGATTCGGCTGATGATGCCGAGATGGAGTTCGAGTCGGCCCGGCGAGAGGGCGAGGCCTATTTCGACAATCCGAGCGTCTACGTCGAGAAATATCTCGAAGCACCCCGACACATCGAGGTCCAGATCCTGGGGGACCACCACGGGAACGCGCGACACCTCGGCGAACGGGACTGTTCGCTCCAGCGCCGCCACCAGAAGGTCATCGAGGAGGCTCCGAGCCCGGCGCTCGACGACGACCTCCGCGAGGAAATCGGGGAGGCAGCCCGACAGGGTGTCAAGGAAGCCGGCTATACCAATGCCGGGACGGTCGAGTTCCTCGTCGAGGACGGCGAGTTCTACTTCATGGAGGTGAACACCCGGATCCAGGTCGAGCACACCGTATCAGAGGCAGTCACCGGCTTCGATATCGTGAAGTGGCAGCTCCGGATCGCCGCGGGCGAAGAGATCGATTTCGACCAGGACGAGGTCGAGATCGACGGCCACGCCATCGAATACCGGATCAACGCCGAAAACCCGGCCAAGGAGTTCTCGCCGACGCCGGGACCGCTCTCGACCTACGATCCGCCCGGGGGGATCGGCGTCCGTATCGACGACGCCATCCGCCAGGGGGACGAGATCGCCGGCGACTACGACTCGATGATCGCCAAACTGATCGTCCACGCCGCGGACCGCGAGGAGTGCATCGCGCGAAGCCTGCGAGCGCTCCGCGAGTTCGAGATCGAGGGCGTCCACACGACCGTCCCGTTCCACCGGATGATGCTGTCAGATGACCGGTTCGTCCAGGGGGAGCACACCACCAACTATCTCGACGAGTACCTCGACACGGACGCCATCGCGGAGGCGGTCGAACGATGGGGGCCAGAGTCGGTCGGCGAGGCGGCCGACGAGCAGGTCGTCGAACGGACCTTCACCGTGGAGGTCAACGGCAAGCGGTTCGAGGTCGACCTCGAGGAACGCGGCCCGCCGGCCGCCGCGGGCGGTCGTTCCGGGGGAGGCCAGCGCCGACCGCCAGCCCAACCCGCCCCATCTGGAGGCAAAAGCGGCGGAAGCGAGCCGGTCATCGAGGGCGAGGGTGAACAGGTGACGGCCGAGATGCAGGGGACGATCCTCGACGTGGCGGTCGATGAGGGCGATACAGTGGAGGCGGGCGACGTTCTGTGCGTCCTCGAGGCGATGAAGATGGAGAACGACGTCACTGCCGGCCGAGGTGGGACCATCAGTCAGGTGCTTGTCTCGGCGGGCGAGAGCGTCAACATGGGTGACACCCTGGTCGTCATCGAGTGAAGGAGTGTGGGGTCGCTGGGACCTTTTCGATCGACCGGTAACCCTTCGGTCCTCCGTCGGCTCTTTCAGACCAATGAACGAGTCTCAAGAGACCTTTCCCGAGGGGGTCGAAGCCGTCCCATTCACGGTCGAGGCGCACCTGTCACTTTCAAGCACGAATGACCGGGCCCGGGAACTCGCCGCCGATGGCGCGACCGATGTCGTGGTAGTCGCGGACCGACAGACCTCGGGGCGGGGACGGCTCGACCGGGAATGGGCGTCACCGTCCGGGGGCATCTGGTTGAGCCTGCTCGTGCGGCCGGACCTTCCCACCGAGCGGGTGCCATTACTCACGTTTGCGGCCGCCGTTGCGACGGTGGAGGCCGTGCGTGAGGCAGGCGTCGAGGGGGTGATCAAGTGGCCGAACGACGTGCTCGTCGAAGTCGACGGCGAGGAACACAAGCTCGCCGGGATCCTGACCGAGAGCGCGACATCGGCGGGCGACATCGACTGGGCCATCATCGGGATCGGCCTGAACGTGAACATCGACCCGGAGGAGCTCCCACCCGGGTCGACCAGCCTCCGGGCACTCGTCGGCGACATCGATCGGGTCAGTGTGACCGAGCATCTCCTCCGAACGTTCGACCGGCTTCGATCGGATCCCGACGAGATCATCGACGCCTGGCGGCGACGCGCGTCGACGATCAGCAAACGAATTCAGGTTACCACCGACGATCGGGCTATCGAAGGCCGGGCCGTCGACATCGATGCCGCCGGTCGCTTGTTGGTTGACGTAGACGGGTCGATCGAACGGGTGGCCGTGGGCGACTGCCAGCACCTCAGACCGGCGTAAGTCGGGTCACTCCTCGGTTGGTTGACCGCCGTGGCGGACCGTCAGGACCGGCACGTTCGAAGACCGGACAACACGTTCGGCGACGCTTCCGAGGAGGAGCCGGTCGATGCCACCCCGACCGTGCGTCCCCATGACGATCAGGTCGCATGCCTCGCGCTCGGCATAGCGGACGATCTCACGGCTCGGTGAGCCGTCGAGGACGGCGGTTTCGATCGGGACGTTCGCCTCCTGGCCGAGAGCCTCGACCTCCTCGACGGCTTGATGGCCCTCGTCCCGAAGCATGTCCCCGACGTTCTCCCACGAGGCGCCCTCGATAGTGAAGCTCGCATAACTCGCCGTGTTTACGACATAGACGGCATGGACCGTCGCATCGTGGATGGCCGCGAGGTCGAGGGCGTGGTCGACCGCACGCCGGGTACCAGTGGACCCGTCCGTCGGCACCAGGATCCGGTCGTACATCGTCGCGGAAATTTCTGCCGGGAACTCTTAATTGTTCCCCGGATCGGCGCCCGGCCCGACGCGCGTCTCGATCTCACCGGTCAGCTGCCTGTACGGATATGGCATCTCGATACCCGCCTCGTCGAACCGTTCCTTGACGGTCTTGATATATTCGCCACGAATCCGGACGAAATCGGTTCGCTGGGGATGGTCGATCCAGAACCGTGCCCAGAGGATGATCGCCGACTCCCCCAGGTGTTCGACCCGGACGCTCGCCGCCGGCCGATCGAGAATGCCCGGGTGCTCGGCGGCTGCCTCCGTGAGAATCCGGATCGCTTCGTCGATGTCGTCGTCGTAGCCGATGCCGAAGCGGTAGGTGACCCGGAGGCGGTCCTTGGCGACGGGATTCGTTATGGCACTCGATGTGAGCTGTGAGTTCGGGACGGTGATGAGTTCGTTATCGAACGTGTGGATCCGGGTGACGCGGAAACTGATATCCTCGATCACGCCCTCGGTGTCGTCCCACTGGATCCAATCGCCGATGCTGAACCGGGGATCGGTGACGAGGAACGCCCCGCTCACCAGGTTCGAGAGCACGTCTCGCGAGGCGAACCCGAGCGCGATCGTGACGCCGGCCCAGATCGCCGCCGTCGACGTCGGGGTGGTGGCCAGTCCGGAAAGGGGGATGGCGAGGTAGACGGCGAGGACCGCGAACGCAGCGTTGACGATCTTGGTAAAGGAGTTCCACGCCGTCTCTTCGATGCCGATCAGTTCCTCGATGCGATCCAACGCCGGGACAACGATGAACCGACCGGGCAGGTAGACGATGAGGACGATAGCGACGAACAGGCCCGCCCCCGCCATGGCCTCCCACAACCGGCTTAACAAGACCTCAAGGGTGGACCCCACCGCCATACGGGTTGCCCGATGCCGGGGCTATTAGTCGTTTTCCGCGGAAGCCTCAAGGCAATCCCCGTTCTTCGATCACATACGGATAATGTCTCTTGGGACGACTGACTCCGATCGACTGGCTCACGAACTCGTCCAGAGCGATTTCGACGCGGTCGAGCGGGACGGCCTCCGGGCCGAATGGATCGAAGAGGATTCTCGCGTTGAAGTGACCGAACTCGAGACCGGTGAGTCGGTGACGTACGACGCCGATGACCTCGTGCGAGCGGCCTCCGATCGGGAAGTCGAGAACGCACGAACCGGTGCCGAGACCCAGGGGCCCTGAGTCAGAGTCGGACCGTTTTCACATCGCCGATACCGGCCCGCCTGACGACCGCCCGGACGATGCTTTTCGCCCCTGAGAGGTTGTCTGAATCGCCATCGAGCACGACCAGTTTCGCCCGCCGCCCGGGCTCGAGACAGCCGTAGTCGAGATCGGCGATCTCGGCCCCCGATAAAGTGGCCATCCGCAGTACCTCGCGGGCCGAGACGTCAGCGAGATTCGCCGTGACCTCCATCTCCCGGAACATCGTTGGCGAGTTCAACATCACGTTGTCCGTGCCGAGGGCAACGGTGGTCCGCTCAAGCAGTTCCCGCACGGGCGGGACCCCGGCGTTGGTCGCGAGGTTTGACCGGGGACAGACCACGACGGGGATCTCGGCCCGTGCCAGCCGCTCGAGATGGGCCTGGGTCGGATGGACCATGTGGACGATGAAGTCCGGGTCCAGGTCGAACGCGCCGTCGATGTCGTCGGGGTCGCGTTCGCCCGCGTGGATGCCGAAGGGTTTGCCACGGGCGGCGGCCGCCTCACGTTCGCCGGAATACTCGCCGTCGCGAGCGCTCGGCGCACCGAACCCGTCGCCCCGGTCGAGCGCCGCGACTGACCCCCGGGCGAAGGCTCGGGCTTCCACGTCGAGGTCGGCCATGGCCTCGCGCAGGAGTTCGACCCCATCGACGTCACCCTCCCTGAAATCGAGGTAGGCGGCCGTTCCCGTCCGTTCCATAAAGGCGGCCGTCCGCCGGATGGCCGTGGCCTGCTCGTCCGGGTCGGCCGCACGAAGCAGTCGATGTTTGAGACCATCGGGCGGGGCGACCAGCTCCGTCAACGAGAGGCCCTCTCCGGCCTCCTTCGCGATCGAATCACCGACGTGGGTGTGGGCATTGACGAACGCCGGAATGATGATGTCGTCGCCCGCCACATCGTCCTCCTCGATCGCCTCGATCCGGTCGTGCTCGACGACGACCCGCCCCCGTATGTCGTCGAATTCCGGACCATGGAGGATCGTCCCCTCGTAGGTTTCCGCCGTCATGCGCGTTCGAACTCGTCAAGCGGGACGAACTGCCCCTGTCGTTCGGTTACGTAGCCACCATCAACATCCAACCCGAGCTCGGTGGCAGCGGCATGCGCCACCGGTTCCGTGAGATCCCCCGGCGAATACACGCCGAAACGCCACTGCTGCTGGTGGGCTGCCCGGAGCGCCTCGACGAGGGCCGACTGGTCATCAAGCCGGCGAACGTCGCCATTGACCACGACGCGGGTGGTGGACTCCCGCATCGTCGGACGCGGGGGAATGTCGAGGATGACGTTGGCCGGCTCGACGCCGGCACGGTCGGCGATCGCCGACTCCCAGTCTTGAAGACGATCGTGTTCCGCATCGATGATCTCATCATCCACCTCAGCCATCTCCGTCCAGATCGCCCGCTTATAGAGATCTCGGTTACCCAGTTTCCGGGCCATGAGTGTCGTTTCGTCCGAGCGACGAAGCGAGACAAGCAGGTCCGCATCGTCCATCGTCCGCAGGTCCACCGCCTCGAGGAAGTCTGAATCGAGGAGCCGCTCGGTCGCTCGCCGGAGCATCGTCTTCGAAATCCGGGCGACATGGTGATTGTAGACGGTTGGGTTCATTAGCGCCCGGGCGAGGAGCAGGCTCTCAGCCGTCTGGACGTTCCCCTCGCCCAGCGCGAGTTCATCACCGACGAAGGTGAGCTCCCGGATCAATCGGCCGTGATCGATGGTCCCGTACGGGACACCCGTATGGTGGGCATCGCGAACGAGGTAGTCCATGCGATCGACGTCAAGCTCGCCCGAGACCAGCTGGCCGAGCCGTCCCTCGCCACGAACCAGCCCAGCCACTCGATTGGGATCGAGATCATGACGATCGAGCGTCTCGGCGATCGGCCCGTCGGCCAGCAGCTCGTCGACCTCGTCATGGGATCGACCCGTCCTGCGCTCGAAGAGGCCCTCGAGATTGTGGCTGTACGGCGTGTGGCCGATGTCGTGGAGGAGGGCGGCCGCCCGGACGTGATCGGCGTTTCGGCCGGCGATCCCCAGTTGATCAAGGACCTCGGTCGCGAGATGATAGACGCCAAGGCTGTGTTCGAACCGGGTGTGGTTGGCCGAGGGATAGACCAGTTCCACCGTACCGAGCTGTTTGATCCGGCGGAGTCGCTGGACCGGAGGGGTATCGAGGAGGTCCAGCGCAGCGCCCTCGACCTCGATGTGGTCGTGGACGCTGTCCTTGATGGTCTTCATCGAATCGGGGGTTGGCGCGGCTCGGCATAAAACGGATGGGGCGAAAGCCGTAAGCGCCTGCCCGGATCACCTCGGGCATGGTCACGTTCCTGTCCGGCGGCACGGGGACCCCAAAGCTGCTGACAGGGCTCGGTGACACCTCGGGCGTGACGGTCGTCGGTAACACCGGGGACGACGTGGTCCTCGGCGGCCACCTGGTCTGTCCGGATCTCGATACCGTGCTCTTCCTCCAAGGGGACGTGCTCGATACGGAGACCTGGTGGGGGATCAAGGACGATACGACGGCGACCCACGACCGGCTCCTCGAGCTGGCAGATGCCGCCGGCCTCGGGTCCGGACCGAGATACCTCCCGGCGGCCCAACAGACCGAGGGCCGACCGATCGGCACCTGGCGACGGTTTTCCGGCGTGGGGGAGTTCATGCTCATCGGCGACCGGGACCGAGCGGTCCACATCACCCGGACCAGTCTCCTCGACGAAGGAGCGTCGCTGACCGAGGCGACACAAACGCTTGCCAACGCCTTCGGGCTCGATCTCGAGCTCCTCCCGATGAGCGACGAGCCGGTCGCAAGCTTCATTCACACACCCGACGGCCAGCAGCACTTCCAGGAGTTCTGGGTGGCGAATAATGGAGACCCGGCGGTGGATGCGGTCGAGTTCCGGGGGGCGGAGTCTGCGTCGATGACCGATGCCGTCAGCGCAGCCCTCAAGACCCCGGTCGTCATCGGGCCGTCCAACCCGGTAACGTCGATCGGGCCGATCCTCGCGCTCGACGGGGTGGAAAACGCGCTGGCCGCGACACCGGTGGTGGTGGTGTCCCCGTTCGTCGAAGATCAGGTGTTCTCGGGACCGGCGGCGAAGCTCATGTCGGCTGCCGGGTACGAACCGAGCACGCAGGGCGTCGCCGATTCATTCCCGTTCGCCGATGCTTTTATCCTAGATGAAGAAGACGGAACCGTGCTCGACCGGCCGACCGTTCGAACCGACACCCGCATCGAGGATGCCGAGGATGCCGCTCGGGTGTGGACTGCCTGCCAGGCCGCTCTGGCGGAGGTGGCCTGATGTTCGAGCCACGGCTCGCGTTGGCCAGCCTCTCGGGTGAATCCGATGCCGACTGGGCGGCGGCCGGGGCCGACTGGGCGGGAGCGGCGTTTCTCGGGGGGATCTGCCTCGACGAGCCGTCTCGAAGAGCGGCCGAGGAGATGGTTGATGCCCGGGACCGCGACGAATTCCTTCCGGACGATCCCTTCGAATTCATCGACACAGAACTCGCAGCACTCTCGGACGCGCCGATCAGGACGGGCTTCAACGTCCGGAGCACCACCCCAGAACCGATCGCCCGAGCGGGAAAGATCTGTGCCGCTCACGACTCCATCATCGAGGTCAACGCCCACTGTCGACAGGCCGAGCTCTGCTCAGTTGGCTGTGGCGAAACGCTGCTGGCGAATACGGACCGCCTTGTCACCGCTGTCCGAAGCGCCGCCGAAACGAACGCGGTGGTGAGCGTCAAGGTTCGCGCCGAGGTGCCGGGAGTGGACCTCCCCGTCACCGCTAAGAGAGTGGCCGCGGCCGGTGCCGATGTCCTGCACGTCGATGCGATGGATTCGGAACGGGTGATCGCCGAAATCGGTGCGGCCGTCGGAACCTCGCTCTTCGTCATCGCCAACAACGGCATCAGAGATCGGGAGACTGCGTTCGAATACCTCCGATACGGCGCCGATGCGGTTAGCGTCGGTCGACCAAGTGACCGACCAACAGTACTCGAGGCGGTGTCAACAGCGGTCGAAACCTGGTTTCAGGAACAACCGGTGTAGTCACTCTTCACCGTCATTCCGGCGTTCGGACAGGTATTCCCAGAGCTCGATACAGCCACACCCATCATCGAGCTCGGCAAATTGGGCTGAATCATCGGGCGGCACGACCACCACTTCACCCAGGTTGGCCATAGCCGACCGGGTGACGGCACCGCTTTCCGTCGTCTCGTTCGGTAATGGAATGGCAATCGGGAGGAAATCGAAACGCAGCCGCCGTCTGGTCGATGAAATAGGTGATGAAGGTCCGTCCCGGTTATCGGACACACCTGCCGGTTTCCGTGACGGTGTGGCCTCGGTTAGATGGGTTTATGCCGCTCCCTCCAGTAATCTGTCGACATGCCGATCAAACCCGACTACATCAAGAAGTTGGGCACACGCCTCCTCGAACAGTACCCTGAGGCGTTCTCGACCGATTTCGAGCAGAACAAGGAAAGCGTCGTCAAACTCACGAACATCGAATCGAAGGGTGTCCGGAATCGGGTGGCGGGCTACGTCACCCGGAAGATGCAGACCAAGGTCTCGGCGTAGGTCATTCAATCGTACTCGAGTAATTCTCGGTTTTCGCCGGCTAAGTCGTCCGCATCACAACCGTTTTGCCCGTCGATTTGGTACTGCGTGGCACATGAGCACGTCTGTCGGGATTGTCGGGGCCACGGGAGCTGTCGGCCAGCGATTCGTCCAACTCATCGAGGACCACCCCCTGTTCGAGATCGCCGCCGTGACCGCAAGCGACGAAAGTGCGGGGAAGTCCTACCGAGAGGCGGCGAAGTGGCGGGTCGGGTCGCCGATCCCCGAGGGCGTCGCCAACCTGACCGTAGGGGCCACCGAACCCGAGGCGATACCGGAAGAGGTGGATCTCCTCTTCTCGTCGCTTCCGTCAGGGATCGCCTCGGAGGTCGAGCCCGCATTCGCCGAGGCCGGCTTCGTGGTATCGTCGAACTCATCGAACGAACGGCTCGCCGACGACGTCCCGCTCGTCATTCCGGAGATTAATCACGACCACCTCGACCTGATCGAAGTGCAGCGCGACGAGCGCGGATGGGATGGGGCCCTGATCAAGAATCCGAACTGTTCGACCATTACCATGGTCCCGACACTCGCCGCTCTCGATGCTTATGGCCTCGAACGTGTCCACGTGAGTACGCTCCAGGCCGTCTCAGGGGCGGGTTACGACGGGGTCACGTCGATGGAGATCATCGACAACGTCCTCCCGTTCATCGGGGGCGAGGAGAAGAAGATGGAGACGGAAACACGGAAGCTCCTCGGAAAGTTCACCGGGACCGGAGTCGACTGGCACGACGTTACTGTTTCAGCATCATGCAACCGCGTCCCGACGTTGGATGGCCACCTCGAGAACGTCTGGGCGGAGACCCGCGACGCCGTCGATCCCGTAGAGGCGGCCGCGGCGATGCGCGGGGTGCCATCGCTCGAGCTGCCGTCCTCACCCGACCCGTTCATCACCGTCTTCGACGATCCAGATCGACCGCAGCCCAGGCTCGATCGGATGGTCGGCGGCGGGATGGGCGTTGCCGCGGGCGGCATCCAGCAGACGGATGCCGGCCTGCTCTACAACTGCCTCGCCCACAACACGATCCGCGGGGCCGCCGGGGCCAGCCTGCTCAACGGCGAACTGCTCGTGGAACACGGGTGGGTCTAACGGGGCAATCATGTCGACCGACTCCGACGCTTCCCCGGAAACCCCTGTCGGTGACGGTCGGAAGAAGCACATCACGATCGTCGACCCCACCGGGGAACGGACCGAACACGGCGATGTCTATGTGAAACACACCTCGAAGGCATTCCTGATCTCCCCGGATACGGAATTTTCGGACGACGAGACGACCCGGTTCGAGAAATCCGATCTCCTCCGGACGGAGATCTCACAACACCACGCGGCCTGTTTCATCACAACCGCCGTCGCTTCTGAGAAAGCAACCCTGGCCCCCCTCCGCACGTTCCGGGATGGTTCCATGGTTCGAACGCCCATCGGACGGGTGCTCGTCTGGGCCTACGGACGAGTGAGCCCCCCGATCGCCAAAACCCTCGCCCGACATCCGAACGGCCGGACGACGAAACTCGTCCGCTGGCTGGTCGACCGTTGTGCCAGCATCGCGCGGGTCCACCGTCAAACGTCTGGGATCCGCTCGATCAGCCTCGCGATGCTCTTGATCGGCCTCTATGTATTCGGCCTGCTGATCGCCGCTGGCGGGACCGTTGCGGTCCGTCTCCACGAACTCAGCGGTTGAGAAAGCGCCAGAGGCTTTCCACCGGCGTAAACCCGAGCCCATATCGATCCTCGGCTTCGACAGCGTGGCGGTCGGCCCAACGGGTGATCCCCTCCACGAGTTCGGAGAAGTCTACCTCATCGTGGAGACGGTAGGCGTAGGACAATCCATCGGCCGTGTAAATCGCCACTTTGGGGCGTCCGAGCCACCCCCCCGAGTAGAGGACGATCCGTTCGACTCCGTCGGGATTGATCCAGTTGACCTGGTCAGCCTGGAGCAAGACTTCGTCGATCCCGTGGACCTCGTAGATTCGTTCCATCCCGGCCGCCTCACGACGGTGCTTCCTGAAGCCGAGGCCAAAGAGTGGCGTGATGTAGGCGTACTCGGCGATGTGGATTCCGTCGTTGGCGAAGAACAGCTCGGCCATCCGGAGTGGAAACGAGCCGGTCATCCCGTAATGGACGTGGTAGACGACCTCGATGTCGGTCGTGGGAAGATCCTCGAACTCGGCGGAGTCCACCTCCTCGGCCGCCATCAGTCACCCTCCGGTTCGGTGTACGCGATCCGGAGGAACAGCATTGCTCCACCTAAAAACAGCAGGCCGATGAGCGGCCGACCCTCGAGGGCGAGATAGACGCCGAGGGCGAGGCCGACGACCGCCAACCCGACCAGCACCCGGGTCTGGGTGGAATAGCTATCCGTGGTGATCGGCTCGCCATCCGCCTGTCGGGCCTGCCGTTCGGCGAAATAGGTCACGACCATGAGCAGAAGGCTCCCGACCACGATGACCGTCCGGGTCACGGGTGCGAGCGTGACGCCCGCCACGGCTCGCAAGATCCGGGGGAGCAGGATCGCGATCAGCCCGCCGAGATAGATGGACAGCCGGTGGGCTGCGAGGAACTGCATCGGTCCCGATCCGGTGCCGGCCGATCGTGCCATACCCGACGTGTCGAAGCCGTAGAAATAAGTAGTGGGGTTAGGCGAGGAAGCCCCGTGCCTCCTCCGCCCCGTCAACGGTCCCACTCGCGTTCATCTTTCCGCGGGCCGACCGATAGATGGTGTAGATCTGGACCACCAGTGCGAACAGCCACAGCACGTAGCCGCCGGGGCTGCTGCTCACCACGTCGACCGTCGTGGCGAACGTGTTAAGGCCGAATCGACTCACGAGCGTGTCGCCGATTAGGAGGATGCTGAAGTAGCCGAAGAAGCCCGTCGCCCACCACATCGCGACGACCCGGGCCCATCCGGGTTGGGTGTGCTCGGGCAGCCGCGTCGTGTTCATGATGGTGACGAGCGCGTTGTACGGCCACATCATGACCCCCGCGATCGCCGCGCCGAGTACCAGCAGGATCCACGGCTGCTGGAACTGGGCGGCGATGATCAGGATGCCCCACGCCGTGAAGATGGTCAACAGGCCGAGGAACGTTCGGTTGAGGTCCCAACCAGCCCCACGGCCGTACTCCTCATAGAGGATGTCGACGCTGTTCCTGACGAAGGACTCGAGGATGGCGTACTGGGTCGTGAACAGCGCGATGAACAGGACGCCGTACAGCAGGAACGAGTTCAATGTGCCGAGCTGCGGGATGATCGTCCCGAGCCACATGTCGATCGCACCAGCGTCCGTCCCGGCGGCGTACTGCGTCGAGATCGTCATTGTGACCGTCGCGACGACCAGGAGGCCGACGACGAACGTGATGAAGTGTTCCTGCTGGGTGACCTTCCACCACCCCTTCCAGCGGCGCATGTTCTTGGGC
>Ga0207797_1000474_pt1 | contig 31056 bp, 22 predicted proteins | sample PRCRCaboRojoPR_6_FD_187275 | JGI IMG/M metagenome (GOLD analysis project Ga0207797, IMG submission 187275) | Marine sediment microbial community from Cabo Rojo, Puerto Rico - PR CR 10% Liquid 1 (SPAdes) | ecosystem: Environmental > Aquatic > Marine > Coastal > Sediment | place: Cabo Rojo, Puerto... | reverse complement strand
CCGACATCCTGGAAGAGGACGGGATTCGCCTGTGTCTCGACGTGGAGGTCTCGGCGGTGAGGCCGTCTCCCGAAGGCGGAGTGACCGTGGGATACCGGGCCTCGGGGGCTGGGGGAGAAGAAGAGGTGGAGGTGGAGGGAAGCCACCTCCTCGTGGCCGCCGGGCGGATACCGAACACCGACACCCTGAACCTGAGGGCCGCCGGCCTGGAGCCGGATTCCCGGGGCTTTATCCCGGTGAATGACCGGCTGGAGACGGAGGTGGAGGGCATCTGGGCCCTGGGGGACGTGAACGGGGGCCCGCCCTTCACCCATGTGGCCTACGACGACTTCCGGGTGGTGAGGGACAACCTCCTCCGTGGAGGGGGAGGCAGCCGGGCCGGCCGCCTCCTTCCCTACACCGTCTTCACGGATCCCCAACTGGGCCGGGTGGGTCTCTCCGAAGAGCAGGCAGGGAAGGATGGATTCGACGTCCGGGTGGCCAAGCTCCCCATGACCCGGGTGGCCCGGGCCGTGGAGAGGGAGGAGACCCGGGGGCTCATGAAGGCCGTGGTGGACCGGGGCACGGACCGGATCCTGGGGGCCGCCATCCTGGGAGTGGAGGGGGGCGAGGTGGCGGCGGTGATCCAGACCGCCATGATGGGGAATCTTCCCTACACGGCCCTGAAGGAGGGCGTCTTCGCCCACCCCACCCTGGCGGAATCCCTGAACAACCTCTTCATGGCCCTGGACGGCTGACGAGGGGGGAGAGACCACCGGGTCATGCCGCCGTCACCCGCAACCCTGGAACACCCGGGGCAACGAGAGCCGGACCAGGTCCTGGACGCCCTGGAGGTGGATCCGGGCCAGGGGCTGAATCGGGAGGAAGCCCGGAGACGGCGGCAGAGCTACGGGCCCAACCAGCTCCGAGAAGTGGAGCAGGAGGGGGTCTGGACGATCCTCCTCCGACAGTTCCAGAGTCTCATCATGCTGGTCCTGGCCCTGGCCGCGGGCCTCTCCTTCCTCTTCGGCAAGTGGATCGACGGCATGGCCATCGCCGCCGCCATGGTCATCAACGCCGGCATCGGCTTCGTCACCGAGCTCAAGGCCCTCCGCTCCATGGAGGCCCTCCAGGAGATGGACATCCCCTTCGCCACGGTCCGGAGGGAGGGCGAGCAGGAGGAGGTGGAAGCCCTGGAGCTGGTACCGGGGGACGTGGTCCTGGTGGAAGCCGGAGACGTCCTGGCCGCGGACCTCCGGATCCTGGAAGCGAACAACCTGCAGGTGGACGAATCGGCCCTCACGGGTGAGTCCGTTCCGGTGAAGAAGCGCCGGGAGGGGGTGGAGGAGGGGACACCTCTGGCCGAGACCGCCTCCATGCTTTTCAAGGGGACCGCGGTGACGGGAGGGTCCGGGGCCGGGGTGGTGGTGGCCACCGGCATGGACACGGAGCTGGGAGGGGTGACCTCCCTGGTCCAGGAGGCGGAGTCGGAGGAGGATCCCCTGAGCCTCCAGCTGGACCGTCTGGCCTCCCGGCTGGTCAAGGCCATCGTGGCCGTGGCCCTGGTGGCCGGTGGCGCCGGGATCGTGGCGGGCAAGGAGCTTTTCTTCATGATGGAGACGGCAGTGGCCCTCTTCGTGGCCGCCGTCCCGGAAGGGCTGCCCATCGTGGCCACCCTGGCCCTGGCCCGTGGGATGCACCGCATGGCTCGGCGGAATGCCCTGGTGCGCCGGCTCTCCGCCGTCCAGACCCTGGGATCCACCAACGTGATCCTCACGGACAAGACGGGCACCCTGACGGAGAACCGGATGACGGTGGCCGGCTTCGCCCTCCCGGACGGAGACGTAGAGGTCCGGAGAGAGGAGGGTTCCGAGGCCGTCCGCTTCCTCCGGGACGGGGATGCCGCAGACCCGGCGTCGGACCCGGGGCTGGCCCAGGCCCTCCGAGTGGGGATTCTCTGCAACAACGCCTCCCTGGCCCGGGACGGAGACCGGGACGAAGCCACCGGGGATCCCTCGGAGGTGGCCCTCCTGGCCGCGGGCGCCGGAGCCGGTCTCCACCGGGGCGAGCTCCTGAAGGAGATGGAGGAGATCCGGGAGGTGGCCTTTCAGCCCGGGACCCGGATGATGGCCACGTTCCATCGCCGAGGCGACAGGGTGTTCCAGGCGGTGAAGGGAGCACCGGACGCGGTCCTGGAGGTGAGCACGAGCCTCTTCCAGGAGGCGGACTCGGACCCGGAGGCGGCCTCCCGCCCCTTCGAATCGGAAGAGAAGAAAGGCTGGAAGGACAGGAACCTGGAGATGGCGTCCCGGGGACTCCGGGTCCTGGCCCTGGCCTTCCGGGACCTCGGTCCGGAGGAGGCGGACGCGGTGGGGGGAGAGGTGACCGGGGCGGGTCCAGCGGCCGGGGAGGAAAACGGTGACGAGGGCGGAGGTGAAAACCACGGAGACGATCCCTACCGGGATCTCACGTTTCTGGGGCTGGTGGGTCTCCGGGACCCGGTGCGAGAGGGCATCGGGGACGCCCTGACGGTCGCCCGGGACGCCGGCGTCCGGGTGGTCATGGTCACGGGAGATCAGCAGGAGACGGCCCTGGCCATCGGTCGGGAGCTGGAGCTGGCCACCAAGGAGGAGGAGGGCTGGGCCGGGACCGAGATCCCGGACCTGGAAGCCGGAGAGCTGGACCCCTCCACCCGGGAGGCCCTGCTCGCCGAAGGAGTGTTCTACCGGGTGAGCCCCGAGGAGAAGCTCCGCCTCATCGCCCTCCATCAGGACGGAGGCTCCATCGTGGGCATGACCGGGGACGGAGTGAACGACGCTCCCGCCCTGAAGAAGGCGGACATCGGCATCGCCATGGGGGAGCGGGGGGAGCCGGTGGCGGAGGACGCCGCCGACATCGTCCTCCAGGACGACCGGTTCGCCACCATCAACGTGGCCATGGAGCACGGCCGGATCATCTTCGGAAACATCCGGAACTTCGTGACCTACATGATCTCCGGAAACATCGGCGAGATCCTCATGGTGCTCCTGGCGGCCGTGGCCGGGGCCCCCCTGCCCCTCCTCCCCCTCCAGATCCTCTACATCAACGCCGTGAACGACATCTTTCCCGCCCTGGCCCTTGGGGTGGGCCCGGGAAGCGGGGAGGAGATGAGGAAGCCTCCCCGGGACCCGGGAGAGCCCATCATGACCCGGGCGCACTGGTGGTCCATGATCGCCTGGGGAGCCTTCATCGGCCTGCCCCTCCTGGGGGGCTTCGCCCTGAGCCTCACGGTCCTGGACATGAGTCAGGAAGAAGCGGTGACCGTGGCCTTCCTCTCCGTGTCCCTGGCCCGACTCTGGCACGTCCTGAACATGAGGGAGGTGGGCTCTTCCTTCCTGGCCAACCAGGTGACCAGAAACCCCTTCGTCTGGGGTGCCCTGGCCCTGTGCATCGCCCTCCTGGCCCTGGCCGTCTTCCTGCCTCCCCTGGCCAGCGTCCTGAACGTGGTCCGGCCCTCCGCCACGGGCTGGCTCCTCATCGTGGGGCAGAGCCTCGTGCCCCTGGTCCTGGGGCAGGCGGCGAAAGCGTTGCGCTGGTTCTGAAGGGCGGGGGGATCCGGCTCCCCCGCTGGGACCTGGCCCTCAGACCCCGGCGCGGGTAGGGGTGGACCGGCGGGAGTTGGCCCAGCGCCGAGGGGTCCTCCGGTCCATGGGAGGCCGCCCGGATCCGGGAGGGGGCCCCTCCTCGTCATCCGAGCCGTTCACCAGCTTCATGCGGATGAGGCCCACGGCCACAGCCCCCACGGCCAGAAAGACCCCCCAGGAGCCTCCCAGGACGATGAGGGAGGCCATGACGAAGGCTCCGCTGGCCGCCAGGAAGCCGGTGATGAGCCATCCTCCCAGGACCATGAGGATGCCGGCCAGGCGCTTTTCGGCGTCCTGCCAGCGCCACACCCGGTCCCCCAGGGCCGCTCCCATGGCCGCCATGAAGGTGATGTACGTGGTGGAGAGGGGCAGCTTGTTCGCCGTGCCGATGGAGATGAGGAGGGCTGCAACGCTCAGGTTCACCGTGGCCCGGAGGAGGTCGTAGGGGGGCTGATCCGCCGTCGGGGGCGGCGGCTCGGTGCGCCGGTTCACCCGATCCTCCAGCCACCCCGGGGTGATGGCCTTCACCACCTTGAGTACGGCTCGGGCCCAGTTCACCAGGGCCCGGGCCAGACCGTTCTCCCGGAACCGCTGCTCCGTGGCTCCGTGGGCCGCCAGGCGGACCTCCGTGTCCGTCACCCGTCGGGCCTTCTTGCTGCGCCACAGAGAAGCCACCATGACCACTCCGGCCAGGAGGAGAGCCCAGGTGGGGGTGGGGACGCTGCCGGAGAGCCGGATTCCCTCCACCAGGACCGCCTGGGCCGCCGCCACCGAGGGGCCGATGAAGTTCACCAGGTCGTTGCCGGCGAAGGCCAGCCCCAGGGATCCGGTGCCCAGGAGGATGATGAGCTTCAGCACCTTCTCGTGCTCGTGCCGCATGAGGAGCCCCACCAGACCGGCGGGGAGGAAAGCCAGGGCCACCACCTTCGCCGGATTGGCGGAGATGAATTCGGCCACCTCCGGGGGCAGCAGACGGGTGTTGGTGAGCCCCTTGAAGAGGACGAAGTAGATCAGGGCCGCGAAGGACAGGCCCGTCCAGATCCAGCCGATGCGGGGAAAGGTCCGGGGCACGTCGTGGGTGAAGAAGAGCCGGACCAGGAACATGATCAGGGCCGCGGACGTGAAGGCCACAAGAACGGAGAGGAAGATCCCCGTGTAGATCCCCAGAACCGGCCCCGTCTGAATGACGGTGAGGGCCTGGCCCAATCCTCCGGGGGTGGTCCACAGGGCCACGGCAATGGACGCCCCCACCAGCTCCGAGATGATGGAGACGGTAGTGGAGGTGGGGAGGCCGAAGGTGTTGAAGAGATCCAGGAGAAGGACGTCGGCGGCCATGACCCCCAGGTAGACGGCCAGGATGGACAGGACGACGACGGCCCCCGTCTCCGGATCCGTGAACCGGTCCGGGTCGAAGACGCCCTTCCGAGCCACCTCCATGAGTCCGCTTGAGGTCAGAGCGCCGAAGGCGATCCCACCGGCGGCAATGGCCATGATGGCCCGACGACTGGCCGCCCGGGACCCGATGGCGGAGTTGAGGAAGTTGACGGCGTCGTTGGCCACCCCCACCCAGAGATCGAACAGAGCCAGGCCGATGATGGCCACCAGGCCGATGGTTACGGCCGCTTCCATTATGCTCCTCTCACACAGTCCTTTTCACGCGGATCCCGGCCGGATGCGGACCTCGGTGCATCCCCTCTCCGGATCGTCCCGAGTCACCACCGACGCTGCATCGCAGCATCCCCGTAGGCGCCTCCTGGGACGCAGTGGCGCCGGCATACGAGGAGTCAGCGGCTTGCGGCGACAGAACTATGGATGAGGGGCGAATCGGTAACAACGGCCCGGGGGCCGAAAACCCCGGTCCGGTGCGTTTTGTTACTGGACTGTGACCCATTTGGCGACGAAAGGGCCTCCCCATCGTCCGGGAGGTCGGACCGTGGGAAGCCGGGGGGGATTCGGGGGATGGCAGCAAAGGAGCCGGGACGAGGCGGAAAGGAGGCGGAAACGGAAGGGAGAAAGAAGGGAGGACGACGAATCAGACCCGAGCAGAGGGGGTGGTGCGGGCCACCGTCGGTTGACCACGGCCGGGTCCCGGGGGCAATCTGTCCGTTGGAGTCCTGGCGGACTCCAGGAATGTGTCACGGTTCGCTCACCGATCCACGGAGATCCCACATGAGCGTGTTCGAGTCTTCCCTTTGTCGAATCCCTTCACCTCCCACCCGGGCGACGGTATGGGGAGCCCTCTCCATGCTGCTCCTCCCCCTGGTCCTTCTGGCCGGTACCAGCCCCGGGGCGGCCCAGCCCAACCCCGGGCCTTCGGCGGACCAGGTGCCTCCGACCTTGTTCCAGGATCTGACCTTCCGCATGGTCGGGCCCAGCCGGGGCGGCCGTGTCACCGCCGTGGCCGGGCATCGGTCCCATCCCTACACCTTCTACATGGGGGCCACCGGAGGGGGAGTGTGGAAGACGGAAGACTACGGCATGACCTGGAGGCCCATCTCCGACGGGTACTTCGAGACGGGCTCCATCGGTGCCATCCGGGTGGCGCCGTCCGACCCGGCCATCGTGTACGTGGGAACCGGCTCCGACGGCATCCGGAGCAACGTCATCGTGGGCCGGGGCATGTACCGCTCCGACGACGCCGGTGAGACCTGGGAGCACGTGGGCCTCCGGAGCGTGGGACAGATCGGCGCCGTGGAGATCCACCCCCGGGATCCGGACGTGGCCTACGTGGCCGCCATGGGCAATCCCTTCGGGAAATCCCAGGACCGGGGGGTCTACAAGACCACGGACGGGGGCCGGAGCTGGGAGAAGGTCCTCTTCACCTCCGACAGCGTAGGAGCCGTGGATCTGGACCTGAACCCGGAGGACCCCGAGGAGATCTACGCCGCCCTCTACCGGGGAGAGCGGAAGCCCTGGACCATCATCAGCGGGATGGAGGCCTCGGCGGAGGAGGACGGGATCTGGAAGTCCACCGACGGGGGACAGACCTGGCGCATCGTCCGGGAAGGCCTCCCCACCACCCTCATCGGGAAGATCGACCTGGCCGTGACCCCGGCGGATCCGGACCGGGTGTATGCGGTGGTGGAGACGGACCCGGAGATCGAGGGCCTGTACCGTTCCGACGACCGGGGCGAGACCTGGACCCTGATGTCGAACCAGACGGGGCTGATGAACCGGCCTTTCTACTATACGAACGTGGACGCCGACCCCACGGATCCCGACATCGTCTACGTGAACAACGAGGGGTTCTACAAGTCCACGGACGGGGGCCGGACCTTCCAGCGCCGTTCCACTCCCCACGGGGACAACCACGACATGTGGATCAACCCGGACGATCCGGACATCTTCGTCCAGTCCAACGACGGCGGGGTGAACGTGACCCTGGATGGAGGGGAAACCTGGTCGCCCCAGTACAACCAGCCCACGGCGGAGCTCTACCAGGTCCACGTGGACGACCGCTTCCCCTTCTGGATGTACGCCGGGCAGCAGGACAACTCCACCATCATGGTTCCCTCCGACACCCCGGAGGACGGGTCGGCCTTCGGCCACCAGGGCAACTGGAAGGCTGTGGGCGGCTGTGAGACGGGACCCGTGGTACCCAAGCCGGGGGACCCCACCATCGTCTATGCGAACTGCAAGGGACGTTTCGGCCGCTACAGCCACCTCACCGGACAGGAGCAGCAATACTACGTCTGGGGCGGCAACCTCTACGGCCGCAATCCCAGGGACCTCCCCTACCGTTTCCAGCGGGTGGTCCCCATCGAGGTGTCGCCCCATGATCCCGACGTGGTGTACCATGGCTCCCAGTATGTCCACAAGACCACGAACGGCGGGGAGGACTGGGAGCAGATCTCCGGAGATCTCACGGCCTTCCCGCCAGAGCGGCAGGTCGTGCCCGGCAGCCCCATCACCCGGGACATCACCGGGGAGGAGTACTTCTCCACCCTCTACGTCATCGAGGAGTCTCCCCTCCAGGAAGGAGTGATCTGGACCGGGGCCAACGACGGTCCGGTGCACGTGACCCGGAACGGGGGCGAGACGTGGACGGATGTGACGCCGCCCATGCCCCCGGAAGGTCGAATCCAGAACATCGATCCCTCCCCCCACAACCCGGCCAAGGCCTACGTGGCGGCCTATCGCTACCTCCTGGGAGACTTCCAACCCTACATCTTCAAGACCGAGGACTACGGGCAGAGCTGGGAGCGCCTGACGGACGGCGCAAACGGGATCCCGGCGGACTATCCCACCCGGGTGGTCCGTGAGGATCCGGACCGGGAGGGCCTCCTCTACGCGGGCACCGAGTTCGGGTTCTTCCTCTCCTTCGACGACGGGGGGAGCTGGCAGTCCTTCCAGCAGAACCTCCCGGCGACTCCGGTGACGGACATCAAGGTGTACCGGCAGAAGCTGGCCGTCTCCACCATGGGCCGATCCTTCTGGGTCATGGACGACGTCACGCCGCTGCACGAGATCCACGATGGCCTGGACACGGGGAGTCACCACCTCTTCACCCCGGCGAACGCCTACCGTATCCGTCTGGGAGGTGGCTGGGGCTACGGTGGGGGGGGAGACCCGGCGGCACCCCAGTACGCCCCCAAGGGCGCCTACATCGACTACTACCTGGCCGCCGATGCCGCTGACGGCCTGACTCTGGAGATCCTGGACGGGGCGGGCACGGTGATCCACACCTTCGAGAGCGGGGGCCCCCCGGCCAGGACCCGGACGGAGCAGGGGATGCGGGCTCCTCGCCAGCGACGCACCGGGGGCGCCGGCCCCAGCGCCGCCCAGGGCATGCACCGTTTCGTGTGGGACCTGAGCTACCCGGGCCCCGGGGGATCCACCCGGGGTGGGCCCATGGCCGTGCCCGGGGAGTACCGGGCCCGTCTCACCGTGGGAGGGTGGAGCGACAGCGCCTCCTTCCGGATCCTCATGGATCCCCGGGTGGAGGCCGACGGTGTCACCCTGGCGGACCTGGAGGCCCAGTTCGAGTTCAACACCCGGGTCATCCAGCTCTACACCGACGCCCTGGAGACCAGGAGAGAGGTCCAGGAGGCCCTGGATTCCGGGGACTACTCCGGCGGTGAGCTGGAAGAGTTGGAGCGGCTCCGGGCCCTCATGGTGGAAACGGAAGGGATCAGCTATCCCACGCCCATGCTGGTGAGCCAGATCCGCTACCTCCTGGGGATGACCAGCCGGGCGGACCAGCGTCCCGGGGACTTCGCCTACACCCGCTTCGACGAGCTCCGGTCCCAGCTCGGTGAGATCCAGGTCAGCCTCCAGCGGATCACGGGAGGGGAGGAGGAGGGATCATGACCGGGTTCAGCCGGCACGGGCTGAAGAAAGGCCTGCTGGCCACCACCCTGGTGGCGGTCCTCCTCTCCCTCCTGGCCCGGGAGGCCCCGGGCCAGGACCTGCCGGAGGAGAAGGCCACGGCCCTGGAGGCGGTACAGGCCCTGGCTCCGGACATGGTGGACATGTCCATGGCCCTGTGGGACTACTCGGAGCTGGCCCTCCGGGAGGAGGCTTCCGCCGAGTACCTGGCGGACTACCTGGAGGCCGAGGGGTTCGGGGTGGAGCGGGGGGTGGCGGGCATGCCCACCGCCTTCGTGGCCTCCTGGGGCCGGGGGGAGCCCATCATCGGGATCCTGGCCGAGTACGACGCCCTTCCCAACATCGGCAACGCGCCGGTCCCCTACAAGAAACCCAGGGAGGACGGGCATCCCCATGGCCAGGGATGCGGGCACAACGTCTTCGGAGCCGCTTCCGTGGCGGCGGCCGTGGCCCTGCAGCGGACCATGGAGGAGCACGGTCTCAGGGGAACCGTGAGGCTCTACGGGGCTCCCGCCGAGGAGACGGTGGTGGGGAAGGTGTACATGGCCAAGGCGGGCCTCTTCGACGACCTGGACATGGCCATGGACTGGCACCCCGGGGACGAGACCGGGGTCCGAAACTCCTCCGGGCAGGCCATGAACAACTTCGAGGTCGAGTTCTTCGGGCAGGCGGCCCACGCCGCCGGAGATCCATGGAACGGCCGTTCGGCCCTGGACGCCGTGGAGCTCATGAACTACGGGGCGAACCTCATGAGGGAGCACGTCCGGCCCACCACCCGGATCCACTACGTGATCCCCAGTGCCGGGGAGGCTCCCAACGTGGTCCCGGAATACGCCAGGGTCTGGTATTACGTCCGGGACACGGCCCGGGCTCCCGTGGAGTCCCACTACGACCGCCTGCTGAAGATGGCTGAAGGGGCGGCCATGTCCACGGGAACGGAGCACCAGGTCTCCCTCGTCACCGGGGTCCACGCCCTCCTCCTGAACCGGCCCCTCCAGGAGGCCATGCAGGCGAACCTGGAGGCCGTGGGGCCTCCGGCGTTCACCGCGGAAGACCAGGCCTTCGCCCGGGAGCTCCAGGCCTCCCTGGGTATCGAGGAGAAGGGGCTCAGCACGGAGATCCAGCCCCTGAAACCGGAGCCCGAGCCCGCCGGGGGCGGGTCCACCGACGTGGCGGAGGTGAGCTGGATCGCCCCGGAGGTGGGGGTCCGGGTGGCCACCACGGCGGCGGATGTCCCGTGGCATAGCTGGGCGGTGTCAGCCTCCCACGGAACCCGGGGCGCCGTCCGGGGCGGTGAGGTGGCCGCCAAGGTCCTGGCCCTCACCGGCGTGGACGTCCTGCTCCGCCCCGAGCTTCTCCAGGAGGCCCGGGCCTTCTTCCAGGAGAAGACCGGGGGAAGGCCCTACGAGTCGCCGGTGCCCGCCGACCAGGAGCCGCCCCTGCCGGAGAAGGGAGGAGAGTAGCGCCTGGTTCGGATCCTTTCCCGGGGTGGGGGGATTGCAGAGCCCGACCGCGGTTTCCCCTCCTTCCCCTCTTTCCACGGAACAGCATGTCTCAGGATCCAACCTCCCCTTCGACAGGGGACGAAACGAAGGAGCCGGAGCAGCCTCAGAGGCGGGTGGCCCTGGTGTGCAGCGATTTCACCATGCAGAGCGCCTTCGCCCTCTTCATCCTGGCACTGAACTCCGCCCGGCTGAACTACGAGACCCTCATCTACTTCACCTTCGAAGGGCTCAACATGATCCGGCCGGGCTACGTGGCCCGACTCCAGTACTTCCCCGCCGGCGTGCAACCGCCCGCCGAGGAGGTGGAGCGCATCACCGAGGGCCTCCGGGACACCATGTACAAGAAGGACATCCCCTATGTGGAGGACATGCTGGAGATGGCCCAGCTGGAGGGCGTCCGGTTCCTGGCCTGCAAGACCAGCGCCGACCTCTTCGACCTCACCCGGGAGGACTTCCTGGAGGGCGTGGAGATCATGCTGGCCGAGGACTTCATGAAACAGGCGGCGGGCTCGGACCTCCACCTGGTGTTCTGACCTGGACGCCTGTCTGAACGGGCTTCTCAGCCCCGGGGGATGCCCACGCTGACCCCGAAGCGGTAGGAGATGAGGTTGGCTTCGCTGACGATGGGGTAGAGGGTGATGCTGCCGTCGGGATGGTCCACGATGTCACCCTCCCGGAGGTACTCCATGAGTCCGTTCTCGTGATAACGGGCCCCGAGGTTCAGGGAGACGGGGACACGGCCCCTGCTGAGCCTCACTTCCACACCCCCGCCCACCCCCCAGGCGAAGCTCCCGTCCCCCAGGTTCTCGGTGGTGAACACGTCCTCCCGATCCCAGGTATCCTCCAGGCTCGAGGTGGTGTTGAAGTAGCTGAATCCCACGAAGGCGTTCACGTAGGGCCTCATCCAGGGGTTGGGCAGGGCCAGCTCCGGCCCGATCCCGGCGAAGAGGATGTTGTTCGAGGTGTTGAGCCGGGCCTGGACCCGACACCCCACGGTCCGGGAGAGGCAGACCCTCTTCGACTCGTACCCGTAGATCATGAAGCCCAGGTCCCCCCGGAGGCTCAAGAACCCGGCGGGGTCCATGGCCACCCGCCCCGTGAGCTCGGCGCCGTAGCCGGCGTCCACGTAGGCGGCGAACTCTCCCCTGGGGTCCCCCACGAGGAAGCTCAGGCTCCCGCTGAAGGGCGAGGAAACCTCCTGCCCCCCCAGGGGGGTGGACGGCAGGACGAGTCCCGACAACAGCACGCCGCACCAAAGAAGGCCGGCCGTAGCACGCTTCCCCATGACATCCTCCTCCTGTCTCCAGCCCCCGAACCGGGTCCTCCCCCCCTTCGCCCCTCTCCCTCCTCCGGACCCCGGCGCCGGTGGGCGCGGTTCTCGTTCTGTTCTCTTCCCCCGTCCCCTCCTTCTCCAGGACGAGAGTGCAAGGGGAATGCCGGGAGGGTGGCCTTCGGGAACGCGCCCTGATGCCAGAGGTTATGCGAGACAGAACGACGGGAGTGTCCCCAGAGGGAGACACTCCCGTGTCCTGCGGTCCCGCCCCGGCGCTCCGAAAGGCCGGATCAGGGCACGCAACTCAGGGCAGGCGGCCCGAAGAGCCCGGGTCCGGGGCCCCGGGAGGCCGCCTCAGTACCGCCAGCTCGTCAGATCCGCCCCCTCCGGGGCCCGGTTCCAGACCTCCTGGGCCCACTTGAGGCCGAACATCTGCACGTAGCGGAGCCGGGAGATGGCGTTGGAGACGTCGTGGTCCCCGTTCCAGCAGTGCTCGAACCGGTCCCCGTAGTCGATCTCTCCGGCGTAGTAGGGATCCGTGGTGTTCTCCAGGAAGTCCTCCATGAGGTACACGGCGTTGTTCAGGTAGTAGTTGTCCATGTCCCCCACGTAGATGTGGAGCTTGCCCCGGAGCCGGGGACCCAGAGTGGCCCAGTCACGCTCCAGGATGTGGCGGAGGTCGTAGTTCTCCCTCCAGTGCTCCGCCACCTCCGGGTCCATGACCCCGGTGATCTTGTCGAAGATGGGCTGGGGATAGCCGTCGTCGGCCACGGGGCTGTAGACCGCCTGCCAGATGTCCCACTGGCCCCCGGAGCGTCCCCGGGATCCCAGGACCGCCTCCCGGTGGTTCTCCTGCTCCACGGTGTAGGTCACGTGCCCCAGCCAGTCCCGGTGGGCCGGACGGTACGTGGTTCCCCAGTCCCGGTCGATGGTGTAGGCGTTCTCGTCCTCGTAGATGTTGATGAGCTCGTAGGCCCGGAAGTCGATGGGGTCGGGGCAGGCCCCGTAGGCGCCGTTGTACTCGTCCGGGTAGAGGACCTGCACCGCCAGGGCCTCCCAGCCTCCGGTGGATCCCCCGTAGGTGAACCGGGCCCACCCCTCGCCGATGCCCCGGAACTGCTCCTCGATATAGGGGATGAGCTCATAGGTGATGGCGTCCCCGTACGGCCCGTTGTTCTCCGAGTTCACGGCGTAGGAGTCGTCGTAGTAGGGGGTGGGATGCTGAACCTCGATGACCAGCATCCGGGGAAAGCCGGGGCTGGTCCAGTCCTGGTAGAGCTGATAGGCCAATTCCTGTTGGGTCCGGTTGTAGCACTCCCAGTCGAAACGGGCGCTGTACTCGCACTCCAGGTCCGGATCCGGCGGCTCCGTCCGCCACCCGCCGAAGTCGTAGGGGAAGTGCCCGTGGAAGATGGCGATGGGGTAACGGGCCTCCGGGTGCTCGTCGAAGCCCGCCGGAAGGAGGACGTGGGCCCCCAGGTACATGTCCCGGCCCCAGAACTCGCTCAGGAGGTCGGAGCGGATGCGCACATGCTTGATCCACTCCGTGTCCCGGGGAGGCTCGATCTCCGGGATCACCTGGTCCAGAGCCAGGCTGAGGGGGGCGGGGCTCCCCTCTTCCGGGATGGTGAAAGGGGTGGGCTCGGAGTAGAAGTTCCCGGGCTTCCGGTTCCACTGCTGCCCCTCTCCCCGGTCCGGGGGGAGCTTCACCGTGTGTCCGTCGGAACGATTGAAGGTCTCGTAGCGGTTCAGGACCGCCTGGGCCACGTAATCCCCTGGGGGAATCAGCCCCATCCGCTCCAGGGGGAACCCGAAGACGCCGTCGCCCATGACGGTCTCCTCACCGGGCATCCATCCTTCCACGTCCACCCCGAAGACCTGCTGGCCCGAGGGGCCGGAGCTCACCTGGAAGCGGGGTTCCGTGCCGGGTCGCCTGGAGACGATGAGGATCAGGCGACCATCCTGGGGCTGGGAGCTCACTTCCCGGGGGAAGGAGACGGCGAACTCCATGTCCGCCGCCGGAGATGTTGCCTGGCCACCGGGACCGGCGCAGGACAGAAGAAGAACGAAAGGGAAGACGAAGAAGAGGAACGTCCACGGCCGTTTCATGGCTCGATCTCCTTCCGGAATCCCCGAACCCTGGCCGCCGAGGGGACGGATCCGGAGTCCCGGACCTGACGGAAGTTGTGGAGCGCGGAGCTCTTCCGCGCGGAACGCATGACTCGGGCAATGCCGGAAACGAGGGTGGATCCGGGAACGCCGGATCCCGGTCCTCACACCGGCCAGTTCCCGAAGGGTTCGTCCAGGGAGGGACTCGGAGGCGTGAAGAGCCCGGCCCCATCCCGGGTGATGTACATGCAGTCCTCCAGCCGGACGCCGAACTCCCCGGGGATGTAGATCCCGGGCTCGTCGCTGAAGGTGTGCCCCGGCTCCAGGGCCAGGGTGTTCTCCTTGACCAGGTAGGGCCACTCGTGGCCGTCCATCCCGATACCGTGGCCCACCCGGTGGGTGAAGTAGGTGTAGCCGGGCCCGTAGCCGGCTTCCTCGATGACGGACCGGGCGGCGGCGTCCACGGCCTGGGCCTCCACCCCGGGAGCTGCCGCCGCCAGGGCCGCCTCCTGGGCCCGCTGCACGATACGGAAGACCTCACGCATCCTGTCCGTGGGCTCTCCAACCAGGAAGGTCCGGCTGATGTCGGACCGATAGCCCTCCACGCTGCACCCCCCGTCCATGAGGAGGATCTGGCCCTCCTCCATGACCTGGGGCGTACGAGAGCCATGGGGGAGAGCCGCATACCGGCCCACCTGAACCCCGGCGCCCCCGGAGAACCCCTGGAGGCTGTGGGCCCGGGACACCAGGCCGTGGAACTCTCCCTGGGTCATTCCCGCTTCCAGGGCCTGGTAGGCCGCCTGGTAGGCGTTGAGGGTCACCTCGTTGGCCAGCTGCATGAGGGCCAGCTCGTGCTCGTCCTTCACCCCCCGGCAGCCCGCGGTGACCGGGGTACCGCTGGAGAGGGAAAGCGCGGGTGCCGCCTGAGCCACCCCGTGGCTGAAGACGAAGCGAACCGTCTCTTCCACTCCCAGGGCGCCGGCGGCGAACCCCCGATCCCGGAGGCCACCGGCCACCAGGGCGTAGGGGCTCTCGTGCTCCTGCCAGGTGAGGACCTCCGCGTCCGTGAGGGGGCCTTCCCGGAGCTGCTCCCGGGCCCGGTCCTCCTCGAAGGCGGGGCAGACCAGGAACGCCTGGCCCCGGACGGGAACCACAACGGCGAAAAGGCGCTCGCTGAGTCCCCAGCGGATCCCGGTGAAGTAGGCCAGGGAGGTCCCCCCGGTGAGCATGAGGGCGTCCAGCCGGTGCCGGGCCATGAGGGCCCTGGCCTTCTGGATCCGTCCCTCCCGCTCCCGGCTGGTGATGGGGGTGGCCCGGTGGGTCTGATCGGTGAGGGCGGCCAGGGAAGGAGGAAGCTCCTGGCCCGGGGCCGGGCTCCCGGCGGCCGCGGACTCCGGGGGGGGTTCACAGCCCACCACGGAGCCGGCCAGGGCCAGGGACGATGCCCCGAGGAAATCGCGCCTGGAGATCATGGACGTGTCGCTTTCTTGCGGCGGGGGAGAGAAGCGGAAGCCCCAGCCCCCTCCGCCGGAGCCTACCGGGGCAGGGGCTCCGGAAGGTCAGCAACAACGTAGGCCATGACGGCCAGGGCCGCCACGCAGCGGGCCATCTCCGCCGGGTCCAGCTTGTCCAGGGTGTCCGCCGGGGAGTGGTGATACCAGAAGTACCGGGTGGATTCCACCTGGAGCCCCATCCCGGGCATCCCCTTCTCCATCATGGGACCGATGTCGGCGCCTCCTCCTCCCCGGGTTACCTCCTGGGCTCCCACCGGGGCCAGGAGGGCTCCCACGGCCCGGACCACCCGGTAGGCGGGGTCGGAGCCGCTGAAGCCGAAGCCCGTGGGGGAAAACACCCCTGCGTCGGACTCGATGCCCAGGACGTGTTCCTCCCGGTTCCGGGCGGGACTCTCGGCGTAGGCCCGCCCCCCGTGGATCCCCACCTCCTCCGCCGTCCACCCCACCACCCGGACGGTGCGCCGGGGCCGTAGACCCAGCTCCTTCATGAGACGCACCGCTTCCCAGGCCGCCACCACCCCTCCGGCATCGTCCATGGCGCCCTGTCCAACGTCCCAGGAGTCGGTGTGGCCCCCCAGGACCACCACCTCCCCGGGGTACTCTCTTCCGGTGATCTCCGCCATGACGTTCCGGGACGGGACCATACCCTCGTTCCGGGCCTCCATGACGAGTCGGAGCACCACGGAACGTCCCCGGTCCTGCATCCGGTGGAGCATGATGGCGTCCTCCACGGTCACGGCGGCGTGGGGGATGGAGTCCACCCCCTCCTGGTAGGTCATGGTCCCGGTATGGGGGGTATAGAGGGAGACGGGAGTGACGGAGCGGACCAGGCTGGCCACGGCCCCGACCCGGGCGGCGGCCACGGCTCCCCCGGTCCGGTACTGCACCGTCTCGCCGTAGGAGGTGAAGGGGACGTCGAAGAGGACGATCCTGCCCCGGGCCTCCGGGGCCCGCTCCTCCAGCTCCGCGAAGCTATTCACCACCAGCACCGGGGCCTGGATCCCTTCCGGAGGCGTTCCCACGCTCCCCCCCAGGCCCAGTACCGAAAGGCGTTGAGGCCGGGGAGCAAGAAGCTCCAGGGACTCCCGTCCCCGGATCCAGCGGGGCACGGAGACGGGCTCCGCCCGAACGTTCTCCAACCCGTCCGCCTCCATGCCCTGAAGGAGCCAGTCCAGGGACGCCTCCAGGGCTTCGCTCCCGGCCAGCCTGGGACCGTAGGCGTCCACCATTTCCTCCAGGCGCTCCCAGGCCACGGGACTCTCCAGGGCCGCCTCCATGAGGCGCCGGGCCGCCTCCCGGGTCTCCGGGGGGATCTCCGGCTCCTGGGCCCGCCCCGGGACGGCCCCGACCCATAGACCCAGGGAAAGGAGGAGGGCGCAGAAAAGCAAAGTTCGAAGGCCTGGAGCCGTCCGCCCCTGCCCCGGGGATCGGCGGAAGCCAGGGGAGAAGGAGGAGACGGCGTACCGACGAGGGGAGAGAGAGGCCATGGAAGGAGAACCTCCGGTTCCTGAGGGGACGGGGACCCCGGGGCCGTGAATCGGGCTGTCACCACGGGCCCGGCGGGGCGGATAGGGAATGGGACGAGACTAGGACGACGGGAAGGGATTGTCCACCGCCGGAGCCGGCGTCCGGTGGGTCGGGCCCGGCTTCGGCTGGGTCGGAGGGCCGTTGGACAGCCCTTCAGAAGAGGAGCTGCAGGGCGGGATCCGAGATGACCAGGGCCAGGGCCGCCAGGCTCCAGCCGGCCAGGACGTCCCCGGGATAGTGCACACCCAGGTAGCAGCGGGTCAGACCCACCGCCAGGCCCAGCGTACCCACCAGGAGGCCGGGCAGGAGGGGCAGGGCCAGAGCCAGGGGAAGGGCGATGGACAGGCCTGCGGCGGCATGGCCCGAAGGAAAGCTGAACCGGTCCGGGGGATGGATCAGGGACGCCATTCCCACGGGAAGTGAGGGACGGGACCGAACCAGGGACCGCTTCAGGATCTGAACCAGTAGATGGGAAAACGCCAGGGTGAAGGCCACCACCAGGCCCGTGGCCTGCAGATCCTTGACCAGGCCCAGAGCCAGTCCCCCGGCCAGGGCGATGGCCATGGGGGGATCGCCCAGGTGGGTGAGAAGACGAACGAAGACATCCAGCGGCGCACGCCGCCGGACGACCACGGCCCGGAGGAGCCGTTCATCGTATTCGCCCAGTCTCAAAATCCAGGTTGGCATAGCGTTCCTTTCCCCGGAGCGACCCCACGGGACAGAGGCCTTCCACCCCTTCGCGAACAAAGATCGGCCTGTGTGGGAGACACTGCGGGTGCGGACCCGTAGCGGGAATGTAACAGGAGGGCCTCGATGTGCCGAAGGGGTACCGGCGGAATTCCTGTCCTCACGACCCGGCCCCGTCCTCCACCAGGGCGTCCCGGTAGTCTTCCAGGAGCCCATCCAGGATGGCCACCCAGCTCCGGCGCAGGGCGAAGGCCCGGGCGCCCCGGGCCAACTCCTCCCGCTCCTGGTCCCTTGTGGCCAGCCGGAGGAGGGCGTCGCCGAAGCTCCGGGGATCCTCCGGCGGCGCCAGGATTCCCGTCTTTCCGGGGATGACGGAGTCCACCACGCCCCCTTTCCGGGGAGCCACCACCGGGAGCCCGCTGGCCATGGCTTCGGTGACCACGTTTCCGAAGGTCTCGGTATCGGAGGGGAAGGCGAAGATGTCGCCGGCGGCGTAGGCCCGAGACAGGGCATCCCCGGTCCGGTACCCGGTGAAGTGGACGCCCTCCGGGGCCATCTGCCGGAGGTGGTCCTTCCAGGGTCCGTCTCCCACCAGGACCAGGGCCACTCGGGAGCCCAGGGCCTCCCGAACCCTCCGGAACGCCTTCATGAGGATTCCCAGGCGCTTCTCCGGGGCCAGGCGACCCACGTAGAGGAGGACGACCTCGGCCCCGGGGGCCATCTCCTCCCGGATCTCCTGCCGTCTCCACTCCGGGGAGAACACCTCCGTATCCACCCCCCGGGACCAGATCCTCAGGTCCTGGGTGAAGCCCCAGAACCGGAGCTGGGTCCGGGTGGCCGAGGATGGGCAGAAGGTGATGCGGGACCGGCAGTGGAAAAGCTGCAGGACCCTCCAGATGGCGGTCTCCAGACCCCCGAAGCCGTACCCGGCCAGGTAGGCGGGAAAGTCGGTGTGGAAGGAGCTCACCAGGGGAACGTCGTGGGCCCGGGCCCAGACCCGACCGGACCAGCCCACGGTGGACTCGGTGGCCACGTGGACCAGGTGGGGTTGGAAGGCGGCCAGGCTATCGCCGCCCCGGCGGTCCAGGGGACGGGCGAGCTGGAGCTCCGGGTACATGGGGAGTGGAATACCCGGAAGCTGATGGTGAAACACCGTCCCCGGCGCCTGGTCGGGAGAGACCCGGGGAGAAATGAGCCCGACCTCGTGGCCCCGGTCATGGGCATGGGCCACCAGCCGGCCCAGGGTGCGTGCAACGCCGTTGACGGTGGGAAGGTAGGTGTCGGTGAACAGAGCGATGCGCATGAAGCCCTTTCCGGTGCCCCTCCGCGGCCCTTGCCGCAGGCTGCATGAGCATATGCCTCGCTGTCTCCGGGGAGTTGGCGGACGCGTATCGGAACTGTCACGCTCCAGCCACGGAAACCTCTCTCCGTTCTCTTACCGGGCAGATACTCCGGCGTCGTGGCTCCGATACGAGACGCTGCCATTCTCCTGGTCCATGACGACCACACTCCTCGATACGGTCCGGGAACCGGACATTCTGCAGGCCCCGCCTCGGGTGGACGGTCTGAGGGTCCTGGACGTCACCATCTTCTACGCCCCGGTGAGCGGCGGTGTCCGGACCTACCTGGACACCAAGGCGGAGTACTTCCAGGACGGCCACCTGCGCCACTCCATGGTGGTCCCGGGCCCCCGCTGGGACTGGCACGCCATGGGGAGGACCATGGTCCACCGGGTCCCGGGGATCCCCATTCCCTTCACCCCGGGATACCGGCTCATGCGCTCCGCCCGGATCCTGGAGCGGATCCTCCACGAAGAGCGCCCTCACGTGATCGAGGTGGGCAGTCCCTTCGTGGTTCCCCTCCTACTCCGGCGAGCCACCAGGGGCCGAACCGTTCCCACGCTGGGCTTCTACCACGCCGACCTGGTCCGGACGTACGTGGAGCCCTACGTCCGGGGCCTGCCCACTGGGGCCCAGGAGGGCTTCCGGCGCCTGGCCCGGGGTCTGGTCCGTTCCGTCTACTCCCGTTTCCAGGTTACCGTGGCGGCCTCGGCGGCCGTGGCCCGGGAGCTGGAGGAGCTGGGACTCGAGAACGTGGAGCGTGTGCCCCTGGGAGTGGACCTGAAGGCCTTTCATCCCTCCGCCCCGGGGCTCCGGGAGGTGGCCGAAGGACGGGAGGACGTCACCGTCCTTCCGGTGATCTCCAGCAAGAAGGAGCTGGCCCGGGTCTACGCCGGCTCGGACTTCTACCTGGCGGCGGGGCCGGGGGAGACCTTCGGCCTGGCCGTGGCCGAGGCCATGGCCTCCGGGCTTCCCCTGCTGGGGGTGGACAGCGGAGCCGTGGTGGACCGGGTGAAGGACTCCGGGGCCGGGGAGCTCTACGGGAGGGATGACGCCGACTCCTGCGCCCAAGCCATGAAACGGATGATGAAGGCTCCCCGGACCGATCTGGCTCGCCGAGCCCGGGCCTACGCCGAGGACGAGCTGGGCTGGAGTCGGACTTTCCAGCACCTCACCGCACTCTACGAGGAGTTGGCGACCCGGGGAGGGGGGCGTTGAGGCTCCGAAGCCTCCTCCTGGCCCTCTCTCCGCTGGCGGGGCTGGGGGTGGTGGCCTGGATCTCCCTTCAGGCGGACCTCTCTTTCCAGGCTCTCACCGGGATCGTCCCCTTCCAGGCCCACCTCCTGGCTCTCGGGGCCTTTCTCCTGAGCCTGGCCGGCCGGGGCGCACGCATCGCCCTGCTGGCCCGGGGACTGGGAGGGGGGCTCACCCTCCGGGGAGCCAGGCGCTTCAGGTCGAAGGCCCGGGCTCTCACCCGTCTGGAGAGGAATACGATGGTTGGAGTCCTCCTGGTCTCGCTGGTTCACGTTCTGGCCAGGCTGGCCATCCTTCCCTTCCTCGTTCTGGGAGCCGTTCCCGGCACTTCCCTGGCCCCTCTCGTGGCCTGGCCCCTCCTGCTTCTCTATACCGGGTCTCTCCTGCCGCCTCCGGGGGGCGGCGGGGCGGTGGAGCTGGCCTTCACTGCAGCCCTGGGGCCGGCCCTGGACGGAGCCGCCCTGGCCGGGACCCTCCTCTGGTGGCGACTCTACACCTTCTACCTGGGGGCCCTGGTGGGAGGGATCGTGCTCTTCCTCTCCCTGGGCCGCCTGGGCCTGTCAACCATGGGCGGTGGCTGGAAAGACCGGGGGGCGACCACCCGTCCCACCCGGGAGGCCACCGTCCCCCTGGGCCGGTAGCCGGCCTCCCCCCCAGCGAGACAGAACCCGGAGGGTCCTCACCGTACCGGGATGACGGGCCGGGGATTCCTCCGGTTGCCCGGTGTCCAGATTGACGTTCTCCAGGTCTTCCAATCCGGTCTCGTAATGTCGCCAGAAACGGTCGGCGAAGGTCTCCACCACCTCCCCCACCTTCTCCACCAGCCACTGCGCCGGGGGCACCGGGTTCAGGTAGGCCATGAGGAGGGATTCCCCTCCGAAGCCCGTCTGCACCAGGCTCAGGGCCTGGCGAAGGACCCTGCGGGCCCCGACGAAAAAGGGGGTGACGGGTCCGGCCAGGAAGGCGGTGCTCATCACGCCGATGCTCACCAGGGCCTGGACGGACATGCGGGCCACGGCCAGGTGAGAGGAAAGGAGGAGAGTGGGATCCATGGCGAGACGGTAGGTTTCCTGGTAGGCGTCGGCCAGGAACCGGATGGAGGAGCCGTGGAACACCGGCGCCATGGTCCGGTGCCGGAGCCGGGGGAAGAGATGGGAGTAAAAGGCGTCCAGCCCCGTCTCCACCTGGACGTGGGCCGCCTGGTTCCTGGCGCCATCCACGAAGAGACGCCGATCACCAGAGAGGAACTCCCCCACCCCCTGACCCACCAGAGGATGGATGGCCTGGTCCCCCAGGACGTGGGTGACCCAGCCCCAGGCGAAGGCCCGTTCCAGGGGATTCCCGGCGTTCCGCACCAGGGCTCGGGTGAGATCGCCGCTCTTGACGAGATGGGAGAGATCGGACAGGAGGCGGTAGCCCCCGGGAAAGTAGCCCAGGTCCGGGCCGAAGGCCCCCTGGTAGAAGGCGTTGAGAACCACGGGTTGATGGATGGGAAACGGGGCCCGGGATGGGTGATCCTGCCAGCGTTCCAGGACCCGGTCGGCCAGTACCAGGTGCAGCGTCACGGAGGGCATCGGTTCCCTGTTGGCAAGGTGGTTCGAGCTGGGGACGCATCGCTGTCCGAGCGTCCCGCCTCCGCACTGCAACATCGGCCTTATTCCTGTGCGACCGGGTCTCTCTCTTGTATCGGAGAGGTACCGTTACAAAGGCATTTTGGGACTGTTGTACAAGGGGGGGGCGGGACGGCGGTAGACCCCTTCGGTCCGCTTCCCCTAGATTGTCCTGCGTAGTTTCCGGAGTGCAGAGCGGATCCGGGGCAGGGACCCCACCTCAGGCCCGAGGGGGATGGTCATGGGAGAGCGCGGAAACAGGGAACAGGATTCCCCCCTCATGGAGCTGGTGGCCCGGACCGAAGGGCTGCAGCCCTGGCGGAGGGTGTTTCACGCCGGGAACGGAGTCTTCATCGTGGCGGCTCTGGGCACCCTCCCCATCGAGACCTGGACGGCTCTCGTCCTCCTGGGGAGCATCCTCTCCGTCCTCCTCCTCATGGACGGGCTGCGGCTGACGAACCCGAAGCTCAACCGCATCTTCTTCCAGGCCTTCACCTCCCTGGCCTCCCCCCGGGAAGCCGGAAAGGTGGCTTCCTCCACCTGGTACGTGGGAGGTGTCCTCCTGGCCCTTCTCCTCTTTCCCCGGTCCGTGGCCCTGGCCGGGGTTCTGGTCCTGGCCCTGGCTGATCCGGCGGCAGGGGTGGTGGGCCGGGCGGTGGGCACCCGGTCCTTCGGGGCCGGAACCGTCCAGGGAAGCGTGACCTTCGCCCTGGTGGCCTTCCTCTGCCTCCTGCCCTTTGCACCGTGGTGGGCCGGGATGACGGCGGCCGTGGTGGCCACACTGGTGGAGGCCCTTCCCTGGCCCTTGGACGACAACCTCACCATTCCCCCGGCCACCGCCGGCACCCTGGTCCTCCTCACCACCCTTCTCTGACCGCCCGGCCCCAACCTCACTGAATGACCACCGCCAGGGTGTCCCGGTGGTAGAGGATCAGACTCCGCATATACACGCCCACGTGGTCGGCGCTATCGAAACCTGCGGCCCGGGCTGCCCGGTCCCGTTCCTCCGGTTCCACACGACGGCTCTCGGCGTAGTGATCCAGGTTCCGGTAGAAGGCGATGGTAAAGGAGTCCCAGGGGCCCCCGGCCTCCCGGACGAAGATGAGGTTCTCCGGTTGGCCGAGGATCCGGCGGTACTCGTTCTCCATCCGACGCTCCTCCAGGAGTGGCCGCCGGCGCCCGTGCAGGGCCACGAACATCTCCACGTGGTAGAAGGTGTGATCAGAGAATGCCGCCGCCAGAGCTTCGGGGGAGGGGCCCCGGACGAAGAGCTCGTTCCGCCAGGAGATGAGCCGATCGGCCTCGGAGCGGAGCTGTTCCTGGGACAGACCCTTGATCAGGCCGGACCTCAGGCGACGCCGGGTCCGCTGGGGCTCGTAGTACTCGTGGAACGTTCCCATGGGATAAAGAAGGAGAAGATCCCACTGATCCCCCTGGCTGTGTCGCATCCAGAAGGGGAGAGGCTCACCGGCGTCCCCCAGCAGGTCCCGCTCCTCCTTCAAAAGCTCCACCAGAGCCGGGAGGCGGCCCGGAGCGGCTCGGAGAAGGGCCACCCGGTAGAGGTGCTCCCCCTCCCGTTCGACCCCTGGGCCGGAGGGGGGCTCCTGGGCCCTGGAGGTGAGGGGATGGAGAAGAAACAAGAGGGGACAGAGGAGGAGGCAGGGAGAGAAGGGCACGGAGCGCATGGCTGACCTCGGGGACAGGGTGCGAAGGTTGAAGGGCTCTTGAACAAGGGGGGTGCGCCGGCGGGCAGGGGCAAGGGGGGAAGCAACGTCTGCAAGACCCTTCGGAGGTCAGGCTTGAAGAGCCGGATCCTGCATCCCAGCTTGAGACATACTCAAGGCTGCTGATCGGCCCAGCCCTCTCACCCTCACCGGACCGGAGATCACGCCATGAAGACCCTCTACCTCCTCCGACACGCCAAGTCAAGCTGGAAGGACGAGTCCCTGACGGACTTCCAGCGCCCTCTGGCTCCCCGGGGCAAGAGGGCGGCCCCGGCCATGGGAGCCTTCATGGCCCGGGAGGGCCATGTGCCGGACCGGATTCTGTGCTCCGCCGCCCGCCGGGCCCTGGACACCTGGGACCTGGTGGAGGAGGAGATGGAGGAGGCCCTGGGGCGGGAGCTCACCGCGGAGATCCGGGAAGACCTCTACCACGCCTCCCCGGAGAGCCTCCTGGCCATCCTCCGGGATCTTCCCGACTCCCTGACGTCCGTGCTCATGGTGGGCCACAACCCCACCATGGAGGACCTGGCTTCGGCCCTGGCTGGAGGAGGGGACGAAGAGGCCCTGGCCACCATGCACCGGAAATACCCCACCGGTGCCCTGGCCATCCTTCACCTTCCTGTGGACCGCTGGGGGGAAATCCGTCAGGGACGGGCCCACCTCCACGCCTTCGTCCGACCCAGAGACCTGGGAGACTGACCTGGGAGACTGATAGGACCCGGAAGGCTGAAGGAGGCTCCCGGGCGGCTGACGGGAGACGGGACCTGCAACGAAATCCCGGCCTCGCACGTCTCAACAGGTGAGGGGCCGAAACAATCTTCCTCCCTCATCCGTAGATCTGTTCAGAAGGCGGGAGGCCGCAGACGAAGCGGAGGACCGCAGACAGGAAACGAGAGGCGCTGGAGCCTCCAGGCACATCGGAAGGGGTCGTGAACGTGAAGAGGGATATCCTGGCAGCCGCCATCTTTCTCGCCACTGGGCTTCTGTTCTACCTGGTCCGGAGCGAGGAGTCCTACGACGAGGCCCGCTCCCCGTCGCAGGACTGCCCCGCAGCGGTGGAGACGGTGCTGGTGGACGAGGGAACGATTCCGGAGCTGTCCGCTCTCATCGAAGTGGCAGCCCTCAAGAGCCGGGACGGGTAGGGAGCTCAACCGGGCCTAGCGAACCGGCCGGGGCTGTCCATCCAGATCCCTGGGAAACGGGATCCCGGCCAGTTGGGCCAGCGTAGGACCGAGATCCAGAGGACGAACCGGGTCGTCCCATCGACCGATCTCCACTCCCGGTCCCCACACAATCATGGGAACCCAGCGATCGTAGTAGTAGGGGGATCCGTGTGTCGTTCCCGTGGGCAGGCTCCAGTCCAGGACATTCTCCTCCCACCACATCTCCACGCCGTAGAGGCTCAGGAGGCCGCCGGCTCGTCCGGGATAAAAGGAATGGCGAAAGAAGACTTCCAGGGAGTCCTCGGGCTGTCCGCTGAGAAGCTCGTCGTGGCTGTAGGCGGGTCCCACGAAGGAAAGGTCCTCCATGGCCTCGATGAGGACGGGGGCCGGACCACTCCCTCTTTCCCGCCCCGCCCGGTTCAGGGCCCGACCCAGGACCGCTTCCATCCGGCCCCGATCCTCCAGGGTGAGCCTGCGACCTTTCGATCCCTCCAGGCGCTCGGGCATGGTGAGAACCCCGTGGTCCCCGGTGAGGCCCAGGACGTAGCTCTCCGGTCCCACCGCCCGGTCCAGGTAGTCCAGGAGCCGCTCCAGGGTCCGGTCCAGACGCAGGAGGTTGTCCATCTGCTCCCTGCTCAGAGGGCCGTAGGCGTGTCCCACCCGGTCCACCTGGGAGAAGGACACGGAGAGGAAATCCGTCCGTCCCGGCACCTGCCCCAGGCCCTCCTTCTCGGCGGCCAGGAGAGCCACGTCCAGGGTGGCCCGGTCCAGCATGGGGGTCGTCTCCAGCCACCGGAAGAAGTCGTCCACTCCCGGATTCGTCCGCTCCGAGTGGTAGCGATGGGGGAAGAAGGTGTGGACACCGTCCCCCTCGAAGGCCGCCGTGTCCCCGGCGCTCAGGTCCCGGGCCGCCGGGGGGACGGTGCTCATCCAGACGGAGTCGGCGCGGTAGGTTGGGAGGACGGCCTCGTTGAAGCGGTCCAACCAGGAGGGGTTGTTCTCATGGTAGAATGTGGAGGTCACGAAACGACCCGCCTGGGAATCGAACCAGATCACGTCACCCAGGCCCCGGCCCGCCATGAGGACGGCGGCCCGGGCCTTTCCGGACACGGAGACCACCCGGGCATCGGGGTGGGCGTTCCGGATCCAGTCCGCCAGCCCTTCCCGGAGAAGCACCTTCGGGGAGGCCCCGGGAAAGCCCGGTATGCCGGTGAGGGACTCCTCCGGATCGATGACGTTGTAGACGGGCAGCGTCTCTCCGTCCACCCGCTCCCGCCAGGAATTGGAGGGGACTCCGGCCCGGCCGGGCTGCACCGCCGTGGAAAGGGCGGCGTGGCCCGGCGCCGTCTGGGTGGCGGCGTGATCGAAGAGGGCCCGGGTGAAAACGTGTCCTCCCTCCAGCAACCGCTTGAAGCCCCCGTCGAAGACGGAGGCATACCGATCCAGAAGGTCTCCCCGGAGCTGATCCACCACCAGGAACACCACCAGGGTCGGCTGGGGTACCGAAGACTCGGGTACCGGTGGAGTCACCCGCTCCGACGTCACCGGGCCTCCGGGCTTCGGGCTGGCGCAGGCCAGAAGGAGCGGAACGGCGAGCAGCAGCGCCGTGGGGAGCCCCGTCCGTACCCTGGAATGTCGTCTCATGCTCATGTTCGTCCGGAAGCGGTCTCGTCGGGCGGGGGCTGAATGCCCACCCGACTTCACCCCGGTTCCATCGAGGTCGTTGTGTCCAGTTTCCCCGTGTCTCGCCCCACCCGGCACCAGAGCCCCGGAGGCCACCACCGGGTTCCGGCCCGGCTCCCGGTCTCCCTGCTCCTCCTCCTTCTCCCCCTCTGTGTCCTGTGGGTTCCGAAGGCCGAAGCCCAGAACGCGGTGGAGCCCCCCACGCAGGAGGAGATGGAGGCTGCGAGCACGGCCCCTCTCTTCACCGACCACCAGACCCTGGCCATCACCCTGGAGGCGGACTTCCCCACTTTGAAGAAGGAGGACCGGGAGCCGGATAAGGAGACGGAGCGTCCGGCGAAGCTGTCCTGGGTGAACCCCGACGGTAACGCTGACTCCCTGGACATACAGATCCGGACCCGGGGGAACTTCCGCCTGGATCGTCGAAACTGCGAGTTCCCCCCCCTTCGTATCAATGTAAAGAAGAAGTCCACCGAGGGGACGCTCTTCCAGGGCCAGGACAAACTCAAGCTGGTGGTGACCTGCAAGCTGGGGCAGAGCTACTGGGAGCAGTACGTTCTCCTGGAATACCTGGTCTACAGGACCCTGAACGTCCTCACTCCCCGGAGCTTCCGGGTACGCCTGGTTCGGGCCACCTACGTGGACTCCACGGGAGAGGACGATCCCTTCACCCGCTATGCCTTTCTCATCGAGGACGACGACGTCATGGCGGTCCGGAACGGGGCCCGGAAGCGGGATTGGCCAGGGGGAGGCCAGCAGCTGGACCCCCGGTCCCTGGATCCCCACTACGCCGTCCTGGTGGACGTCTTCCAGTACATGATGGGCAACACGGACTGGTCCGGGGCGGAGATGCACAACATGGAGCTCATCCAGGACCCGGACGGCACGCCCCATACGGTGCCCTTCGACTTCGACTTCTCGGGAATGGTGAACACCCGCTACGCCACCCCGGCTCCGGAGCTTCCCATCCGGACCGTCCGACGCCGGCTCTTCCGGGGATTCTGTCCGGAGGAGGTGAACCGGGACCGGTCCGTCTACCAGGAGGTCTTCCAGCTCTTCCTGGACAAGAAGGAAGAGATCTACCGCCTCTGGGAGACCCAGCCGGGACTGGAGGAGGACCGGAGGGAGGATTCCCTGGAGTACCTGGACGAGTTCTACGAGACCCTCACCGACGAGGACCGTCTCGAGTACCGGATCTTCCGGGACTGCCGAAGCCTGCGGGGTTGACGCTACGGGTCGGTCCCGGGCAGGGGATCTCTACCCTTCAGCGTCCACCTTCCAGCCCTCGGATGCCCGGCTCGTGCTCCTGCCTCCAGTCCAGGACCTGCCCCAGGATCCGGTGGGCGTGCTCCGGGACCTCGGTGAGCTCCAGCTCCAAACCCGCCTCCTCCACGTCTCGCCGGATCCGACGGAGGAGGAGGGCCCCGGTGAGGTCCAGACGCCCCACACCCCCCAGATTGAGGACGACCCGCCGGGCGTTCCGGGCCTCCTCCAGGTGATTCCGCAGAGCCTTCTCCAGGGTCGGCGCGGAGCCGAACCACAGCACGCCCCCCACCTCCAGGTGCAGGGCGTCCCCCACGTGGCGGACCACGTATCCGGGACTCAGCTCCCGCCACACGTGCAGGCCCAGGGTCAGGAGAACCGACAGGATGATGGCCTCCTCGATGTGGGGGGCCAGGACCAGAGTGAGGACGAAGGTGGACCACCCGATGACGGCCTGGGGCGTGGAGAGTCTCCAGAGCTCCAGGAGGGGGCGGAAGCGGACGAGCTTCACCACCGCGGCGATGACCACGGCGCTCAGGACGGCCCGGGGGAGGGGAGCGAGAACGGAGGCGAAGGGGAGAAAGAGGAGGACGGTGATTCCCGTAACCAGGCCCGCCCACCGTGACCGGGCCCCGGTGACATAGGCCAGGCTGCTTCGGCTGAAGGAGCCGCCCACGGGAAAGCCTCCCACTACCCCCGCCGTGAGATTCGCCACCCCCTGACTCAGGAACTCCCGATTCGGGTCCCAGGGCATTCGCTCCCGGGTGGCGTAGGTCTGGGACACGGACGCGGCCTCGGCAAACCCCACCATGGCAATGACGATGCCCGGGACCAGGAGAGCCGGAAGCCGGGCCCATGGCAGGGACAGGGAGAATGCGGAGAGGCCCACGGGCACATCCCCGATCCGGGGTCCCCCATAGTCGGTGAGGACGGAGAAGGTCCAACCCACCATGGACGCCAGGAGGACGCCGGGGATGGCGGGGTGGATGCGCCGGGCTCCCACCATGAGCCCCACCGTCACCAGGCTTATGCCCCCAGCCGCCCACTCCCATGCTTCCGGGTGCAGGAGGGTCCAGAGGACCCGGGAGCCCACGCCCTCCCCTGGAGGCTGGGCCCCCAGGGCTCCGGGAAGCTGGGCTCCCATGATGAGGAGACCCGCCGCTGCCGTGAAGCCCATGAGGACGGGCTGGGAGAGGAGGAAGGCCATCCAGCCCAGACGGAAGAGGCCGATGACGGCCCTGGCGGCCCCCACCACCAGGGCCAGGAGGGCCGCCAGGGCCACGAACTCCGGGGTCCCGGGGCTGGCCAGGGGCAGGAGGGCCCCCAGGGTCAGCAGGGAGGTGAGGGCCACGGGGCCCGTCTGGAGCCAGGGGGAGGAGGCGAGAAAGGACGCGGCCACCGGGGCGAAGGCCGCCACGTAGAGGCCCCGGTGGGCCGGAAGCCCGGCCAGCTCGGCGTAGGCCAGGGATTGGGGAATGAGGACCAGGGCTACCCCGATCCCGGCCAACACGTCCCGGCCCGTGAGACCCCCGGGGAGCCCCCTTCGGCCCGACTCTCCGTTGGCGGAGGTGGCGTCAGCCTCCATGACCCAGGGACCCTCTCACGACGCCGGGGCCGGCTCGGGAAGATCCGAAGCCACCCGCACGCAATCCCCGCCGGCGTCCTTGGCCGCCCCCAGGGCCCGGTCCGCGGAGGCCAGGAGCCGAGCGGGGCTGTCCATGGCCGGCTGGTAGGGCGCCACCCCGGCACTGAGGGTGATGGAGCCCTCCGGGAACTCCTGGTGGATGTCCGCCAGCACCCGTTCGGCGTAGATGCGTCCGCCCTCGGCGGGAGTATCGGAAAGCATGCTCAGGAACTCCTGACCTCCCCAACGGGCCGTGAGGTTCATCCTCCGGGTGGAGTCCAGGAGGACCCGGGAGACGATCTCCAGGGCCTCGTCCCCGGCCTGGTGACCCCGACTCTCGTTGTAGCCCCGGAAGTGATCCACGTCGAAGAGGACCACGGTGAGGGGAATCCCCCGCTGGGCCGCGGCGAAAGCGGCTTCCAGGAAGACCACGGAGTGGCGCCGGTTCGGCATGCCCGTGAGGGGATCGGTGAGGGCCATGCGCTCGGCGGACCGCCGCTCCTTGTGCAGGAGCTCCGAGAGCCACCCGATTCCAAGGCTCGTGGCGATGTAGACGATGACGATCCCGGCCAGGAGGCCCCAGTTCCGCAACTGGATACCGGCCAGGAGAATGGCCACCTGCATGAGGGCCAGGACCGCCATCCCCATGGCCAGGGCCAGGGAGGCTCCGGACCACCCCCGGTAGTACGTGAGGAGGAAGGCGGGAATCAGGGCCGTGAGCCAGATGAGGAGGCCCGTGTCCTCCCCGGCCCAGTCCGGGAAGAAGACGGCGGCGATGACAGGGACCAGGAGGGCGGCGAAGGAGAGGAGAAGGGCACGGAGAGGAATGAGGCGCTCCAGCTCCAGGTCTCCCAGGATCTCACGGGGATTCCACTCCGACTCGCTCAAGTCCCGGATGCTCTCCGGGGGCAAGGGCCTGTCAATGGTGTCAGTCATCCTCGGTCCCGCAGAAACGAAGGGCCATCAGGGTCAACGAACGAAGGGTGGACTCCAGATCCTCCACCGCCACGAACTCATTCACTCCGTGGGCATCCCGGACATGTCCGGGCCCGAAAAGGACCGTGGGAGTCTCGGCCTCCCGCACCAGCAGTCGCATGTCCGATCCGTAGGTCACTCCCTCCAGGCCGGCCTCCCGCCCCACCGCGTCCCGGAAAGCCCCCTGGAGGGACCGGACCACCGGGTGATCGTGGGGAACCCGGGCCGGAAGAAACGTGCCGCCCCACCATTCCAGCTCCGGGGGATGCTCCCGGAGCCAGGGATCCTTCCGGGCCGCCTCCTCCACCGCAGCCTCCAGGGCCCCCCGGGCCGAGGCCGGATCCTCCTCCGGACGGGTCCCGTACCGGCCCTCCACTGTCACTCGGTCCGGAACCGTGGACGCCCACTCCCCACCCCGGATCGTCCCCACGGAGAGGGAGAAGGGAGTCCGATACCCCTGGAAGAGGGGATCGGAACAAGTATGGTTCCGTTTCGTCTCCAGCGCCAACAGGGCATCGAAGACGGGGCGGAACTTCTCCAGGGCGCTCACCCCCATGTCCCGGATGGCGCCGTGGGCCGCCCGGCCCCGGACCGTGAGGCGGAAGTTCAGGCAGCCGGCCTGGGCAGGACAGATGGACAGCCCGGTGGGCTCCATGATCACAGCCCCCCGGGCCCGGTACCCGCGGAGGACGGCGGCCAGGGTTCCCACCCCACCGTCCTCCTCCCCCACCACGCTCTCCAGGATCAGGGGCCCCTTCAGACGAACCCCGGCGTCCCGGATGGCCCGGGCCGCGTAGAGGCCGCAGGCCAGCCCCCCCTTCATGTCCAGGGCCCCCCGGCCGTGGACCCGTCCGTTCCGGACTTCCCCGGACCAG